>Ga0210087_1000258_pt1 | contig 9600 bp, 8 predicted proteins | sample MayberryNW_Catta_4_FD_184878 | JGI IMG/M metagenome (GOLD analysis project Ga0210087, IMG submission 184878) | Wetland microbial communities from San Francisco Bay, California, USA, that impact long-term carbon sequestration -... | ecosystem: Environmental > Aquatic > Marine > Wetlands ... | reverse complement strand
GTCGGCAGCCGCGCCAGGCTCCCGGCTCTCCCCGCCACACGCGGCGAGCCAGGGAAGGAGCGCGACGGTCATCAAGAAGCCTCGGTATGTGTTCCTATTTCTCATCGAAGTATGCCTTGTCCCGGTTGCGGGCCTGGTCCAAGCCCCGGATCCGTGAGACGCCGGTGGCGCCGCGGAAGTTCGTGCCATCGATGTTCGCCTTGGCGAAGCGGGCTCCCGTCAGGTCGGCCTGACCGAGATCCGTCTGCACCAGGTCGGCATTCTCGAGGTTGGCTCCGTTGAGCTTGGCGCCGGTCAGATCGGCGTGAGAGAAGTCGGCCTTGTAGAGGTTGGCGCCGCTCAGATCGGCGCCGCTGAGGTTTGCGCCTACGAAGGTGGCCCGCATGACGCCCATGGACTGGTTGCCCGGGTCGGCGCCCGAGTTCGAGTTCCGGAGGGACGCGCCCGACAGGTTCGCGCTCCGCAGGTAGCCGATGATGCGCGTCGCCGCGAGGTTGGCGCCAGCCAGGTTGGTCTGCTCCAGGATGGTGGCGAAGAGACTCGCCCCCTCGAGGTTGGCTCGCTGGAAGTCGGCCCGGCGCAGCACCGTGCCGTCCATGTTCGCCTTGGTGAGCACCGCATCGGTGCCCACCGCGTCGGTTAGGTCGCAGCTGAACAGGTTGGCACCCGCCAGCTTCGTCCCGGCCAGCCGAGCGCCGGTGAGGTTCGCTCCTTTGAAGTCCACGCCGGTCAGGTCGAGCCCGCTGAGGTCGACCGCCGCCAGGTCGGGGACGCCGGTCTCACCCGCCGCGGCCAGTCGCGACGCCACCTGGGCGGCATCGAGCCGGACGGTCGGGGTGTCCACGGCGACGCCGGCCGTGAGTTGGAGCAGACCCGTCATCCACCATCCTGCGATGACAGCAGTGCCCATGGGGTCCTCGCCCGCATCCGGAGTGGCTCAACGGTTCCCGCCCTCCGTGGGCGGGCCGATTCGTGAACATATCCGCCCGCCGGCGCAATGGCCATTACGGCAGGTCCGCAGACGGAGGGGTGTCACGGGTATCGGAGGCGTGACTTTTCCCGCGGTTGGGGATCTAGCCTTCCTTCCGTGCCGGCCTCCCCGGCGCGATCTTCGCGTCGCTCCGGGCTTTGACGTAGCTGTAGATCCTTTCGATGGTGGCCGGGTCCATGCCCAGGGCGCACCAGGACGGCATCCCCTTCTCCTGCCGGCCGGCGCAGACCGTCTGCAGGAAGAGCTCCTTGGTGTTGATCGGACCGTCCGGCTTCAGGGACATGATGAGATGGGGCGCGATGGTCGTGCCCAGAACGTCCTCACCGTGACAGCGGGCGCAATTGAGATTGTACTGCTTCCAGCCGTCGTACACTTCCTGCGAGACCGTATCCCGGGGGGCCTGATGCCACTGGTCCCGGATTTCCTGGGCCTCGGCCCGGGTCCCGAGCGCCAGGGCGGCCACGGCCATGCCGGCCCCTGCGACCATCCGGCGCAGGGCGGCGGAAAAAGGTGTGCGCATGCTGTCGAGCGGTCCTTTCGAGGTATAGGATCGGTAACGCCGGCCCGCGGGCCGGCGATGGTGAATTCTCGGAGTGAAGCGCTTCAGCTCTTGCGCGCGGTGTCCGCCGGAGCCGGCGCGGCCGCCGGCTTGGGCGGGCCGTCGTCATCATCGTCATCGTCCCCGGCCGCCGTGACCGGGAACATGGGGATGCCGTACTCCTTCAGGACCGCCTGGATCTCGGGTGCCTTCTCCTTGAGCGTCCTCTCCAGGCTGTCCCGCAGTTCCTTGTCGCTTCGCCGCACGGCCATCGCGATGTTGTAGCGGAAGGGAACGTCGGCGAGCGAGTCCCGCTCGCCCAGCGGCGTGATCTTGAGCGGCACCTTGGACCGCTTGGCGAAGTAGCCGGCCAGTGGACCCCAGACGATCGCGACGTCCACGCTGTCGTTCGCCACGGCGTTCACGATGTCTTCAGGGCGGTCGTCGTCGTTGTACCACCCGTGATAGCCGTGAAGATTGCCGACCACCCCGTAATGGCTCAGGGCCATGGTGGGCGGCAGCTGCTCGTCCGAGGGGAGCAGCGTGACCCCGATCCGCGCCTTCTTGAGCCGGGGATCGGCCAGAGACTTGATGTCGGCCAGCTTGCCGTCCTGCCGGGTGACGAAGACGTAGCCGGAGCGGTAGTAGGGCGTGGTGGTGCCGGCCATGTCCAGACCGCCCGGAGCCTGGATGATGAGATCGCAGTACATCCCGTTGAGAATCCGGAAGTAGCCCCGTCGGGTAGGGTACCAGACATAGTCGAGCTTGGCCTTCCAGTCCTTCGCGATCAGCTGCGCGATCTTGTTCTCGAACCCCTCTTCCTTCTGGTTCGAGAAGGGCATGTTGTCGGGGTCGTTACAGACCCGGAGGATGCCCGGCTGGGCGGGGCTCGGCCGCTGGGCCTCGGCCGTCGCGGAGGCCCCGGCCGCGAGGATGCCGACCAGAGCGAGCGATCGAAGGGTGGGGGCTCGGAGCATGGCCAACCTGCTGTTCTGAGGGCACTTCCCGTGACCGAACCGCCGGCCGCGGCAGGCACCCGGTGGAACGAACAGCGCCGGAGCAGGACAGCACTCCGGCGCCGTGCACAGCCTAAATGTAGCCCTGCCCGGGCCGGAGGAAATCCCTCCGGCCCGTTTTGTTGCGACTTACTTGACCGCCATGTTCTTGAGCCCGAAGACGGTCATGACGCCGCCCTGGGTGCTGAACTGGCCCGCGTCGCCGAACGCGCCGAGCGCGCCCAGACCGGCGGTGGGATCCTCGGCGCCGATGCCGGCGGCCACGCCGATGCCGGCCCAGCCACCGATGCCCGAGTACACCGCCACGTACTGCTGGCCGTCAGGCGCGTTGTAGGTCATCGGGTTGCCGATGATGCCCGACGGGGTCTTGTACTGCCAGAGGACCTTGCCGCTCTTCTGGTCGACGGCCTTGAGCCAGCCTTCCATGGTGCCGTAGAAAACCAGGCCGCTGGAAGTGGTGAGGGCGCCGCCATAGGCCGCCAGGTTCTCCTTGATCTCCCAGTTGACCTTCCCCTTCATCGGATCCCAGGAGATGAACCGGCCGCGGTGACCGCCCGGGCCGGGGAACATCCGCACGATGGCGCCGACGTAGGGCTGACCGGCGGTGTACTTCACCTCCACGCCCTCGTAGTCCATGCAGATGTGGTTCGCCGGCACGTAGAAGTGGCCGGTGATCGGCGAGTACGCCGCGGGCTGCTGATCCTTGAAGCCGATCGCCGCGGGGCAGATGCCCTCGGTGTTCTTCTTCGAGGTGGTGCCGTACCGGGGATCCTTCTCCGGCACGCCAGTAGTCAGGTCGACCCGCTTGGCCCAGTTGACCGGACCATAGGGCTCGGCCACGACCAGCTTGCCGTTGGTGCGGTCGACCGTGTAGCCGAAGCCGTTACGATCGAAGTGCGCCAGCAGCTTCTTGCCGCCGCTCTCGAAGAGGACGTTCTCGTTGACGCCGTCGTAGTCCCACTCGTCGTGCGGCGTCATCTGGTACGCCCACTTCGCCTGCCCGTTCTCCGGGTTGCGGGCGAAGATGGTCATGGACCACTTGTTGTCGCCCGGCCGCTGATCGGGGTTCCAGGAGCCCGGGTTCCCGGTGCTGTAGTAGAAGAGGTTCAGCTCGGGGTCGTAGGAGTACCAGCCCCAGGTGGTGCCGCCGCCCCGCTTCCACTCGTCGCCTTCCCAGGTGGAGACGCCGAGGTCCTTGCCCTTGTGCGACGGGTAGTTGGCGTTGGCGTCGCCGGAGATCAGCACCTCGTTGTCCGGCCCGGTCGAGTAGGCCGTCCACATGTGCTTGCCGTCGTTCACGTTGAACGCCGACACGCGACCGCGGACGCCGAACTCACCGCCCGAGATGCCGGCGATGACGATGTCCTTGATCACGATCGGGGCGTTGGTCATGGTGGCGCCCTGCTTGTACCCGGTCGCCTCGGTGCCCGCGCCCGACTTGTCGGGGTGCTTCGACTTCCAGAGTTCCTTGCCGGTCTTCGCGTCGAGCGCGAGCAGCTCGCCCTGGAGGAGCTGGATGAAGACCTTGCCGCTGGGGTGATACGCGGTGCCCCGGTTCACCAGGTCGCAGCACGCGATGGGGATCGCGTCGGGCGACTGGTTCGGCACGTGCTTCCAGATCTGGGGTGCGCCCGGCTTCGAGAGGTCGAGGGCGTACACGATGTTCGGGAAGCTGGTGTTCACGTACATGACGTTGCCGACGACGAGGGGGTTGCCCTCGTGCCCGCGCAGGGTGCCGGTCGAGAACGACCACACCGGGCGCAGCTCGGCGACGTTCGACGTCGTGATCTGCTTGAGCGGGCTGTACCGCTGCAAGCTGTAATCACGGCCCGTCATGTGCCATTCGCCCTCGGGCGCGTTGAGGGTCCAGGCCCCCGACCGCGCCGCCTGGGCGTTGGCGGACGCCGCGAGAGCCACCGACAGGCTCGCCGCGATTCCGCCAGACAGCACCTTCTGCGTGAAACGGTTCATAACTGACCTCAGGATGAAGGGTGATTCTACTGCTTTACTGCAATCCGTTGCCTGCTGCCAACTCGGGGACTGCGGGTGCGCTCCGATACGTACGACCGGCACGGCCCGGCCGGATTTCGCGGCCGGTGCCGGAGCACCGCATGGTCGGGTCTGAAGGATTGAGAGAGCTCGGAGAGTGTGCTGCAGCGGCGTCGCGGCGAGGACTGGTAGTCGGATGAGGATACCACCAGACTTCGTTGGTCCATCCATTGGCGCCCGCGGGCGTATGGCCGCGAGACCACGGAGCAATGGAGAAACGAATCATGGTGTCCGCCAACGGGAATACACCCATCATATTCCTCAGCGACGCCGCTGGACCACGATGTATCAGAAAGAACTTCAGAGGGAAGGCGGCCTCATCTGAACCCGCCGCCGCGTGTACTGCTTCCGGCTCCTCTCGTCCCCGCGTTGTCGCGCCGAATTCCCCGGCGTGAACCCCGCGTTCGGAACCGGCCAAGTCGCCGACTACGGGAGGCTTAGGTGGGCCAGTATACAGCCTCAAAAATGAACTGTCAATCATTCGAAGAAGGGGGTCCGCCGAGCCCGACCCGGGCCCCCGACCCGGCAAACCCGCCCTCGAACACCTGCCCGCTCCCCCCGAGGAATTCCCGGCACCGAGATGCCAGCTCACGCGCCGCGTCCCCGTCCACCAGGCCGTAGACCGCGGGGCCCCAGGAGCTCTGCCCTACGCCCGCGGCGCCCCACTCCGCCAGCTTGCGGACGAGCGACTCCCCGGGTCCCGGCGCGAAGATGCCGCCTTGCTGGGCGGCGAACCAGGCGCCGGTGATCCGCTGGATGTCGGAAAGCGCTGCGCCGAAGCTCCCGATGTCGCCCTGGACCAGAGCGGGAAGCAACTGCATCAGCACGAGATGGGAGACCCGCTCCGCCTCTCCCTCGGGCGGCAGCGGGAGCCGGGCGAAAGCCCCTGCCTCCGCATCGCCGCTCAGCCCCGGGCTGCCCGTGGGGATCGCGACGACGCAGCGCCAATCTTCGGGAAGCTGGTACCGCCCGATCAGCGGGGCCACGCCATCGTCGCCGGGTCGCCGTCCCCCCTCCACGATGAAGCCGCCAAGAGCAAATGCCCAGGTCCCGATCGCCGAGCGCCGGCCCCGGGAAACCGCCCGCGCCAGCGCGGTGGGTTCGGTAGGGAGACCGTGGAGCTCGGCCAGGGCGCGGGCCACGGCAAGCCCCAATTGGGTTCCGGAGCCCAGCCCGCTGTGCGCCGGGATCGCCCGGTGCACCAGCACACGGGCGCCCTCGCGCACGCCGTAGTGCTCCAGAAACCGCTTGGCGAACTCGGCGGCACGGTCGGCGTCGGGTCCCGCGGCGGTAATCCCGATGCTTACGGGCGCCACTTCCAACAGGAGCGATGGCTTGGGGATCGCCGCGCCCAGGCCGCCGAATCGGCGGCCGAGCGAGCCCCGCAGGTCCAGCACCCCGAAGTGGAGCCGGGCCGGTGCCTCGACGAAGACGCTAGCGCCCTCGGACATACTCGGTGACGAAGGCCATCGCCTCCTGCTCCCGTGGTCCGGCCGTCTTGTCCACGATCACCTGGAACCGGGCGAGCTCCTCGCGGATCTGCTCCATGGGCAACAAGTGGGTACGGGTGGCCAGAATGGTCGCCTCGAGCACGGCGTGCCGCGCGCGGTTGAACCCGATGAACTCGCGGCGGAGGCCGCGATGCACGACCCGGGTCTCGATCCGCGAGCGGGGCGGCGTGCCATCCACGCCCACGACCTCCACCTCGCGCCAGGAGCAGGCCGCCTCCAGCACCACGCCGCCCACCACCGCCGCGGGAAACGAAGGAAACTGCGGGTCGGACAGGGCCGCCCGCGCGAAGAGCATCACGTCGTCGGTCAGGTTCACCACGGCCACGCGGCTGGCGCTGACATTGCGGAAGGTGGTGGTCTCCAGGAACGGCTTCAGCACCAGCGCGTCGTCCTGCCACTCCACGCCCATGGGCGCGAAGTTGATCGTGCCGTCCGGGGCGGTGGACGTCACGATGGTCTCGATGATCACCGGACGAGGTCCACCGGCGGCGGAGCCGAGGCCAGGGGAGCGCTGTCCCAGGGATGCTGGAGCGATACCCGGTCGGCGATCGGGGGCAGCGCACGCGGCACCGAGGGGATGCCGTGGAGGAAGTGGTCGAGCATGCGGTAGCCGTGCTCCGTGAGGACCGACTCCGGATGGAACTGCACCCCGTAGACCGGATGGCGTACGTGGCGCACGGCCATGATCTCACCGTCCTCCGAGGTCGCCGTCACCTCCAGCTCGGCGGGGACCGAGCCCGGCGAGATCACCAGGGAGTGGTAGCGCGACGCGAGGAACGGCATCGGAAGTCCGGTGAACAGGTCGGTCCCACGGTGGTGAATCGGGGAGGTCTTGCCGTGCATGGGCCGCCCGGCGCGCACGATCTCGCCGCCGTACGCCGCTCCGATGCACTGGTGACCCAGGCACACGCCGAGCACCGGGATCGTAGGCCCGACCCGGCGGACCACCTCGGTGGAGATGCCCGCCTCGGCCGGGGAGCAGGGGCCGGGGGAGATGATCACGTGTGAGGGGGCGAGCGCCAGCACGTCGTCCGCCGTCATCGCGTCGTGCCGACGCACGACCGGCTCCTCGCCCAGCTCGCGCACGTAGCGCGCGAGGTTGTAGACGAAGGAGTCGTAGTTGTCGATGAGGAGGATCATGGGGGAAAGGTAAGGCGCTCAGCCCCGCAGCGTCGCGATCAGCCCAGCCGCCTTGTCCAGCGTCTCCCGGTACTCCAGCTCCGGATCGGAGTCCGCGACGATTCCACCGCCGGCCTGGAAGTAGAGCGCGCCGTCGCGGAGCACGAACGTCCGGATCACGATGCTCGTGTCCATCGCCCCCGTGGCGCTCAGGTAGCCGATCGAGCCGCAGTACACTCCCCGCCGGGTAGGCTCCAGCTCGGCGATGACCTCCATCGCCCGGACCTTCGGCGCCCCGGTGATCGAGCCGCCGGGAAAGGCGGCGCGGACCAGGTCCACGGCGTCGGCGCCCGGCTCCAAGTCGCCCAGCACGGTGGAGACCAGATGGTGGACGGTGGGATGCTGCTCCAGCGCGAACAGCTCCGGCACCCGCACCGATCCGGGCCGGCACACCCGGCTGAGATCGTTGCGGAGCAGGTCCACGATCATGACGTTCTCCGCGCGATCCTTCACGCTCTCCGCCAGGGCGCGACCCAGCGCCGCGTCGTGCATCGGGCCGAGACCCCGGGGTCGCGTGCCCTTGATCGGCCTGGTCTCGACCTGCCCGTCCGGATCCAGCCGGAGGAAGCGCTCGGGTGAGGCGCTGAGCACCGTCACCTCGTCGAAAGCGAGGTAGCCCGCGAAAGGCGCCGGGTTCCGGCGGCGCAGCCGGCGGTACAGGTCGAACGGCTGCTCCCGAAGCGGCGCCTGGAAGCGCTGGGACAGGTTGGCCTGGAAGATGTCGCCCGCGACGATGTACTCGCGGACCTTCGCCACGGCGTTCAGGTAGCCGCGGTGGGTGAAGGTGGAGCGGAGCCCGAGGTCCGCCGCGGCGTCGAAGGCGTAGGCGGGGGCGGCGGCGCCGCGCGGCCAGGGCTCCCCAGCGGGCTCGTGACGCACCGACCGCGCGTCCGCCGATGCCAGACGCTCCAGCACCATGCGGCGACGCTCCGGTCCGCCCCGAGAGAGCAGCCAGGCGGCGCCGGCCTGCTGGTCCCAGGCGATCACCCAGTCGTAGCGGCCAAGAACGACATCGGGCAGGGCGAGGTCGTCGTACCGCGTCGGGGGAAGGCGCTCCAGCACCGCACCGTAGTCGTAGCCGATGTAGCCGGCGACGCCGCACTGGAACGGAGGCAGACCCGGGGCGGCGTCCGACCCCATTTCCCGCAGCCACCCGCGCGCCACCTCCAGCGCGTCGCCGGCGGTCTCGCGCCAAACTCCGCCCTCGAGCACCTGGACCGCGTTCCCCTTGCTCCGCACGATGGCCGTGGGGTCCGCCGAGAGGAAGGAGTAGCGACCCAGCGCCCGACCATCGGGAACGCCGCTTCCCGCGGACGCGCTGTCGAGCAGAAGAAGCCAGGGCAGGTCCAGGAACCGTGCCGCCACTTCGGCGGGGTCTCCCAGACCCTCGAGCGGCTCCACCAGCGGTGGAGCACCGCTCATTCCGCGCCACCGCGCCGGCCCGCGGTCTTGTCGCTCCTGGCCCGCTTGCGCCCCGCCGTGAGCTTCACGTGCTCGGACTTGACGTCGTCCGGCGGCGTCAGATAGCCCCAGGCCAGCGCGCCCTCCTGGCGGTACGTCTTGCCCAGCGTGATCGCGAGCTTGGCCTTCATCAGCTCCCGCCCCAGATAGAACGCATGGGTCGCCTCGTCCACGCCGAGCTGCGAGAAGATCTGCTGGATGTCGTCGCCCCGGACGAAGATCGCGTCGTTGAACACGGTGATCGTGGTGCGATCGGTGAAGATCCGGAAGTTGGGGTCGGTGACCGCCTCGTGGAGCCGGCGCAGCTCCGCTTCGTCCCACTCCAGGATCTCGGGGTCCTTCACGGTGACGAGCCGGTCGTCCACACCCTTGGGAATGGTGCGGTGGGCGACCGCATGGTGCATGAGGCGCCGGGCGATGTCGATCTCCTTCACCGCGCCCCGGGCCCAGGGGATGACCTCGGTGGTCAGCACGGCGCGCACGCCGAGCTCCTCGCAGATGGCGATCAGGAGCGCGTTCACGCCCGTGGTGTCGGCGCTGGTCAGCTCGGTGATGTTGCCGATGCCCATCATCTGCCCCGCGTCCGGATAGCGTCGCCGCACCTCGGCGTACCGCTCCAGCGAGGCCATGAAGCCGAACCCGATCGGCTCGATGATCGGGTCGAGCAGGTAGGGCACGTCCCAGGCCTCGAGTGCCTCGATGCTCGGTTCGAGAGTGTCGAGTCCCTCGCCCAGCTCCGGGATCACCACGGCGGTGACGCCCGTCCCGCGCAGCTCGCGTCCGACCTCGAGGTTCGAGCGGTTGAGGCTGAGCACCATCTCCGCCCCGGCAGCCACCGCGGTCCTGATCTCGTCC
>Ga0210087_1000254_pt1 | contig 9652 bp, 11 predicted proteins | sample MayberryNW_Catta_4_FD_184878 | JGI IMG/M metagenome (GOLD analysis project Ga0210087, IMG submission 184878) | Wetland microbial communities from San Francisco Bay, California, USA, that impact long-term carbon sequestration -... | ecosystem: Environmental > Aquatic > Marine > Wetlands ... | reverse complement strand
GGCCAACAGCGGCAACAATTTTCATCTCTACGACATCGGCGCGATTCACGGCGCCGCGACCCGCCTGCGCGAAAAGATTCTCAAACTTGCGGCGTATAATCTCAAGGTGGAGCCGTCTGAGTTAACCATCGAAGACAGTGTTGTCAAAGTACCCGGCGCGGCGGCGAAACAGATCACATTCGCCGAGCTCGGCCGCATCGCTTACAACAATCAGCATCTAATCCCCGACGATATGGAACCGGGACTGGAGTCGACGTTCTACTACATGTTTCCCCATGCGAAACCGAATATCGTGCCCGGCGCCGATCGCATGGTGCGCGCGCAGTTCACCTTCTCTGCCGCAGCCCACGCCGCCATCGTCGAGGTCGACAAAGCCACCGGCATTGTTCATGTCCTGCGCTATTTGATCGTCGGCGATAACGGCACGGTGATCAATCCCGACGTCGTCAATGGGCAAGTTTACGGCTCCGCCGCACACGGGATCGCCGTCGCCCTCGGCGAGGGATTTATGTACAGCCCGGAAGGGCAGCCGCTGACGATCACTTATCTCGATTACGGCAAGTGCTCAACCGCGGAAACGCCGCGCGTCGAAGTGATTCACCGGCCTTCGCCGTCGCCATTCACCTCTTTAGGACAGAAAGCTGCCGGTGAAGGCGCGGCGATCCCGTCGCCCGCCGCCATCGCCAGCGCCGTGGAAGACGCCCTCCAGCCCTTCGGCGTCAAAGTCTGCAATCTGCCGCTCACACCCGAGGTCGTATGGCGTTTGGCGAATCACAATCCCGAGAGCGAGCGGAGGACTTACTAACCATGATTCCCGGTGCTTTTGAATACTACGCGCCGCGCTCGCTGGACGACGCGGTTAAATTTCTTGCCACTCATCGAGACGACGTCAAAGTTCTCTCCGGCGGGCAGAGCCTGCTGCCACTGATGAAGATGCGCTTGTCGAAACCGGGCTTCGTCGTCGACATCTGCCGGATCCCCGGCCTCGATTCGATCAGCGAAGAAGGCAATAGCCTGATCATCGGCGCGCTCGTCACCCACGCGCAGATCGAATCTTCGGATCTGCTGCAGAGAAAATGTCCCTTGCTGCCCCAGACGGCAACGACGATCGCCGACGTCCAGGTGCGCAACCGCGGCACCATCGGCGGCAGCGTCGCCCACGCCGATCCGGCCGGCGATTGGCCCGCGGCGGTCATCGCCCTGGATGCCGAAATCAAAATCGCCGGACCGAACGGCGACCGATGGGTCGACTGCGATGAATTTTTTCTGGGACTTTTGATGAGCGTGCTCGAACCGGATGAGATCGTGACGGCGATCAAAGTGCCTGTCACCGGTAACGACAAAACTGCGTACTTGAAAGCAGCGCCGCGCTCGTCCGGATTTGCCGTCGTCGGAGTGGCCGCGAGAATTGGCCTGGATGGCTCAGGCAACTGCAGCCGGGCCGCCATCGGCATCACCGGCGTTACCGACAAGGCCTATCGCCCGCAACGCGTCGAGCAAATGTTGGCCGGAACAACACTCGATACGAAAACAATCGAAACGGCGGCAGCCGAGTCGACGCGCAACGTCGAGGTCATCGAAGACATCAATGGTTCCGCTGAATATCGCAAACACCTCACCGAAGTCTACGTTGCCCGCGCGATTCAAGAGGCGCTGAGCCAGTAATCGTCATCCTCGTTAAAAGTCCGCCGTGTAGTTCCGAAACTATCGCGTCCACAAATTCTGTGCCCTATTTTAAACCAGGCTGAGCCGTCAAAACTGGATCCTTTGTCGCTACGATCCTCGAATAACAGCGCATTCCGATGAGGGATCAAGAAGGATTTCTCACGTTCGTTCGAAATGACAAATGCGGCGATACGCATTCGAGCTAAAGGCGAAATTTCTCGTTGCAAGCTTTCGTTTCGATCACGCGATGTCATCCTGAGAGCAAGGATCTGCTTTCTTCCGGGGTCGAAAATGCACAAAAAATTCTATTTCCTTGCCCCAGAAACAGCGAGGCCCCAATCAAGTGGAAGGCCTCCAACTCATCAATTATGGGATGGCTTGAGCCTAAACTTCTTTCGACTTTATCGTGTAACTAAAATTTTTCGGATCAAGGCTGTCTTTGCGACCGTTGGCCGTCTCGCTCTGCGGATACATAAGGAAGCCTAACTCCGGACCATTGGAATTCGGCAGCTTGATGTCATGCGCGTAATTGTACGGCAGCCAATTCATCTCCCACGCGCCAAACAGTTTGGCGCGAGCTTTCTTCACCTTCGGATCATCGAGCGCAAGCGGTGCACCGGGCAGATTCTCTTCCAACACAACTTTCCTCACGTCCGCGGGGTCTACGGGTACCCAGCCGAATCCATTTAAGTACACTTCCGCGCGGCAATGTTGCGCGCCGCTGATATCGTCAGCCTTGCCGAGGCTCTTGAACTCCTGCGACGCCGCCACCCGGACGCCGTAGACATCGCGCGCAGGTAATCCAGCGGCGCGAGCAAGTCCTACATACAGCGCATTTAAGTCGGCGCACTTACCGCCTAGGTAACCGCTCTGGAGCATTGTCGAGATATCACCGATGCCGCAGCCTTTGACTTTTGGATCGCGAAAAGTGTTGTCGACAATCCATTCGTATATTGCCTGTGCTTTATCGACATCGTTCTTGTAACCTGTCACGATGCCCTTCGAGGTCGTCGCGACGATGCCGTCGGTTTTGATGAGCTTGGACGGCCTCCGAAAATAATCGAGCACCGCTTTATTTTCGGCGGGCGCCGAAGCCGGCTTGCGATTCAAATCCACCTGCCGGTCGCGCGTCGTGAAGCGGCTTTTCACCTCCATCGACGGCGCCTTCTCGCCGGGTGCCCATTCGGCGAAAACCATCCCCGTACCATACTTATCGTATTGCACGGCCTTCGCCGATTTGTAATTTCCCGTCCAGCTATCCGGTTCGCGCTTGAAATAGTCCGTGTTCGTCGTGAGCGGCACCGGCACCCAGGCGCGCACCGCGCCCACCGGATCCGTCACTTCAAGGCGAGTCGTCACTTCGAAAGTGCGCCACTTTACGTCATCCGCGTACGCCAGATCTCTAAATTTTGGAATGCCGCCGAAAGCTAATCCAGCCGACACCGTCAATCCGCCTTTGATAAAATCCCGCCGGTACATAGAACCTCCCTCTTCATCGAATAGTTATTTTCGATGGAGCAAATATATCTCCAGATGGCTCTTTGTCAATCGGATAAACTCAAAAGTAGAGGTTCAATTTGGAAACATCTCCGACTTCGTTCATAACCGCAAACGCATCTTTAGTTGTCATTCCGAGCGGCCAGCGAGGAATTTTTCTCGATAACGAACTTTGTGGCGGACTTTAGATAAACCCCTACTCGGATAGGCTAAATTGGCAAGCAACATTTACCGGTTCTTCAAAAACGCCAGCACTTCGTCCGGATGAGCTTCGGCTTTTTTAACCGTGGGCCAGTGTTTGAGGACGTCACCCTTGGGACCAATCACTACCGTGGAACGGATGGTTCCTTGCACTTCCTTGCCGTACATCATCTTCTTGCCGAAGCCGCCGTATTTTTTCATCACCTCGGCTTTAGGATCCGACAGCAATATAAACGGCAGCTTGTATTTGCCCGCGAATCGGTTGTGCGACTCGATGCTGTCTTTACTGACGCCGAGCACCACCACATCCGATTTTCTTAATAACGCGTTTTGATCGCGAAATCCGCACGCCTCCTTGGTGCAACCGGAAGTATCGTCCTTAGGGTAGAAATAGAGAACGACGGTTTTCCCCTTGTAATCATCGAGTGAATGCTTCTTGCCATCATTGCCATCCAAGCTGAAGGCCGGAGCTTTTTTCCCTTCCAAGTTTGCCATTCTGCAATTCCTCCTGGTTTATTTAGCGGCGCCGCGGGGGCCTCAGTTGAGTCCAGTACATACATGAAATAGCTATGCGAACGAAACGTGTTCCGCTTTCCTGCCCATCGCAGCGGACGATCGGGACTACGACCCCATTCGGACGAACCAGCGACCGCCTGGCAGAAACTTCGCTGTTCGCCGCCATGCACGAGGCAAGTTTCAACTGGAACATGGACGAGCGGCTACTCGTTCACTTTGATGCAGCGCCAGAATGCAACAAACCCTTTGATTTGTCTGGCGGCTTGTTTCGGTTCCGGATAGTACCAAGCGGCGTCTGCGTTGGATTTGTCGCCGACCTGCACGTGGTAATAGTTTGCGGTGCCCTTCCAGTGACAGGTGCTCTGCGTATCGCTCGGCGAAAAGTGTTCCGTCTTGATCGAGTCCGGCGGAAAGTAGTGATTACCCTCGATGATGATGGTCTTGTCGGATTCGGCTACGACCGTATCTTCCCAAATCGCTTTCATAATTCCTCTCGATCAGCCGCGCTCAGCTAACAGACGCAGCGAAACTTAGCAAACACGTAAGGATAGTGAGCCTGGTACCAATTCCGAAAACTGGGACGCACCAAATCAGCTGCAGTGGCCCAGGATGCGCCTTTCAGAACAAAATGTTTTCCATCGAAAAAATCGCGCGAGTAATCCGGATAACTCGCGATGTAAGCGGTAAATTTTGGAAACGGCGCGAAAGGCGTATCTGTTAGCTCCCACCCGTTGCCGATCAGTTCCATGACTCCCCATCGGCTGGCGCCCGCTGGACGAGATCCGACGGGCATCGGCGACCAGGCGCTAAAATCCAAATTACCCTGCTGCGCCGTCGGTGAGGTGCTCCCCCATGGGTATTCCGACTCGCGCCCGTCGGAACCATAAAACGCGGCGCGGTGGAACTCCGCTTCCGTGGGAAGCCTCTTACCGGCCCAACGCGCGTAAGCACGGGCCTCGGCGAGACTCACATACACCGGCCAGCTCGCCACATGTTCCAATGGAAAAATGTCAAACATGGCGCGAAAAAACCAATCCTCACCCTGTTTCATCCAATGGGTGGGGTAATATTTCTTTTCGAGATTCTTCCAGCGGCAATCCTCAGGACGCCAGTAGATTTCGTTGTCATAGGATCCCGAGATCACAAACTCGAAAAATTGACCAACACTGACGGGAAGCGAGTCGATGATAAAGGACGGCACGTCGACAATGATTTCCTCGAATTCATTGTCCCAGCCGAAGAGCGCATCATTGAATTTCGCGCCCAGACGCGCCTTCCCTGCCGAAATTAAAACACTTCGACTGGTCTGCGCGCGCTGAAATGAGTAGCGCGGTGAAACCTTGGGCCGGCGTTTTTTCGCCAGCGGCAGTTGCTGCAACATATGCATCAAAGTTTCCTGGTGCATGAACTCGTGCTCCAGCACCAACTGAAACACGCGCCCGCGCTGCGCCATGATGTCGGTCGAGCCGCACCGCCCCGACGCTTCCACGGACTCCAATAACGCGCCGCGGACGTTGTCCCGATACCGGAGAGTATCGGCCACACTTGGCCACTCGTCTGGAACGTCCGGATGCCAATGGCATTCGCCTGTGTCAACATCGGGATCGATGCCGCGGCAAAACAAATCGTCGAAATACGGATTGAACGACTTCCAGTTGAGAATAGACCCGCAGATCTGGTTCCAGGAAAACGCCGGCAAGTGCCCGACATAAAAAATAAACGGATGCCGCCAAACGATCGGGCTCGCGGCCCAGTCGTGGCGCGGGACAATCGCAAAAATCTCATCGGTGCGCGCCCAGGCGGCAATGAAGCTTTCTCTCAGGTCATCAATTTTGCTGAGAACGCTGCGTTGCAGTGAAAACGCCATAGAACATCCCCTGCTGAAATGATTGATAAAAACTATATACTACATAGGGCATGCCTATGTAAGACCGTACGGCAACTTTTTGACTATTTAACGGGAGGCGAAAAAGTCAGGATGGTTTCAAGAATTCGCGAAAGGCCTGGGCGATCGGATGGAGCGGGCGACGGCGATGGGAGACCTCGTAAAAATCGCGCTCCATGGTCAAACCGCGGATGGGCACTTCGACGAGGCTCCCCGCGGCGAGCTCATGCTGAATGGAAATGCGCGACAAGATCGATATGCCGAATCCGCCGCGCAGGGCTTCTTTCACCGCCTCGGTGCTGCCGAGCTCCATGGAGATGTCCAATAGCTTATCTAGCGACCTGCGTCTTTTGGCTAATAAGTGTAGGAATGATTCTAGAGTCCCCGAGCCGTGTTCTCTCGAGATGAACTTCTCGGAACGCAGGTCCGCCAACTGAACGGACTTTCGCTCACTCCATGGATGTCCCTTCGGCACGGCGAGAACCATTTCATCATCCCAAATTTTTTTGAAAGCCAGCCTGGGGTCATTGCCTTTGGAGCCGATGAAGCCCAGCTCCACTTTGCCGTCGAGGACGTCTTCGATAATCCCGGCGGAATCGCGAATGCGCAGAATAGGCTTCACCGCGGAAAATTTTTTTGTGAACGCGCCGAGCTTCGATGGGAGCAAATATTCCCCGGGGATGTTGCTGCCGCCGACCCAAAGCTCGCCGCTCAAGGTTCCGTGAAACTGCTCGACGGCCGCCCGCATCTCTCGCTTGAAAGCGAGAAGCGTTTTCGCCCGCTCCACCAGCAGCTCACCGAGTGGCGTCAAGCTGACGCGGCCATGGATACGATAGAGCAGTTTGCCGCCTGAAGCCTCCTCCAATTCCTGGATATGCGCGCTGACTGTCGGCTGGCGCAATGAGAGCAGCTGAGCGGCTTGTGAAAAGCTTCGAAGCTCAGCGACCCAGTAAAAGATTTCCAACTTGCGAAGATCGAGATCGGCGTTGACTTTGCCCATGGTCAATAATGCCTGGCGGAATGGTGCGGTTGGTAGCTTGTTCGAGGAAGGATGAAGCTTTGGCGCCGGAGAGCGGCGGGCTCGGAAACATGCCGCCGCTCTTCGCGCCGACCCAAAAATGTCACTTCTGCAGATATTCCAAAACTTCCGCCGGATGGGCTTCGGCGTTGGCGACCGGAATCCAGTGTTTTTTCACCAGTCCGTCGGGACCGATCAAGGCCGTCGAACGAATCGGCCCTTCGACTGTCTCGCCCTGGGCATTTTGCCGCGGGCCCCACGCGCCGTAAGCCTTCATCGTTTCGACCTGCGGATCGGAAAGAAGCACGAAGGGCAAATTAAACTTCGCGATAAACTGATTGTGTGAGTCGATACTGTCTCGGCTCACGCCCACGATTACGGTATTGGCTTTCGTCACCGGTTGAATAGCGTCGCGGAACCCGCACGCTTCCTTGGTTCAGCCGGGCGTGTCGTCTTTAGGATAGAACCAAAGCACTACGTTTTTCCCGGCATATTCGCTGAGCGAATGCTGCTTGCCGTCGCTTCCCGCCAGAGTAAAAGCTGGCGCCTTTTGCCCTTCAAGATTCGCCATGGTTACCTCCGTGTAAGTTCGGTAAGTTTTCTCTATCACAGCGACGAGCGATCAATCAAACTCAGTTCCGTTCACCCACGCGCGTTGTCATCCTAACATGGAGACGCTATATTTCCTGTCGATGGCGAAGCAATCTTCATTGGCGGAGAAGCACCGTTCGAACGGCGCTGTCTTACTCGAGCAAGACGGCTGGCTCTTGCCGGCGCATTTCGGTGATGCTGCCGGCGAATATCGCTCCGTGCGCGCCGCCGCAGGCGTGCTCGACCTTCCCCATCGCGGCTTGCTGCAATTCACTGGACCCGACCGGTTGTCTTTTCTCCAGGGCATGTTGTCCAACGACTTACATGCTCTAAAGACGTTCGACGGCGCATATGCCACTCTACTGACGCAACAGGGAAAAGTGATTGCCGACGTGCGCGTCCTCTGCGCGATGAATTCGTTTTATCTGGATTTTTGGGAGAACCTTCAAGAAAAGATTCTCGCCCATCTCAATCGCTACCTGATTGCCGACGAAGTCGAGATCGCCAATCGCTCCCCCGAGTACTCGACGATTTCCATCCAGGGCCCCAAAGCGGAAGCGTTACTGCGCCGAGTGCTCGCGCCTGCCGTTCAGTTGCCGGCTCGCCCGAAGCAGCATTCCATGGTCGATATTGACGGCGCGGCCATCTGCGTCGTCAATGACAGCCATACCGGCGAATTGGGATACGATCTAATTATTCCGCGCTTCCATGTGGCAAATATCGCGGCAAAGCTTACCGGAGCCGGGGAGGCATTCTCCGCCGCTTGGGTAGGCGAAGAAGCGCAAAATATTTTGCGAGTCGAAGCCGGCATTCCGCGCTACGGGATCGATTTCAGCGAAGACAACTTGCTGCTGGAAGTCGGTATCGACGATGCCGTCAGTTTCACAAAAGGATGTTATCTGGGCCAGGAGGTCGTCGAACGCATCCGTTCGCGCGGCCACGTCAATAAGAAGTTATCCGGCTTTTTACTCGACGGCGAAAAGCCGGCACAATCCGGCGATGTCATTGAAGCGGCAAGCAAGCAAGTCGGCACCGTCACCAGTTCCGTATTTTCACCAGCGCTAAAGCGCCCGGTTGCCCTAGGTTATTTAAACAAAGACTTTTGGACCCCGGGCGGCGAAGTTTTAATCAAAAGCGACCGCCCTCGCCCGGCAACCGTTACCGGGTTGCCTTTCTTCCGGTCCTCTTGAATCCCGACTTCAACTTCGTATATTAATCGGAACTTTTCGCGCTGAACATGAAAGGAAAACACGGATGGGGAATTTCGTAAAAGTCTGCAAAGCAAGCGAAGTTAAGGCGGGATGCGGCAAAAGCATTGAAATCGAAGGCAAGGCCGTCGGGGTATTCAACATCGATGGCAAGTATTACGCCATCAACGACGTGTGCGGCCATCGCGGCGGACCATTGGCCGAGGGGGAGCTGGACGGCACGACTGTAATCTGCCCCTGGCATGGTTGGCGATATAACGTGACGACCGGCGAGAACGAACTGCTGCCCAGTCTGCCGACCCAAAAATTTGAAGTAAAAATAGAAGAAGACGACGTGCTCGTAGAATTGCCATAGCTTCAGAATCGGCCACGCGCACCTTTGCCCATCGTCTTTGCGGAGGCGATGGGCTTTTTTGTATTCTAGCCTTTCAGATGAGATTTTATGTAATCGCTGAGCGCGTCTTTGGTGCTGTCGAAAGCGAGCTCGGGCCAAGGCACATCACCAGGCGGGAAAATGCGCGCTTCCACCGATTCATCGGCAGCTTCCAATATGCCGCCGATCACTTCAGCGGTATAAACCACGATCACGTTCGGGGAGCGCGGGTACGAGTAAACATTGAGCAACGAATTTAATCGCACGTCCAGCCGCGATTCCTCCTTGGTCTCCCGGATGGCGGCGTCTTGCACGCTTTCGCCTCGATCGACATAGCCCCCTGGGAATACCCACTTTCCGAGCGCGGGTTCGACGCCGCGTTTAAGCAGCACGATGCCATCATCCAATGTAAAGATAGTTCCGGCAACGACCTTGGGATCCTGGTAAAAAATGAATGAGCAAGCCCCGCAAACCAGACGCTTGGGCTCATGAGTTTTGACCACGCGCCGCTGCAAACCGCCGCCACAGCGCGGGCAAAATTGGTATTCCACATGCCCGTGGTGATGTGTCCGATGCTGCTCGTCATGCTCTGATGCCATACTTTCTTTCTAGCGCATATTCAGTTGAAATAAAAGAAGATTTCTGTAATCGTCAATCATGCTTAAAGCGGTTATATTCGACTTCAACGGAATCATCGT
>Ga0210087_1000253_pt1 | contig 9677 bp, 7 predicted proteins | sample MayberryNW_Catta_4_FD_184878 | JGI IMG/M metagenome (GOLD analysis project Ga0210087, IMG submission 184878) | Wetland microbial communities from San Francisco Bay, California, USA, that impact long-term carbon sequestration -... | ecosystem: Environmental > Aquatic > Marine > Wetlands ... | reverse complement strand
TATATGATAATGATACTTTATTACATAACAAAGTGACAGGTCGGAGAATCGTTTACTTCAACACAGCTGAATTAACTGGACTACGCCGAGATGCTCAATGTTTCCGAACTAATTTCTCTTACTTCAAGGGATGATACTCATGTATTATAGACTAACTCACACTGCTAACAAATTTATCTCATTTTTGGCTGAGAATCTGTGAAAAATCAAAAGGCAATGGTTGATCAACGCCGTCCGTATCTTCTAATAATATAACCAATATTCACGGGACTTATTACGCCTAATATCTTCTGTCCTATCCGCACCATGGGCCTTTTTTTTATTATCCATATTCCTTTTATGAACGATGACTGAAGGCCAAAATAGTTAAGAATCAATAAGTAATAGTGACGAAACGCCGAGGAAACTGAATTTTGCCCAAGATAGAGCCTACTTGAAGGTAGGTCTTATCCGTCTAAGTGTCTGTTTATGCTTATTGAGAACTCTGACCGCCTTCACGAAGACAAAGAATTACGTAGCAATCAAAATATTCTGGTGGATTTGGAGCGGGACATGGAGTAGATCGCAGAAATTATTCCTAAGACTGATTGATTAACAATTTTCATCGGTACGACTATACTATCCAAAGCACTAAGAGCAATGATTCTTTATCTTTTGTAAGTACCCAATGTGATATTGATTTGGGAGTCCAGCATCTAACATAGTTTCGTCAATCTTATTCTAACATAATCATTACCTAGAGATAAGTTGACGCCGTATCTATCTCAATCCAGATAAATTATTTCTTAACATCTAGATCGGATTATGACTCACCTCAGAATTTTAGCCATTGCCATGGCATTGACAGGGTTGATCATCGGTTCATTATTCATCGACTCCAATATCACATTTGGAAAGGATTACCAGAAGAAGTCCCTCGCTGTTTCACAGGCCAATTATTGCGGCCAAGGGGACGTCGGCATGAGTGTTCAGTGCACTAATACTGTTTCACAAACCCAAGGCAATGAAAACGGAGTAGCCGTAACCGACTAGAAATAAATTTGAATATCGTCGCCCCTACAAAATTTGGCTACAAAGAAGAATTAACATTACATACACATTGTTTGTTTTTCTGAACACAGTCTGGGTTAGCCAATTCAGTCATATCACTTGTCTCTTTATCATCTTTATAAGCGAATTTATTTCAGAATTTTTGCGGTACCTTTGAACAACTAGATTACCTTCTAAAAAGTGGATTGCATACGAATGGACCAAATGTTTCTATGCAGCGATCATATAAGTCACTAAAGAAATCATCTGAACGATCAATTGGTGGTTGTGTCGAAAAATTGCTGCCATTGCCCGGTTGAAGAGTTCCTAATTCAGATGTCGAGCCTACAATGACAGGGATACTAATGAGCTGACTGTCCCTAACAACAGTAACTTGAATAGTATCCCCTATGTTTTCATTATCGATAAATTTGTTCAAAGCATCAACATTGGGAATCATCGTATCATCAATTCTCACGATTACATCGCCTCCTATCTCAATTGGGGTTCTATTTATATCCGCAACAATAAATCCCCCCCTAATACCAGCTTTCTCAGCTGGTCCATCTGCAAATACGTCGACCACAAGGACTCCTCCTCGTTCACCATCCTGATCGTCACTCAGGGGTTGCTGTTGCATTTGCGTCAAATTCATTCTTGCAGCTATCTGTTCAGTCATATTTATTGAATTGATGCCAAGGGTGGGGCGCTCTTGTTGGCGCTGCTCAATTTCCTGCTGCTGTTGTGTTGGCCTAGCTGCGAGTGTCATACCAATTTCCTGGTTTCTTCCATCCCTAATCACATTAAGTATCACAGTTTCACCAATCGATCTTTCGGATTGAAGGTATGAAAGTAGATCTTCAATCTTCCTGACGGTAACGTTGTCGACTTCAACAATTACATCCCCTCCTAATTCTATTTGTCTTCCATTAATATCTGTCAATGCTCCTCCGCCTCGGATACCTGACCTTTCTGCCGGACTTCCTGATGTGACTTCGGTAACCAAAAATCCTCTAGAACCATTCAAGCCCATTTCATCTGCGATTTCAGGCGACATGTCCACGCCTGCTATTCCTATATATGGATGTCTGTATGTACCTGTAGAAATGAGTTCAGGTACTACCTTCTTAATGATATCGGATGGGATGGCGGATCCAACTCCTGCATAAACACCAGTATTTGACAAAATTGCTGTATTCATTCCTATAACTTCACCACCTGTGGTCAGCAGTGGCCCGCCTGAATTGCCTGGATTTATAACAGCATCAGTCTGGATTATGTTTGGTATCAAAAATGACGCCGTATCCTCTTGACGCAATAGAAGGTCACCCTGCGGAACAGACGAGGGAAGGATTCTGCCAAGGCCGCTTACTATCCCTTCTGTCATCGACCCTGACAGTCCAAAAGGATTTCCTACTGCTACTACTGGTTGTCCTATTCTGAGTTGGGATGAATTACCTAAAGGTAACGGTACGAGGTTTTTCCGTGTTATATTCTCTACCGTCATGACTGCTAACTCAGAGTAGAGATCTGCACCAATGACTCTGCCTAAATATGTAGTACCATCTAAGAAAGTTATGTGGAACGCTCTCTCATATAGGTTAGTCTCTTGGGGATTACCAACTACGTGATAATTGGTGACAATATGACCAAGTTCATCGTAGACAAACCCTGAGCCTTGCCTTGATCCAAGAGAGGATGCACTATTTTCGCTTATTTGAACTACCGATTGATCTACATCATTAAACAAAGTGGTGAGGTCAAGATCCGTACTATGATTTGTCAAGATAGAGTAATTTTGATCTTCAGCTGGAATATTTGGGATATTTGCAGGGTCTAATTGAGCACCAACTTCAAAGGTACTTAACGTGGATAATACAATTACGAAAATCGCGATGAAGGGCAAACGGAATAGAGATCGCTCACATAATTTCATAAGGTCACGTATAAAAACGCTTCTTTAAATGCGTTTGGGGAGACGAAGTTTTTCATTTTATGAATCCTGTTGGAATTTAGGAATGAATACAATTCAAAGAATAAAAGCAACTATTAGTAGCTTATTCATGTATTGGAGTGAAGTCGTATCCTAAATCTCTTCTGTTTCTGCATAATTATTTGTCTTTAGCAAAGTAACACCATTAACTCTGGTTCATTTTTTGGACTAGTTTTCGAAAGATCATTGATGAGAGACCCGCATGTTGGTCATTTAAAGGTCGTATTAGAGTGGTGCAAACTATCTTAATACAACTCCAAGTCTGGAATTTAGCAACCTAACTTGTTGTGAGTAGAGGATCCTAATATCAGTAATATAGAAACATGAATCATTCCTACTAATATGATGTATCCACACAATCCCTTGAACTTGTATACATAAGATCGTAGAATCTTTACTATAGTTTAGTACTATAACAATTCTTCATCGAATGCTAAGGTTATTATTATGACCCCAAATAATATCCACAACCATGAATAACTCACGGGCCAGTAGCAAATCGGTTTACCTAATCTTACTTGTCTGCTTAACCACAAGTCTGGCCCTCTGGGACCTTCACAACTTTCAGGCACTAAATGTTGCTGCTACGGCTGCAGTTACGTTAGCACCAGCGGACCCAGATGAGGACCAAAATGAGGATGATGCTGAAACTGAATCGTTTGGACCTCAAGAGGAACAACACGGGGAAGCAATAGAGCCGGCTGCGAATTCGGAAAAACAGAAACCTGATGACGAAGATCATGAAGGCGAATACCAAATTGCTATACCTGATGGTGCGGCCTGGAAGGAGACAATATCCGAACGGTTTTATCCACCAGAAGTAATCGTCCCATCAGGTTCAGATGTTACATGGACCAATGAGGATGATTTGACTCACACAATTACAAGCGGTAAAAAGGCAGGCTACGGAATGTATGAATTCAAGCAGGATGGCGCGTTTAATTCTGGAAACCTAGATGAAGGAGGCTCGTTCACATTTCACTTCACCGAACCTGGAAGATATGAGTACTTTTGCGTACCACATCCGTGGATGAATGGAGCTGTTGTTGTACAATGAATGCTTTTGAACTCGATCCTGACTTCATTTAGAATCTGTTGGGAAAAGGAGTTAGCATTACACCGGATACTCTCAGAAATATTCAAAGTTATTTCGAACTCAAATTTCAAGAAATAATCAAGGACATCCTTGAAGTGATAAGACGAAATCAAATGCACATAAGAGAAATAGGGTGTAATAATAAAGAATTGGTTGGTAGTCTTCGTGTTGAGCGCACTTTTGCTGCTAGATCACCCCGCACAACAAAGTTATTTAATTGGTGGCTGAAAATCATGGTAGAAAATTCTCTCGGGTTTTATCTTTAGAATAACTCTTTTCTCACCTGGAGAACGACCGGGATATTTGTCAAGACCGAGGTATTTTTTAGCCAACTTATCTATATGTTCTTCAGCGGTATCTCGTGTAATCTGCTCTGTTACTTTTCCTTGAATAGTGACCATCTCATAGGGATTGCTCCCATTAATTACGGATATCGCCAATCTAGGATCTCTGGAGAGATTCTTATGCTTTATCCTTCCTTCGGCCGTATTCACCAAGATACTATATTCGTTATTTTTTTCAATGTCTACCCATGTCGGGGTAATTTGCGGAGAGCCGTCCTTCATCAGGGTTGAGACGAAGGCGAAATTCTTACCTTGAAAAAGCCTGACTATTGGCTCAGTTAGCTGTACTGTGTCTTCACCCATATGAATTATTAAATTGAAGGCATCTCTAATAACTATACTGGATTGACTTAGTACCTTGACATCATTTCTAACTCAATATCTCTAATTGTTCGAATGCAAGTTCAAAGTCACAATAGGCGGTGAAATATACAAGTAATTCTCATCTTTATGAAACATCGAAAACGAACCTTAAACTAGAGAAAAACCATCTAATAATTCCTGCTGAAAGAATGGTTTGAGGTACTCATCCTTGAGTTTCTTTCAAGACATTGGATCCGTTGGTTATAAATTGGACGGATAACCGAGAACGATCCGGATATCCTAGTATGGCGACAATTCAGCCATTATCTGCTGATTCTATACACTGCGCCATCTCTCAACGATGAAATATACAACATCCCATCTGGACCAATCTCTAGATCTGTTGGAACTCCAAACCCTTCAGCAAAAATAGTCTCTTGAAGCTCAGGGTCTGAATTGGCCACCCTGTCGGCTAAGGTACCATTTAACTGCAGTCCATTTCTTTCCGAATTCAGTTCAAAATGATAGATTCTGCCAAACTGATAGTCTCCAACAAACATATCATTCTTGTAAGCAGGACCAAATCTATCACTATTGAGAAATAAAAGTGCAGTAGGGGCTACAGTCTGATTCCATACAAATTTCGGGTCACTATATTTTCCAGTTCCACTAAATGAGACTAACCCACTTTTATTGAACCCGGAGGGAGCTAGACCTGTTATGTCTTTCCAACCTCCATTGAAACCTGATTCTATCAAATTAATCTCATCATTTGTGTAAACACCATTTTCACTGAGCCAGAGCTTTCCTGTAATAGGATCAAAATCCATACCAAAGCTGTTTCTTATTCCGTATGCAAAATAAGTATCCATCTTGCCAGTAGAATCTAATACTCTAGAAGAAACCATCTTGCCATCTTGTGTAATTCTGTGGACGCCGCTTGTCCCGTCTGCATCGGGACCATTCTCAAAGTTTTGTGCTTTGGTTTCATGTCCTCGATCATTATCGTCCTGTACTTGACCAACGATAAAATAGACATAATTGTCTGGTCCAACTAAAACTGGTCCTCCGTTATCCATTGAACCAGGCCCTGCAGGCAAATCTAAAAGTAACTTTGGGTTAATTAAACCACTCTTATCCTCGGCTAGTTCGTATCGATAGAGTCTATTTCCAAGAGGTTCCCCTTCGTCATCATGCGATGATGATTCTGTAAAGTATAAAAATACAAAGGTCTTGCTCCCATTGTGAAATGAATCGATACCTATTAAACCTCTTGAATCATCCGTCGAAACGTCTAGGTCTAGTAATGTTTGAGAAATCTCCCCATTAGTAATTCGTTTAACCATACCTGTATCTTCCTCAATCACTATAAAGTCTCCAGGACCCAAGAAGGTTAAGCCTGTAGGTCTGGACAAACCGTCCACGATCTTGTCCAATTGAAAATAGGGCGACTCTACCGTTGGCTCTCCAAATACCACGTCATCACCACCGCCTAAAAAAAGTGTCAAAGAGAAGTATAAGCACCATGAAAGAGCTGCCTGGGTTATGAGATAAACAACCGTGATCAAGAAACTTCACATATATGAAAGTCTGTCAATATTAAGACTTCGATCTAAATCACTTAACTCCAGTATAGCTTTCCAACGGATTTCCAACTAAACACGGGGATACTGAAATATGATGTTAGACGCAAGTCCTTTTCTTACGATGTCTTATGAAAATACAGCAAATATTCAACCAATACCTTTGGAGGTGGAGCCGTCTGCTCTTACATTCCTTATTTAACCACTGTCCATTCAGGGAATGAGCAGTAAAAGCTGTGGTAGCCATGAAGTAGGCTACATCCTACCAGTTTAGAATAGCATTCGCAGTCCTTCGATAAATTCGCTTCTCTGCATTCTATGATGCAGATTTTTCTCAAAGAGTTTTAAGTGATAAAGAATATTCTTTATCTAATAGAAGTAAAAGTAGTATCCCATTTATTGAAGGAAAGAAAGATTACATGTCGTAATTCAATGACCTTGAAATTATTGTCAGTTATTGGGGTCGGGGTTAGTATTCTGGCTTTGTTCGCGGTATTGCAGATTAGCTCTTTTAGTAGAGATCAGACTGCGTTTGCGCTCACACGTGGAACTCAGTATGATGATCTCTTGAGCAGCGCAATGACTGAAGATTCCATTCAAAATCAAATGGCTCTCATGGGCGAAAACAGTACTCAAGATGGACCAAATGCCAATAGCAGTGTGTTTATGTATGGCGACCTTGGTAACGATGAAATCCGAGGGTCTAATAATAGCGACCACCTGGGCGGGGGTCCAGGAAGCGATGCAATTTATGGTCACAATGGTGGGGACTACATTCAAGGAGGCCTTGGTATAGATTCCATTTATGGTGGCGAAGGAGATGATGTTCTTTCTGGAAGTGAAGGAGCTGATTATTTTGATTGTGGTGAGGGGCGAGATAGCGTAGATGATTTCAATCCGGTGGAGGGAGATTTCGCTGCGGCTAATTGCGAGATTCTAGAAGATAACGAAAAGCCAGTAGCACGTTGATTAAACTATACTAACCCTCCCCATCCATTAAAGTGTCGTTCTGATCAAAAGTTTTTAATTCCGTGGGAATCGGATTTGAACAAGCCCTAGGATGAATTAAGAACGATCGTGTCAAAATCTAGACCGACAATTATTCGAATTTTATAGATATCCTGATGGCACGCTGGCTCTACGCTGAATTTGTGTACTGTCGATACAACTTAATGATTATAGAGGCTGACTATTGATGGAGCTTGTTGAAATGACCAATAATTTGCTTATTTCTCATTAAAACACAGCATGCGCATCTTACCCCAATACACGTTTTGGATTCTGTGTGTTTACAGATTGAACAAGTACAGTTCATTTTAGCTACTGTTCTCGTCGTTGAAAAAATTAAATCATCTTCAGAGAATTGTCGTTGGCGTTCTCCTGATCTTATTACACCAAATAGCCAATATATAGAAAGGGCAACCCCAATTATTAGTAGGATCAGACTGAATAAGGCGAAACGCAGAGTCAATAAGAATACTCCCAACATGATTATCGTTAATCCCAGGACAAGAATCCAGCGCTCCTGGATTGACGCCTCGGAATTCATGCCCTAACACCACCATTGTTGTCGTTTTCATTAGTGCGTCTTCTAGTGAGTCTTCTAGTGAGATTGTTATCGCCGTTGGAGTCAATGCAATAATTACTCAAACTTGTCAAGACACCTCAGTTTTTTAGGATGGTTCAAACAGTGCTATTCACTCTTCTAAATCCCAAACTAATTCTTCCAGCTTTTTCTGGAACGTATCAAGGCCGGTGACATTTGTAGCATTCCACAAATTGAGAGAATGAAACTCTGAGAAAAGAAGGATACGCTACAACAAAATACTGTATATTGTATATTAATCCGATTCCTCTTTGTATAAAAGTACCTTCAACATAATGGTAATGTGACTGTCATCAAAACTTAGCCCGCTCCTCCCATCATTTTTTCATCCATTGTCGGAAAGCACACAACCATTTTCAATGCGTGTAGTCGCTCCGAGTCTGTCATGTTCTCCATCTCCGAAGAGCCTTCAACCGATGGCATCATGTACATCATCTATTCTTTCATCATACTCATTATCATTTATTCAGTCGCATTGCCATCAGTACTAGCGTCTGCATCATCTCTACTAAACATGCCTGATACTAATTGAAGTATTTCAGCTGGAGTGATACGCGTTATTGGCATCGCTAGCACTCCCATCTTTAATGGCAGCATTGACATGTTTGCCTGAGCATTATCGTTAACCTCATTAGGATCACTACTGTCCATACCATCAATTCCGCCTATCAATCGACTGCTGTCAGTTTTATTGTTACCATTGCCATCCATCATCCTCATTATATCCAATGTTGAATGGGCGTTAGCTCCTGACACCAGGAGCAAGGAAGACATCGTAACTCCATGATGAAAATTCTAATTGAATTTGCCATAGCAGATAACTAGGTTCACGTTGTACTTAAAGATGAAAACGCCGGTGTTTAATCTACTTTATGGATTAGATATTAACATGCAGAGAGATTTTGTTCATTCAACCAACACTCAAAGGTTTTCGAGGTTTTGTGTATCGACTCAGCCATAGTCATGCATCCTTAGCTTCTAATCATTATCCTTGGCACAGTCCTTAGCCAATTGCATTTATCTATCGAAGTCCTGCTTTAGCTGACTCATCGTGCCAATTGAGTGCGATTTGGACTGAAGTTGATATTAAAGGAAAAAACGGTCTTAAGGATTTCATTGATAATCTCATATTCACCTCTATGCGGTTCCCTATGACGATTCCTCTCATGTTTCTGAATTACTGCCACAGATTTCCACAGTAGTATCTCTTCTCAGTATTTTACTTTAATTTAACTTACTTTTCTCACTGCAAAAAGCTAAGTCACTAGTGATTGAGTGTAACAGAACATGTCACCATAGCTTGGTTGGTAGTCCACAGCTTTAGCCCGAACCGTTCACGAGAAGTGTTTCAACCTTGGCCCAAAAGATTCAATAATTTCGTATTCTCTTCTACAGTGATTTGCTTCTACACTCCAAAACCCATAAGCAGCATCTTTTTCAAGCAACTCGAGACCATTGTTGTTATGTGCATTACACGCTAGAATCCACGACCTGCGTGAAGCTGAGCCAGCGATTATGAGAAAACCGAACACGTATTTGACATTGTCAATATATTAGTGTGGACCATCAAAAACAGAATCTCACTTAGTTATTTATCATAGATCCCGCTTTTTGAAAGCTCACTGTACAATTCCAAAAAACGCTTGCCTTTATTTGTAGTGTGGTATGTTTTGCTGAATGGGTTATACATCAACAGTTCTACGTGCTGCAGTTCTTCAAGGAT
>Ga0210087_1000252_pt1 | contig 9693 bp, 8 predicted proteins | sample MayberryNW_Catta_4_FD_184878 | JGI IMG/M metagenome (GOLD analysis project Ga0210087, IMG submission 184878) | Wetland microbial communities from San Francisco Bay, California, USA, that impact long-term carbon sequestration -... | ecosystem: Environmental > Aquatic > Marine > Wetlands ... | reverse complement strand
CCGCCGGTGATGGCGAGCACCCCGCCGAGGCCGTAGACCATCGCCGTGGCCAGCGAGGCGACCAGGGTCAGGCTGGTGAAGAACACCCGCCCGTACATCGCCTGCTTGATGCCGATGTCCCGCACCCGGCCGGCCTTGTCGGAGAAGGCCTCGGACTCGTCGGGCATCCGGCCGAACAGCTTGACCAGCAGCGCACCGGACACGTTGAACCGCTCGGTCATCGTCGTGCTCATCGACGCGTTGAGCTGCATCGCCTCGCGGGTGATGGCCTGCAGCTTGCGGCCGACCCACCGCGCCGGCAGGAGAAACATCGGGGTGAGCACCAGCGCGGCGAGCGTCACCTGCCAGGACAGGATGAGCATGGTGACCAGGACGAGCACCAGGCCGATGACGTTGGACACGACCGAGGACAGCGTGGACGTGAAGGCCTGCTGGGCCCCGATGACGTCGGTGTTGAGGCGGCTGACGAGCGCGCCGGTCTGGGTGCGGGTGAAGAAGGCGACCGGCATCTGCTGCACGTGGCTGAAGACCCGGGTGCGCAGGTCATAGATGAGACCTTCGCCGACCTGCGACGACAGCAGCCGCTGGAAGAGCGTGAGGATCGCGTCGAAGACGGCCAGTCCGGCCACGGCCAGCGCCACACCGATCACGACGCCGCGGTCGTCCTTGAGCACGCCCTGGTCGATGATGACCTTGAAGAGCAGGGGGAGGGCGACGACGAGCATCGCGTCCAGCACGACCAGGACCAGGAAGATCGAGATCTGCTTCTTGTAGGGGCGCGCGAACGCGGCGATGCGCGGGATCGTGCCCGGGGCGAGCTTCTTCTTCGCCACCTCACCGTCACGGGTGAGGGAGCGCATCGCCGCCCACGGGCTGTGCGACATCGACACGGGCGCCTCCTGTAATCACGATTACACCCGTCCAACGCCGAGCGGGGCGGATCGCTTCCCGACGGTACGCGCGGGTGCCGACACCTGGCGCGGCTCAGCCGCCGGGTGGCTCGTCGAGGACGTCGCGCACCGCGTGCAGCAGGTCGTCGGCGACGAAGGGCTTGGGCAGCAGCCGCTCGCTGGACGCGGCACCGCCCAGTGCGTGCTCCGGGCTGTAGCCCGACATCAGCAGCACCCGCAGTCCGGGATACCGGCCGCGCAGCTCCGCCGCGAGGGACGGGCCGTCCATCCCCGGCATGACCACGTCGCTGACGAGCAGGTCCGGTGTCCCGGGCAGGGCCGCCGCCACGGCGCGCACCGGGTCCGCGTGCGAGATCACCTGGTAGCCGGCCCGCGACAGCACCGCGACCACCAGCGCGCGCAGCTCCGGCGCGTCCTCGACGACGAGCACCAGCTCGCCCTGACCGTCCAGGGGCGCCGGCCGGCGGGCCGGCTCGGTCTCGGGCACGCCCTCGACGACGGGTAGGTAGACGTCGACCGTGGTGCCCACGTCGGGCAGGGACCGGACGAGCACCGTGCCGCCGGCGTTCGCCGCGACGCCGTAGACCATGGCCAGTCCGAGCCCGGTCCCCTGCCCGGTCGGCTTGGTGGTGAAGAACGGCTCCAGCGCGTGGGCCAGCGTCTGCTCGTCCATGCCGGACCCGTCGTCGGTGACCGACATGACGACGTACGCCCCTGGTGCGAGGGTGACGCCCCGACGCATCGCGGAGTCCTCGTCCACCTGCACGACGCTGGTGGCGATCCGCAGCCGGCCGCGGCCGGAGGGCATGGCGTCGCGTGCGTTGAGCGCCAGGTTGATGGCCACCTGCTCGAGCTGCACCGGGTCGCCGAGCACCAGCGCGGGTCCTGGAGTCAGGTCGGTCGTGCGGGTCACCCGCTCACCGAGGCTGGGCTCGATGAGCACCTCCGCCCGGCGCACCACCTCGTTGAGGTCCACGACGACCTGGCGCCCGGGCTCGCGGTGGGCGAAGACGAGCATCTTGCGGGTCAGCGCCACGCCCCGGGCCGTCGCCGCCAGGATCTGCTGGGTCTGCGCCGCCTGCGGGCTCCCGGGTTCGAGCGAGGACTGGAGCATCTCGGCCGTGAGGTTGATGACGGCCAGCAGGTTGTTGAAGTCGTGCGCGACCCCTCCCGCGAGCTGCCCCAGGCTCTCCAGCCGCTGCAGGTGCTCGACCTCGTGCTGCAGGCGCAGCCGCTCGGCCTCGGCGGCCCGCTCGGCCGTGACGTCGCGCCCGAGCACCAGCCCGCCGAGGATCTGCCCGTCCCGGTCGTGCATCGGATAGAGCAGGGTGCGGAGCACCATCTCGCCGCCGGAGGCCGTCCGGTGCCTGGCCTCGCGCTCGAAGACCCGGCCGGCGAGCACCGACTCGTACAGCCCGGTCACCCGGTCGACGTCGCCCGGCATCAACGCGAGGGGCGCCAGTTCGCTCACGTGGCGGCCGACCATCTGCTCCTCGGTGAAGCCGGAGAGCTTCTCGGCCGCGGCGTTCCAGCTCGTGACGACCAGGTTGCGGTCGAAGGTCCCGATGCCGTCGCCGGTCGCCTCCATGGCCACGGCGAGCCGAGCGGCCGCCTCGTAGGCGCGGGTCTGCTCGGTGATGTCGGACCAGACACCGGCGACACCGTACGTCGTCCCGTCGGTCCTCCGGAGCGGCACTCTCACGGCGGCCCAGGTGCGCTCCTCACCGTCGCGGGGCACCTCCTCGACGATGGTCTCGGGGCGGCCGCTGCGGACCACCCGCCGGTCGTTGGCCCAAAGCCGGGCCCCCACCTCCGGCCCGAAGACCTCCTCGCTGCGCATCCCGACCAGCTCGGACCGGTCGCCTCGCACCAGCTCCTCGAACGCGGTGTTGACCACCAGCAGCCGGCCGTCGGAACCGGTGGCGTAGACCACGAGCGGCGCCGCGTCGAGGATCGTCTGCAGCCAGACCAGCTCCCCTGGCCCGACGGTGTCGACCGGCCGGGGCGGCTCGACCTCGCGATAGGTCACGAGGGCCGCGGGAGCCCCCTGGTCGCTGACCGGCACCGCGCGGCACTCGACCCACCGGGACGTGAGGTCCGGCCAGCGCAGCTCGAGCGTCGCCGACGAGCCGACCCGCTCGGTGAGCGCGACGACGGCGGGGTCACAGCTCGGCTCGAGGGGTGACCCGTCCTCGCCGAACAGCCGGTGGCTGGTGGGGCCGGGCGGTCCGCCGGCGTCGTCGAGCGTCACCCGGAGCAGCCGCGCCGCGGCCGCGTTGGCATGGCGGAGCCCCGCCCCCTGCACGACCAGGGCGACCGCCACGTCCAAGGCGTCGACAGCCAGCACCTGCCAGGGCGGACCCGCGCGCACGGTGCCTTCCGGCATGTCCCCTCCAGCCGACCCCCTCAACGTAACCGCTGACCGGGGTCGTGACGTACTCATTCACCCGTGCGGACCTGGCCTGGCCAAGGGTCCTAGGGCCTCAGAACGCGCTGACGCCGGTGAGGGCCCGCCCGATCAGCAGCTTCTGCACCTGGCTGGTGCCCTCGTAGAGGGTGGTGACACGGGCGTCGCGGAGGTACTTCGCGGCCGGGTACTCGTCGACGTACCCGTAGCCGCCGTGCACCTGGATGCAGGCGTTGGCCACTCGCACGGACGCCTCCGTGGCGAAGAGCTTGGCCTTGGACGCCGCCAGCGAGTAGAGCTCCCCCCGGGTCTTGAGGTCGGCGACCGCCCAGGTCAGCAGACGCGACGCATCCACGTCGACGGCGGAGTCGGCGAGCATCTCCTGCACCAGCTGGTGCCCGGCGATCGGCTTGCCGAACTGCTCGCGCGACCCGGCGTAGGCCACCATCGTGTCCAGCGCCGCCTGCCCGATGCCGGTGCACGACGCCGCGATCGACATCCGCCCGTCGTCCAGCGCCGACAGGGCGACCTTGATGCCGGCGCCCTCGGCCCCGAGGAGCGCCTCCTCGCCCACCTCGACACCGTCGAGGACCAGCTCGGCGGTGTCGCAGGAACGCAGCCCGAGCTTGCCGTGCAACGGCACCGCGGAGAACCCCGGCCGGTCGGTGGGCACGAGGAACGCCGAGACACCCCGTGCGCCCGGGCCGCCGCTGCGCGCCATGACCAGCGCGACGCCGGCGATGGACCCGTTGGTGATGAACACCTTGCGCCCGGAGATCCGCCATCCCGAGGCCGTACGTTCGGCGGTCGCCCGCAGGTCGGCCGGGTTGGAGCCGTGGTCGGGCTCGGTCAGCCCGAAGCACCCCAGGACCTCGCCGGTGGCCATCCGGGGCAGCCACTGCTGCCGCTGCTCCTCGCTGCCCCACCGCTGCACCGCCCCGGCCACCAGCCCGAGGTGCACCGACATGATCGAGCGGACGTTGGCGTCGCCGCGCGCGAGCTCCTCGATGAACAGGCAGTAGGTCAGCGGGTCGGCCCCGCCGCCGCCATAGGCCTCGTCGATGGACATGCCGACGAACCCGGTCTGCTTGAGCCCGTCGAGCGCCTCCTGCGGAAAGCGCTCCTCCCGGTCGTTCCTCAGGGCCTGCGGCACGACGACCTCGTCGACCCACTCGCGCACGGCAGCGCGGACGGCCAGCTGGTCGTCGGTGAGAGTCAGCTCCACCCGGGGATCATCCCGCCCCGCCCGCCAGGTCACGCAGCCGCCCGGCCTGGGCCCCCCGCTCGGCCGCCTGCTGCTCGGCGTGGGAGCGGCCCGCCGCCCCGAGCAGCAGCCCCTTGGTGGCGCGCACCGCAGCGGCCGGCGCGGCGAGCAGAGCCGCCGCCAGGTCGCGGGCGGCCTGGTCGAGCTCTGCGCGACGTACGACGAGGCTGGCCAGCCCGATCCGCACCGCCTCCGCCGCGTCGACCCACCGTCCGGTCGCGCAGATCTCCAGCGCGCGGGAGTAGCCGACCGCGTCGACCAGCGGCTTGGTGCCGGCCAGGTCGGGCACCAGGCCGAGGCTGGGCTCCTTCATCGCCAGCTGTGCGTCGTCGGCGAGGACCCGCAGGTCGCAGCCGAGCGCGAGCTGGAACCCGGCACCGACCGCGTGCCCCTGCACCGCCGCGATGCTCACCACCCGCGGGTCGCGCCACCAGATGAAGGCCTCCTGGAAGCCGGCGATCGTGGCGTCCAGCGCCGTGTCGTCGTAGGCGGCGAGGGCCGCCAGCCCCGGCTCGCCGTCGGTGCCGGTGCTGAACATCGCCCGGTCGAGGCCGGCCGAGAAGGACGCGCCCTCCGCGCGCAGCACGACGACACGCACGCCGTCGTCGGCGAGAAGGTCACGCCCGATCGCCGTGAGGTCCCGCCACATCTGCGGGGTCTGCGCGTTGCGCTTGTCGGGCCGGTCGAGCGTGACGGTCGCCAGGGCGCCGTCCCGCGCCAGCTCGACGCTCAGGACTTCTTGCCGCGGGTAGCGCCGCCGCGGCCGCGCAGGGTCACTCCGGACTCGGCCAGGATGCGATGCACGAACCCGTAGGACCGGCCGGTCTCGGCCGCGAGCTCGCGGATGCTGGCACCGCCCGAGTACTTCTTCTTCAGGTCTGCCGCGAGCTTGCTGCGGTCTCCGCCGGTGATCCGGGCGCCCTTCTTGAGCTCGACCACGCCGGCCTCCTCATCGTCACTCGGCCCGTCGGGTGAGTGGGTCGTGCCGCCATGATCGTCGTCCCTGCCCCTTCGCGCCATAGGCAGTTGCGACAGCCCGGTGATCTGCCCGAAAGATCCCGGTCAGGCCAGCGCCACCAGGTCGGCGTAGTCCTCGTTCCACAGGTCCTCGACGCCGTCGGGCAGCAGGATCAGCCGCTCCGGGGCCAAGGCCTCGACCGCACCCTCGTCGTGGGTGACCAGCACGACGGCGCCGGCGTAGGTCTGCAGCGCCCCCAGGATCTCCTCGCGGCTGGCCGGGTCGAGGTTGTTGGTCGGCTCGTCGAGCATCAGCACGTTGGCGCTGGACACGACGAGGGTCGCCAGGGCCAGCCGGGTCTTCTCGCCGCCACTGAGCACCCGGGCCGGCTTCCCGACGTCGTCGCCGGAGAACAGGAACGACCCGAGGATGCGACGCAGCTCGACCTCGCTGGTGTCCGGCGCAGCCGAGCGCATGTTCTCCAGCACGGTCCGCTCCGGGTCGAGCGTCTCGTGCTCCTGCGCGTAGTAGCCGATCTTGAGACCGTGCCCCGGACGCACCACGCCGGTGTCCGGGGCCTCGATGCCGGCGAGCAGCCGCAACAGGGTGGTCTTGCCGGCGCCGTTGAGCCCGAGGATGACGACCCGGCTGCCGCGGTCGATCGCCAGGTCGACGTCGGTGAAGACCTCGAGCGAGCCGTAGGACTTGGACAGGCCCTCGGCGGTCAGCGGCGTCCGGCCGCAGGACGCGGGCTCCGGGAAGCGCAGCTTGGCGACCTTGTCGCTGCGGCGCACCTGCTCCAGGCCCGCCATCAGCCGCTGCGCCCGCCGGTCCATGTTCTGCGCCGCCTTGGCCTTGGTGGCCTTGTAGCGCATCCGGTCGGCCTGCGCCTTGAGCGCGTCGGCCTGCTTCTCCGCGTTGGTCCGCTCCCGCTTGCGCCGCCGCTCGTCGGTCTCGCGCTGCGCCAGGTAGGCGGACCAGCCCAGGTTGTAGACGTCGAGCTCGGCCCGGTTGGCGTCGAGGTGGAAGACCCGGGTGACCGCGTGCTCGAGCAGGCCGACGTCGTGGCTGATGACGACCAGGCCGCCCTTGTACGTCCGCAGGTAGTCGCGCAGCCAGACGATCGAGTCGGCGTCCAGGTGGTTGGTCGGCTCGTCGAGGAGCAGCGTCGAGCCGTCGGCACCTGTCCCGGTCGACGAGAACAGGATCCGCGAGAGCTCGACCCGGCGGCGCTGGCCACCGGACAGCGTGTGCAGCGGCTGGCCGAGGACGCGCTCCGGCAGGCCGAGGCTGGATGCGATGGCGGCCGCCTCGCTCTCGGCGGCGTAGCCACCGGCGGCCTGGAACTCCGTCTCCAGCCGGGCGTACCGGCTCATCGCCCGCTCGTGCGTCCCGGGGTCGGCGCTGGCCATCTCGCCCTCTGTCTCGCGCATCTTTCGCACGACGGCGTCCAGCCCTCGCGCGGACAGGATCCGGTCGCGGGCCAGGACGTCGAGGTCGCCGGTGCGCGGGTCCTGCGGGAGGTAGCCGACGTGGCCGGACCGGGTGACCTCGCCCGAGGCGGCCGTGCCTTCGCCGGCGAGAACCCTGGTGAGGGTGGTCTTGCCGGCGCCGTTGCGGCCGACCAGGCCGACCCGGTCGCCCGGGGCGATCCGGAACGTGGCGTCGCCCAGAAGTATCCGGGAGCCGGCCCTGAGCTGCAGACCGGTGGCGGTGATCATCGTCGTGCGTCCTTCGGCGTGGGAGGTTCCCGCTTATGCGGGCGGCTGGCGGGGTATCGCCCGCTCAGCAGGACGGCGACGACGGCATGCGCCCTAGTCTACGGACGGCCCGACGACAGGACGGAGCGCCTTTCCCGTGGGGATCGACTTCGACGACCAGTCCGTCGACACCTCCGGTGTCTCGGACCGGCGCGGCATGGGCGGACCGATCGCCGTCGGGGGCGGCGGCCTCGGCATCGTGGGGCTGCTGGTCTTCGTGCTGATCTCGGTGCTCGGCGGCGGCAATGGCGTCGACACGACGCAGCTGGTCCCCCAGGACGGCGCCGTCCAGGGCGAGGGCGCCGGCACCGGCGACCTCGAGCAGCGGTGCAACACCGAGGGCGCGATCCAGCAGTACGACGACTGCTTCCTGGTCAAGGTCTACAACGAGATCAACGAGGTCTGGACCGACGAGTTCGCCCGGGCCGGCGAGACCTACGAGCAGCCGGGGCTGACCTTCTTCACCCAGGCGGTGCAGACCGGGTGCGGCACCGCCTCCTCGCAGGTGGGCCCGTTCTACTGCCCGCCGGACCGCAGCATCTTCATCGACATCGGCTTCCTGGACCAGCTGCAGCAGGAGTTCGGCGCCGAGGGGCGCTACGCCCAGGCGTACATCATGGCCCACGAGGCCGGACACCACCTGCAGACGCTGTTCGGCACCGAGCAGAAGGTCCGCGCCTCGCAGCAGGCCCGCCCCAACGCGGCGAACGAGCTGTCGGTCGCGATGGAGCTGCAGGCCGACTGCTACGCGGGCGTCTGGAGCCGGCTGGCCGACGACCGCGGAAACGTCTCGGTCGGCGAGGCCGAGCTGGACCAGGCGATCGGGGCGGCCGAGGCGGTCGGCGACGACCGGATCCAGCAGAAGACGCAGGGCAGGGTCGACCCCGAGTCCTGGACCCACGGCTCGGCCGAGCAGCGTCGCCAGTGGTTCGTGACCGGTCGCCGCTCCGGCGACGTCAACCGCTGCAACACCTTCGCCTGAGCGTCTGCCCAGCATCCACCGAAATGATCACGTCTGCATGATCGGTGCACGCCCTGCACGGCGGGTATGCCATGCACGGCGTGGAGTGATCACGTGAACGTGATCACTCCCGCAGCCGGATCTCAGACGTTGAAGCCGAGGGCGCGCAGCTGGTCGCGGCCCTCGTCGGTGATCTTGTCCGGGCCCCACGGCGGCATCCAGACCCAGTTGATCCGGGTCTCCTTGACCAGTCCCGACAGGGCGGAGTTGGTCTGGTCCTCGATCACGTCGGTCAGCGGGCAGGCCGCTGACGTGAGCGTCATGTCCAGGGTGCACGCGTTGTCGTCGTCGACGTGGATGCCGTAGACCAGGCCGAGGTCGACCACGTTGATGCCGAGCTCGGGGTCGACCACGTCGCGCATGGCTTCCTCGACGTCCTCGACCTTGGCCAGACCGGGTCCCCCGGTGGCCGCGCTGGTCGCGGTCTCGCTCATGCCATCTCCTCCGCAGTCTCGTGCTCGTCCACGCCAGCGGCGCGGGCCGTGGCGTCCTTCCAGGCCATCCAGCCGAGCAGCGCGCACTTGATGCGCGCCGGGTACTTCGAGACGCCCTCGAACGCCACGGCGTCCTCGAGCACCTCCTCGAGGTCACCCTCGACCGACGCCGCCGCGCTGGACGCGTCGCCCTTGGCCCGCATCAGGGCCAGGAACGCGTCGTAGGCGGTCGTCGCCTCGTCGAGGCTGCGCCCGATCACCAGGTCGGTCATGACCGACACCGAGGCCTGCGAGATCGAGCAGCCGAGCGAGTCGTAGGACACGTCCTCGACCGTCGTGCCGTCGCCGCCGAGCCGCACCCGCAGGGTGACCTCGTCGCCGCAGGTCGGGTTGACGTGGTGGACCTCGGCGTCGAACGGCTCCCGCAGTCCCTTGTGGTGCGGGTTGCGGTAGTGGTCCAGGATGATCTCCTGGTACATCGACTCGAGCTTCACGCCACGCCTCCCGGGCGTCCGAAGAACCGCTGCACGTGCTCGAGCCCGCCGACGAGCGCGTCCACGTCGGCAGTCGTCGAGTAGACGTAGAACGAGGCACGGGTGGTGGCCGGCACGCCGTAGCGCAGGCAGACCGGTCGGGCGCAGTGCTGGCCGACCCGCACGGCGATGCCGAGCTCGTCGAGCACCTGACCGACGTCGTGCGGGTGCAGGTCGCCGAGCGTGAACGAGACCGCCGCCCCGCGGTCCTCCGCGGTCGGCGGCCCGACGACACGCAGGCCCTCGACCTGCTGCATCCGCTCCAGCGCGTAGGCGGTGATCTCGTGCTCGTGCTCGGCGACCGCGTCCATGCCGAGGGCGGAGAGGTAGTCGACCGCCGCGCCCAGGCCGACCGCCTGGGCGATCGGCGGGGGGCCCGCCTCGAACTTGTGCGGCACCGCGGCG
>Ga0210087_1000247_pt1 | contig 9720 bp, 7 predicted proteins | sample MayberryNW_Catta_4_FD_184878 | JGI IMG/M metagenome (GOLD analysis project Ga0210087, IMG submission 184878) | Wetland microbial communities from San Francisco Bay, California, USA, that impact long-term carbon sequestration -... | ecosystem: Environmental > Aquatic > Marine > Wetlands ... | reverse complement strand
ACCCTCATCGACGTCGCTACACGCGACGAGGACGAGCGCGGCGACCGCCACCATCGACAGCGACCACGCGAACCTGTGCTCCCTCATCCGTTCTCCCTCCCTCGGTCGTCTTCGACCGACTTCGTGATCGCCCGCACGCGGTACCACCAGCCGAGTCCCATCCCCACGGGACCCCTCATCGATCTCGGTGCAGACCCCATCGCTTGAGTTATACGGTCGAGAGCGACCGCCAGGAGCAGGATGCAGACGCCGGCAACGACCCCGCGCCCGATCTGCTGCTTGCCGAGCGCGAACACGACCTCCTGGCCGAGCCCGGCGGCGCCGATCAGTCCGGCGATGATCACGACCGACAGAACCATCATGATCGTTTGATTCACCCCGAGCAGGATCGACGGTCTGGCCAGCGGGAGCTGAACCTTCCAAAGGAGTTGTCCGGAGGTCGCCCCGAACGAGCGCCCCGCCTCCACGACCTCAGCGGGGACCTGCCGGATCCCCAGGTTCGTGAGTCTGATGCCTACCGGCAAGGCATAGATGACCGACGCGATGATCGCGGGCACCCGACCCGGTTCGATCAGCAAGAGCACGGGCACCAGGTACACGAACGCGGGCATCGTCTGCATCGCATCGAGCACCGGCTTGGAGATGCGCTCGAAACGATCGCTCTTGGCTGCGAGGATGCCGAGCGGGATCGCGAACAACAGCGTGATCACCACCGCCACGAGCACCTGGGCGAGCGTCCCCATCGAGAGATCCCACATGCCGAGCACGCCGAGCGCCCCGATGCACGCGAAGGACCCGACGGCCAAGCGCCATCCCGAGACGCGCCATCCGATCAGGCCGAACGCTCCCGCCACCATCCACCACGGCACGCCCACGAACAGCGACTCGAGCGGGTCGAGGAGTCGGATCAGGACGAAATCGCTCACCGCGCTCGCGATACCGCTCAGGTTCGCCTGTGACCATCGAACGATGGCGTCGGCGACCGGAGCGACGGACAAATCCAATCCCTCGGGGAAGGATTGCTGACGAAGGACCTCGCGTCCGATCACGACCGCCGCCACTGTGAGGACAGCGGCTGCGGCCGCGAGCTGGCCGCGGGTGAGGACGTGTCCCATCACACTCGGAGGTTCGGTGTGGCGACGCCCCTTCTCGCTCCATGCGGTCGAGACGCGATCGAACACGATCGCCATCACGACGATGGCGATCCCCCCGTTCAGGGCCTCGCCGACCCCGCCGATGCCTCGCTGCAGACCGTCCAGCACGGTCTGGCCCAGACCGCCGGCGCCCACGAACGCCGAGATCACGACGATGCCGAGCGCCATCATGATCGTCTGGTTCACACCGAGCATGATCGACGGCTTCGCCAGCGGTACCTGCACGAGCCGCATCCTCTGACGCTCGGTCGATCCGAACGACGTGGCGACTTCCAGCGATGACTCGGGCACGTTACGGATGCCCAATGCCGTGAGCCGGATCGCCGGTGGGAGTGCGAACGCCAACGTCGCCATGAGCGCGGGGGGATTCCCGATCCCGAACAGCAGCACGGCGGGAAGCAGGTACGCGTACGCGGGTATCGTCTGCATCGCATCCAAGACCGGCCTCAGCATCCGTTCGACCCGTGGTCGCCGTCCCGCCCAGATGCCGAGAGGCACGCCGATGGCCACCGCGATCGACACCGACACGATCACGAGCGCGAGGGTCTCGAGGCTCGCATCCCACACGCCCAACAGACCGAAGGCGAGCACGCCCGCACCGGCCAGCACCGACATCTTCCAACCGGCTAGTACGCCTGCGAGCGCGGCCGCGCCGACGAGCAGGCCCAGCCACGTCATGCGTTCGAGCCCCACCACGGTGTTGTCGATCAACCAATCGACGCCGTCCTCGATCGGCGTCAGGAGATAGGTGAACAACGGACTCGTGTCGCGGTTCTGGATGGCCCAGTCCCGGAACGCGTCGAACCAGGCGGTAACGTCGACCACCCATCGCTCGGGGAATCCCGGGCGCAGCCACACCAAGCCGATCACCACGGCGACGACGACCGCGGCCGTCCAGATCAGCCGCCGCGGCCACGGGTTGGGCGGGGCGACCGTAGGCGACGCGACGGCCGTCTCATCGACGGTGATCCTCGACCGCGGAGGCGCGACCGCCACCTATTCCCCTCCTTCGACGAGCGCGGCCATCACCGCGCTCCGGTCGATGAGGCCCAGGAGATCGCCCTCATCGACGACTCGGATCGCGTCGTCGGAGTCTGCGACCATGGGGATCAGTGCCTGGACGACCGTCGACGGCGATACCGCCGGACCATCGGTGGAGCCGAGGCCGTTGGCCGGCCGCATGATCGCCCGGGCCGTCAACACGTGGGCTCGTGGCACGTCCTTGGTGAAGTCGGCGACGTAGTCGTCGGCAGGGTGCGCCACGACCTCCTCGGGGGTGCCAACCTGGACGAAGGCTCCGTCCTTCATGATCGCGATGCGGTCGCCGAGCTTCAATGCCTCGGCGAGATCGTGCGTGATGAAGACCATCGTCTTCTTCATCTCGTTCTGGAGACGGCGAACCTCGTTCTGCATGTCACGCCTGATGAGAGGGTCGAGCGCGCTGAAGGGCTCGTCGAAGAGCATGATCTCGGGATCCGTCGCCAAGGCTCGAGCGAGACCCACGCGTTGCTGCATGCCGCCGGAGAGCTCGTCGGGGAAGCGGTCGCCCCAGCCCCCGAGCCCCACGACCTCGAGCACCTCGGTGGCCTTGCGGATGCGCGGATCCTTCTCCTCCCCTTGGATCTCGAGTCCGAACGCCACGTTGTCGACGATCCGCCGATGTGGCAGCAGACCGAAGTGCTGGAAGACCATGCTGACCTTCGTTCGGCGCACGGTCCGCAGCTCGTCGTCGCTCATCCCCATGATGTCCGACCCGTCGACGAGGACCTCCCCCGCGGTCGGATCGTGGATGCGGTTGAGCATGCGGACGAGCGTGGACTTGCCCGATCCCGAGAGCCCCATCACCACGAAGACCTCGCCCTGTGCGACGTCGAACGAGACGTCGCGCACCGCCGCTACACACCCGGTCTTCGCGAGGAGCTCGGCGCGCGGCAGATCGGCATCTGGCGTTCCCACGATGCGATCGGCCTTCGGCCCGTAGACCTTCCAGACGTTGCGACACGACACCGTGGCGTTCGGCGTCTCGGCCAAGGCGCGGCACCCCCTCCCGGCTCAGGCCTGCGCGGGCCCACCGTATGGACCTCCGGATAGTCGGTCCACCCGGGAGCACGCGCAAGTCAGGGGTTGCGGAGCCGACAACCTGTTCGGGTGGCGGATCTCAGGCGACCCCCAGCACCAGGAGTCCGGCCACGACCAGCGCGATGCCCACGTACTGGTTGGCCACCGGCCGCTCGTGCAGCCACGCGATCGACATCGCGACCGCGATCAGCGGGAAGACGGCAGAGGCGATCAACACCACCGACACGAGGCCCCGAGCGGCGCCGATCGAATACGTCACGACACCGAGCAGATCGCCGGCGCCAGACAGCAGCGCCACCATGACGCCCGCGTTCCAGCCCACTCGATCGAACTCGTGCCTTCGCAACAGCGCGATCGCGACGAACATCGCCAACTGGGCGCAGCGCGACGCCCACAACCCCGGCACCCAGCCCACTTCCTGCGCGAAGTAGCCGAGCAGGAACCCCCCGATGCCGAACAGCACCGCCGAGACGATCGCCCAGGGGAGACCGGGCGCCCGCGTATGCGTGCCGGCTCGCACCTTGGCGAGATCGGTGGAGGTGAGCATCACGCCAGCCACGACGACGACCCCGCCGGCGAGCGCGGCCGGCCCAGGGCGCTCGCCCAACAGGAGCACGGCGAGCCCCACCCCGACCGCTGCGTACGTGGCTCCGATCGGCGAGACCACAGCGACGGGCCCGAGCTGCAGCGCCCGGTAGTGCGAGAGGTAGGCGCCGCCCGAGGCCAGCCCGTTCAGCACGATGAAGGCTGCGTACGGCGCCAACACCCCGACGCCGTGACCGCCTTCGATCATGACCACCGTCATCACGGTGGTGGTCAGGAGCTGCGCGATCAGCACGGTCGGCAAGCTGCCGATCCGCCGGCCGGCGACGGCTCCCGTGAAGTCGGCGAGCCCCCATCCGAGGGCGGCCGCGAGACCGAAGATCACGCGGGACGGACTTCCGCGAGAGCATCGACGGCCACGGCTCCCCGTTCGCCCACCAGCAGCGGGTTCGCCTCGAACGACGTCAATCGGCCTCGCAGGTCGTGCACGATGCGGGAGATCGCCTCGACGGCTCTGGCGGCCGCCCTCACGTCGTGCACGTCGGGGTCGAGCCCGCAACGGGCAGCCTGCTCGGCCACGAACGTGCGGGCCTGTGCCGACGTGAGCGGGCACTGCACGAACTCGGCCTCGCCCGCCTCCGCGAGCGTACCGCCGGGGCGCATGGTGATCATCGGACCGAACCGATCGTCGACCACGGCACCCACGAGCACCTCCGCGCCGTGAACCATCTGCTGCACGAGCACCTTCGGTGCCCTCGCGCCGGCTCTCTCCGCCGCCTCGAGCACCTCGGCAGCCGCGACCTCGACATCGGTCGCGTTCCGGAGCCCGAGCCGCACCCCACCGAGCTTCGCCTTGTGCGGGATCTCGGGCGCCTGTGCCTTCACGACGACCGGGAACCCGATCGTTCGAGCGAACGCCGCAGCCTGCTCTGGCGAGATCGTCGATCGTTCCCTGGGCCGCGCGACCCCGTAGAGGGCCAGGATCTTGGCCCCGGTCTCCTCGTCGATCGGCCCTTCGCGCCCGCGCAATGCCCGCAACGCCTTCCCCCGATCGGGATGCGGGGGCATCTGGTCGACGGTCGGCCGCCGCTTCACTTCCCGGAACTCGACGAGCGCCCGTATGGCTCCGGCCGAGGCGCGATGCCCCTGCAGGAACGGCAGCGAGTGCTTCCGCGTGAACGCCTTGGCCGCCGGAAGGTAGGAGAGCGGCCCCATCGCGACGCTCACGAACGCGACCCGGGTCCGACGCTGCAGATCCTTCACCGTGCGCAACACGGGATCGGCCCAGGGCGTCTCCCCCTCGATCCGCGGAGGGAACGCGTCGAAGGCGATGAGACCGATCGACGGATCGTTCGCCAAGCCCTCGAGCGCATCCTCGTACATCTCGGTCTCGACCGCGGCCTGCCCGGTCACATCGAGCGGGTTGTTCTGTGACGCGAAGTGCGGCAGCACCTTCCTCAACCGGCGCTTCGTCCCCGGCGAGAACTCCGGGAGGTCCAGCCCCGCCGCGCCGGCCGCCTCGGCGAACAACGTGCAGGCCCCGCCCGACTGCAGCGCCGCCGCGATGCCTGTCGCGCGCAGCTTCCTCACCTTCGACAGCAACAGGGCTGCCTCGAACATCGTCACCGGGTCCTCGACGAGGATCGCCCCGTGCGCCCGCAGCCAGGCATCGCGCAGCGTCGTGTTCCCGGCGAGGGCCCCCGTATGAGCCACGATCGACCGGCGCGCCGCCTCGCTGCGACCCTCGGGCGCGCAGATCAGCACCGGCTTTCCCGCCGTCCGCAGCGCATCGAGCCCCCGGCCGATGCCCTCGACGTCGCGCATCGTCTCGATGTAGCTCGTCACGACCCGCGTGGTCGGATCCCCCGCCGCCCACTCGAACATGTCACCGAGCCCGAGCACGGCTTCGTTGCCGACCCCCAGGACGATCCGCAAGCCCACCCCGCGGTCGGACGCCGTCTGGCTCATGGCCCAGGCGACCGTGCCGCTCTGGCTGATCACGCTGATCGTGCCGGGGAGCGGCTCCGGGGGCGGCGTGGTTCCGTACGGAGCGGCGAGATCGACGTAGTTCACGAATCCCTCGACGTTGGGGCCGAGTACGGGGATGCGGGTGCGCAGGGCCGCCTCTCGGAGCTGCGCCTGCAGCTCGACGCCTTCCTCGCCGGCCTCGGCGAAACCGGAGGAAACCACCATGATCCCCCTCACGCCTCTGGCGCCGCACTCGTCGATCATGCGGACGACCACGCGCGCCGGCACGACGAAGACCACGAGGTCGACACCGCGGGGCAGCTCGGCGATCGAGGGCAGGCACCGACGTTCCCAGACGCGGTCGTACTTCGGGTTGATCGGGTAGAGATCGCCTTCGAAGCCGACGTGCCGCAGGGAGCGTTCGATCTCCGGCGCCCACGAGTCCGGCGACTCCGAGGCCCCCACGACCGCGATCGACCGCGGCGCCAGGAGCGGGGTCAGGTCGGAGCGGGACCACGACGCGCGCCGGCTGGGGCTCACCCGCCGTCTCCGCGGAACCGCGCATCGCGCCAGGCGATCGCGGCCTTGAGCCCTTCCTCCTGCGTGATGCGGCGGAACTCGTCGCGCGCGGGCAGGTTCGTGGTCTCGATCATCGTGTCGAGCTCGGTGTTCGCCGCCATCGCGACCCGGAAACCCGCGACGTCCCAGACACGGTTCACCGCTCGCTTCGTCGTCTGCACCACGAACGGCTCGTTCTTCGCGATCTCGTTCGCGAGCTCGAGCGTGGCGCCATCGAGCTCGTCCGCCGGCACGACGCGGTTCACCATGCCGATGCGCAGGGCCTCCTCGGCATCGACCCGGTCTTCCCCGGTGAACAGCAGTTCCTTGGCCTGTCGCACCCCGATGACCCAGGGCAGGAACATCGAGACGACACCCGAGCCGAACCGCACGTCGACGTATCCGAACTTCGCGTCGTCGGCGACCACCGCGAGGTCGCATGCGAGCATCAGATCGGTGCCCCCCGCCAGGCAGTAGGAGTGGACCTGCGCGATCGTCGGCTTCGGACAGTCGAGGATCTCGAGCATGCGATCGGTCGACAGCGCGAGCTCCTCGCGCCAATGGCGTGCGTCGTGCTCGCCGCCTTCGGCGTCCTCGTTCAGGTCGTATCCCGCACAGAACGCACGGCCCGCACCTCGCAGGATCACGACGTTCACCGCATCGTCCGCCCCCGCGGCGTTCACGGCCCCGGAGATCGCCTCGATCAGCTCCCCGTTCAAGGCGTTCAGAGCCTCAGGCCGGTTCATCGTCAGGCGGCGAACCGGCCCGACGTCCTCCACCCTCACGAGCGGATCGGTGGTGGCTTCGCTCACGGACATCCCTCTCCCTCGATCGCTGCGTCGGCCCGGGGGTGGCTGACGGTCCCTCGCGTCCTGCGAGGCCCGGATGCTAGCAACCGCAGACATCCGGCGAAGCCCGCGACCGCCTACGGGATGAACTGCTGTTCGATCGCGGTGACCGTGTCGCCCCGGACCGTGATCCAATAGGGGAGCCCCTGGAACGCGCCGTGCTCGTCGGCGCCGAACAGCTCGCCGAACCGCGCCAGGCTGACCGTGCGCGGCTGCTCGATGTCGCCGTACGGGTAGACGACGAGCGAGACGGTCGAGGCCGGATCGACCTCGACGATCCGCCACCTGGGATCCTCGTTGCGGATGTAGTAGCCGTTCTCCCACGGCGTCACGCCGTCCTCGATCGCGGCATCGATCGCCTCCTGATCGGTGAACCACTGGGCGACGTCGAGAACCAGTCGGGGAGGTTGCTGCGCCGCGCCCACGGCGGCGAGGTAGCCGAAGTGTCGCCCGTCGGGCAGCGCGGGCCCCGCGAGCCGTTCGAGCTCGGCGAGCGCCTCGTCGAGACGAGAGGCGAGTTCCCGCTCGTCGCCGGCGGTCGCCTCGAGCCGCGCCTCGAGGCGGTCGACGCGGGCGCCGAGTGCCGAGACCCGCTCGGCCGACGCGGCCGCGTTCGCGATCGCCGCGTCGCGCTCGCTCGTGACCGTCGCGATGTCGTGGTTCCGGTCGGCGAGCTCCGCAGCTTGCCACACGGCCGCCCCGGTCGCGACCGCAAGCAGGCCGGCGAGGACGAACAGCGCGACCGCGCTCCGTCGTGCGATCGATCGCTCGCCGTCAGGCAGATCGATGGGCGGACGGCGTCCGGTCTGGGGTCGGATCTCTGGTTCGGTGCGCATCGGAACCGCCTCCTTCGGATCCATCGTCGGGCGAGGCATGTTCCTGCGGACATGCCGACCGGCCCTGGTTCGTCCCACCGTTCGGCCGCGAAGCCTTCCGGACCTACCGGCCCCCCGCTTCGCCGTTCGGGAACGCTCATCGGCTCAGCACGCGGAGGATCTGCTCGGCCGCGCGGCGGCCGGATCGCAGGGCACCGTCCATCGTGCCGTGGCGGTCACCCGCGGTGTGCTCGCCGGCGAACGCGAGACGCCCCACGGGCTCGGCGAGCACACGGCGACGATCCCACGACGCCGGGTCCCAGGTCGAGTACGCGCCCAGGGTGAACGGATCGTCGGCCCAGGAGTACAGCACGGGCTCCCCGACCAACGTGAGGTCGGGGTTCATCGAGCGCAATGCCTCGAGCCAGGGAAGGACCTGGCCCCGCGTCACGCCGAGGGACTCCTGCGCCGCGTGCGATCCCGCGAACGACGTGACGCAACGGCGAGGTTTCCCGCCCGCACCGTCGGCCGTCCAGCACCACATCGAACGGCCGGCGGACTGACGGGATCGAGCCGGGGGACGTCGCTTCGTGGCCACCGCGAACTTCGACGCCGCGCCCATGGGCAACCCGGCGAGCGCGGAGGCGAGAGCGTCCGGCAGCGGCGGCACGAACCGGAGGCGTGCCTCGATCGGAGCCGGAACCGCCACCACCGCCACGTCGGCCCGCTCAGAACGCGATCCGATCCGCACGGTGACTCCGTCGCGATCGTGCTCGATCGAATCGACCACATGGCCGGTCCGCACGTCGGAGAGCTCCGAGGCGACCGCGCGCGCGATCGCCTGGTTGCCCTCCGCCGTCCGGTGATACACGTCGCCGTGCGCCGAGAAGGGGCGTTCCCCGGCGAACGACGCCAGCGAGACCTCACGAAGATCGCGTGCACATGTACCCGCGAGACGGAGCGCCACGATCGACCGGGCCGCCGGGTCTCCCTCGACCCCCTCGAGGAACTCGCCGACGTTCATCGCCGCCACGCGATCGTGCGGGAGCGACCCGAGCGCCGCGTCGGCGGCCTCGAGGAAGACGTCCTGCACCTCGAGCGTCGCGGCCCCCTCACCCCAGGGTTCCCGGCGCCCGAACGAAGCCCCGGTCTCCACGAGCGGCACCCCGAAACGTGACGCGGTCTCGTGCACGACCGAGTCACCCGCCATGATCCATTCGCCGCCGAGCTCGACGACGGCGCCGTTCGTGAGCGTGATCGACCACACCCGGCCACCGACGCGTTCGCGTGCCTCGAGAACGGTCACGTCGACGCCCTCGTCGGCCAGCGCGATCGCGGCCGAGAGCCCCGCGAACCCCGCGCCGACCACGATGGCCCGCGCATGCGTATCCATCAGAGACGGGGTGCGATCGGGCTATCCGGGAACGGCGCCCATGGGTGAGACTTGCATGACACGAGGCGCGTATGGTACTCAGCGCGCTCGGTGATTGAACGGCCGCTCAGTTCGCCCGCTGGGCCGACGGAAGGGATGCGACATGACGGCGAGACATCCGATGGAGCGGCATTGGTCCAGGCGACAGTTCCTGGGAAGGGCGGCCGGCAGCGCGGTCGCCTTGCCGTCGCTGGCCGCGATCCTCGCAGCCTGTTCGAAGCCCCAGGAGGGGTCCGGCGGAGACGGCTCACCGGCGAGCAGCATCCCCATCGCCACGCTCGACGACCCGGTGACCCTGCCCCTCAACGCCGACCCGATCCCGG
>Ga0210087_1000240_pt1 | contig 9799 bp, 7 predicted proteins | sample MayberryNW_Catta_4_FD_184878 | JGI IMG/M metagenome (GOLD analysis project Ga0210087, IMG submission 184878) | Wetland microbial communities from San Francisco Bay, California, USA, that impact long-term carbon sequestration -... | ecosystem: Environmental > Aquatic > Marine > Wetlands ... | reverse complement strand
ATCGGATAAGAGCGAAAATCATATAGAATAAAATGCCCCCGCGGGGCCCAACATCAACTGGGACGGAAGTCAGTTGTGTAACCATGAATAAGACAAGCAGCGAACAAAGAACGATCAATCGAATCGTCCATATCCCAGCGAACGGGATTAAGCTAGAAGGCGCACTAATGATCCCTGAAGAGGCCATCGGCATTATCCTGTTCGCCCATGGCAGCGGCAGCAGCCGCCACAGTCCGAGAAACAATTTTGTTGCTCAAGTGCTCCACAAAGCGGGGATGGGCACGTTGCTTATGGATCTGCTAACCAGAGAGGAAGATTCGATCTACGAGAATCGATTCGACATCGATCTCTTGACGTGGCGTTTGGAGCGTGCCACGCAGTGGCTCATGGAGCAACCGCGCAGCTCCTCGCTTGACCTCGGATATTTTGGAGCGAGTACCGGTGCGGCTGCGGCCCTGCAGGCTGCCGCGACGTTCGGTTCATCGATCGGTGCCGTGGTGTCACGGGGCGGCCGTCCAGATCTGGCCATGCCGGCATTGGATCGCGTCCGATCGCCGACACGACTGATCGTCGGCGGCCTCGATGGCATTGTCATCGATCTCAATCGGCAAGCTTATGCCAAACTCAAAGCTGAAAAGGATCTGGCCATTGTTCCGGGTGCGACACATCTGTTTGAGGAGCCGGGCACGCTGGAGGAAGCGGCTCGTTTAGCGGCGCAATGGTTCCAGCGGTATCTCGGTCGCAGCCGAGTCCAAGCAGCCTCGGCAGATTGATCAACCGTCAACCACAAGCCGAGAGATAGCGTTGTCCCGAAGTCGCCTCGCGCAATTGTCCGACCAGTCAGCCCGCGCAGCGCGGCTCGATAGTCTCAGGCAGCAAACTTTGACATTCTGAGACTCTCCCTCGCTGAATGTCGGGAGAAGACTTAGGCAACAAAGAATCCTTAATGGCGCAAGACCCATGGCGGGCGATCGCCGCAGCTTCGCCGTTGCCGTGCTGAAAGCTCAATCGCTTTGACGCAAGACTCGAAATAAGCTGGTATCGCCCCGCCGGCTGAGGATGAATATTCGGTCACTATCGCTGGCCGCGGTGGTGGCATTATCGAAATCATCCAGCGATCGTACGGGCTCGCGATTTGACCTCTTCAATCACGTCGCCCACCTGGATACCTGCACGCGCCGCGGAACTATCGCGTTCGATAGCGATCACCACCGCCCCGTCCCGCCCTGCTTCAAATCGGAATCGACGGACAATCTCGGGCGGTATATCGGTGACGGTTATGCCCCAGCGTTCCTCCCACGTTGGTTGCGTTGAAATGATTAGAGCAGGCTTCCTCGAAAAAGCACGCGTTAGCCTGTATGGTGACAGACGATGGATATCGGATCGCCTTCCTTGCCGCCTTTGATTCGAGCCATGATGCAGGCAAATTTTTATCCCTACCGGGCCGATTCGGTAGAGCTTCGGCAGACCCATATTTCCTACGTGCTTTTAGCGGGAGATTATGTCTACAAAGTAAAAAAACCGGTCCGTTTCACTTTTCTAGACTACTCGTCGCTCGAGAAGCGCCGCCACTTTTGCCATGAAGAAATCCGCCTGAACCGGCGGCTTGCGGCGACCGTTTATCTGGACGTGCTCGCCATCGTCGGGGATGGAGAACGATTCGGTCTCCGAGATTCACTTCGCCAAGAAGAAACAATCTGCGAATATGCGGTGAAAATGCGCCGCCTGCCTGAGGAATATTTTCTCGATCGCCTGATTCAGGAAGGAAAGGCGCGAAAGGAGGACTTTGATCGAATTGCCGCGATCCTGGCGGATTTTTATGCGACAGCAGCAATCGATCGGGCTTCGCTTTACGGATCACCCGAGATGATTCGTTTAAATCTTGAAAGGAATGTCGCAGAGTTGGCGCCTTGCGTCGGCGAAACCCTCACTTTGGACGAGTTTAAACACGTACAGGACTACCATCTTAGTTTTCTCACGGAGAACCGCGCCATATTCGAGACGAGAGCTCGAGACGGTCGCGTGAGAGAGGGACATGGAGATCTCCGCGCCGAGCATATCTGCCTTGAGAAAGATCCTGTAATCTTCGACTGCATTGAGTTCAGCGAGGAGTTTCGCTACTGCGACGCGGCTTCAGAGATTGCGTTTCTCTCCATGGACTTGGACTATCTCGGCGTCCCCACTCTTTCGAACTATTTTGTGACGTCCTTTCAAAACCTAACCAAGGATCCCGGCCTGTCACGTCTTCTGCCGTTGTACAAGACTTACCGGGCATGCGTCCGGGGTAAAGTCGAAACTCTGAAAAGCCGTGAACCGGAGGTTCCCGAAAAGGAGCAGCGGGAAGCCAAGAGCCGGGCGCGCCGCTACTTCCATCTAGCGTATTGCTACGCCAGCGGCCCTTGCCCTGCCGCTATAATTGTTGTTTGCGGCCTGGCCGGATCAGGAAAGTCAACGATCGCTCGAATCCTCGGCGCTCGCACTGGATATCAGATTTTCAACTCGGACGTTATTCGCAAGCAGCTGGCCGGCATTCCGTTAACTTCCCATTTGCAGCACGAGTACGGCGCTGGCTTGTACAATGAATCAGTCAATGCTCTCACTTATGATTGCCTTTTGAAGCAGGCCGAACACGGTATAAAAATGGGGAAAGGTGCGATCGTCGATGCGACTTTCAAAGAACCGCAGCACCGGCGACTAGTTATAGAGATGTCATCCCGGACGGGCGTACCTGTTCTGTTCGTCGAGTGCCGGGCGAGCGAGGAAACAACTTTTCGGCGCTTGCAGGAACGGCAGCAACGGCCCGGCGAGGTTTCCGACGCAACGGTGGCTGTCTATCTACGCCAGCGAAAGGAGTTCGCGCCGTTAACTGAGATCCCGGATTCGAGTCGAGCGGTGCTCGACACCGAAGGCGATCCCGATGAAGCCGCCATTCGCGTCTTTGACATTCTCCTCGGCATTCTTGCCGCTCCACGATAAACATTCCCGCAATGGCATGGCGCTTCTTCAAATTTTTTTTTTGCAGTGAATCAGCGATAAGGCGTCGCAAAATACGTGAATCGTCAAATGGTCAAAAAAAAATTCAGAGCTTCTGCTAGTCGACGCCCGGCTTTCGCCATTGTTTCAATTCGTAAACTGTGCGCTGATTTTAACCAGCGCGTAAACCTTCGGCGGAGTTATAGTCGGAAACGGCATCCAAAGTCTTTCCGAGGCGGCTGAGCTGTAATGCCGGTATGCGCCATCAACCGGCGTACGGCTTTTCGCCTTGAAGATCAGCAGCCTCTTCCATTATAAGGAACGCTGAGACCTGAAGGCGCTTCGGCACTGGAGGATGATCATGTATACACGGATTTTGACAACGCTTGATGGCTCGAAAGTCGCGGAGCAGGTTCTACCCTATGCTCGCTTTCTGGCCAAGGAGCTGGCAATTCCCGTAGAGCTCTTGGGCATTATTGACACTGTGCCACTGGCCGATTTTGCTGAAGCTTGGCAGGGACGCGACTTCGACACGCTCATTGCAGAAGAACTCAGAGCGACGACCGAATATCTCGAAACGAGCGCGCGATCTTTTGAAGGATCTCAAGTCGTATGTTCGGTACTGAAGGGAGCACCGGAAGAGGTGATCATAGAGAAGGCGGCGGCCGACGAAAAGACCCTAATTGTCATGGCCACGCATGGCCGATCTGGAATTCAGCGCTGGCTCTTGGGGAGCGTTGCCGACAAGGTGCTGCATGGAGCGGCCAACCACCTGCTGCTCGTGCGCGCGACGGAAGAAGGTCAAACGGATGGCGAGGCCGCCTTGAAAACCGTCGTGGTGCCACTGGATGGGTCGCCGTTGGCGGAGCAGGCGCTCCCGAGTGTCGAGGCGCTGGCCAGGAAGATGCAACTCGGAATCGTTCTGATGCGCGCGTACGCGCTGCCGACTGCGGTTTCAGCCGAGGAATATGGAGCTTATTCCGAAGATTTTATCGCTCACTTCGAGGCCGACGCACGGGACTACCTTTTAGAAAAAGCCGAAGAGTTAAAGCGGAAAGGTATCGGGGGCGTTTCGACGGCGGTGAATCTCGGTTACGGGGCAGACGAAATTATCGAGCTTGCCCGAAAAACCTCAGATAATTTTATAGCCATGTGCACCCACGGCCGCTCGGGGCTTCGCCGATGGATGTTGGGAAGCGTGACCGAAAGGGTCGTGCGTCACTCAGGCGATCCTGTTCTGATTATTCGGGCGGCTTGATTTGCGACGATCGGAAATGTCACGGCATCTGAAATTCAAACGTCTCCGGTCTGATGGTCAAGACAGGGCAAGGCGCTGTACGCGCGACCTTCTCGGCGACACTCCCGATTAGCATGTAGGGTAGTCCGGTTCTACCGTGCGTGCCCATGACGATCACATCGGCTTTTAAATCTTGCGCCTGACGAACAATAGCGCTGGGCGCGTCGCCTTCTGTCACAGATTTCTCCCAGTCAATGTTCTCCAAAGGCAAACCGGAGAGGAAGGCTTCCCATTCAGGCTCGATTTGTTCGGGCGTAGGTGGTGAAATCGGCAGCGACACACCCAAATCGTGGACATACCTAACCGCATACGAGCGTTGGTCCATCACATGAAAAAAAACCACGCGCCCATGGAAACTCTTTGCAAGCATGAGCGCCTCCTCAGCCGCTAGTCGGGCGGCCGCCGAAAAATCGCTGGCGACTAAAAATGTCTTGGCTTCAGCGCCGAGAGGTATTTTTGCCATCAGTACAGGTACGGCCGCCTTGCGCATGACTCTTTCGCTGGTACTACCGAAAACCGGCTCTTGTGGTTGGGATGCACCACCGACCACGATCAGGTCAGCCAGCCAGGCTCTTTGCGCGACGATGAGTTCAACAAACGGTTTGCCCGTGCGCACTTCGTATTCCGCTTCCAGTCCGGCGAGCTCCGCGCCTGCCACTATGATCTTCAACCTTGCGCCGGCTTTCTTTGCGATCTCATCAACAGGGTACGGGGAAGTAAGCGGATGCGAGAGCCTTTGATAGGGCTCAAGAGGCTCTACGACATGAACCACGCGAAGCGCAGCAGCGCAGCGTTTGGCAACTGCTGCTGCCGATTTTAAAGCTATTTCTCCGCTGGAGCTCAGATCATGACCCACAATAATCCTCTTCAGTTCTTTCATACGCTCCTCTTTTCTGATCAACCGCGTGTGAGCGAGCTAATGCATTCCAACATGCTGGTGATTATCACCCTTATGCTCCTGCTAGCCCGCGGCGAGAATCTTAGAGTGCGAATTTTGCAGGATCGCAATCACGTCGTCATCGGTGACCTGGCCAAAATCCTCAAAAAATTGGCCTACGGCATAGAATTCGGCCGGCACGTTCAAGCACACCATCGCATCGCACTCGTGTAACATCGTTCGAGCCGCTTTCTTCGATGCCACGGCTACGGCGCCCACGAGTTTTTTGGGATCTCTGGCACGCACCGCGCGCAGCGCCGCCGTCAGGGTCGAGCCGGTGGCAATTCCATCGTCTACGACGATAACAATGCGGGCGTGCGGATCGATCGGCGCGCGCAAGGGCGTGTACTTGGCGCGCCGTTGTCGAAGAATCCCAAGCTGGCGTTGCTTTTCGCCTTCGAGGTAAGCAGGATCCAGATCCGCCGCCCATTCGCTGACGAAGGCGTTGCCATTCTCATCGATCGCGCCGATGGCCAGTTCAGGTTGCTCAGGATGGCTGAGCTTGTGTACCAATACGACATCAAGGTCCCCGCCAAGTGCGTCAGCGATGATTCTGGCCATCGGGACGGCTCCCCGTGGGACACCCAAGACGAGCGGGTTTTGGTCTTTGTAATGCACGCTTAATCTTTCGACCAGCAACTGCGCGGCATGCTCGCGATCTCTGAATCGCATGGTTCACCTCCCGCTTCCTTATGCTAGGCGCCGCTGCTCGAGCGCTTACCGTGCTCCACATCCCGAGCCGCTGACGGCGATCATATCATCTCGGTTCTCAACGGCTACAACTTGCAGTGTCTTCCACGTGACTTGCGACGGGGCTCGTTCCGCAGGTACGCGAACGTCTACTGATCGGGCACAAACCTGCTTCCTAGCGGCAACCGGATGAAGAGCCCCTGCAGCCATAGAAGACGCATATGACGTGCCATTTTCGGACTATTCTGTCAGGTCGGATCCCCGCTTTATCCCGGCTAAGTTCGACCTGCAATCCCTTGACAGTTTGGCCCAGCGTTCTTAAGTTTTAACAGCGGCAAGTCCTACGGATTCCTACCGTTTTTAGCAAAATCCCGGCCTGATTGGTTGTTTGATCAAAGCGCCGCCGACGGCAATCAAAAGGAGCGACCATATTAACGAGATTAACGAGCCTTCATGAACCTATGCCGGGTTACGGCCGTCTAATATTAAATCCGAGATCTATTGAACAAGCGAGGCTCATAGGTCAAGCTGTTTATTGAGGAGATTATCATGCTATCGCCAATCGACACCGAAAGAAACATGAACGAAGATATGGACAACCATGATCTTACTGGTGTCAGCCCATTACATGAAGAAGATTTGGAGTCCTCCGCCGACGCCGAAAACACCGAAGACCTCCCCGAGCAGGAGGAGGAAGCTCAAGAAGACGCATCCGATGCCAAGCTAGGTTCTGTGCAGCAATACCTCCACGACATCGGCTCGGTGCCGCTACTTTCGCGCGAGCGCGAGATCGAGCTCGCCAAGGAAATCGAAGACGCAAGCAACCAGATTTTCGAGGCGCTATTTTCCATCCCGTTTGCCTTGCGACGGATCACCGAACTGGCCGAACACGTCGCCAGCGGACAACTGGAAATGCACGAGGTCGTTGGCAAGTCGGATGACGGCGAGAACGGTGAGAACGCCCTCGACCCGAAGCCGTTTCTCCGGCAGGTCGGAAAGTTGTCGCGTCTGCTGAGAAACCGCGAAGCCATCGTGCGCGAGCTCAAAAGGTCGCGCCTGTCGCAAGAACGCCGCGACCGGCTGAGCCGCCATGAGCGCACGAACATGGCGCGTGTCTTCGAGGCTGTTCGCTCGCTCCATCTGTCTTTCGATCAGCGCGAACAGATTGTCCAGCAGGTCGGAAGGCTGACGGCTCGAATTGCGGGGTTAGAGCAGAAGGCCGTCGATTATCCGAGAAAGAAGAGCGCTACAGCCGCTGAGATCGAAGCAGTCGAAAAGATCGTGGGATTGAGTGCGGCACGGCTAAAAGAACAGATGGGTCTGATTCGTGAAGGCGAATCCCGTGTAAAGGCCGGCAGAAAAGAGTTCACCGAGGCCAACTTGCGCCTGGTGGTCAGCATCGCGAAGAAGTATGTCAATCGCGGCTTGAGCTTCCTCGATCTGGTTCAGGAAGGCAATCTGGGCTTGATGCGCGCCGTAGAAAAATTCGATTATCGCCTAGGCTTTCGTTTTTCCACCTATGCAACTTGGTGGATCCGTCAGGGAATCACACGCGGCTTGATCGATACCGGCCACACGATCCGGGTGCCGGTTCACCGCGTGGAGTCGCGCAATAAGGTCATTCAGACCGCTCGCGAGATGCAGCGTAAGCTGGGTCGCGACCCGAGCCCGGAAGAGCTTGCCCGCGAGCTCAGACTGCCGATTGCGGAGTTGCTCAAGCTGGTGCAAACCCACGGCGAGCCGGTATCGTTGCAGACGCCGATCTGGGAAGACGGCGACGAGCTCGGCGATTTCGTCGAAGATCGCGTGCGACCCTTGCCGGAAAATCAGGCGCTCGAAGGTGTGTTGCGCGCCGAAGTCAGAAAAGCCTTGGCGGTTCTCACGCCGCGCCAGGAAACCGTGCTGCGAAAGCGCTTCGGCATCGAAGAAAAGCGCGACTACACTCTCGAAGAGTTGGGCGAGATGTTCGCCGTGACCCGCGAGCGCATCCGGCAGATCGAGCAGCGCTCGCTGCAGATCCTGCGTAATCCCAACCGCCGAAAACCGATGCTGCCCGGCGGCAAACCGGTTCCCATCGATCCGACATTGAACTGATCCAAAAGGGCACGCATGCCGTGCCCTTTTTTATTCTTCTTTAACCGCTAATTTGTCGATCTTGCGGTAAAGCGTGGAGAGACTCAGACCCAGCAGTTCCGCCGCGCGGAGCTTGTCGCCACCGGCCTTCGCCAGCGTCCGTTCAATGTGACTCTTTTCATAAAGCTCGACGGCTTTGGCTAAGTTGTCCTCGGCACTCACCTCGTCGTTCTCCGCCGAATGCCCGTGCCCGGGCAGATCGCCGGGCGCGATCCACTCGCCGTTCCCCAAGATCATCGCCCGCTCCAAAACATTGTCGAGCTCGCGGATGTTGCCTTTCCACGGCTGCGACATAAGAACTCGCATGGTTGCGCTGTCGACACCTTTGTAGCTGGTCTTCATTTCAGAGTTATGGCGGTGGATCAGATACTCCACCAGCCCGGGCAAATCCTCGAGCCGCTTGCGCAGCGGCGGAATAGTGATCTCAAAAACGTTCAGCCGATAATAAAGATCCTCGCGAAAACGGCCAGAGTCGACCTCCGCCTTGAGATCGCGATTGGAGGCGGCGATGATGCGCACGTTCACCTTGATTGGCGTCGTCGAACCGACCGGCATAATGGTCTTCTCCTCGAGCACACGCAGCAGCTTGGGTTGCAGGCTGAGCGGCATTTCGCCGATTTCATCGAGAAAGATCGTGCCGCCGCGCGCTCGTTGGAATAATCCCTCTTGCGAATTCACCGCTCCGGTAAAAGATCCTTTGATGTGTCCGAACAATTGGCTTTCTAAAAGATTTTCTGGAATCGCGCTGCAATTCACCGGCAGAAAAACGCTGTCCTTAGACAAACTGTTGGCATGAATCGTACGCGCCACGACTTCCTTGCCGACGCCGCTCTCACCGCTGATCAAAACCGTGGTCGGCGTCGGGGCCACCTTTTTGATCATAGTGACGATGTCGTGCATCGCCGGGCTGCGGCCGAGCGGGCGGTCCGGACTAAAATGACCTTCAATTTCGCGCCGCAATACTTGGTTTTCCCATGCCAGTTGGCGGTGCAAAATCATGCGCCGTACTTTGCGCTGTACCTCCTCGAAGATGAGCGGCTTAAGCAAATAATCCTGAGCGCCCAAACGCATCGCTTCGACGGCCGTTTCCACTGAGGCATGCGCCGTCATGAGCATAATCAGGCTTTGCGGGGATACCTCGCGCGCATGCTCGAGCACCGCAATGCCGTCCGCCTCGGGCATCATCAGATCGCTGAGAATGACGTCGAGATCGAATTGATCGATCATCTCCTTGGCAGCCTTACCATTCGCGGCCTCATGGACCTCGTAACCTTCGCCTCTCAAAAGTTCCGCCAAACTCTCGCGTGCAGAGTCCTGGTCTTCGACCACCAAAATCGTCCCGGGCATTTAATTCACCTTGTTTTGTCAATAATCGGAAGGTAAGTGCATTTTATTCTCAATTTTGAGACAAGTCCCGGCCAAATCTCCACACTGGACTATAGGACGCAATAGGGGAGCCAGAATGAAAAGCTTCTAATTGCCACCGGCCGACAAGATCTGATCACTCGGCGGCATTGATCCTGATCGGCGAGCTAAGCGGCAAAGCGATCCGAAAAGTAGTCCCTTCTCCGGCCCGGCTATCATAGGTGATCGCGCCGCCGTGCGCCGCAACAATTTGCCGCACAATGATGAGTCCCAACCCGCTGCCTTCTTTCTTAGTCGTAAAAAACGGCGCAAAGACATCCCTATCGGGCGTAATGCCCGTCCCAGTATCGGAAACCGCGATAATGATGTCATCGCCATTGCGGCCGGCTTCGATGGTGAGCTTG
>Ga0210087_1000239_pt1 | contig 9802 bp, 10 predicted proteins | sample MayberryNW_Catta_4_FD_184878 | JGI IMG/M metagenome (GOLD analysis project Ga0210087, IMG submission 184878) | Wetland microbial communities from San Francisco Bay, California, USA, that impact long-term carbon sequestration -... | ecosystem: Environmental > Aquatic > Marine > Wetlands ... | reverse complement strand
CGACCTGATCCCAAGCTACCGGACCGAGGGCCGGGTCGCATTCGAGGGCCAGGACCTCCACCGCACCGGGGTCGACCCGGTGGCCGAACCGCCGGCGCCGGTGCCGGCAACGGTGACGGTCGCTTCGCTCGCCCCGCTCCCGGCCGATTCTTCTTCTTCGCCGCCACCCGAGGAGAGGACGAAGAAGCCGACGGCCACCAGCAGCACGCCGACCACGGCGAGCTGTGCTATCGGGTTGCTGTTGAGCGCGTCTCTCATACTTCCGCTTATCTAGCTCGACAGCCAGCGACGAGACCTTGAGCGAGGAACCGACCCGCCCGGGCCGAGCGAGAGCGGCTCAGCAGTTGGCGTCGGGGGTGGGCGTCGCTTCGCCGCTGCACTCGACGTAGAACTGCGGGGTGAAGACCGCTGCCAGTTCCGGTTCGCCTTCGGTCGGTTCCCCTTCGGTGCTTTCGGTTTCTTCGGTCGACCACGGGTTGAGGTAGTCCGGCAGTTCGAAACCGGCGTCCTGCTTGACGATCGCGTTGTTGTCGAGGTGGACTTCCCTGCCGACGACGATGCCGATGAAGGTCGTGTTGTTCTCCAGGGTCACGTAGCTGTTCGGCGCGTAGAGAACGAGCTCGTTCGTGGTGCCGCTGTTGTTCTTCCATTCGACCGTGGTCGAGATCGAGGTCGAGCCGAGCAGGTAGAAGCCCGGCATCTCGTAGTTGCCCTGGGTCGGCTGGTAGCCGGTCGAGGTGATGTCGGCGTTGTTCCGCACGTTGAGCTGTTTGGCCCCTTCCGAGAGCCCGCAGTTCTCGGGCGTGTCGAAGAAGACGCGCACTTTCGCCCCCTCGGCCATGATCAGGTGGGAGTTGTTGCTGAGTTCGAGCGTGCAGATGAAGTAATCGCCGCCGCCCAGGGTCAGCGTCTTGTTGTTCGCGGTCGAGACCGCCCGCGTCGAGGGGTCCCAGGGTTCGGTGCTCTTCCATTTGCCCGTATAGGTGTCGGACTGACAGCCCGCTGGGTTTTCGGTGGAGATGCACTTTTCCAGCCGGTAGTTGGAGTTGTTGGTCGCGATGTCGGAGGGAATGAAGCTGCTCACCGGGGGCACCGGCACGTTGCCTTCGTAGACTTCGTAGCCGCTGCACTGCGTCCCGTTGTTCTCGAAGGTCGCTTCCTCGCCGACCCCGTGGCGGACGTTGCCGCAGACGTTGCCGTTGTTGTGGACATAGATGCTGCCGTTGCTGCCGACGCTGACCCGGGCGTCGGCGCCGTTGTCGATCTCCACGTCGTCGACGCCGATCAAGCCCTCTTCGCCACCGCCGCCTCCGCCTCCGCCACCCGCTTCGCCGCTGGTTTCTTCGCCTTCGCTGCCGTTCAGCGGCCCTTTGCCGTAGCCCTGGTTGAAGCTGATCAGGACGCGGCGGCTGACCCCGCTGGCCGTGCCCGTGACCGCTACGCAGAGCGTGAATTCACCGCAGCCGGCGCCCGCTTCGCTGACCTGGTAGCTGTATTCGGCCCCGCCGACCGCTCCGGTCACCGGCGGGCACCAGCCCGCTTCGGGCGTGGCGCCTTCCAGGCAGGGGGCCGTTTCGAGTTCCTCGGCGTCGCGGTTGAGCCGCATCGTCGCCACGTTGGCGCCGGCGTCGGCGGCGGCGATCGCGCTCTTGGAGCCGCTGTCGCGCTTGCTGCCCTGCTGCACGTCGATCGTCGCGATCACCGCGGCGCTGGCCAGGCCGACGCTGGCAACCATCGCGAAGAGCGCGGTCGGCAGCGCCATGCCGCGCTCGCTGCCGGCGAGCAGACGCAGGCGGCTGGCGATCCAGGCAACGGTCATTGCCAGACCTGATCGGCCCAGACAGCGCCTTGCTTGAGCGCTCTGCGCCTGGCGAGCGCGACCGCTGGACGCCGCTACTACCTAATTTTCCCCGACGACTCCTCTTATACCCAAAACAAAACGCAAAGTGGCACAATCTTTCCAGGGTGCCAATTCGAGATTTCGCATCCAGAGGGAGAATGCGCGCAGGGGCGTACGTCCTGCCCCTGGCTGCCGACCCGATCAACCGCGAGATCCTGCAAACGGCGCTGCAGCGGCCGATCGAAGCCTCCCCCGGAAAGGACTACGAGGTCAGCCAGGGGGGCCGCGAAATGCTCGCCGTCGCGGTGGCGCTCGAACGCTGGCTGGAGAGCAGCGGCGACGAGCAGCTCGCCTACGGCAGCGAGAAAGGGCAGCAAGCGATCGGGCTGCTTGCCGAGACCTGGTCGACCGGCATCGTCCACCTGCTCGCGCGTGAACCGCACAGCTTCGACGAGCTGAACAACGCGCTCTCCGGCCTCAGCCGCCGCGCGCTGAAGCGCCGGCTCGCGGGGATGGAAGCAGCCAACCAGATAATCGCCTTCCCCGCCGGGGGAGAGAGCGTGATCTACATGCTGAGCGATTGGATGCGAGCGGGGATCGCTCCGTTGATAGTCGCTGCGCGGCTCGAGCGGCGCGACCCGACCGAGGGGATGGCGCCGATCGACGCGCTCGACGTCGAGGCCGGCTTCCGCATGAGCCTGCCCCTGGTCACGTTGCCCGAAGAGCTGAACGGCAGTTGCCGACTGGGCATCAACCTCTGCGAGGAGGACAGCGAAGACGGGAGTGGGCCACCGAACAAGCTCACCGGCGTCAGCGCCAGGATCGAGCACGGTCAGGTGGTCTCCTGCGAGGCAGGGCTCGACAAGGCGGTCGACGCCTGGGCGGCGGGCACGGCGAACGAGTGGCTGGACACGGTGATCGATCCGCAGGCAAAGGCGCTGCGCACCGGCGGAGATGCCTGGCTGACCAAAGCGGTGATCGCCGGCCTGCACCAGGCTCTCTTCGGCGAACCGAGGGAGCAGAACCCCACCGACAGGGAGCTGTGGTGAAGCCATGATCGGCGGTGGGACCGGCGAGACCGGCTTCAGGGCGCGAACTGGCGCGGTGACGCTGCTGTTCGCGCTCGGCTCTGACCGCGAAGACGCCTTGGAGATACTCGAGGCGGCTATGGGCGGCGGCCTGCTCGAGGCCACCGAGGACGAGTACATGGACGACGAGGACGAATTCGAGGATGAGGAGGACGAGGACTACGACTCGGACGAGGAGGAGGTCGATGCGGACGAGAACCTGCTCGAGCTGCTGCCGCCGGTCTTGCTCGAATCGCAGGCGGCGCTCCGCCCGCGCTCGACGGGGAGCCCGTCTCCGAAGGGCATCCAGTTCCTCTTCGTGGTCTCCGCGCTCGAACGCTGGCTGCGCAGCTGTCCCAGCGGCGCGATCGACCTCACCGAGGACAGCGGCTCGGCCGTCGCGACGCTCGCCTGCTGCTGGTCGGCGACCGTCACCCACGCGCTTGCCGCTCTGCCGCTCACGCTGCCGGAACTGCACCGCACGGTCGCGATCCTCGACTACGAGACGGTTGAGGAACACGTGCGGGCGATGGAAAGCGACGAGCTGGTGGAAGGCCACACCGAGGCCGGCGAGACCCACTACTCGCTGAGCGAGTGGGCACGCGAGGGAATTGCGCCGCTGATCGCAGCCGCGCGTTACGAGGCTCACTACCCGGCGACCGACGTCGCGCCGCCGGACATCCTCGACGTCGAGGCGGCCTTTCACATGGCGCTGCCGCCGGTGGTCCTGCCGTCCTCGCTGCGCGGCTCCTGCCGCCTTGGCGTGCAGATACCCGGTGGAGAGGGGCTGATCGCCGGCGCGACAGCGGAGGTGGGGCGCGGGCGGGTGCTCTCGTCCTCGACCCTGCTCGAGCAACAGCCCGAGAACTGGGTCGCCGGCTCACCGCTCGACTGGATGGAGGCGGTGGTCGACCCGAGCACCGAGCGGCTCAGCTGCGGCGGCGACCCCGAGCTGGCCGGGGCGCTGATCGAGGGTCTGCACGAATCCCTCTTCGGCACTAAGGAAGAGTCGCCGCTGAGCCGATAACAGCGTCGATGTTCGAGATCGACTCAGCGCTGCGCACCCTCGTCGAGCGAGGCGGATCCGACCTGCACGTCAAGGTGGCGGCGCCGCCGATGATCCGCCTGCACGGCGAGCTCACCCCGCTCGAGGGCTACCAGCCGCTGAGCGAGGAAGACACCGAGAAGGCCTTCCACGACATCGCCGAGGTCCGCTCGCTGACCGAATTCGAGGAGGAAGGCGAGGCCGACTTCTCCTACGCGATCCACGGCCTCTCGCGCTTCCGCGTCAATACCTTCAAACAGCGCGGCTCGACCTCGATCGTCTGCCGCGCGATCCCGTTTGAAATCCGTTCGGTCGAGGAGCTCGGCCTGCCGCCCGTGGTCACCCACCTGGCCGAGGAGCAGCGCGGGATCATCCTCGTCACCGGCACGACCGGCTCGGGCAAGAGCACGACGCTGGCGGCGATGATCGACCACATCAACCGCAGCCGCGCGCACCACATCGTCACGCTCGAGGACCCGATCGAGTACCTGCACGAAGACAAAGGCTCGATCGTCAACCAGCGCGAGGTCGGCTCGGACACCGAAAGCTTCGCCCGCGCGATGCGCCGCGTGCTGCGCCAGGACCCCGACGTGATCCTGATCGGCGAGATGCGCGACGAGGAGACCGTGCGCACGGCGCTCTCCGCCGCCGAGACCGGTCACCTCGTGCTCTCCACCGTGCACACGCTCGACGCGACCGAGACGATCAACCGGATCATCGACTTCTTCCCGCCCCACCTCCAGCACCAGGCGCGCGTGATGCTCGCCTCGACGCTCAGAGGGGCGATCGCCCAGCGACTCGTTCCCGACCTCAGCGGCGAAGGCCGCGTGCCGGCCTCCGAGGTGCTGGTCGTCACCGGCCGCGTCCAGGACCTGATCCTCAACCCAGACGAAACCGGCAAGATCACCGAGGTGATCGCCGAGGGCGAGTACTACGGCATGCGCACCTTCGACCAGTCGCTGCTCCAGTACGTGATGGAGGGCAAGGTCGCCGAGCAGGTGGCGCTCGACTACGCCTCCAGCCCGCACGACTTCAAGCTGATGCTGGCAGCCGGCGGCCAGCGCGCCAGCGGCATCGAGCAGCTCGCCGGCTCCTCGCCCGGGGCGTAGGGCCGCGGGCGCAGCGGGCGTGCATAGGCCCTCCACCTACCCGGACAACCGAACGCCGCGGGGAAAGGCAAAGAAAAACCCCGCGGCGCCCAGCCGAACAAATGGAGGGCCGGCGGGGAGAAAATAAGGGGAAAACTCCCCGCCCGGAGAGGAGACTCCCCCCTCCGTTCTATGGCACAGCCTTATGTATATCACAGATGCAGCTATCGGTACAACCCGGATCTCAAGATCTCAATAATTCTCATTAACGCACTCATTCGTGTCATAATGCCGGCGGGTGGCCGATCATGAGTTCAGCGGCGAGGGCTTCCGGGCAAGGGCCGGGTCGCTCACCCTGCTCTACCTGGCCAGCTCGGTCGAGCGTGAGCTGCTGCGCAGGTTGCTGGCCGAAATGATCACCGGCGTGCAGCTCGTCGAGTCCTGGGAGCTGCCCGACGCCGACGACCCGGTCGATCCCGCGGTGGTCTTCTCCGACACCTATCTGATCGAACCGGTCAACCCAGACGACGATCCCAAGGACCCCGACACGATGTTCCAGCCGACGGCCGCCGGCCGGGAGGTGCCGTTCGTCGGCGAGGTGCTCAAAGACTGGCTGCGCCGCTGCCCGGGCGGGCCGCTAGAGCTGGGTGTCGAAGCGGGTCCGGTGCTGTGGCCGCTGCTGAGCGCATGGTCGGCAACCGTGCTGCACGCCTTCGCCGACGGGCCGCGCACGATCGGCGAGGTGAACGAAGAGATCCACGCGCTCGCCTTCGAGCAGGTCGAGACCCGGGTGGAATTGCTCGAGGAGGCGGAGCTGCTCGAACCGCGGCCCGCCGCCGGGCCGGACGAGGAAGAGCGCTTCGCCCCGACCGACTGGCTGCGCTTCGCGGTCGCCCCGCTGTCCGCCGCAGCGCGGATGGAGCTGCGCCACCCACCCGGGGACACGGCGCCGATCGCGGTCGGCGACGTCGAGACGGCCTTCCAGATGACAGCGCCGCTGCTGCGCCTGCCCGTGGAGCTGGCCGGAACCTGCTCGATGGCGGTGGAGCTCGACGCGGAGGTGGGCGAAGCACAGGCCGGCGTCACCTTCGAAGTGAAGGACGGGCGGGTCGCCGCCTGCCGTGCCGGGATCGACGAGGGCGCCGACGCCTGGGGCACCGGCTCAACCGCCGACTGGCTGGAAGCCGTGATCGAGGGCAGGGCCGAGCGCCTCGACAGCGGCGGCAACCTCAAGCTCGCGAGCGCCCTGCTCGCCGCGCTGCACCGCACGCTCTTCGGTTAGTTCCCTAGCGGGTGAACTTGAAGCTTTGCCTGTCCTCGTCCCAGCGCATCCCGACACAGAGGCTTTCGGGGGTGACGTTGAGCGCGCTTGCGAGCTTGATGATCGTGCCCAGCCGCGGCTCCCGCCCACCCCGCTCCAGCAAGGAGATCTCGGTGCGGTGCAGGTCGCAACGGTCGCCCAGCTCCTGTTGGGAGATCCGAGCCTTCGCGCGCGCCTCGCGCAGGTTGATCGAGAACCGATCACGGGGGGTATCTGGAAACATGATCGATGAACTTATTACGTCGACAGCCATAATGCAACCCCTGCTCGTACCGGAAGGCTTGATCGGCGAATGCTCGCCCGGCGATCCCGCGGTGACATGCTGCCGTAATCAACCATTCTCAAATAAAACTGATCAATGGCATAATGCTCCCACTTGGCTGGAAACTCGGTCAACGGGAGCGGGAATGAGGCGCGCCCCGGTGCGCAGATCCTGACGCTGCTCGCGGCACCGCTCACCGGCCCGATCCTCAAATCGCTGATTGACGAACCCAAGCGCCTGACCAGCCTGAGGCAGGAGGTCGACTTCCCCGCGATAACGACGCTGCGGGGGCAGCTGCGCCGGCTGGTCGAAGTCGGTGCGGTGGAGAAACGGCGAGGCGACCGATTTCCGGGTGCGCTCACATACGCGCTGACGGAGCCCGGCAGCGGCCTGCGGAGCGTCTCACGGGTGCTAGAGCGTTGGCTCGACCACGCCCCTGACGGGTCGCTGCCGGCGGCGGGGAACGCAGCCAGGGCAGCGGTCAAGGCACTCACCGAGGCATGGTCGACGAGGATGCTGCGCGCTCTCGCCGCCGGCCCTCTGACGCTCACCGAGCTCGACCACCTGATCGGCTCGCTCAGCTATCCCTCGCTCGAGCGCAGGCTGGCCGCGATGCGACTCGCCGGCCTTGCGGTCGCTCGGCCGGGCGATGGCCGCGGCACTCCGTACGAACTCACCGCCTGGGCACGCACGGCGGTCGCGCCCCTGGCCGTTGCCGCCAACTGGGAACGGCACCACCTCCCCGGCGACGCGATCCCGATCACGGCTCCGGACGCCGAAGCAGCCTTCCTGCTCGCCGCGCCCCTGCTGCACGTCGATGCGCGGCAGACCGGCACGTGTCGGCTCGCTGTCGCGTTCCCGCGCGGCCGCCGTCGTCAGCTCGCGGGTGCGACGATCGCCGTCCAAGCGGGCGAGGTGGTGTCCTGCACCGCCGCGCTTCGGGAAGACGCGAACGCTTGGGCGGTTGGCTCGGCGGAGGCCTGGCTCGAAGCCCTGTTCGACGCTCGCACCGAGCGTCTGAAGCTGGGTGGCAGGCGCCGCCTCGCCCTCGATCTCGTCGCCGGCTTTCGGCGAGCGCAGTCTGGTGTTTCTTTATAAAAGCAAAATTGCCCTTGACAAGCGGGTATGCAATCAACGATGATGGATCGAACTGATCTTTTCTTAAGATCAGAAACTATACTGTTTATACAGTGGGAGGATGTATGCGTATGATCCAGTCGAAAGTCCCTGCCAGGCTGCTCACCGCCATTGGGGCGGCGATCTTGGCCCTGGCCCTACTCGCCCCGGTCGCGTCGGCTGAAACCGAACCGGCCGAAGGCTACGAACAGTTCGCGTCCTGCCCTGATCAAGGGGAAAGCGCGACCTCCGTCATCTGCATCCGCTCGGATGTGACCGGCGGGCATCTCGACGTTGGCAACAAAGAAGTTCCGATTGAAAATCCGCTGACGCTGGAAGGTGGCGTCAACGCGGAATTCGAAGAATTCACCCCCGGCCCCGGCGGCGGTCTGTCCAAAACGCCGCAGAAAGTCCCGGGCGGTGTCATCGGGCTCACCGGCCTGACCTGGCTGCTCGAATTCTTCGGCAGCGAAGCACTGACCCTGTACGCGACCACTGAACTCGCCGGCTCACCGACCGGCTTCACCTTCAGCTCGGTGACGATTCCGATCAAAGTCCACCTGACCAATCCGGCGGGCCTGCTCGGCAGCACCTGCTACCTGGGCTCAGTATCGGAACCGGTAGTGCTCAACCTGATCACCGGTACGACCGAACCGCCGCCGCCGAACGAACCGATCAGCGGCAAATCAGCGGAACTGGAAGTCGACGGGAAAGTCATCGTTCATTTGAACAACGGCACCTTCGTCGACAACTCGTTCGCCGCACCGGGCGTCAACGGCTGCAAGCTGGTGCTCTTCGGGTTCATCCCGATCAGCATCAACGGCCTGATCAACGAAATCTCCGAACTCCCGTCCCCGGCGGGAACCAACGAGGTGGTGCAGGACTTCGACATCGAATTCACTGCACGGTCGAACGTCTACCCGTAGCAATCGATCGCTCCGATCGATCGACGCAGAAGGGGCCGGGTCTGGCTTTGCCCGGCCCCTTCTACGCATACGGTAGCTCGCCGGTGTCGTGCAGCTCGTGGCGCAGCGAGTTGATCGTCGCCCCGATCAGCAGCGCCAGGCTGAGCAGGTAGAACCAGAGCAGCGCGATCAGGACGAAGCCGACGGTCGAGCCGAAGCGCGAGAGGCTCGAGACGTTGGCGAGGTAGAAGGGGAAGGCCCAGTTGACCGCGACCGCGGCGACGGTGACGAAGGCGGCGCCGGGCCAGACGTCGCGCCAGGGCATGTGCCCCTTCGGCACCGCCCAGTAGATCGTGCAGCAGATCGCGAACACGATCGCCACCGCGAGCCCGAGCAGCAGCGCCGTGTCGATCGCCCTGATGTCGGAGAGGCCGAGTGGCAGCCGGTCGGTGCTCGAGACCAGCGCCGCCTCGATCGTCGGCACGACGATGCTCGCCGCGATCAAAAACGCGACCACGCCGAGCATCGTGAAGGAGAAGCGCTTCTGCTCGATCCAGCCGCGCGTCGGCACGTGGTAGATGCGGCCGAAGGCGGTGTCCATCGCCCCCCAGAAGGAGGCGCCGATCCAGAGCGAGCCGAGCAGCGCCGCGATCCCGATCGTCGTCGCATTGCCCTCGATCCGTTCGAGCACGTCCGCGAGCGTGCGCTGCTCGGTGTTGGGGAAGAGCCGCTGCAGGTCGTCGAGCACCCCGGCCTCGACGCCCTCGATCTTCAGCACCTGGCCGAAGACGAAGAGGACGAGCAGGGCAAAGGGGAAGACGGCGAGCATCAGGTTGTAGGCGACCATCGCCGAGAGCCCGGTGACGTTCTCGCGGTAGGCGCGCAGCCAGAAGGCGCGCAGCCAGGGGCGTGGATTTCGAGTGAGCTTGAGCACAGACAGCCTTGACTTCAAAAACTGAAGCGCCTATCATGCGAACAGACGTTTGAGGCCGTCGAGGGACTTCGAGGCCGCTTCCCTACTTCGCGGACCACGTCGCGGGTCCGCTTTTTTGACGCAGAAAGACGGGTGCAGAATAGATGCTGGTTGCAGAGCTTCAGGAGCTCGAGGAGGTCAAAGGGCTGATCCACAGGGGTCAGCAGCTCGGCGTGCTCACCTTC
>Ga0210087_1000236_pt1 | contig 9821 bp, 10 predicted proteins | sample MayberryNW_Catta_4_FD_184878 | JGI IMG/M metagenome (GOLD analysis project Ga0210087, IMG submission 184878) | Wetland microbial communities from San Francisco Bay, California, USA, that impact long-term carbon sequestration -... | ecosystem: Environmental > Aquatic > Marine > Wetlands ... | reverse complement strand
GTGACCGGGATCGATGGTGACGACGTGACCGGAGCGGAGGCCGTTGGGGAGGCGTGCCGCCGGCTTGGCCGTCTTCGCCGCCGACGGCCTGGCGGCGATGTCCTCGAGCCTCGCCGTGCGCGCGTCGTAGCGGTAGCGCTCGCCCAGGTAGTAGGGGATCACCTCGGCGACGAACTGGAAGGGCAGATAGAGCGTATCGCTCGAGAGCCACGCGCCGTTGGCGAGCGGATGGAGCTGGCTGCTGAACTGGAAGAGCGGAGCGCCGACGAGGAAGCGGAACGGCTGGCGGGCCACGACGACCTCGACCCATTCGTCCTGCATCCGTACCACACCCCCGAGCGCGGCGACGAGCTGCGGTGCCGAGACGACCGGAGCACCCCGAGGGTCGGTGCGGACGGCGAGGGTGGCCACGCCCGTCGCCCCCGCGACCGTGATCTGGCTCGGCGCGGCGGCCGCCGCCAGCGCGAGGGCGAGCGCCGTGAGCATCAGGCGTCCCTCGCGGCGCGGGAGAGTCCCCGCGACACGTCGCGCGCCGCCTCGCGCTCGGACACCCGGCGCTTGAGGGTCTCGCGCTTGTCGTGGAGCTTCTTGCCTCGACCGAGGGCCAGAACCACCTTGGCCCGCCCATTCCTGAAGTAGAGCTCGAGCGGGATCAGCGAGAGCCCCTTCTGCTCCACCGCGCCGATGAGCTTCTCGATCTCGCGGCGGTGGAGGAGGAGTTTCCGGGTGCGGACCGGATCGTGGTTGTAGCGGTTGCCCTGCTCGTATGGCGTGATGTTCATCCCCTCGAGGAAGACCTCCCCGTTCCGGACCCGGGCGTAGGCCTCTTTGATGGACGCCTTGCCGTTGCGGAGTGACTTCACCTCGGTGCCGGTGAGGACGATGCCGGACTCCCAGGTCTCCAGGATGTGGTAGTCGTGGGTCGCCTTGGGGTTCCTGGCGACCGACTTACGGCGCTCGGCCGGGGGGGTGGAATCGGGGCTCACGTGGGGATCCTAAGCAAAGGATAGGCCACCACTTCGGAGCGGTCAACGGCGCGGGTTGACCGGTCTATGCCGGGACGCTACCTTGCGCCACTTCGCCGAAGTGGTGGAACTGGTAGACGCGCTGCGTTCAGGGCGCAGTGGGCGCAAGCCCGTGCGGGTTCGAGTCCCGCCTTCGGCACTGCTGGCGGACGGGCGGACCCCCGCCATTGCCGCCCGGCGGACAGGCGGACCCCCACCACTGCCATTCGGCCCCGCCGCCAGACGGGCGGACGGTGTGCTCCGATGTACGATGACCCTCCAGTGTCCCATGACACCGGAGGGTCGTCGCTTCATGGGGACATGCGGTCCGTCTGTCCGCCGGGGGGCGTGGTGCGGCTGGGCGGGGGTCCGCCCGTCCGCCTAGTACCTCGCCATCCCGGGCTCGACCCTGCTCGCCCACGCGTCCACTCCGCCGGCCAGGCTCCGCACTTTCCCGAAGCCAGCGCCCCGCAGGATCTCCAGCGCCTTCATGCTGCGCACGCCCTTGTGACAGTAGGTGACGATCTCCGCGTGGCCGTCGAGCTCGCCGATGCGGTCCGGCAGCTGGCCCAAGGGGATCAGCCGGGCCCCATCGATGTGGGCGATCTCCCATTCGTGGGGCTCGCGCACGTCGATCAGGACCAGGTCCTCACCCTTCTCGTCCCGCTCCTCCTTGAGCTGCTCCGCCACCACCTCGGGCCCCTGGTAAGCCGGCGCGGCGCCGATGCCGCAGAAGGCCTCGTAGTCGATCAGCTCATGAATGGTGGGGTGGTTGCCGCAGATCGGGCAGCTCGGATCCTTGCGCAGCTTGAGCTCGCGGAAGCGGAGCTTGAGCGCGTCGAACAGCACCAGCCGGCCGATGAGCGAGTCACCCGCCCCGATGATGAGCTTGATCGTCTCCAGCGCCTGGATGCTGCCGATGATCCCCGGCAGCACGCCCAGCACGCCGCCCTCGGCGCAGCTCGGGACCAGTCCCGGAGGTGGTGGCTCGGAGTAGAGGCAGCGGTAGCAGGGCCCTTCCTTGGCGTAGAACACCGAGGCCTGTCCCTCGAACCGGAAGATGCTGCCGTACACGTTGGGCTTGTCGAGCAGGACACAGGCGTCGTTCACCAGGTAGCGGGTAGGGAAGTTGTCGGTCCCGTCCACCACGATGTCGTATTGGCGGATGATGTCGAGCGCGTTCTCGGCCGTGAGCCGGGACTCGTGGCTCTCGACGTTCAGGTTGGGGTTGAGATCGGTCAGCCTCGCCTTCGCCGACTCGAGCTTGGACCGGCCGAGGGTCGACGTCCCGTGGACGATCTGGCGCTGGAGGTTGGTGAGGTCCACCACGTCGAAGTCCACGATCCCGATCGTGCCCACGCCCGCAGCCGCGAGGTAGAGCGAGAGCGGCGAGCCGAGGCCCCCGGCCCCGATCGTGAGCACGCGGGCCGCCTTGAGCTTCCGCTGGCCCTCCACCCCGACTTCCGGCAGGAGCAGGTGCCGCGAATAGCGGAGCACCTCCGCGTGGGAGAGCCTGGGCAGCTCCTCCTTCGTCTCCACCGCCGGCCGACCGCCCGCGATGCTCGGCACGATGGTGAGCACGTCGCCCTCGCGCACCGGCGTGTCCGTGGAGTCGAGGTGGCGGATGTCGGTGTCGTTGAGGTACAGGTTGACGAAGTTCCTCAGGCGACCGTCCTCCTGAACCAGGTGGCGCTTGAGGCCGCCGTGGGTCGCGAGCAGTCCGTCGATGACCTCGCCCACGGTGGAGCCGGTGAGCTCGACGGCTTCGCGCCCTCCGGTGAAGCTGCGGAGGGGAGTGGGGATGCTCACAGTCACGGACATGTTCACACCTCGCTGAGCACTTCGAGTGACTCGGACCGCATGACCGGCCGCTCGTCGTCCAGCGTCCAGCTGGCCGCCTCGCGGCCGCGTCCGTCTTCCACCCGCACGATCAGATAGCTGTACCACGGCCAGGCATGCTCGGTGTCGAAGCCCGACGGTACCGCGGGGTGGTCCGGATGCGAATGATAATAGCCGACGATGTCGAGACCGTCGGCGCGGAGATCGGTCTCCAGCCGCCGAAGGTCGTCCGGGGCGATCAGATAGCGATGGGGATCGTCGGTGCGACGGTTCACCGCGGGCGCCAGCCGTACGACTTCCTTGTCGCCGTTGCCCTGCACCCGGCCGGCCAGCACGCCGCAGCACTCCGCCGGGTACGCCGATTCGCCCTGGCGACGGATCTCCTCCAGCAGGCCCTCCGAGATCCGCAGGGTCATCGGTCCGTCCAGCGGTGCGGCTCGCTGATGTACCGGGTCCCCGTGTCACAGCCGATCACGACCACCTGCGCCTCGGGCTCCGCCTTCAGCACGTCGATCGCCGCAGCCATCGCCGCACCCGCCGACCACCCGACCAGGATCCCCGATTCCCGCGCCAGCCACCGCGCGGTCCGGTCCGCCCTCTCGGTGGGAATCTCGGCCACCCGATCGGGCACCCCTGGATCGTAGAGCGCGGGAGGATTGGGCGTGGTCGCGAGGTGTTTCAGCCCCTCCAGGCCGTGAAACGGCGAATCCGGCTGGACCCCGACGAGCGTGATGCCGGCATTCTTCTCCTTCAAGAAGCGGCCGGTCCCCATCATGGTTCCCGTGGTCCCCATCGCGGCCACGAAATGGGTCAGGCGACCGCCGGTCTGCGCCCAGATCTCCGGGCCGGTCGTCTCCCGGTGCGCCTTCGGATTGGCGGTGTTGCTGTACTGGTCGGCATAGAAGTACGTGTCGGGCGCGGACTCGGCCAGCTCCAGCGCCTTGCGCGCCGCGCCTTCGGTGCCGTCCAGCCGGTCGGTCACCACCACCTCGGCGCCGTAGATCCGGAGCAGCGACCAGCGCTCGGGGCTCGCATTGCCGGGCAGGCAGATGGTCACCCTCACGCCCGCCGCCGCGCCGAGCATGGCGTAGGCGATGCCGGTGTTGCCGCTGGAGGCGTCCAGGAGCCGCTTCCGGGGCAGCTCGCCGCGGGCGAGCCCCTCGCGCAGGATGGCGCGCGCCGCGCGGTCCTTGACACTCCCCCCCGGGTTGAGCCACTCGGCCTTGAGCCAGAGTCGGCCGTGGCCCTCGCCTGGAAACCGCACCGGCAGGAGGGGGGTATTTCCCACCAGGCTCCATAGCGCGGGCTCCTGCGAAACGGACGGCTCTCGGACCGCAGTCATCGCCAGCCTCCAAAATGAAAAACCCGACCGGCCGGTCGGGCTCCAGCACACGCGAACGCGCGCGCGGCTAACTCGCCGATGAGATCCCGACCAACTCCTGAACCTGTGCCTCCTCCTTCATCAGGTCCGCCAGGGAGATGCCGGCCAGCAGGTCGTCCACCCGCTGCTGGAGGGCATGCCACACGGGCCTGATGCTGCAGGTGGATACCGGGCTACATCGCTCGGCGTCCACCGGGTGGCTGGCGCAGTTGACCTCGAACGTCTGGTGCTCGGACGCGGTCATGACGTCGCGGACGGAGATGGCCGATGGCTGTTTGGCCAGGAGATAGCCCCCCTTGGCGCCGCGAACGCTCTCGACCAGGCCCGCCCGACGGAGCCGTAGCAGGATCTGCTCGACGTAGTCGGCGGGTAGCCTCTCCGCGTCCGCCAGCTCGCGGGCCGCGACCGGGCCGGTGCCCGTGCGCCCCCGCTTGGCGAGGTGGAGGGAGATGATGAGGCTGTACTCGGTCCAGGTGGTAACCCGCATTATGGCTGGAATATCTACTTCTTCTCAGCGGACGTCCAGCGGGCCACCTCCTCGGGGGTGAGCTTCCCGTACGGGCGGATGCGAGCGTCGCGGAAGGAGCCTCCGAGCACGTCGCCGAGATACTGGGACCACGAGAGCAGGGTGCCGTAGCACACCGCCTCCTCGGAGTCGGGCGAATGGGTCTCCTTCGCGAGCCGCTCCGCCAGCTCCTCGATCACCTCGGCGGGCACCTTGGAGCGCTCGCTCGGATAGATGAAGCCGAACAGCACGAGGTGGGCGAACAACACGCGCCACTGGGGGCCGAACCGCTCGATCAGCCGGCGCCAGTCGAGCTGGTCACCGACCGCCAGAATGATGTGCGCGACGTCCGCGCCGTCGAACCGCTCCCGCTCCATCACGAAGGCCTTGGACCAGACGCTCTCCTCGGGCGGGGCCACCTGCACCCGGACGCCGAGGACCTCGCGCTCGGTGGCGTGCTCGAACCACCCGTCGTCGACGACCGCGACCCCGTTGCCCGAGCTGAAGATCACGTCCACGAAGCCCGACGGCGAGCGGATCTTCGCCAGCCAGTGAGAGAAGACCAGGTCCGCCTCGTACCCAGCCTCGGCGGACGCGCGCAGCAGCCGCTGGACGTCGGCGGGCCGGACGAAGATGTCGAGGTCCTTGGTGGACCGGTCGATACCGGCTTGATGCACGAAGGCGAACGTCCCGCCGACCAGGAACGGGATGCGGGCGTGCGAGAGGAACTCCATCGCCTCGCGAAAGAACTCGCGGGACGGGGTCTCGACCATGGCATGAGTGGGCGACAGCCCCATCCGGTGCTCCCTAGAGGGAACAGCTATCATAGGCACGACCGGGATGCCCGGTTGTGCCCGGGATCACCGCTGGCCAGGTCGAGGGAGGATTGATTGGGACCCCAATGGTCAAGACTCCTGGAGTAGTCCGGATCGCCGCGGTCGGCGACATCCATCTCGGCCGGGCGGCCTATGGGCCCCCGATACAGACCCTGTTCACGCAGGTCGCCGAGATGGCCGACGTGCTGGCCCTCTGTGGCGATCTCACCGATCGGGGAGAGCCGGAGGAGGGGCGCCAGCTCGCCCGGGCCCTCGCCAGCGTGGGAGTGCCGATCGTGGCCGTGCTCGGCAACCACGACTACGAGTCCACCAAGGTGCCCGAGCTGAGCCGGATCCTATGCGAAGCGGGCGTCCAGGTGCTGGACGGCGGTGACGCGGTCGAGATCCACGGGGTCGGGTTCGCCGGCGTGAAGGGGTTCGCCGGAGGCTTCGGCCGCCGCGCACTCGGCCCCTGGGGTGAGACAACCATCAAGCTGTTCGTCCGCGAGGCGGTCGAGGAGGCGCTCAAGCTGGAGACTTCGCTCAGCAAGCTGCGGACGGACCGGCGCGTGGTCCTGCTGCACTATTCCCCCATCGCCGGCACGGTGGAGGGCGAGCCGAAGGAAATCTACCCCTACCTCGGCTCGAGCCGCCTGGAGGAGCCGCTGATCCGCTACCCGGTGGACGCCGTGTTCCACGGGCACGCGCATCACGGGACGCTGGAGGGGAAGACGGTAGGCGGGGTGAAGGTCTACAACGTGTCGCTGTCGCTGCTGCAGCGGAGCTTTCCGGATCAGCCGCCCTTTCGCGTGGTGGAGCTGCGGACGGATCGGGTCGAGCGGCGTGAGGACGGCGAGGTCGAGCGGCGGCAGGATCGGCAGAGCGACAGGAGAGCAGAGCCGCAGCCGGGGCGTCGGGCGGACCACCTGCACCTGTCATCCTGAGCAGTCTGTCATCCCGAGCGAAGCGAGGGATCCTGCCTGCCCCGGCAAGATCCCTCCGCTTCGCTCGGGATGACAGTGGCGCCTACCCTCCGGCCGGAATCCCCTTCCCCCCCGGCACCCCGATCTCGGTCATCGCCCGCAGATCGAGCACCTCCTCCAGCTCCTCCGGCGGGAGCAGCTTCTTCTTCTCCAGCAGCTGCTTGACCGTGAGCCCCGTCGCCACCGCCTCCTTGGCCAGCTTCGCCGCCTCCGCATAGCCGATCTTCGGGGCGAGCGCCGTCACCAGCGCGGGGCTCCGCTCCAGCCAGTGGGCGCACTGCGCCGCATCCGCCTCGATCCCGTCCACGCACCGCTCGGCGAGCACCCGACTGGCGTTCCCGACGATGACGAGCGCGAACACCATGTTGTGGGTGATGACCGGCATCATGACGTTCAGCTCGAGCTGCCCCGCCTCCGCCGCCATCGCCACGGTCAGATCGAGCCCCAGAGCCTGGAAGCAGACCTGGTTCACCATCTCGGCGATGGACGGGTTCACCTTGCCGGGCATGATGCTGGAGCCGGGCTGCACCGCGGGCAGGACGATCTCCGCGAGACCGGTGCGGGGACCGGAGGCGAGGAGCCGGATGTCGTTCGCGATCTTGTTGAGATCGAGCACGTAGGCGCGAAGGGCGCCGCTGAAGGAGGCGATGTCGCCCATGGACTGCATCAGCTGCACCCGGTCCTGTCCTTCGCGCAGCTCGAGGCCGCTCACCTGCTGGAGGTGCTTCACCATCAGTCCGGGATATTCCGGCTCCGCGTTGATGCCGGTGCCGACGGCCGTGCCGCCGATGTTCATCTCCCGCAGCCAGTCCGCCGCCTGGACCAGCTTGTCCCGGTGCCGCTGCACCGTGCGGCCGTAGGCGGTGAACTCCTGTCCCAACCGGATCGGGGTGGCATCCTGGAGATGGGTCCGGCCCGACTTCACGATCCCGTCGAAGGCCACGCCCTTCGCGATCAGCGAGCGGGCCAGCTGCTCCAGCGCCAGCAGCATGGCCGGCAGCGTCGCCAGCGTGGCGAGGCGCATAGCGGTCGGGATCACGTCGTTGGTACTCTGCGCCATGTTGACGTGATCGTTGGGATGCACCGGCGAGTACGATCCGCGGGCCGAGCCCAGGATCTCGTTGGCCCGGTTGGCGAGCACCTCGTTGACGTTCATGTTGTGGCTGGTGCCCGCGCCGGCCTGGTACACGTCCACGATGAACTGGTCGCGATGCTGGCCGGTCAACACCTCGTCCGCGGCGCGGACGATCGCATCGGCCAGGCGCGCTTCGAGGCGGCCGGTCTCGCGGTGCGTCAGCGCCGCGGAGCGCTTGATCCAGACCACGGCGTCCACGAAGGCGGGGAGCGGCCGGAGTCCCGAGATCGGAAAGTTCTCCGCCGCGCGGAGGGTCTGGATGCCATAGAGGGCGGAGGCGGGAACCGCCTTTTCGCCCAGCGGGTCACGCTCGGTGCGGGTGTCGGTCATGGCGCTTATTCTAACACCGATGAGCGACTACTTCAGGAAGGTCGAGCGCAGCGCCACCTTCAGCCCGGACAAGGCAGCCAAGGCGGACCTGTTCGCGGGGGAACGGCTGTTCGTGGGGCTCAACTGCTTCGAGGCCGGCCAGACGCAGAAGGTTCACGCCCATTCGGCCGCCGACAAGTTCTACTACGTCTGCTCGGGACGGGCCAGGCTGACGGTGGGTGAGGAGACGCGGGAGGTGGGAGCCGGCGAGATCGTCTGGGCACCCGCCGGCGTACCGCACGGTGTCGAGCAGGCGCTCGAGCGGACGGTGCTCCTAGTCGGGATCGCTCCACCGCCGCGCCAGTCGGCGGAGGGCCGGCCAGCCGTAGGTGTGCGCCGCGAGCCCGACGCCTAGCAGCACCCCGACCCCGTTGGTGTAGAAGCGCCAGGCGAGCAGGAGCCAGCCTGCGCGCTCGCCCAGGTCGCCGGCGGCGCCGCCCAGAAAGCCCAGCTCCACCGCGCCGGCGCCGGACGGGGTCGGCAGGATGAGCTGGCTGTAGAGCAGGGCGAACGAGCCCAGGAACATCGGCCCGAGCTCGGGTGGCGACGGCAGCGTCAGCGCGAGCACCGGGAGAATCGCCGTTCGGGTGGCGACGTTCAGGAAGCTGAGCGGCAGGCTCACCACCAGCGGCCACATCGGCATGCGCCGCCAGTACACCAGCGCCCGCCGCACCGGCCGCCGCACGTGGCGGACTGCGGTCGACGCGACCCGGCGCGAATACCACCACACGACCACGCTCACCACGCTCACCAGCAGCACCCACGGCCAGGCCCCGGCGGCCGCTGACGCCAGGCGGGGTCCGGCCGTCGCCCACCAGTCGGGAGCGTAGTGCCAGGCCATCCACCCGGCCGCGAAGAGAATCACCGGCCAGGCGGCGAGCACCTCGAGACTGATGGCGACGAACGCCGCGGTGGCGGGAACCCGGCTCTGGAGCATCCCCGCCAGGCGGGCTGGCTCACCGCCGATCCGCAGCGGCGTGAGCGCGCAGGCCGCGTCGCCATAGGCGTTCAGGACGAGTGAGTCCCGGAACCCGATGCGATGGCCGAGCCCTTGCACAATCCACTGAATCCGCCAGGCGCGGGCCAGGAGATCGGTGAGAACGAGGGCGATGCAGAGGAGAGTGGCGTCGAGAAGGTGCACCTGGTCACCCTGAACGCAGTGAAGGGGGCATCTGCAGGGTCATGCTCCCTTCCCCCTCCCTTCGCTCGGGGTCAGGCGACCCCCAGCACCCGTCGGTAGACGTCGAACAGCCGCCCGAGCACCGCGTCCCAGCCGTGGTGCTCCTCGGCATAACGCCTACCCTGGCGGCCGAGGGCGGGAAGATCCTGATCGAAGAGATCGATGGCGCGGCCAGCGAGGTGTCCGGGGTCGCCTGAGGTGTAGAGGCGCCCCGCCCCCGAGAGGTTGACGGCCTCGGACACGCCGCCGCGATCCACCGAGAGTACCGGCAGCCCGCTGGCCATGGCCTCCATGGCCGAGAGGCCGAAGGTCTCCGCTGAGCCGGGCGCGACGTATAGATCCATCGCGGCATACAGGTCGGCGAGAAGGTCCCGGTCCCGCTGGTAGGGGAGCCAGGTGGCGCGGCTCCCGCCTTTGGTCCGGCGCAGCCCGCGGAGCTGCGGCCCCGCACCCACCAGCACCAGGCGAGCACCGGTGCGTCGCTCCACCTCGAGCCATCCCTGGAGCAGCAGATCGATGTCCTTCTCCGCCGCCATCCGGCCGACGTAGATCGCGAGTGGCCCCTCGGGCAGCCCGAACCGCCGCCGGGTTTCCTCGGCGCGGCCCCGGC
>Ga0210087_1000233_pt1 | contig 9836 bp, 7 predicted proteins | sample MayberryNW_Catta_4_FD_184878 | JGI IMG/M metagenome (GOLD analysis project Ga0210087, IMG submission 184878) | Wetland microbial communities from San Francisco Bay, California, USA, that impact long-term carbon sequestration -... | ecosystem: Environmental > Aquatic > Marine > Wetlands ... | reverse complement strand
CACAAGATCGATGATATTGCTTCCGCGCGAGATAACCGTTTCGAGAAGGTAGCGGTACCGCGGTCCAAGCCGGTTGAAGAGGACAACGCGATAGAGCCACGCGGCTCCACCGGTCAGGATTAGAATGACGATCCATGTCCTCAGCGGCTCGAAGTCGGCGATAGTTCCAGGTTCGATGACTGCGTGCGCGGAGCCGGCAAGAAAAATAAGGCCGGTCAGCCGGTGCAGCGATAGCCAACGCTCATAGCGCATCCGCCGGTCATAGGCGAGACCGCCAAGCAGCAAGAGCAAATAGAAGACGATAATATCGATCGAACGCGCCGACTCCGACCAGAACGGGATGAACACGTTGCCAATGGAAGCGCCGCGTTCCAATTCCGCCAGAGCCAAGAAAATGACATGGGCGATCAAAAGCAGGATTGCCGATGGCCCGAGGATTTTATGAAAACGCACTGCGCGATCGAGACCGCCAAAGACCGGCTCGAGGGCGTGGGCGCGAACAACCGCGAGCATGGCGACGGCCATTAGAGTAACCGACCATAGTACAGTGAGCTGAGAAAGCCCGCGCCACGGCCAGAAGTCGGGCGGAATCCTGTCTGGGAATCGGCCGCCGATCCAGAGAGCAGTCGTGATGGCCAGAGAGGCGGTCGTCAGAATCCAACCGGGTCGGAATGATTCAAGGTTAGGTAACCACCTGCGAAGAGCATTTTTAAGCATGAAGCCTTTGTTCACGTTCCCTGGTGAATACCGGCGAAGTTGTCCAGGCGACGGATCTGATCTGGTTGTAGACACTCATGGTTACGCTTGGAGATCCTTGATTGCGTCATCCTGGGAGCCGTAAATAGAAAAAATCGACGAAAAACCGGCTATGTCGAACACTTCTCTGACTGGATCCCGAGGACGGTTCAGGGTGCAGTGGGGGATCGTTTTCTTAAACCCGCACAACACGATCTTGCCGTTCGCACTATTGAGACGCTTGGCCGCAACGACGAACACGCGCAGGCCCGCGCTGCCGATATAGTCCAGCTGTGCAAGATCGACGATGAAGCGGCGCTCGCCCGATTCGATTTCGTCTAGAATTTTTTGCTCGAACGTCTTTGCCGTAGTCGTGTCCAATTTTCCAGATACGCATAGAGTAACAATGTCCGCGGTTTTGCTCTCGGTAATTTCCATACGCCACGTCTCCTCCGTCGTCATTTATCATCAGCAAAAGATTTTTCCAGTCCTGGTTTCGATATTCCGTTATGGATTGGGCGGTCTCGCGTGCTATTCACCTGAAAAACAGAACCCCACCACCCATGGAATAGATTCCCAAAGAAAAAAAGTGCATTGACTGAGTGAGCTTGTTCACGTAAGCATCAGTTGACTGGAGGAGCCAAGATGTCACTGATTGATAAGCTGGTTGGATTCTTGGTATTGGCCGTGGCTTTAAATTTTTCCGCGCCGGCTCTGGCGCAGAAAGGAACGATCAAGATCGCCGTGCAGGCGCCGCTTTCCGGCGAACAGGCCGCGGTCGGCGAAAGTATCAAGCTCGGCGCGCAACTGGCGGTCGAGGAATCAGTCAAAGCCTTCAAGGCCTTGGGCTATGATCTAACCGTGGTCCCTTACGACGATCAGGCCAAGCCGGAGGTTGGGGTTGCCAACGCACGCAACCTCACCGCCGATCCCAACGTCCTGGTCATCGTCGGCCACTTCAACTCCGGCGTCGCGCTTCCCGCATCCGAAGTTTACAAAGACGCCATGTTGGCGATGATCTCACCGGCGAACACCGCGACAGAAATCACCGATCGGGGGTATCCCAACGTCAATCGAGTCTGCGGCCGCGACGACGTTCAGGGCCCCGTCGGCGCGCGCTTCGCCGCTCAAGACTTAAAACTCAAATCGGTTTACATCGTTCAAGACAAGACGCTCTACGGCCAGGGTGTGGCGGACAACTTTCGCGACGAAGCGCGGAAACTCGGCATGAAGATTCTCGGCTACGAAGGCACCGAGGAGCGAGTGAATTTTTCGCCTTTGATTATTCCGCTCAAGGCGCGCAACCCCGATCTGGTTTATTTCGGCGGCATTTACCATCAGGGCGGGCTGTTCTTGAAGCAACTCCGCGAGCGCGGTGTCAAGGCCAGATTCATGGGACCCGATGGTTTGGATTCGCCGGAGATGGTCAAGATCGGCGGCGGCGCGGTGACCGGCAGCTATTATACCACGGTCGCCGGCCCGCCGGACGCCTATCCCGAAACCGCGGCCTTCACCAAGAATTTCAAGCAGCGCTTCGGCAGAGAAGTCGAGTCCTTCGGCATGTACGGCTACGACGCCACCTTGGTAGGCATTAAGGCGATGGAAGATTGGATCAAGGCCAACGGCGGCAAGCGGCCCAGCCGCACCGACATTTCCAATGCGGTGAGGAACATCAAAAACTTTAAAGGGGTCACCGGCGCGATCCAGTTCAATAACATGGGCGATTCGCTCAAAGCCAAGTACTTCGTGCTTCAATATGCCAAGCCGGTTTATCCGGGCAAAGTCATCAAAGTCATCGAGCAGCAAGCGCCGGCGGCGGCGAAGAAACCGTAAGCTGACCTCGCTCGTCGAGGACAGAAGACAGAGGATCGAAGATCGATTCGCTATCCGCGATAGTCCATCCGCCACTTTCTTCCCCGATTTCCGACTGGTGCTTGCAGGCACGCGCGAAGCAGTTATCCGTTCGTTGCTTCGAGCGTATTGGGTCAACCAGCTCAGCCGCCCAGTTGAGCCATTCGACCGCCTCATACTGCTACCGATTCGTTATACGTCGGTTGACACCTCATTCTCGGGTCAGCTAGGCTCTGACTAACAGTCGAACCACAACCTAGCGGCGCAGCGACAAAAGCTTGGCAGGATGAACCGGGATCAGCTAATCAACAGCCTAAAAGAAATCGTCGGCGCGGCTTACGTTCTCGTCGAAAAGGAAGATGTCATCGTTTACGAGCAAGACGGTTCCATTTTCCAAGTGATGCCTGAAGTCGTTGTTCTGCCCGCCAACGTCGAGCAGGTCTCGGCACTGGTCAAAGTGGCTAAAGAAGCCAACGTGCCGATCGTGCCGCGCGGCTCCGGCACCGGCCTCGCCGGCGGCGCCGTGCCCGCCGAAGGCGGCATCATCGTATCGCTTGCCAGGCTTAATCGAATTCTCAGAGTCGATCTGGCGAACCGCATCGCGGTCGTCGAGCCCGGCGTGATCAACGTCGACGTGACCAGGGCGGTTGCCAAAGAAGGGTTCTTCTACGCGCCCGATCCGAGCAGCCAAGCGGCATGCTCGATTGGCGGCAATGTGGCGAACAATTCAGGCGGACCGCACACGCTTGCCTACGGCGTGACGACCAATCACGTCCTCGGCCTCGAAGTCGTGCTCGACGGCGGTACGATCGTCTGGCTCGGTGGCGAAGTGCCGGACATGCCGGGTTATGATCTCTGTGGCGTCTTCGTCGGTTCGGAAGGAACCATGGGCATCGTCACCAAAATCATCGTGCGCCTCATGCGCGCGCGCGAATGCGTGCGCACGATGCTGGCGATCTTTGATCAAATGGACGCCGCCTCCCAAGCTGTTGTGGACATTACCGGCGCCGGAATCATCCCGGCCGCATTGGAGATCATGGACCGAACAACGATCGAAGCCGTCGAGCGCGGCGCGCCGGTGGGTTTGCCTCGCGATGCCGAGGCCGTGTTGATCGTCGAAGTCGAGGGGCTGAACGAGCACGCTGAGCAGGCGATCATGCGCGCGCGCGAAGTCTGCGAGCGCAACGGCGCCCGCGAAGTCAAGCTGGCAAAAGACGAAGCCGAGCGCCAGCGGCTATGGAAAGGCCGCAAAGGCGCCTTCGGAGCCATGGGCGCGCTGGCGCCAAATTATTATGTCCAGGACGGCGTCGTGCCGCGCAGCAAATTACCGGAGATGATGCGGCGCATCGCCGAGATCAGCAAAGAGTTCAATCTGCGCATCGCCAATGTGTTCCATGCCGGCGACGGCAATCTGCACCCGAATATTCTGTTCGACATGCGCACGCCCGGCGAAATCGATCGCGTCATCGAAGCGGGCGCTGCCACCTTGCGCGCCTGCATCGAATTTGGCGGCAGCATCACCGGCGAGCACGGCGTCGGACTGGAAAAAAAAGCCTACATTGGTCTGCTTTTCAGCGAAGCGGATTTGAATGCCATGGCACGCGTGCGCCGCGCCTTCGATCCTGATACCCGGTTCAATCCGGCAAAGCTTTTTCCCAGTCCAGCGACCTGCGGTGAAATCCGCCTGCAGCCCGGACAAATACCGGCGGGGCTATGGATCTGAACGAATTGTCCAGCGTTTCGTGTCTAGCTTCTCGCGTTCGGATAAAAACGCGATGATCCTAACGCTAGACCCGAGACTCTAGACGCCAGACTGATCTAAGGTGCCAATGGAACCGCCGCACATCACAAGCGAACGCGCCGGCAAGGTCGCGCAACCAAGCTTGGATCTTCCAGAGCTTTACCAGTGCGTTCACTGCGGCCTATGTTTGAATCAATGTCCAACCTATCGAGCGCTGCAATTGGAACCGGAGTCGCCGCGCGGCCGGATTCATCTGGTCAAAGCCGCAGCCGAAGGTCGCATCGATCTCACCGAACGGTTCAAAGACCACCTGTATCTGTGCCTGCTGTGCCGGGCTTGTGAAAGCGCTTGCCCCTCAGGCGTGCAATACGGTCATATCGCCGAGGCAGCGCGCGCGCAGCTTGGTCCACCCGGCTCGCCGATCGGCCGCGGGTTCTTAAAGCTTGTTTTCACTCAGCTGCTTCCCTACCGCAGACGGCTGCGTTTTGCTTTCGCGCTCTTGCGCTTGTACCAACGCAGCGGCCTCCAACGTCTGCTGAAATCGTTTTTGCCGAAGAAACTCCGCGCGATGGAGGAATTGATGCCGGCAATCCCGCCGCAGTTTTTCAAACCGCCTGCAGGGATCGCGCCGGCCGTCGGCCCGCGCCGCGCCAAGGTCGCGATGCTCGACGGCTGCGTCATGCCCTTACTGTTCGGCGCCGTCAACGAAGCGACCGTCCGGGTACTGCGGCGCAACGGATGCGACGTCATTTTTCCGCGCCGGCAAAACTGCTGCGGCGCTCTTAATGTTCATAACGGCGAGACCGCGGCAGCCAAGCAAATGGCCCGGCGCAACATCGATGCGTTTCTCGATGCCGATGTGGATACCATCATCGTCAACGCCGCCGGCTGCGGCGCGACCATGAAAGAGTACAACCATTTGTTGCGCGACGACCCGGCTTATCGAGACAAAGCCGAGCGTTTCAGCTCGATGGTCCGAGACGCCGGAGAATTTCTCGCGGATCTCGGCCTGGTCGGCGAACTTGGCCGGCTTGAAATGACGCTCACCTATCAGGATCCTTGTCATCTCGCCCACGGCCAGCGCATTCGTAGCCAGCCGCGGCAATTACTGCAGTCGATTCCCGGTCTGAAACTGGTCGAGATGGAGGGCGCCGATCGCTGCTGCGGCAGCGCGGGCATTTACAATCTGACGCATTCGGGCATGTCGCAACACCTGCTCAAGGAGAAAATGCAGGCGGTGGCAGCGACAGGCGGCGAAGCGATCGTTGCACCCAACCCCGGGTGCATGCTGCAGCTCCGTTCCGGCGCGGCCCGATTCGGTCCCAGTCTCGACGTGTATCATCTCATGGATCTCCTCGACCGCGCCTATGGCAAAGCAGTCGGCACCCCGTGATGCTGCAAACCATTGACTCGTTGATGCAAGGCTTGCGGTCGGCTGTAGGTCCGGACGCAGTCACCGCCGAGCCTGACTCCCTCGAGTCGCACCGGATCGACGGCATAACACCGCGTCTGGTGGTCGCGCCGGAATCGGTCGAGCAAGTCGGTGCGACCCTCCGGCTTTGCAGCGAGGCGCACGCAACGGTGATACCCTGGGGCGGCGGCACGGCGCTGGCGCTGGGTAATCCACCCCGTCGTGCCGACGTCGTGGTCAAGCTCAACCGGCTGAACCGTGTGATCGAGCATGACTCTGCCAACTTAACCGTTAGCGCGCAGTGCGGCACGATGTTGAATGCTCTGCAAACGGCAATCGCAGCGCACAAGCAATTCGTGCCCATCGACGCCCCGCTTCCCGAGTGCGCATCGATCGGCGGCATCGTCGCCGCAAACTTGAATGGGCCCCGGCGCGGCTGCTACGGCAGTGTGCGCGACCTGGTGATCGGCATGAAAGTGATTCTCGCCAGCGGCGAGCAAATCAAGGCGGGCGGCAAAGTGGTTAAAAATGTCGCCGGCTACGACATGTGCAAGCTCTTCGCTGGCTCGCTCGGCACCTTGGGGATCATCTCCGAAGTAACCTTGAGAGTGGCGCCGATGGCCGAACGCGCCGCGACAGTTGTTGGCCTCGGCGACCTAAGACAGTTAGAGCATTTTCACGAGGAACTCCTCCGTTCACCCTTGGCTCCATCGGCGATTTTTCTTTTGCGCGCCGGCTCACCGAGGAAATGGCGGATCGGCATCTGGTGCGAAGGCTTTGATGAAAGCGTCCGGCGCCAGCTTATCGAGCTCGAGACCATGGCCACACGTAGCGGCATAAACTGCGAATTTCTGACAGGCGAGAAGCACAACGAATTTTGGAGCGCTCTGCGCGATTTTCCACTTCAGCTCAATCAGTTGATGTGCCGGGTCACGATCCCGCGCGCCGAAGTTCTTGATCTGGTCACCAGGATTGAGGGATGGGAGAGCACGGCAATCGTCGGAGACATGACAATGGGGACCATCTGGTGCGCCTGCGCGACCCGGAAAACGTCGCTCGATCAGTTTGCGCAGTTGACGGTGATGGCGCGTGAACGCCGTGGGCATGCCATCGTCTTTGCCGCCCCCTCCGCTTTGAAACGCGGCATCAATGTCTGGGGCGAGTCAGGGCCGACGCTTTCGCTGATGCGCGAGATCAAGCTGCCGCCCGAGCTGGACGTCGGCGAGACCTACGGCGAAGTGTCGTGGAGCGTGCGCGGCATTTACGACGGCTACGTCGGCTGGTTCGACCGCAACCCGGCGACGATGTATGGCCGCTCGCCCAACGTGGCCGATGCCGACCTGGTCGAGCTGTCCGCCCATTGCGACGCCATGCACATCTGCGCGGAGCGCGGCGACATGCACGCGGTGGCCGAGGCCGATGCCGCCTTCCACGAGCGCATCCTGCAGGTCGCCGGCAACCGTACCCTGCGAACGGTGTGGGCCTCCCTCGAGCCGTTCCTGCGGACCTACATCACCCTGGTCGTCCCCGGAGCGGATCCCGAGTGGGCGGCCAACCTGCATACCCCCATCCTGGAGGCGCTCCAGCATCGCGATACCGCCGCCGCGGTGACCGCGATCACCCAGCATTTCGAGGCTGCCAGCGCCAACCTGGCTGCCCGCTGGGAGGAGGAACCGGGGGACGCCGATGGCGCCGACGACCTCCCGAGCCTGGGCGTGGAGGAGGCGCAGCCAACGTTGACCGACTGAAGCGGCCACCGCTATCATCGATAATCGATGATGGCGCCTCGTACGGAGACGACCTGACATGCAGCAGCTTTCCATCTTTGCGCTCGATGACCGGGTCGCCCTGGTCATCGGCGGTGGAGGGGCGATCGGCTCGGCCCTGGCTGTCGGCCTGGGCGGCGCGGGCTCCCGGGTCGCCCTGGCAGGGCGCTCGTCCGAGCCATTGGAGGCTGCGGCGGGGCGCGTGCGCGCCACCGGCGCCGAGTGCATGACCGCCGTACTGGACGCCACCGACCGCGACGCCTGCGAGGCCGTGGTCGCCGACGTCGTCGACCGCTTCGGCCGCCTCGACATCGTCGTCAACGCCGTGGGCGGCGGAGCCGGCAAGGTCCTCTACCCCGCCGAGGAGTACCCCACCGACGCCTGGGAGTGGATCTACGACATCAACGTGCGGAGCACCCTGTACCCGACCCAGGCGGCCGTGCGGGCCATGATCGCCGGCGGCCGTGGCGGGCGCGTGCTGAACATCGCCTCGGTGCGTGCCTTCCTGGGCATCAACGCGGGCTACTCGGCCTATGTGGCGGCCAAGGGCGCCATCGCCGCGCTGACGCGCCAGTGGGCCACCGAGTGGGCCAAGCACGGGATCACGGTGAATGCCATCTCGCCGACCTTCGTCGACACCCCGCAGGTCGCCTCGCTGCTGGCGGACCCGGACTTCAAGGCCGGGATCGTGAGCCGCATCCCGCTGGCGCGGGTCGGCACCACCGACGACCTGATCGGCCCCAGCCTGCTCTTCTGCTCCGCGGCCGGCGGCTTCCTCACCGGCCAGGTGCTGGGGATCGACGGCGGGCTGACGGCCACCCAATGACCCGATTGAGCCATCCCTGCTGCAGGAGCGACTTCCGATGGAGCAAGTAACCCGGGGCGTCTTCACCGAGACGCAGCTGCGCGGCTGCAACCCCAGCTACGTCGTCACGTCCGACGGCGTGGTGGTGATCGACACGCCCCAGCTCCCGACCCGCGCGGTCGAGATGCGCAAGGAGGCCGAGTCGCACGGGCCGATTCGCTACCTCATCAACACCGAGCATCACGTCGACCACATCTTCGGCAACTACTACTTCAAGGGTGACTTCCCGGTCGTCAACCACCAGGCGCTTTACGACCGCTTCATGGTGGTCTTCCCCGACCTCGACCCCTACGAGTACGCCAGGGAGGCGATCCCCAGCGACGATCCGGATGGCGCCGCCATCTTCCCGGACCGGGAGACCTACTACGCCGATCCGAACAAGGGCAGCATCGTCTTCACCGGCGACCTGAGCTTGTCCGTCGGTGACCACACCTTCCGGCTGCTCCACACCCCTGGCCACACGCCCGGGCAGGTCGCGGTCCACGTCCCCGAGCGACGGGTCGTCTTCACCGGCGACACAATCTTCAACGGCTGCCAGACGTGGCTGATGACCTCGGACGTGGACCAGTGGATCGCGGCGCTGGAACGCATCGCCACGCTGGACGTGGACCACGTGGTCCCCGGGCACGGTCCGGTCACCACCCCCGCCGTGCTGGCCGTCCAGCGCGCCAACCTGCTGGACTGGGTGGCGGCGGTGTCCGACGCCGTGGCCAGGGGCTGGAGCCGCGACGAGACGATCGCCCGCGTGAACTTCGCCGATCGCTACCCGGTAGACATTGGGCAGGGCTACATGATGGATCACATCCAGACCCTGAATGCCGCGTCGCTGTGGGACAAGCTCACGGCGGCGATCCCGGTCAAGCCCTCGGCCGAGGTTGCGACGGCGGTGGGAGCTGGCGAAACATGACACCCATCTCCGAGGTCGGGGCCGCCGTGATCGGCACCGGCTTCATCGGCACCGTGCACGTCGAGGCGCTGCGTCGCATCGGCGTGCAGGTCCGCGGCGTGCTCGGCAGCACGCCGGAGCGGGGCGCCCGCCGGGCCAAGGCCCTGGGCGTCCCGCACGCCTACCCCTCCCTGGAGGAGCTGCTCGCCGACCCGGCGGTCCAGGCCGTGCACGTCACCTCGCCGAACGACCTGCACGTGCCGCAGTCGCGCGCCATCCTGGCCGCTGGCCGCCACGTCATCTGCGAGAAGCCCTTGGCCATGACCTCGGCGGAGTCCGGCGGCCTGGTGCGCGCCGCCGCCGCGAGTGGCCTGGTCAACGCCACCAACTTCAACATCCGCTACTACCCCCTGAACCAGCACGCGCATCAGCTGGTCGCCGAGGGCAGCCTGGGTGAGGTCCGCCTCGTCACCGGGCGCTACTTCCAGGACTGGCTGTTGCTCGACAGCGACTGGAATTGGCGGCTGCAGCCGGACCGCGGCGGCGCGCTGCGCGCGGTGGGCGACATCGGCTCGCACTGG
>Ga0210087_1000231_pt1 | contig 9846 bp, 8 predicted proteins | sample MayberryNW_Catta_4_FD_184878 | JGI IMG/M metagenome (GOLD analysis project Ga0210087, IMG submission 184878) | Wetland microbial communities from San Francisco Bay, California, USA, that impact long-term carbon sequestration -... | ecosystem: Environmental > Aquatic > Marine > Wetlands ... | reverse complement strand
GGGCTCCGGCCACGCCGGCGGCTCGGCGCCGATCTGGGCGAACGTGGCGGATCGGGGCTCACGGTCGTCGCGCCACCGCACGAACGTCGCCGCGTGCCGGATGCGCCCGTACTGCATGCGGTCGATCGTGACCTCCGCGACGAGCACCGGCTCGATCGCGACCCACTCGAGGTCGCGGCCCGCCGTCCAGCGGCTGGGTCCTCCCGGCGCTCTACCGCCTTCGAAGCTCGGCCCTTCGAGCTTCCGGAGCTCGCCGAGCAGCTCCCTTCGCTCGGCCGCTTTGAACGACGAGGTGTGCCCGACGTAGTGCAGCGTGCCGTCGTCGTCGTAGAGACCCAGCAGCAGCGCGCCGACGCCGTCGCGAGTCTTCGAGAGGCGGTACCCGCCGATCACGACGTCGAGCGTGCGACGGTGCTTCACCTTGACCCACCCGCGCTCCCCCGGCAGGTAGGGCTGGTCGGCGAGCTTCGCGAGGATGCCGTCCTGGCCGAGGCCGTCCTCGTCGTCGAACCACACCTGGGCGACCTCGATGTCGTCGGTCCACGGCGCGACGAGCACGACGGGCGCGGGAGGCATCGACGGCAGATCGCCGGGCGCCTCGGCCCACCCGAGCTTCCGCGCGAGGGTCTCGAGCCGCCGACGCCGCTCACCCAGCGGTGACCCCGTGAGGTCGTCGCCGCCCGCGTGGAGCAGGTCGAAGACGACGAGTGTCGCCGGGATCTCGCCCGCGAGCTTCCTCACGCGGGACTCGGCGGGATGCAGACGGAGCTGCAGCTCGTCGAAGTCCATCGACCCATCGGCGACGCGCACGATCTCGGCGTCGACCACGTACGGCCCGTCTCCCGAGGACGCCACGGCCTCGACGATCTCGGGGAAGTACCGACCCATCGGCCGCCCGTCGCGGCTCGCGAGCCGCACGTCTCCGTCGTCGTCGACGGCCACGATCGTGCGGAAGCCGTCCCACTTCGGCTCGTAGGTCCAGCCCTCCCCCGTGGGCCGCTCGGGCTGGAGCTTCGCGAGCATCGGCGCCGGCAGGTCGCCCGCGATCGTGCGCTTCGGCATGCCGCGACCTTATCCGCTGGGGTCGGGGAGGAGCATTCTCGTCAGCGTGTCCGCGTACCACGCCGCGACGCGCGGATGACCAACCGCGACCTCCTCAGGCCGGGACCAGCGGCGCGGGGGCGAACGGCCGGACCGCTCGCTCGGGCTCCTCGCCTCGGTCGTCGATCATGTCCCGGTCGATCTGACCCAGGAAACGGCCGGCCTCGCCGAGGTAGCCGATCGATGCCGGGTCGACCCCCATGAGGGTGGCGGCGATCGCGTCGGTGGCGACGACGTCGTCGCCGATCACGACCAGGCCGGCCTCGACGGCGGCGCCCGAGATCGGACCGTTCCCCTCCATGCCGACGATGCCATCGACGATCGCATAGTCCGGGCGCACGGCGGCGGCGATGTCGAGGATCGAGTGTTCGATCCCGACCCAGTGCAGCACGTTCTTGGGCCACCCGTAGATCCGGCCCGGCAGGAACCCGAAGCAGTTCTTCATCGAGAGCGTCACGCCGGCCCAGTGATGCGTCTTCATCTTCGGCATGGAGATCACGACGTCGGCGTCGACCACCGACGACGGCAGCCACAGCTCTCCGAGCGGCGTGTATGACGAACGCGCGCGCACGCGGCGCACGGGCTCGGTGTTGAGGTCCACGAACGGCACGTCGACCGCGGCCAATGCGTCGATGAGGCCGGCCCGTTCGGCGACGTACTGGAGGTCTCGGCGGTGTCCCGGCGCCTCTCCCACGATGACGCTTGCCGCGCCGAGCCGTCGGAGGGCGATCGCGGTCGCCGCGACGATCCGGGCATCGGTGTTGATCGGCCGTGACGGGTCGAACTCCACGAGGTTGGGTTTGAGGAACACGCTCGCGCCCGCGACGTCCGCTTCGATCTCGACGAGCCCCTCGAGCAACAACGCCTCGAGATCGCCTCCGTAGCCGTCGGCGCGGAGCACGGTGGGGCACATCGTCGCCCGAACGTGCTGTCCTTCTGCCGTAATCGGCGTACCGCTTCAGCCCATGAAGGCGCCAGGCTCGTCGCGTTGTCACATGTCACCCTGAGCGAAGCGAAGGGGGCCATGCCGGGTATGGTCCCCTTCACTTCGTTCAGTGTGACATGGTCACGCCGCCGGCTTCTCCTCCCCGGCGGGCGGCGGCACCGGCGGTGGTGTCGACTCCACCTGCGGGCCGGACACCACGTGCTTCGCGGTCTTCCACGCTACCAGCAGCTGCGGATCCCGCTGGAACCGATACCGGTTGATCCCGTCGAGCATCCCGACGAGTCGCATGACCTCGTCGCTCAGCTCCTCCAGCTCGGCCCGCGCTACGACGTGATCCAGCGTCCCGCTGCTGGTCTCCGCCACCGACGCATCGAACTGGTCGATCGCGGCGCTCAGCTCGTCCAGCAGCGTCGCGCCCAGCCCGTGCTTGAGCAGCAGCTCCTTCTCCGCCTGCCCCTGCTCCAGCATCTTCCGCGCGACGGTCCGGAACAGCTTGTGGCTGGCGTTCAGAGAAGGGAGCTCGAACTTCTCCCTCAGCTCCGGCTTCTCCCGCGCCGCACCCCCGGCGACCGTGACCAGGTGGCGGAGCAGCCCGTGGTACAGCCGCCGCCGCAGTTCCGTCCGCCGGACCACCGAGGAGCGCTTGGAGAGGAAGCCCCCTACCTGCTGCTCCATCAGCACGTCCATCCGACCGATCGTCTCATCCAGCTGACCGAGCACCAGCGCGTGGTTCGGGTCGGCCAATGGATGCGCGTGGCAGAACTTGCTGGCGCGACCGGCCATCTCCCGTTTCCTGCGTACCTGCCTGTTCATACGACCCTCCCTTCACCCTTCGACCGGGCGGTGGTCGGGCGCCGCTCGGCGGCGATGAAAGGACGCAGTCCAGGTCGTCTCCCGACCGGCGGCCGGACGCCGACCCTCAACGCATCGGGTGTGCCAGCTCTTGCAGCGCTTGCCGGCGCTCACGCGATGGTTCGTGGATCCCACGCACCTCGTCGACGCCGCGACCGACGATGTGAACGGTGTCACGCGTCCGTTCCGCGATTGATTGTGCCGCCTCGACGGACCTGAGTGCGAACGCGGCATTCAGATGCGAAGGCCGCGTGTCGCCACGCACCGGCTGAGCAGAATCGAGCAGTTCTTCACCAATCCCAGGCGTGTGAGCGGCAACGATTTGCGCGGCCTGGCCTGCTCCATGCACTCGCGGGGCACGCTCACGCGGCGGCGGAGCGCCGAGTCGCACGCGCTGGACGAGTCGACGCGTACGTGCAGCATTGCATCCGAGGCGCGGCGCGGTCGCTCCCGCCGCCTCACCAACCCCACCCGTGCGCGCAGCCCATCCACGCGTGACTGCACCAGCTCCGCGTGAGCGGGCATCCCGCCTGCGAACGCGTTCAGCGCCCTCACGCATTGCCTTCCACTGATCACGCGCTGTCCTCCGGAGTGGACGGCTCACCAACCGAGCAGGATGGGGCGGGCGGAAGAACTTGCCGGGTAGCTCGGTGGCTGTCACACCCCGCTCGCACCTTCAGACCGTCCTGGTGGCGCGTGTCTCTGGCTCAAATCAAAAACGGAGGTCTGATGCGGTACCTGGTGGTAGGTCTGATGCTCCTCGCCGCGGGGTGTGGCGGCGGAGACGGCACGACCGAGCCCAACGAGCCCGAGGTCGAAGGCCGGTGGAACGGTCCGATCAACACCAACGTCGGCTCCGGATCCCTGGCGCTGACGCTGACCGAAACCGACGGCACTGTGACCGGCAACGGCACGCTGAGCGTGACCGGTGACGCTCTGGCCCTCACCGTGACGGGCACCTACGCACCGCCCAACTTGTCGCTGGAGATGACCTCGGCGGGCTTCGAGGCGATGAACTTGTCAGGCGAGGTCAGCGAGGAGGAGATCGACGGGACGCTCAACGGATCGGGCTTTGTCAACATCGCGGTCACGCTCACGCGGCAATAACTTGCAGGGCCAGGAGCTGCGTGGAATTGATGACGGCCCCGGCGAGCGTATCGTTATCATGTCACCGACCTATGCCGCAGAGCCACGCGTGGTGGACTGGTTCAATGCCGTGGACCTGACATACCGCACCGATCTTCGGGAGCTGAACGATCTGAACTTCGCGCGCTTCGACGCGAAGCTGGAGCAGCGCTTGGCCGAGCTGCGGGTCGAGTTGCACAGTGAGCTCCAGCAGGTCCGTACCGCGCTGCTGCGCTGGATGTTCGGCTTCTGGGTCACGACCCTCCTCAGCATTGGCGGCCTGCTGGTCGCTATCCTCAGCTCCGCACCATAACCTCGTGTCACCCTGACCCCGAGCGCAGTGAGGGGGAAGGGGTCCATATCGAGCATGGTCCCCTTCGCGGCGCTCAGGGTGACAAAGAACGGACTGTCACACCCCCTCCCGAAATTACTTGAGTGGTTCCTGCCCCACTCACCCCGGGAGCGCACATGAAGACCGACGTCCGTCTGTCCACCAGGTTCCTGACCGCCCGGCCGCCGCCGAGAGGTTCGCCGCCTTCCTGTCCCCCGCAGACCGGCTGGCCATCGTCACTTTCGACGACGAGGTGGACGTCGTCTTCGGCCCGGCGCTCGGCGGCGACCCCGCGGCGCTCGACGCCATCGCCCGCGTCGTGGCCGGCGGCTCGACCAACCTCTCGGGCGGCTGGCTGCAGGGCCGCCCGCGATGCCATCGTAGCCCTGGTGGAGGAGCTGCTCCGCCGTCGCGTCGTGGACCGCGATGGGGTGGAGCGCGATATGACGCCGGAGGACATCCTGATCGTCGCTCCGTTCAACGTGCAGGTCCGCTGCCTCCGCCACCGGCTGGACCCGCGGATCCAGATCGGCTCGGTGGACAAGTTTCAGGGCCGGGAGGCGCCGGTCGTCATCGTGTCACTCTGCTCCTCGACGTTGGAGGAAGCTCCGCGCGGGGCATCCTTCCTGCTGAGCCCCAACCGGCTCAACGTCGCGGTCTCGCGGGCCCAGGCGCTCGCGATCGTCGTGGGGTGTCCCGACCTGATGGACGTGCGATGCAAGTCGGTCGAGGAGATGAAGCTGGTGAACCTGCTATGCCATCTAGTGCAGTATGCGGAGGAGCGCCGATCAGATGCTTGACCGAGCTTTTGTCGCAGCATCGACTGTGGGACTCGCCCTTCTGAGCGCCTGCGTGGGAGCTACGACCCAACTAGCCCCATTACCTCCGGTCGCGACTCTCCTGGCTCGCGGCCAGTCGCGAGATTAAGCAGGAACGTAGGTCAACCTGATCACATCCTCGCCGATCCGATCATTAGCCATGAGGCGGAGCGGCGGCCGGGGTCCGGCGAAATATGGCTTGCCGCGACCAAGCACGACGGGGTGCAGGTAGATTCGATACTCATCGATCAGGCCAAGTTCGGTGAGGCTTTGCGCCAAGTTCGGGCCAGCAACTTCGATCTCCCCGTCGCGCTCGGCCTTCAGCTCGCGGATCGCGCCCTCGAGATCATCCTCAATAAGCCTGGCGTTGGGGCCGACCGACTTCAACGAGCGCGAGACGACCCATTTCGGCTGGTTCCGCCACGCCGCCGCGAAGGCGCGTTCCTCTGCATCCCATTCAGGATGATCGTCGTCCCAGTAACGCATGATCTCATACATTTGGCGACCGTACACACTGCCCGCCTGCCCCTGAGCCTCCTCGATGAAGTGGCGGAAGAGTGTGGGGCCTGGCGCAAACGCCATATGGTCGACGTAGCCGTCCAGTGACTGGTTCATTCCGAACACGAGCTTGGCCATACCCACCTCCTTTCCTTACGCGGTACATCCGCGCGGTTCTGGTTCCGATCCCTTCACCGGTGCCGTCCGGCGAAATCAGCCGGCCCGCACCGCGGAGAAGGCGCCGGTACCGGCCAGGTGCTCCAGCAGAAATGCGGCGACCTCCCGCGGCGCGTTGAGATCCAGCCGCCGGACCGGCCGGGCCACCGCGAGCGGGGCATCCGTCGCGACGGCGATCACCATGGGGTCGGTGGGCCAGCGCCGGGGCGGCTCGCCGAGCGCTGGTCGGTGGACCTCGATCTTCGGATAACACTCGCGTGCGAAGCCCTCGGCGAGCACGACCTGCACCCGGCCTGGGTCGAATCGGTCGAGCAGCTCCCGGAAGGGGGGCTCGTCGAGGTCGCCCTCCAGCTCACCCAGGTGCGCCCACCGGGCGCGCGAGGCGATCAGCACCTCGGACGCCCCCGCCTCTCGAACCCGGAAACTGTCCTTGCCCGGGCGGTCCATGTCGAACCCGCAATGGGCGTGCTTGAGCACGGCCACCCGCAGGCCGGCGGCGCGCAGCTCCGGCAGCACGGCCGTGATGAGCGTGGTCTTGCCGCTGCCGCTCGGCCCGATGAACCCGACGACCGGGAGCACGTCAGATCCTCGCGATCTCGACCCGGTTGTCCGACTGGGTGCCGGCGCCACCCAGGTTGCAGTGCCGCGACGAGGTCGTCGCGTTCACCGCCGACCCGCTGCGGTTGAGGCTGGGCCAGTAACCCAGGTTGGCCAGGGCCATGCCCTCCTGGACCTCGTCACTCAGCTCCGCGCGGCCCTCGAACGCGCCGCGGTCGTTGAACACCCGCACATAGTCGTCGTCGTGGATGTTGCGGGCCGCCGCGTCCCTCGGATGGATGAGGACCCGCTGCTCGCCCTGCCGGCGCTGCTGCCTGGGCTCGTTTGCGTACTGGGAGTTGAGGAACGCGTGCGGCTTGGGCGAGATCAGGACCAGCGGGTGCCGCGCGGCCAGCTCGCCGTTGCCGCCCACCTCTACGGGCGGGATGTAGTTGGGCACTGGATCCACCGGCTCACCGGACTGCATCTCGTTATAGCCGTTGCGCCAGACCGGGACGACGAAGTTGCCGTTCGCCGCCGCGCTGGCCTTGAACTCGCACTTCCCCGACGGCGTCTTGAAGTTGCCCTGCGCGTGGGGCGCCCGCTCGTTGGGCAGGCCCACGTTGAGCCGCATCCACCCCTTCTCCTTGAGCTTCTCCAGCGTGATGCCCTGAAGGGCAGCCGCGTTCCAGTCGTACACCCGACTCAACAGCTCGTCGTCGCTCAGGGACCAGTAGTCGTCGTCGAAGCCCATGGTCTTGGCCAGGCGGCGGAACATGTCGACGTTGGGCAGGCACTCGCCGGGAGGGGAGATCGCCGGCTGGTTGAGCATGAAGTACAGGTGGCCCCAGGTGACCTGCAGGTCGTACTGCTCCCCCTGGAGGGCAGCCGGCAGGATGATGTCCGCGTAGCGCGCCGTGTCGGTCAGGAACAGCTCGCTCACGACCGTGAACAGGTCCTCCCGCTTCAGCCCCTCGATCAGCCGGTTCGCGTTCTGCTGCTGGGAGACCGGGTTCGAGTTGTGGATGAACACCGACATCAGCGGCGGGTCGAGGCCCAGCTCGCCGGTGAGCGCGCGGCCCAGGTCGAGCTCGTTGACCACCCGGGTGCCCGGCCGGATCCAGTCCGGCCGCTGGAGAAAGTCGAAGTTGAAGGGGAACTCCCAGATCGGCATCTCGATGGCGCCGCCCCCGACATGGCGCCAGGCGCCGACCAGCGCTGGCAGCGAGCTGATCAGCCGTATGGCGTCGCCGCCCCCGGGCGACCGCTCGATGGCGACGCCCTCGCGAATGGCCGAGGGCTGCATCGTGGCGTACTCGCGCGCGAGCAGGCGGATGGCGTCGGCCGGGATGCCGGTGATGGTGGCGACCCGCTCCGGCGGGAACTCCGCGGCGCGCGCCTTCAGCTCATCGTAGCCCAGCGTGTAGTTGGCCACGTAGTCGTGGTCGACCAGGTCCTCCGCGATGATCACGTTCATCATGCCGAGCGCCAGGGCGCCGTCGGTGCCGGGGCGGATCGGGATGTGCCAGTCGGCCGCCTTGGCCGTGCGGGTGCGCACCGGATCGATCACCACGACCTTGGCGCCCTTCTCCCTCGCCTCCAGGATGAAGGGCCAGCCGTGCAGGTTGGTGCTGATCATGTTCATGCCCCACACGATGATGTACTTCGAGTAGGCGAGGCTCTCCACGTCGAGCCCGCCGGTGGGACCCACGGTCATGATCCAGGCGGTGGAAGAGCCCGATTCGCAGTAGCACTTCTCACCGATGGTGGCGCCGAGGCGGTTGAAGAAGGCGTCGCCGCTGGTGAGCCCGTTGAGCGTGCCCTGGTTGCCCAGGTAGCAGTGGTTCATGATCGCCTGGGGGCCGTACCGGGCGATGATATCGTTCCAGCGCCGCCTGATCTCGGCGAGCGCCTCGTCGTAGGTGATCTTCTCGTATTGGCCGCTCCCTTTGGGACCCACGCGCCGGAGCGGGTGCAGCAGCCGATCGGGGTTGTAGTGGTGCTCCGCGTAGTTGTTGAGCTTCACGCACAGCCCGCCCCGGGTCATCGGGTGCTCGGGGTCGCCGGTCACATCGACGAGCTTGCCGTCCACGACGTGGTAGAGAAAGGCGCAGGTATCGGGGCAGTCCTGGGGACAGGCGCCCCGCACGATTCTGGTGGCGATGGTGGGTGCGGCCATATGGGCTCCGTCTGCCGGAAGGGCTCGCTGGCGCGAGCATGGAGCGGGAGGATGGCTCGACGATCGCGGGTGCTAGGCGGGGTTGGCTGCCGGACGCGTGGCCTGCCTGCGCCGGCGTTCGCCGGGCGAGGAGTCAATCCGAGGGACTACGATAGGAAACGGCATCACGGGGGTCAAGAGCGCCGGATGTGCCGGCAACGCTCTCGCCGGTCATCTACCAGGCGGCGCTTCCGTTTTGATCGACAGCTCGACCTGTCACACCCCCGAGCTACCTTGTGGAACACCGATCCGGACACCACTTTCCCGGTCCCCAGAGCCCCACCGTGTCACCCTGAGCGGAGCGAAGGGGACATGAGCGGGGTCATGCCTCCTTCCCCTCGCTGCCCTCGGGATCAGGATGACAGCGGTGACCAAGTCCCCCAAGATTCAGCGCTGGATCGACCTCCTCGCCTCCCTCCTCGCCCGCCGCCTCCCGGTCACCTTCGAGGAGCTGATCCGCGACGTCCCCGCCTACGCCGCCGGCAACCAGTCCTCCGAGACCCGCCGCCGCATGTTCGAGCGCGACAAGGACGAGCTGCGCGCCTACGGCATTCCCATCGAGACGATCCCCGCGCCGGACGAGGGCGACGCGGCTGGCTACCAGCTGCGGACCCGCGACTTCTACCTCCCCTACCTCGCGCTCCGCGCGGAAGGCCGGACCAAGGCGCCTCGCAAGTCGGACAAGTACGGCTATCAATCGCTCCCGACCCTCACCTTCGAGGCCGAAGAGTTGGCCGCGATCGCCGAAGCCGCGTCCCGCCTCCGCGACCTCGGCGATCCCCTCATGGCCGAGCACGCCGAGTCCGCGGTGCGGAAGCTGGCGTGCGATCTCCCGCTCGACGCGGCGGCCGCGCCGGGCACGAGAGTGGCGCAGGCCCGCGCCCGGCCCGATCCCGAGCTGTTCGCCACCATCGGCGATGCCGTCCACCGTCGGAAGAGGCTCACCTTCACCTATCACACCATGGGCAGCGACGCCGTCGGCGAGCGCACCGTGGAGCCGCTCGGCCTCTTCTTCCTGAGCCAGCACTGGTACCTCGCCGCGCGGATGCCGGGTGAGGAGGTCGTCAAGAACTACCGGCTGAGCCGCGTCGCGGACGCGAAGGTGAACTCGAAGCAGCCCGGCACCCCGGACTTCCAGGCTCCCGCCGGCTTCGATCTCCCGCATCACGCCCGCTCGCGCGAGGCCTGGGAGCTCGGCACCGGCGACGCTGTGGAAGCCACCGTCGCGCTCCGGAACCCCTCC
>Ga0210087_1000227_pt1 | contig 9939 bp, 8 predicted proteins | sample MayberryNW_Catta_4_FD_184878 | JGI IMG/M metagenome (GOLD analysis project Ga0210087, IMG submission 184878) | Wetland microbial communities from San Francisco Bay, California, USA, that impact long-term carbon sequestration -... | ecosystem: Environmental > Aquatic > Marine > Wetlands ... | reverse complement strand
TGGTGCTCTCGATGATCGCGGGAACGTTGGGCCGCATCGGCAACGAGGTCGCCCAACTCCAGCGGTCCGAGATCGGCGAGGTGCGGGAGCCCGCCGGCGCGGCCAGCGTCGGCAGCATCACGATGCCCCACAAGCGCAACCCCGAGGTCGCCGAACACCTCGTGACCCTCGCACGGCTCGTGCGTGCCGAGGGCGGCGTCATGCTCGAGGGCATGGTCGCCGAGCACGAGCGCGACGGCCGGGCATGGAAGGCGGAATGGATCGCGCTTCCGGAGGCATGCTTGCTGACCGGCGCCGCGCTCTCGTTCGGGCGCCGGCTGCTCGAGGACCTCGAGGTCGACGAGGAGGCGATGCGCCGGAACCTCGAGGCCTCGCCGTTCTCCACCTCGGAGCGTGTGCTCACAGCGCTGTCGCCGGCGCTCGGCAAGCATCGCGCACAGGCACGACTCCAGGAGCTGCTCGAGCGAGCACGCCGAACCGGCACCACGCTCGAGGACGCGTTGCTCGCCGACGACGAGGTCCGGGCGCGGCTGCCCGAGGGGCTCGTGCCCTCGCTCGCACACCCGGATACCGGCGGTGCCGGCGCGATGGTCGACGAGGTGCTCACCCGAGCGGCGGCCGCGCGAGCGAGCCGGCCCGGGCAACGGTTGTGAGGACCCTCCCGCGGATCCGGCTCGCGGCGCTGCCGACGCCGCTGGTGCGAGCGGAGCGGGCCGAAGCCGCCCTCGGATCGGGGCCGATCTGGGTCAAACGCGACGATCTGACGGGGTTCGCCCTCGCGGGGAACAAGGCGCGGAAGCTCGAGCTCCTCCTCGCCGACGCGCTCGAACGCGACCGCGACGTCGTGCTCACCGGCGGTGGTCCCGGTTCGAACCACTGTCAGGCGACCGCCGCCGCGGCACGGGTCGCCGGGCTGCCCTGCCACCTGATCATGTACGGGAACGAACCTGCTCGCGCTCCGGCGAACCTTCGACTGGCACGGGCGTTCGGGGCCGAGGTCTCGTTCACGGGCGATCCCGATCGGTCATCGGTCGACGCCGGGATCGAGGAGGCGGCTGCATCGCTCGCCGCCGCCGGCAGGCGCCCGGCCACGATCCCGCGGGGTGGCGCCTCGCCGCTCGGCGCGGTGGGATACGCGCTGGCCGCCGGCGAGCTCGCCGACCAGCTGGCAGCGGCGAACGTCGAACCCTCGGCTGTGGTCGTCGCCGCCGGCTCATCGGGCACGCAGGCAGGGCTCGTCGCGGGCTCGGCCGGCCGATCCCGTCGATGGCGGGTCGTCGGCGCCTCGGTGAGCCGACCCCAGGAGGAGTCCGCGCGCAGGGTGCTCGAGCTCGCGCGCGGCTGCGCCGAGCTGCTCGGCGTGCCGGGGGCGGAGCCGGGCGACGTCGAGGTCCGTGACGCGCGCGGACCCGGATACGGACGCCGGTCGCCTCAGGGAGCCGAGGCGGCCGAGCTGTTCGCTCGCACCGAAGGTCTGCTGTTGGACCGGGTGTTCACGGCGAAGGCGGCCGGGGTGCTGATCGACATGATCCGAGGCGGCGAGGACGGACCGATCGTCTTCGTGCACACCGGCGGAACGGCCACGATCCTGGACGAGGAGGCGGACGCATGACCGTGCCATCGAAGAGCGGGCCGTCGACCGAGGCACCGGCCCCCGAGCTCGTGGATGCCGGATTCGCCCTCGAGGTGGCCGACGCGCCGCTGCTGCACGAGGGTTTGAACCTCGCCGACCTCGCCCACGTGCTGGTGCTGCACGAGCAAGGGCTGATGCCGGACGACGCGGCGTCCAGGCTCCTCGGCGTGCTGCTCGAAGTGTCCAGGACCCGCGCGGAGGACTTCCCCTACGAAGCCGAGTACGGCGACCCCTACAACTGCCGGGAACGGTACTTCGTCGAACGGATCGGCAACGACGCGGGGTGGCTCCACGCCGGCAGACCCCGGCGCGAGGCCGCCCGGATCGCCCTGCGGGTGAGCCTGCGGCGCCTCGTGCTCGGACTGATCGAGGACACGGCCGGCTTCGCCGACGCCGTCGCGACCACCTCCGAGCGGCACGCCGAGACCCTGATCCCCGATCAGACCTACCTGCAGCAGGCGCAGCCGTCGACGTTCGGGCACTACCTATTGACGTTCGCATATCCGGCGCTCCGCGATGCCGTTCGCCTGCGCCACGGGTTGGAGTGGGTGAACCGCAGCCCCGGGGGCGCCGGGTGCGTGAACGGGAGCCGCTTATCGGTCTCACGCACCCGCGAGGCCGAGCTGATGGGGTTCGACGGGGTGATCGAGCACACCCGCGACGCGATGTGGCAGACCGACGGCCTGGTGCACCTGCTGGCCACGAGCGCGAGCCTGCTCACGAACATGAGCAAGCTCGCCGAGGACCTCGAGATCTGGGACAGCCAGGAGTTCGACTACGTCGACCTGGCCGGCGCGTACACCAGAGCGAGCGTGCTGATGCCGCAGAAGCGGAACCCGTACGCCCTCTCGATCGTGCGCGGATCGGCCGGCGTCGCGATCGGGCGGCTCTCCGGCTTCCTCTCGGTCGTGAAGACGCCGTCGGCGCGCAGCGACAACCTGATCTTCGCCTACGGCGAGGTGCCGAGATCGCTCGAGCTCGCAGCGCGGACCACGAGGCTGATGTCCGGGGTCGTATCGACGCTGACCGTGAACGCCGAACGCATGCTCGACTCGCTCATGTCCGGCTTCAGCCAGGCGACCGACCTCGCGGAGTTCGTCATGCAGACGTGCGACGTCGACTATCGCACCGCGTATCAGGTGGTGGGCAGGGCGGTTCGGCGCGCCGCGGCCGAGGGGCTCCGAGGCGTGGACGTGACCGGAGGGATGCTCGACCGCGCGGCGGAGGAGGTGCACGGCCGGCCGCTGGGACTCGAGGGGCGCGACCTCTCCGAGGTCCTGGACCCGCGCTCGATCGTGATGACCAGGACCTCGGCCGGCGGCGCAGCGCCGACGATCGTGCGGCAGATGGCCTCGTCGGTCGCGGGGGAAGCCTCGGACCTTCTCGAGGTGGCCGCGGAGCAGCGCCGGGCGCTCGACGACGCCGAGGCCCGGCTCGTCACTGCGGCGGAGCGGCTGGCGTCGACGTGAGCGGCCCGTCCGCGACGACGTATTCGATCTCGGGGTCTCCCAACAACGTGTTCGAGACGTAGCAGTAGCTGATCGCGCGGTCCATCAGGGCCTCGACCTCCTGCCGTGGCAGGCTCGAGTGCACGACGAGCCGGAAGCGGCTCAATCGCAGCCCGTCGTACCCGGCCGTGACCTTGACCGCGACGTCGGGCAGGTTGCGATCCCGCTTGCGGAAGGTGTGGACCACGGCCATCGTGAAACAGACCGCCATCGACGCGACCAGCAGCTCGGTCGGCGTCGGGCCCGCGTCGTCGCCACCGAACTCGACGGGCTCGTCGGAGACGATCTCGAACCCGCGCACGGGAACGCGAACCCGATAGTCGCCTTCCCAGTAGGCGGTAAGCTCCATGGCCCATGGAGTCTAGTGGCACCCCCACGCCGCCTCCGGTCACCCTTCCCGACGACGTGCGCGTCGTCAACGTCGGGTTGTCGATGTTCGCCGAGACCGTGATCGACCAAGGGGCCGACGCCGTCGACGTGGACTGGAAGATCCCCGCCGGCGGGCGGCCCGAGTCGGTCGGTGCGCTCACGCGCCTGTACGGTCCCGCCGCCCGCTCGATCGACGATGCCAACGCCGAGGTGGTGCGCCGTCTCGACGCGGCGACGCCGGTGCTGCGGTCGATCGGCACGGCCCGCGACGACGTGCCGGGCATGGACGATCGCACGATCCTGCACTGCGGCCCCCCGCTGCCATGGCGGGAGTTCTCCGATCCGCTTCGCCGATCGGTGCGAGCGGCGGTGATGGCCGAGGGATGGGCGTCCGCTCCCGAGCAGGCCGAGCGACTCGTCTCCGAACGAGGCGTCGTGCTCGAGTCGGCGAACGCCCACGCGACCAGCGTGCCCATGGCGACGGCCCTCGGGCCGTCGGCGCCGGTCCTCGTCGTCGAGGACCACCAGAGCGGTCACCGTGCGTACTCGGGCATCAACCAGGGACCGGGTCAGACCGCATGGTTCGGCGTCGAGACCCCCGCCGCCGTCGACCGGCTCGTCTTCCTGCGTGATGCGGTCGCTCCGGTCCTCGACGCGGTGATCCGTGCCGGCGACCCGGTCGACGTGTTCTCGTTCGTGGCGCAGGCCCTGCAGATGGGCGACGACGCCCACATGCGCACGCAGGCCGCGACGAACATCCTGATCCGTCATTGGCTGCCGGCGCTGGTGGAGGTCGAGGATGCCGCTGCCGTCGATGTCGCACGATTCCTCGCCTCCGATCATCTGTTCTTCCTGAACATCGCGATGGCCGCCGCGAGGTGTGCGACCGGCTGGGCCGCCGAGGTCGAGGGCTCGAGCATCGTGATCGGCATGGCGCGCAACGGCACGACGTTCGGGATCCGTCTCTCCGGCGCCGAGGACCGGTGGTTCATCGCCGGGGCGCCCTCGGTCGAGGACGCGCTCTTCCATCCGGGGTACGGACCCGACGACGGGGCGCTCGACATCGGCGACAGCGCGGTGCTCGAGCTCATCGGGCTCGGCGGTGCCGCCGCTGCGGCGTCCCCTGCCGTCGCGACGTTCCTGGGGGGCTCGATGTCGGCCGCCGTCGCGACGACCGAGGCGGTGGCGAGGATCTGCACCGGGCGCAGCAGCCGATTCAAGCTCCCCATGCTCGATCTGCAGGGCTCCCCGGTCGGGGTCGACGTCCGCAAGGTCGTGGAGCTGCAGATCACGCCCGCGATCAACACCGGCATCCTGCACGCCACCGACGGCACCGGGCAGGTCGGGGCGGGCATCGCCCGTGCCCCGCTGGCGTGCTTCGAGGAGGCGCTGCTCGCGCTCGACGCCTCGCTCCGATGAGGGCGACACGCGTCGGGGCCGGGGTGCAGGCCGCCGTGCAGGCGGGCGGAGAAGGCGTCGTCGTCGCCTGGTTCCCTCGCGCGTGTTACGTGTCGCTTCCCGGCGGTCTGTTCGCGACCGTGGCCGATGGGGTGCCCATCGGGCCGCTCCACGCCGTGTTGGACTCGACGCCCGTTCGGGCGCACCCCGGCGCCCCGGCCCGCGTCGTCGACGGCGATCTCGAGATCGACGGGGCGGCGATCGTGCTCGTCGGAGCCCGCTCATGGCTGGGCGCGCTTCCCTCACCCGCCGAGGTCGTCTCGAGCGCCGACAACGTCGTCGCCGCGACCGAGGATGCGAGGGGTTCGGCGCTCCTCGCCGAGCCGTATCGGAACCGGGCGCACCGCGCTCGCGAGCGACTCGCGGCGGGTGCCCTCGACGAGGCGGCCCGCCTGCTGGTCGGCCTGGGACCTGGTCTCACGCCGTCCGGTGACGACGCGCTCGCCGGCATCGTGTTCGCCCTCCGGGCGAGGGGCGGCCCCGCCGCCGAATCGCTCACCATGCGAGCGTCGGAAGCCGGGGAGACCGACACGATCTCGCGAGGGTTCCTCCGGTGGGCGGCCCGAGGCCAGGCGCTCGAGCCGGCCCACGACCTGCTCGTCTCCGCCGCGATCGGCGACGCGGACCGGGCCTCGCGGGCGGCCCGCCGGACGGCCGCGGTCGGGGAGACGTCGGGGGCCGACTTCCTGCTCGGGCTTCGATGGGGCATGGAGGCCGCGCCTCAGCTGGCTCGGCCCTCCGCTGCCCACAGCCGTCGATAGATCTCGACGTGGTCCCGAGCCGATGCCTCCCACGAGAAGCGCCGCGCGACCTCGGGACCTCGGGAGCCGAGCCGGCGCCGGAGGTCTGGATCGCATACGAGCTCTCGCATCGCCGCGGCGAGCGGCCTCGCGGCTCCCGGTGGCACCAGCAGGGCGGTCTCGTCGTGGGTCAGGTACTCGCGGAAGACCGGCAGGTCGGAGGTCACGACCGGGAGGCCGGACGCCAGGGCCTCCAGCACCACCAGACCCCAGCCCTCCTTGACCGACGGGAAGGCGAACGCGTCCGACGCCCAGTACCAGGTGGGCATCGCCGGGTCGTCCACCGTACCGACGATCACGACGTCGCTCCCGACCTCGAGCCCCAGCGCAGCGGCCCGCTCCAAGACGCCCGACCGGTACGCCTCGTAGTCCTGGAACGAGTGTCCCCCGACGACCGCGAGCACCGGTGGAACGTCGAGCGTGGCCTTCAGCTCGGCCATGGCCTCGATCAGCTGCATGCTCCCCTTCCGCGGCTCGAGTCCACCGACCGTGAGGAACAGGAACCGGTCGTCCGCCCCGACCTCGCCACGCACCCGCTTCGGGTCGAACCCGTCGGGCCGCTCGAAGCGGGCGGCGTCGACCCCGTTGCGGACGACGGTCGCATCCACGCCGTGCTCGCGCCGCAGCAGATCGCGCCAGAACCCGCTCACGACGAAGACCACATCGGGCTCCAAGACGGATCGCCGCTGGCAATCGATCAACGCCTCGGTCGTGAAGTCGTCGAGATGGTGGACCGTGCGCGCGACCAGCCACGGTTCGCCGCCGGTGCCGATCGCGGTCGCGGCTCGGGCCGAGATGCAATCCTCCGCGTGCGCGATGTCGAAGGCGCCGCCCTGCGAGGTGAGCACCTCCTGCAAGGCATCGACCGAGGAGAACACCCGTTCCTCGAGCGTCGGAGCGGGTGTCAGAGCCCGAGCGACCGTGTGGGGGGCGGCCACCTCGCGATAGAAGCCGATCGCGGGGTCACCGAGGGCGAACAGGTGGACCGGCGCGCCGAGCCGATACAGCTCCTCGGCGAGATGGACCGCGTGCACCACCCCGCCTCGCGGCCGTGTGGAGTACGTCAGGATCGCGACCCGCGGCGCATCGTGCGGACGGCTCACGGGGTCTCCTCGGCGAGCTCGGGACGGCGTGCCGAGATGGCTGCCGCCATCAGCGCGGCCCGCGCGGCGGTCGGCGCGACCAGGCAACCGGCGTCCGCCAGCTGCGCGCGCTGCCGACGGACGTCCTGAAGGTCGGAGTCGGTGCCGAGGACGTAGGCCACGATCGCAGCGCCGTCCCGGCGTCGGGCGACCTCCTCACACGGGAGCGAGAGCACCGCCGCCGGGTCCGGGTGCGCCCCGTATCCGAGCACGACGTCGAGCAGCACGACGGCCGTGTCCGGGTCGGTTCCGGCCCTCCGGATCTCCTCGATCCTGGCCTCGGGGTCGATCATCGGATGCGGCCGGCCGCGCGTGTACTCCTCCTCGCCCATGTCGAGGCAGACGTGTGCGCCGTCGGGCGCCGGCAGCCCCCATCCTTCGCGCAACGGGGTGTTGGAGTACACGGGGCCCAGCCGACTCGAGAGCACGACCAGCGCCTCGTAGCAGAGCGTCCCCCCGGAGAAGAGCCCTCGCACGGCGGTCCGTCGAGGCGGCACGCGGTCGATGGCGGGCGCCACGGTCTCGGAGAGGCCTGCACCGGGATCCGGCCGCGGCGACCCCGCCAGCTCGACGGCGTCGGCAGCGGCCTCGTCGAGGGTTCGAGCCACTCGGAGCCCTGGCCGGGCGAGGCCCTCGTCCTGCATGCCGATCATCGCCGCAACCGTGGGCTTGGTTCCGAGCCTGCCGAACAGGGCCTCGGCAACCTCGGGTGCCGGCGGCTTCGAGACGAACAGGACGACCTCGGTACGGCTGTCTGCCGTGACGGATCTGAGCGCGAGATCGGCCATCACCCCGCCCACTGGGGCGGAGAGATCGCGGCCACCGACCCCGATCACGTCGGTGATGCCCCCGCCCCACCGGTCGACGAGGCTCATGACCTCCTGCGCGCCCGTGCCCGCTGCAGCGACGACACCCACCGTGCCGCGGCGGACCGCGTTCGCGAAGCCCAGCCCGATCCCACCGATCGCTGCGGTGCCGGCGCCCGGGCCCATGACCAACAGGCCCCGCCCGGCGGCGCGCTGCTTCAGCGCGATCTCGTCCTCCAGCGGCACGTTGTCGCTGAACAGCAGCACGTGCATCCCGGCCGTGATCGCCTTCTGGGTCTCGAGAGCGGCGAACTCCCCCGGAACCGACACGATCGCGACGTTCGCACCCGGGAGCGCCTCGGTCGCTTCCTCCAGTGAAGGGGGTCGCGTCGCCGGCCCCGCGGCATCGTCCGTCTGGCTCGATGCGGCGTCGACGGCCGACTCGCCCTCGTCGAGCGCAGCCGTGGCCTCATCGTCGTCGTCGGCGATGACCGCGAAGACCAGATCGTTGGCCGTCGCCTTCCTCAGCGTTTCCTCGCCGAACCCGCGCCCGGACAGGATCTCGACGTTGGCCGGCGTGCCCATCACGGCTGCCGCCCACTCGACGCCGTCCCGCTGCCCCATCGTCCTGGTCGCGGACATCAGCCGCACGGAGTCGACGTAGGAATCCGCGCGCACCCGCGCGAGCCGGGCGGTCACCCGCGATCTCCGACAGTCGCGAACCCGTCGCCGGATCCCGTCCTCATGACTGACGCAGCGCCATCCAGATGGCGCGGGCGGGCTGGTTGCCCGGGTTCCACCACCGATGGGGCCGGTCCGTACGGAAGTGGAGCGTGTCCCCTCGTCGGACCACGTACTCCTCCCCGTCGACGTCGAACGCCATCGTTCCGCTGAGCACGTAGACGAGCTCCTCGCCGAGGTGCTCCATCGGACGCGGCCCGCTGTCTGCGCCGGCCTCCACCGTCGCGGAGGCTCCCGCCAGGAAGAATCGGCCGTAGGGTCCGCTGATACCGGCGAGCTCGAGGCCGTCCTTCGAGGTGAACACCGGGCGGCGGGCGGACCTCCTGATCAACACGGCGCCACGGTCATCGTCCTCCTCTTCGGAGACGAGGAAGGCGATCGAGCGATTGAGGGCGCCCGAAAGCTTCATCAAGGTCGTGATCGTCGGAACCATCGTGTTTCGTTCGATCTTGTGGATCGCGGCGGCGGAGACGTCGGATCGCTCGGCGAGCTGCTGCAGCGACATCTTCTTCTGCTGACGCAGTTGACGGATCTTCGGACCTATGGAGGCGACCGCATCGTGCATCGTGCCCTCGGCTCGACAAGCTCCCGCGGGGGCGGGTAGAGTCGAGTTCTCATCACTACAGGCGGAACGGTTGTCCATCATAGTGAACACCGTTCTCGCCGCGCAACCGGGGAGGGATGCGGGTGCCGCGGAGGATCGTCGTCGTCGGTGGTGGTGCGGCGGGCATCGGCGCAGCGGGCGCGGCCAAGCAGACGGATCCGCTGGCCGAGGTCACGGTCTTCACGGAGTTCGAGGACGTGGGGTACAGCCCATGCGGCATCCCCTACGTCCACGGTCGTGAGATCCCGACGTTCGAACAACTCTTCCTCGCGACCAAGGAGACCTACGAGGAAGCCGGCATCGACATCCGCTACGAGACGCGGGTGACGCGCCTCGACCCCTCGAGGCGCACGATCGAGGTCGAGGGAACGGGCGCCGTCGCCTACGACGCGGTGGTGGTGGCGACGGGATTCGAGTACGCCGATCCGGGGGTGCCGGGGAGCGACTTCGACGGTCTTCACTACGTGAAGAACATCAGGCGGGCGATCGAGTGGGATCCGGTGCTCGAGGACGCGAAGGTCGCGGTCGTCGTCGAGGCGACGCCTCTGGGGCTCGAGATGGTCACCGCCCTCGCACACCGCGGCCTCGAGACCCACCTCGTCGACCCGCGGCCGTGGGCGCTCGCCGAGGTCGCCGACCCCGACATCATGCAGCCGGTGCAGGACTCGTGGGCCGACATGGGCGTGAAGATGCACTTCAACACCCCCGTCGAGGCGTTCGTGGGAGACGGAACGGTTCGCGCCGTGCGGACCCCCCACGAGGAACTGCCCGCCGACATCGTGGTGATCTGCACGAACAAGCAGCCGAACAACCGTCTCGCACGGGAGGCCGGCATCAAGATCGGCAGCACCGGCGGCATCATCGTCGACGAGCGCATG
>Ga0210087_1000226_pt1 | contig 9941 bp, 6 predicted proteins | sample MayberryNW_Catta_4_FD_184878 | JGI IMG/M metagenome (GOLD analysis project Ga0210087, IMG submission 184878) | Wetland microbial communities from San Francisco Bay, California, USA, that impact long-term carbon sequestration -... | ecosystem: Environmental > Aquatic > Marine > Wetlands ... | reverse complement strand
CCATTTCCGGTTTGGGATATGGACTACTGACCGCGAACTCGACTGCCGCGGCAATCTCCGCCTTCACTTGGCGCTCAATGGCGGCAATTTCATCTTTACCCGCTTGATTGCCTTCGACCAGCTCACGGATGTAGATCAACAGAGGATCGCAACTGCGGTACCACTCGCGGGCTTTTTCCGGAACGCTGCTCACGTCCCATGCCAGGGAAGAATCGGTTGGCTGCGGCACCGTCGGCCAGTTGGTCTCACTGCCGGGATACCGCACGGTTTGTGCCTCGACAAACTGCGGCCCTTCGCCGCGGCGGATTTTCTCCATCGCTTCGGCAATCGTCGAGTAGACAAGACCCGTATCCATGCCATCGATTTGCTGCGCCGGAATCTTGTAGGCCCTTGGTAAATCGGTCAGCGGATAGGCCGCCATTGTAGAAGACTGCGCCGCCGCCGCGGCGCGCCCCACGCCGTATTTGCCGTTGTTCTCGCAGAGAAAGAGCACCGGTAGTTTGTAGAGAGATGCAAGGTTGAAGGCCTCCGGCGCAGCGCCTTCCTCGAGCGAACCGTCACCGAACAAGCAGATCGTTACTCGCCCGTTTTTTTGTGCTTTGGCCGCATAGGCGGTGCCGGTTGAAAGCGGAATGATGCCGGCGACGACGCCAGAGCTGTGCAGAAAGCCTAACGACGGCGCAACGGAATGGAATGAACCGCCCTTTCCCTTATTCAATCCGTCGGCGCGGCCCAGAATTTCGGCAAACAGCCTTTTCGGCTCGACGCCGCGCGCGAGGAGATGGCCGTGATTTCGGTGAGTGGTAAAGAGGTAATCGTCGGCGCGGAGAGAGGAAATCGCCGGCACGCCGGCACCTTCCTGTCCGACATACAGATGATAATGTCCGCCGAAAATGCCCTTGTCGTGAAGCGGCACTAGATTCTCTTCAAAGTGACGGATGACGAACATCCGCCGAAGCAGGTCCAGTAACTTTTCGCGTGGTAGGTTCGGTAACATAATGTCCCTGACTTATTTCAATCAGCGGCTGTTTGTCAACGTTCAGTTGGATTGTGGCCCTGCAATCTCAAACCATCGCTGACTCGCCGCTGAGCATCTCGAAAGGGACGAGGATGGTTCGAAGCTGCGCTCCTGCGTTGACAATACGTTGGTCGCGGACTAAATGCCTAAATAGATTTTGCAAGGGATGGAGGTGTTCACGTGCGCGTCATCGATGCTGATGGTCATGTCGAAGAAAATCCACTGACATTTAGCGATAAATATTTCGATCCGGCTTTCCGGAGTATTCGCCCTCAGGTCGTTGCGGGCAGCGAAGAAGGCCTGGCGTATTGGATGATCGACGAGCAGCTTTTTCCGCGCCGCGTCGGCCGCGGCTGCAACAATCTCGGCACTCCGACAAGCTACCAGGGCAAACCCGTGCGCCATGCGCAGCGCAAGGCTGACACCCTGGGCAGCATGGAGCTCACGAGTTTGCGCGAGCGGCTGCAAATCATGGACGAAGAAGGCATCTCGCTGCAGGTTCTCTACCCCACGCTTTTTCTCGCTTATCCGCTGAGTTGCAATCCCGCTTACGTGACGGCCATGTGTGATGCGTATAACCGCTGGCTGGGCGACATTCTTTGCGGCCAAGAGCGCCTCAAGTGGGTTGGCGTCGTCAATCTCGACGACAGCGCCGCTGCGGTAAAGCAAGTCAAAGAGGCGAAGAAACTCGGCGCCGTGGGCATGATGATCCTGGGCACCGCCGGCGACCGCTTGCTCGACGATCCAAGTCTACTGCCGTTTTACCAAGCCGTCGTCGAAGCGGAGCTGCCTTTGGCCGTGCATGTCGGCTGGGCTTGCCCGGCAATCAATAATCTATACACGCACATTTACCCGTCCGGGGTCATTGCCTTTTCCATGCCGGTCCTGATGGGCATGGTATCGATGATGAGCGGCGGTATATTCGACCGTTTTCCGAACCTGCGGGTGGTTTACCTCGAGGCCGGCTGTTTGTGGGTTCACTTCATCTTGGAACGCTTGCATCATCGCTATCAACATTCGGGCAAGAACTTGGCAAATATCGTTTCCCGCACCGCGCCGATACAGAAACTGGCGCCCATAGAGTACGTGAAGAAAGGAAACCTCTACTTCAGCGCGGAAATCGAGGACGTGTTACTGCCGCAAGTTTTGGAGCTGGTGGGCGACGGCCAGATCATGTTCGGATCCGATATGCCGCACGGCGACCGGGAGCGTTTCGCCGCCGGCATGTTATGCCAGCGGCAAGACATCGGCGACGCCGCCAAGAGTAAAATTCTGGAATCGAACCCGGTGAAATTTTACAACTTGAGCGGGTACTAGTGCCCGGCATGGCGGCTTGTGATTAGCGGATCTCGAAGAGCATTACCGTGTGGTCGTGCGCAAAGGTGCCTTTCACTCTATCGACTCGATCGGGCACCCATCCTTCCACGGGATAATCGTGCGAAACGACTCTGCTTCCCGGCCGTAGCTGGCGATCGAGAATCGGCCGAAGCTTGGCGTTAAATTCCGGCAGCATGTAAAGCGTCACCACGGTCGCCGGCGAGACGTCGACGGTGAACGCGTCTTGAGCGCGAAATTCCACAAGGTGTTCGACCTTTTCGCGAACGGCGTTTTGCCGCGCTTTCGCGACTAGTTCCTGGTCGATTTCTATTCCAATTGCTTTAATGCCATACTTTTTCGCCGCCCTGATGACGATTGCGCCGTCGCCGCTGCCGATGTCATAAACCACGTCTCCCGTTTTCACCCGGGCCATCTCGAGCATCCGGTCGATCACTTCCGGCGTCGACCTGACAAACGGCACTTCGCCATCGGTCCAGACCGCCACCGAGGAGCCGCAGCCGCACACGAGCATGAGGATGAGGCCCCAGAGCCATAGATTGCCGGGTTTCTTGTGCCGCATCGTGCGTTTATAAGTGATCGTTTCCGATACGGCAAGAAGAGCACGTATGTTTGTCTTGACATCACGAACTGATTGTTATGAATTCTCAATAAGCAGAGAATCAAAGGAGACATCCATGGCGACTTGGGACGATACACTAACGCCTCGCGACAAAGAAGTTTTCGCTCTCTCCGGATACGGCAAGCGCGCCGGTTTCGGCCAGCGCCCGGCGATTCTCGTCATCGATGTCAATTATAACTTTGTCGGGGACAAGCCGGAGCCGATTCTCGATTCAGTCAAACGCTTTCGCAATAGCTGCGGCGCCGAGGGCTGGGACGGCGTCCATCATATCCGCGAGCTGCTTGCCGAAGCGCGCAAGAAACATCTGCCGACGTTTTACACCACCGGTCATGATGACCGAACGAACTCCGTCGCCTTCGGGCGCTGGCAGGCCAAGAACAGCCGCTCGACCGAAGACATGACCGAAACTTGGGATAAAGGAAACGAAATCGTCGCCGAGATCGCGCCGCAGAGCGGCGAGATCGTGGTACGCAAGCAAAAGCCGAGTGCGTTTTTCGGCACGCCTTTGATGAGCATGTTGAATGAAGTCCATGCCGACAGCGTTTTAGTCACCGGCACAACGACCAGCGGCTGCGTGCGCGCCAGCGTGATCGACGCCTTTTCTTACAACATGAAAGTTTCGGTCGTGGAAGAATGCGTGTTCGACCGCGGCCAGGCCTCGCACAAGATCAATCTATTCGACATGGCGATGAAATACGCCGATGTGATTTCGTTGAAGGACACCGTCGATTACATCCGCGGGTTGCCGGACAATCTTTATGCGCCGGCATTGTAAATAACTCTTTTACTGCGGGCCGGACCGCAAATTTAGATTACGATGGTTGCGTGAGCGAACGCAGCAACAGAGTGACGCCAATCACGGCAAGAAGAATAAGCAGGCCGCGATTAAAATCTTTTTGGTTCACCCGGTCCTGAGCCTTGATGCCGGCATAGAAACCCGCCAGCGTAAACAACAGCACCTGCACCGATAAAGTGATGGTCTCCCGGTTGAGCAAATTCCATGTCGAGACCGCCACGAGCTGAGTCAGTTTGGTTGTCACAAAAATCGTCGCGATCGATTTCACGAAATTGCGCTTTTCCAGTTTGAGGCTGTAGAGGTAAATCGCGAGAGTCGGCCCGGCCGCATTGGTTAGTCCGTTCAGAAATCCGCTCAGCAAGCCGCAGATCGGTGAAAGGATCTTCTCGCTTCGGCGCGAGATGGTGAAGTCGAATTTGAGCATGTTGGACAGCACGAAGATAATCACCATGATGCCAAGGCAGAAATTCAGAATCCATAATGGCGTATGGACCAAAGCCATTGTGCCGAGAAACACGCCAATAATCGTCGGCAGGATCAAGCTCGAAAAGCGCCGGAGAACATCGTACGGGATACCGTCGCGAATCACCTGCGCCGAATCCATAAACAAGTTCGGTAAAATCAGCACTGTCACCGCGGTGCGAATATCCAACAGCAGAGCGATCGTGGGCGTTGCGATTAAAGGAAATCCGAGACCGGTTGCGCCTTTGACAAAAGCTGCGAGCAAGAGCGCAGCGCCAACGAGAATGTAGGTTGAATCGAATGACATGTCGCTGAATGGATTGGTTCTTAAGTAGGAATTCGTGTTACGTTAAAGAACTAATAATGAGGTTCTTGAACCGCACACCCGTCCGGACTTTCATCCCGTACCCCTTGATTGCTCTCGCCTGGGAATGGGTGCTACGCGGCGGTTCGTTGGTGCTCCATTACTGGTTTCTGCCGATGATGCTCTGGGGGGCTATCTCCAATATCGGCGTTGCGGTCTTTATCCCATCAAACACGCGGCGGCGGACCGGGATTGGAAACGCCGCCCGAATGACGCGTCTCAGTCGGTCCCTACGCTTACACTCGCAATCCGATGTACCTCGGCCATCTGATTTTTTGAACGGGCCTAATCCTGGTGCTGGAATCTTGGCTCGCCGCGCTCATTACAGTAGCCGTTGCTTGCTGGTCTCACATTCGCGTGATCGGCGATGAAACAAAATTGATTCAACGGCTCGGCGAACCCTACTTGAATTATTTGGCAAGTGTAAAGCGCTGGATTCCGGGACTCTTTTATTCGAGAGGCTTTCGCGGCAACGCGATTGCTGATGAATCCTTCCGCCTTTTTCTTCTTAACACTACGTCTTTCTTCTTTGACCCGTCTGTTTCGTGCCCGTTGCGAAATAATCTCCTTTAACCGCCAGCGCTGCTTCTTCTTCGTCCTGCTCTGTCCACGCGCCGAGGCTATATCCATACCAAGGCATCCGCGGTTTGAGCGGAGGGAGCTCCAATTCTTCCCAAATCTGTCTCGAGCGCTCCATAAATTCCATTTTCGGCAACGACACCGGAGTGTACGGCCACGGACGCACCGCATTTATAAGCAGCGCGGAAGTGGATCCGGGCCGCTTTTCTTCGCTCTCCATTCCCGGCGGATAGGTCGATGGATCCAGCCCCGGTGGTTTTCCTTTTGCGATCGCCACGTCTTCATCCGGTCGCATGCTGTAACAGATCGCCCAATTGACCATCGCCGGATCGTGGATATCGACGTCTTCATCGACGGCGATACAAACCTTCGCATAGCTGCCGGTAAAACCGGCGGACGCATTGAGGGCTCGCCAGGCATCGGCCTTGCTGGCGTTGCGCATCTTGATGACACAGTAGGCCTGGCCGCTGCCGCTCACTTCGTCGTGCAAGGAGACGTCGATCACCGCTGGGTTGCCGCTATCGTTGCGCAAAAACTTGAGGATAATTTTTTCTGTGCCGGTGTGCTTGATCTTGCTCGATTCACTCGGCGGAAACTGGCTCATCAACGCCGTGTAGATCGCGTCGCGACGGTGCGTGATGCAGCTCACTTCAAGAAACGGCGACATGGTCCGATGTCCCATGTAGCCGGGATATTCGCCGAACGGCCCTTCCGGCTCGACCACATCGGTGGGAATGGTTCCCTCGATAATGATTTCGGCCGTGGCCGGCACGAGCAAGTCGACGGTTTTGGCTTGAACGACTTCTATGGGCGCGCCGGCCAAACCCCCTGCCAATCGATATTCGTCGAAGTCATAAGGAATTTTCGCTGTCGCGGAGTAGGCGATGCTCGGCACAACGCCGATTGCGATGCACGCATCGAGGCGTCTCCCTTTAGCTTTGCATTTACGCCAGTGCTGCCCCATGTGTTGCGACGTGAACAGCCCGCCGGTGCGATCGGATGATTTAATCTGGCTGCGGTAATTGCCAATATTGTAGATGCCGGTCTCGATGTCTTTTGTGATCCAGTTGGCAGAGGTGAGATATGGTGCGTTGTCAAAGCCCGGCGTCGAAATCGGCACGGGAATCATGTCGAGGCCGTGGCCGTTCAAAAGGTCCGTCCCCTGCCATACAACCTCATGGACGGGAGCACGATCGACTTTGACCGGCGCGACCGGATTGAGTTGCGCCCGCGCCCAGCGCTCATGAATTTCCTCCGCTTCGCACATCATGCCGATGGCGTAGATCTCCGTGGTTGCCGCCAGGGTACCGACGGTTACCGGCATCGTATAGCGCCGCCCCTTAGGATCGACGACGTTTTCGAACAGAAATGCTTTGCGCTCGCGCTCATCCAGGCCGCGAAATTGCCAGCGCACCAAGGGCATCAATTCGGTGTCCTTGTTGATTTCACGCTTGACCCTAAGCAATTTACCGCGCTCTTCCAGCGCTCTTAGATGCTCACGAAAATCACGATAGTACTCACCCTTGCTTGCCATGCAGTGCTCCCTTTTTACCTCGTGTCATCTATTGTCTGCGCCGCGCAGCTTGTCAAGCGCGGCTCTAGTCACGCGAGTCGGCTTTTCCGGAAACTGGGTGCAAAAAGACAGTCAGTCGAGACTTGCGGTTCGGCCGTCGCGTTATGAATATCCTTGTATCCCGGTAAGCCGGTTTGCTACACTTGGGGTTCGTTTTCGCACTCATTACTCGACAGGCCGTGGTCTAACTGTGAGCTACCCTTTCAAAGCCTTTTCCGGCGCCGTTGGTGCAGCTGTGCTCAACCCCGCTCGCCCCAAATTCGCAGTCTTCCGTCGACTCTTGTGGCTATCGGTGGCCTTGCTTCTAGTCATAATCTTTGCCGGCGATTTGTGGGCTCCTGCCGGCATGGCCCTACCCTTTTGCTATGTTGCCGGCCTGGTGCTGGTTGTTGCTTTACCGGGAACACGCGAAAAATTGGTCGCAGCGGCAACTGCCACCCTGTTAATGACGCTTAGCTATTTTTGGTCAGGCGCTATCCCGGGCGTGCCGAGCTGGGTGTACATTTTCAATCACGGGCTTGCGCTACTGATGATTTGGACAGTGACGATTTTAAGCTTGCGTCATCGCCATGCCCAGGAAGTAATGCGCGAAAACGAACGCGTCGCCAACGAGCGTCTGGCGCATCTCAAAACGATTTATGCCTCCGCACCGGTGGGTCTATGCTTCGTCGACCGCGAGCTGCGTTATGTGTCGATTAATAATGCGTTAGCGGAAATGAGTGGCAAGTCGCCGGAATTTTTCATCGGTAAGACTGTCCGCGAAGCGGCGCCGGAGCTCGCCGATACCGTCGAAGCTCACTACCGGCGCGTCATCGATACCGGTCAGCCCGTGATCGATGAAGAAGTTCAAATCGGTAACCCGAGCCGCCCGCAAGAGCGCCGTATCTGTCTGTGCAGCTACTATCCCGTCCATACCGAGACCGGACAGCTGCTCGGAGTCAACGTCGCCGTTCGAGATATAACGCGCCGCAAACGCGCCGAAGCGGATACCCTTTTTCTTTTGGACCTCGGCGAGGGAATCCGTTTCGCGGCCGATGCCGACGAACTGCTTTGGGCCGTGGCGGTGGCCCTCGGCGAGCATTTAAAGGCGAGCCGGTGCTGCTTTATGGAGGTCGATGCCGAGCACGACCGGCTCACCGTGCAAAGAGATTACCATCCGCATCTGCATTCGATCGTCGGCAGTTATGGCCTCAGCTCGGCGAGCCCAGCCATCCTCGCGGCAGCGCACGCCGGGCAAATTATCGCTATTGCAGATGTCACTACGGATGATCGGATCCAGCAAAGCTGCGAAAAATGGCAAGACTCAGGAGTCCGTGCGTTGGTCATCACCCCCTTGCTCCGCGATGGGACATTGGTTTCAGCGCTCGTTGTCGCGAGCAGTGACGCGCATGTTTGGACCGAACGGGAAATTACCTTGGTCAACATCGTCGCTGAGCGCACTTGGTTGGCCGTGGAACGGTTGCGCTTGGACAATGTTCTGCGCGAAAGTGATGCCGCGCTGCGCGACGCGGATCGGCGTAAGGATGAGTTTCTCGCAACCTTGGCGCACGAGTTGCGAAATCCTTTGTCCTTGGTGCGTAACGTGATCACCCTCAAAAATACGCCCGGCGCTCCCGAAACCGACCCTCGTTGGGGCCAGGATATTATCGAGCGGCAGGTGAGTTATCTCACTCGCCTGACCGATGATCTGTTCGATGTCAGTCGCATCACGCGGGAAAAACTAGTCCTCCAAAGGCAGCCGGTGAGTCTCGCCGATGTTATTCGGGCGGCAGTAGAATCGAGCCGTCCGCTGATCGATCAGCGGCAACATGAGCTCACCGTCACTATGTCCCAGGATTCGATCTATGTGGAGGCGGACCAAGTAAGATTGACTCAGGTTTTTATGAACCTTTTAAACAATGCCGCCAAATACACTCCGAATCCGGGACACATCTGGCTAAATGTAGAGCAGGCGGGCGACACGGTTGTCGTGCGCGTCAAAGACACGGGTATCGGAATCGCCGCCGAGAACCTGCCACACCTGTTTGAACTCTTTTATCAGGTCGATCGTTCCTTTACGCGCTCCGAGGGAGGCCTCGGTCTCGGACTCACCCTAGTGCACCGGCTGGTCGAGATGCATGATGGCAAAGTCGAGGTCCGCAGTGACGGTATAAATCGCGGCAGTGAGTTTATTGTTCATCTACCCGTGTTGCCGGTAAGCACGATGGATGAACCCGACAACAGCCCCGTCCTGTGCCGAACTACGGTGAGCCGCTGCCGACGCATATTAGTAGCGGACGATTTCCCTCAATCCGCAGCCATTCTCGCGCGCCTGCTGCGCCAAGACGGCAATGACGTGCAAGTCGCTCACGATGGCATCGAAGCTGTGGAAAGCGCCGCGGAATTCCGGCCCGACGTAGCGGTGCTCGATATTGCCATGCCTAAACTGGATGGCTTCGCTGCGGCGCGCATGATTCGCGAACAACCATGGGGAAAACGCATATTCTTGATCGCGCTATCCGGCTGGGGGCAGCAGTTGGATCGCCAGCGCTCGAAGGAAGCAGGCTTCGATGCACACCTGACAAAACCGGCAAAATATGAAACTTTGATGGAAATTCTTGATGGGCTTCCTAATGATGGAAACGCCTCGATCAACAGTCATCACGAACTTTAACGCAGCTGCCAGTCGCACAAATGACGTAACTATTCTTGAGCGATTGCTCTGAATATTGTTCGACGTCCTGCCACGCTTCATCCGTAATACTCAGCCGAAACCGACTCTCCCTTACGCCGCGTTGAGGGCTACTAGTGGACTGTAACGCTTGATTCGCGTTTGATGCGATGTTTGGGATCGAAATATTTCCATTTTACGGTTCTTGGATTTTTGTTGTATTGGCGGATGTAGCGCATGATTTTTTTCTTTAGATCTGTCACGGAGGTGAACACCCCGCGAGCGATCACGTCGCGCTCGATTTTGGCAAACCATAGTTCGACCTGGTTCAGCCATGAGGAATAGGTCGGCGTAAAATGCATGTGCACCTGAGGATGATCGGCAAGGAAACTTTTAACTCGGTCCGTCTTATGTGCCGAAAGATTGTCCAAGATGACATGAATCTCTTTGTTAGCGGGCTGACTGGCAACGATGTCGGTGAGAAAGGCGACGAACTCCGCACTGGTATGACGCTGTGCGGTCTTTCCCAAGATCTCACCGCT
>Ga0210087_1000220_pt1 | contig 10042 bp, 9 predicted proteins | sample MayberryNW_Catta_4_FD_184878 | JGI IMG/M metagenome (GOLD analysis project Ga0210087, IMG submission 184878) | Wetland microbial communities from San Francisco Bay, California, USA, that impact long-term carbon sequestration -... | ecosystem: Environmental > Aquatic > Marine > Wetlands ... | reverse complement strand
TGACATCTTGGTCATAAAAACAAAAATCGCTATCAAGAATGGGATCATCAACGCGGAAAGAAGCAGTGAATCGATGATGACCGCAACGAAACGTGGACCGAACCCCGCATAGACGAGTCCACCGATAGGGGCGGTAGCCACGGGCGGCATTGGTGGCTGTGCGCCGAATGACGGAACTGGCGCCGGACGGGGTGGCGCCATGGGTGCGACGGGCGGCGCTGGTGGCGCAGGCGCGGGTCTTGGTGGAGCGGGTGGAGGTCGCATTGCCCACGTGCAGCTGGCCGCCCAGGCTCCATGTCTTCCCGCCGTCGAACGAGAAGCCGGCGCTGATGTCCGAATCGGCCGAGGTCCCGTAGCCAAAGGTTGCCGTCATGTCGCGCCAGGTGTGCAGCTCGCCGATGACCGTGTACGCGGTCAGGAAGCGGTCGTTGACCCGTAGGCAATACGGGTTGTCGGAGCCGATGGCGGACGCTCCCGCCAGCGTCGCTCCGGTCACCTCCACGCTCGGCCGGCCCCTGGCTGCACGCTGTTCGGCCGCCGTCCCGGCCGCTCGCAGGCGGTCGAGCTCGCCGCGCTGCACGGCGGTCAGCGCGGCGCTGGCCGTCAGGTCGATCTGCGGAGGGCCGGCATTCGGCGCCCATCGCTTCCCGTCCCATCGGCGTGACAGCATCGCCACCCCCTTTGCGTCGGCAGACACGGCCAGCAGCCTCATGTTCAGGAAGCCGGCCTGCCTCGCCGCAACGGCGGACAGCTGCGGGCTCGGGTCGAGGCGGAGCCGGAACCGCCCGTTCGCCCCGGCGGTGCCCATCGCCAGCAGCGGCGCCGCAGGGGACGTGGCGTCCGGGTCGATCAGATTCAGGAGCAGGGTGCCGGATGTGGGCCGGCCGCCGGCATCGCGCAGCAGGCCCTCGGCGATGACCGCCGGGGGGGCAACGGCCGCCGTGGGCGTGGTCGTGGCCAGGCCGGCCAGGATGGACAGGACCAGGAGGTTGGGGAGCGCGCGCGGGCATCGGTGCATGGGGTGTCTCCAGCTGCGAGTGCCCGCGGACCGTCTTCGGCTGGCCCGATGCTAGGGGCCACCGATTACCGCCGGCTTACCAAGGAATGACCGGGCCGAATGGCCCTTGCCGCATTGCGTGCCGGGCACCAGCCTCCCCGCATGACACGACTGCTGGTGGTCCACCCCGATCCCCTGGTGGTCTGGGATCGCGCGGCAGCCCTCGAGCACGCGGGCTACGAGGTCGAGACCTGCCCTGGCCCGGCAAGCACCGAATGCCCGGTCCTGTCCGACCAGGCCTGCCCCCTGCTGGACCACGCCGACGCGCTGCTCTACGACACCGCGCTCGGCTCTCCGCAGGACATGGGCTACCTGGTTGCGCACCTCCGCGAGGACTACGCCGATCTGCCGCTGATCATGATCGGCGCCAACGAGGCGGTCGCCTGGGCCGACGTCGTCGGGCCGCGGCGCGTGTGGCGCGTGCCGTCGCCGGGCACCATCTCGGAGCTGACCGCCATGATCGAAGTGGCACTCAGCGAGCAGGGGATGGCGGTCTAGGCTCAAGGAACTCATCTGAGCGCTTGCCGCGCACATGAGCGCCGTCGTAGCATGCTCGCGTGGTTGCCGAAGAGCTGCGCCAGTCGGCCGTCGCCACGCTGATCCGGGCGCACCGGCTCATCGTGGTGCTGCGCCGGATCGATCCGCCGGATCGGCTGATCGCAACCATCCGTGACCTGGGCGCCGCGGGCGCGCGCATCCTCGAGGTGACCATGGATGCCGCCGATGCCGCGGGCGCCATTCGGTCCGTCCGCGCGTCCTTTCCTGCCGATGACGCCGATGAGTTCCTGGTGGGCGCCGGAACGGTCCGCACCCTCGAGCAGCTGCGCGCCGCGATCGCGGCCGGCGCCGACTTCGGCGTCAGCCCCGTCCTCGATCCGGTGGTCATGGACGAGGCACTGGCCGGCGGGCTGCCGTTCGTCCCGGGCGCCTACAGCCCCACCGAGGTCGATGCCGCCTGGCGCCAGGGCGCCACCTTCGTGAAGCTCTTCCCCGCATCGTCGCTCGGCCCGCAGCACGTCCACGAGCTGCGCGGACCGCTGGGCGAGGTGGAGGTGATCCCAACCGGGGGGATCGACGCCTCGAACGCGGCCAGTTTCCTGGCGGCAGGGGCGACCGCGGTCGGCATCGGCTCGGCGCTGGTCACGGCCGATGCGGCGGCGCGGCGCGCAATCATGCAGGCGGTGCGCAACGCGCCATGAGACAGCTCGACGATGCCGGCGCGGCGATCGCAACCCAGGTAGCCCGCCTCTTCTTCGACCGACAGCTGAGCAAGGTCGAGATCGGCCAGCGGCTGGGGATGAGCCGTTTCCGGGTCGCGCGGCTCCTGCGCGAGGCGCGCGAGGCCGGGCTGGTGCGCGTCGAATACCGCGACGTGGCGGCGCGGGACCTGGACCTGGCCCGTGAGCTCGAGACGCGCCACGGGCTCGACCTGTGCGCCGTCGCGGCTCCCGCCGGCGAGCTGCAGGACGCGGCTGCACTGCTGGGCGCCGAGGTGGTGGCCGATCTGCTGGCGCCAGACGAAACGTTGGGCGTGGCCTGGGGCTCGACCCTTGCGGCGACGCTGGGCGCGCTGCCGCGGCGCGACTACCCGGAGCTGCGGATCGTGCCGCTGGCCGGGGGCTGGCCCGGCCTGCCGCGGGAGCGAACGCCGGGCGAGCTCGCGCGCCGCGGCGCCGAGCGGCTGGGTGGCACGCACCTCGAGCTCTACGCCCCGGCCTTCGTCGCCTCGCGCCGGCTGCGGGATGCGCTGGTCGGCGAGGCCGGCGTGACCGCCGTGCTGGAGGCCTACCGGCGCCTGACGACCGCGGTGATCGGCATCGGGGCCTGGACCGGCAGGGCGAAGGTGGCCGGCTCCTCGCTGCTGGCGTCCGGCGCCGTCTCGCAGGAGGAGCTGCGCGAGCTTCGATCACGCGGCGCCATCGGCGAGCTGGTGGTCCACCCATTTGACGCCGCCGGTCACTTCGTCACCTCAGAGCTGGCCGAGCGGGCGGTCGCCATCCCGCTCGAACAGCTTCGGCGCGTCCCGCGGGTGGTCGCCATCGCAGCGGGCGCCTCCAAGGCCGATGCCATCCGCGGCGCGCTTGCCGCCGGCGTGGTCAACGTCCTCGTCACCGATGCGCCGACCGCGGCAGCCGTCCTCGGCCGGGTGGCCGCATGACCCGCCTGGTCCACCTGGTCACCGGCTCCACCGGCATCGGTGCGGCCACCGCGGAACGCCTGGGCGCCGCCGGCCATGCGGTCTTCATCGCGTCACGGACGCCGGAGCATGGCGAGCAGCTTGTCGCGCGGCTGGCGGAGCGCGGGGCAGCGGGCGCCTCGATCGCCGCCGACCTGCGTCACCCCGACCAAGTGGACGCGGCCGTGGCGGCCTGCCTGGAGCGCTTCGGGCGCATCGACGGGCTGCTCTCGGTGGCCGGCGGCAGCGGGCGCCGATTCGGCGACGGGCCGCTTGACGAGCTCAGCATCGAGGGCTGGGACGCCACGCTGGAGCTCAACCTGCGCACCCAGGCGCTGGTGGCGCGGGCCGTGGTGCGGCACATGCTCGAGCGCGAGGGTGGCGGCTCCATCGTGCTCGTCGGCAGCGTCCTGGCCGAGCAGCCCGAGCCGAACCTGTTCGCTACCCACGCCTACGCCGCCGCGAAGGGCGCCATCGCGGCGCTGGCGCGCTCGATGGCCGCCGCCTATGCACCGCGCGGCATCCGCGTCAACGTGCTGGCGCCCGGCCTGACCGCCACGCCGATGGCCGGCCGCGCGGCGAACGACGCCGGCATCCTGGCCTTCGCGGCTCGCAAGCAGCCGCTGGCGGGAGGCATGCTGGAGGCCGATGACGTGGCCGACGTGGCCGCCTTCCTGCTCGGGCCGCAGGCGCGGATGGTGACGGGCCAGGTGCTCGCCGTGGACGGCGGCTGGTCGGTCACCTCGGAGGGGCCGGCATGAGGCCGCCGCTGCTGGCGCGGGTCGACGTCTGCGTGGTCGGCGCGGGGTCGGCGGGCTCGTGCGCGGCGATCGCCGCCGCGCGCGGCGGCACATCGGTCCTGCTGGTGGAGAAGCTGCCGTTCCTGGGAGGCACCTCCACCGCGGTGCTCGACACCTTCTACGGCTTCTTCACGCCGGGGAGCGCGTCGCGCAAGGTGGTCGGCGGCATCGGCGACGACGTGGTGGCCGAGCTGCGGCGGCTAGGGAGGGTGCTCGAGCGGCCGAACACCTACGGCGCCGGCACGGGGATCACCTACCTCGCCGAGCACCTCAAGGTCGCCTGGGAGCGCCTGGTGGAGGAGGCGGGCGCGCGCGTGCTGCTCCACGCGTTCGTGCAGGGGGCATCGGTCCACGACGGGCGGCTGGCGGAGGTGACGATCGCCACCAAGGCCGGGCTGCGACGCGTGGCGGCGGGGACCTTCATCGACGCGTCGGGCGACGCCGACCTGTGCCACTTCGCCGGCTTCGGCTACGAGACGGCCGGTGAGCAGGACCCGGCCCAGACCCTGACGACGACGTTCCGCATGGTCAACGTGGACCTGGAGCGACGCCGCTCCCTCGACCGGGCGGCATTCGCGGCGCTGATGACCGCGGCCGCGAAGTCGGGGGACTACGACCTGCCGCGCCGCGAGGGGAGCGATCACGTCACGCCGATCGATGGCATGACCGCCACCGTGATGACCCGCCTCGAGTCGACCGAGCTGCGCGACGGCCGGACCGTCAACCCGACCGATCCCGAGTTCCTGAGCGCCGCGGAGATCCGCGGCCGCCGCCAGGCGCTGGAGTACGCGCGATTCCTGGTGGACCGCGTGCCGGGCTACGAGCACGCCGCGCTAGCCGCGCTCTCCACCCAGATCGGCGTCCGGGAGACGCGACGCGTCCACGGCGATGCGCGCCTCACCCGCGAGGACGTCCTGGCCGCGCGCCAGTTCGACGACCAGGTTGGGCTGTGCGGCGCCCCGATCGAGGATCACCAGGCGGGTCCGGACACGCGCTGGACCTACCTGCCCGATGGGGCGGCGGTCGGGATCCCGTTCCGCGCGCTGCTGGTGCGCGACGCGGCCAACGTGCTGGTCGCCGGCCGCTGCTTCTCCGCCACCCATGACGCGCACGCGTCGGTGCGCTCCATGGCCCAATGCATGGCCATGGGGCAGGCGGCCGGGACGGCCGCCGCACTGGCCAGCGCGGCCGGTTGCACGCCACGAGAGGTCGCACCGGCGGGACTGCGCGAGCGGCTGCGCCGCGACGGCGCCATCCTCCGGCTGGAGGGCGCGGCATGACCTTCGTGCGCACGGTCCTGGGCGACGTCCCTGCGGGCCAGCTGGGGATCACCTACGCCCACGAGCACCTGGTCATCGACGGCGGCCGGCCGGTCGAGCGCGAGCCGGAGTTCCTGCTCAACGATCCCGAACGGCTGACGCAGGAGCTGGCGGCGGCCGCTGCCGCCGGCCTCCGCAGCGCGGTGGACGCCATGCCGATCGACGCCGGGCGCAACGTCCGCCTGCTGGCCGAGCTTTCCCGGCGCAGCGGCGTGCAGATCGTGGCCGTCACCGGGTTCCACCACGACCGCTACTACGGCCCGGCCCACTGGAGCGCGCGGGCGAGCGAGGAGGAGCTGGCCGACCTGTTCGTGGCGGACATCGAGCAGGGCGTGGATGCCAACGACTACGCCGGTCCGCTCGTAAAGCGCACGGAGCATCGTGCCGGCGCCATCAAGGTGGCCGGCAGCGAGGGCGGGCCGAGTGACCGCGACGAGCGGATGATGCGCGCCGCCGCAGCGGCCCATCGGCGCACGGGGGCGCCCATTCTCACCCACTGCGAACATGGCACCGGCGCGCTGCAGCAGGTCCGCCTGCTTGCCGACGCCGGGGTGCGGCCGGAGTGCCTGATCCTGGGCCACGTCGACAAGGTCACCGATCCCGGTTACCACCGGGAGCTGGCCGCGACAGGCGCCACGCTGCAGTACGACCAATCCTTCCGCTGGGGAGACGGGCCGAACGGCACGTTGGACCTGCTGGAGATGATGGTGCACCACGGCCTGGGTGACCGCGTGGTGCTCGGGATGGATGCGGCCCGCTTCCGCTACTACCGTGCCTACGGCGGGGGGCCGGGGCTCGACTACCTGTTGACCGGCTTCAGTGCGCAGATGGCGGCGCGCGGGCTGGACGAGGAGATTCGCCATCGGTTCTTCGTCGACACGCCGGCCCGGGTGCTCGCCTTCAGGCCAGCCCTCGTGGCCGCCAGACCGAGAGAGGAGACGACATGAAGGGACACCAGATCACGCTGCTCGGGACCGGGCTCATCGGCGACTTCTACGCGCAGACCCTGCACTCGCAGCGCGGGCGTGATCGGGTTCGTGTCGTGTACTCGCGCTCGGAGGAGCGGGGTGCCGCCTTCGGCGAGCGGTGGGGGATCGAGGAGCACACCACCGACCTGGCGGCGGCGATCCGCCACCCCGAGACCGACGTGGTCGTCATCGGCGTGCCGAACTTCATGCACGAGGAGGCTGTCGCCGCGGCCGCGAAGGCTGGCAAGGCCGTCCTGTGCACGAAGCCGCTCGGCCGCAACGCGGACGAGGCGAAGCGGATGCTGGCCGCCGTGGAGGACGCCGGGGTCTTCGGCGGCTACCTGGAGGACCTGGTCTACACGCCCAAGACCCTGAAGGCGCTCGGCGCGGTGCGCGGCGGCGCCATCGGCGAGGTCACCTGGGTGCGCTCCCGCGAGACGCATCCGGGGCCCCACTCGGCCTGGTTCTGGGACGGGCGCCTGACCGGCGGCGGGGCGATCGTGGACCTGGGCTGCCACTGCATCGAGATCATCCGCAGCTACGTCGGCAAGGGGAACCGGCCGGTGGAGGTGCTGTGCACCACCGACACCCTGGTGCACCCGATCGCCGACGAGGACAACGCCATCGCCCTGATCCGCTTCGAGTCGGGCGCCACCGGGCAGTTCGAAGTGAGCTGGACCTTCCGCGGCGGCATGGACCTGCGCGACGAGGTGGCGGGCACGCATGGCACGGTCTGGACCAACCACTTCCTGCGGACCGGCTTCGAGATGTTCACCGCGGGCGGGGGTGGCGGCTACGTGGCCGAGAAGTCGGAGGCGAGCGCCGGCTGGCTCTTCCCGGTGGGCGACGAGGTGAGCGAGCTGGGCTACGTGGACATGTTCGAGGACATGTTCGACGCCATGGACGAGGATCGCGCGCCGCGCGAGACCTTCTACGATGGCTACGTGGTGAACGCCGTCATGGACGCGGCCTATCGCTCGGCGCGGGAGCACGGCTGGGTGCCGGTTGAGCTCGACTGGCGGGGCGGCAGCACCCCGCGCATCGCGAGCAGGCCCGAGATGCTGGACGGCATGGTGGTCATCAAGCGCGAGATCCTGCCCGATGGCCGCGAGAAGCTGATCCTCAAGGACCCGAAGACGGGCGACTTCGCCGACCGCGTGCTCGCATCGACGGGCGGCTCGGAAGGCCGATGACCGAACCTGCGAGTCCGGCACTGCGCTGGATCGACCAGGCCCGCGGCCTCCTCGATCGGCTGGCCAGCACCCAGGCCGATGCGATCGAGCAGGCCGCCGGCTGGTGCGCCGATGCCATCGCCGACGGCGGCCTGGTCCACCTGTTCGGTACCGGCCACTCGCGCATCCCGGTGGAGGAGATGTTCCCCCGCTATGGCTCCTACCCGGGCTTCCACCCCATGGTGGAGCTGTCGATGACCTTCCACACCCAGGTCGTCGGCGCCAACGGGCAGCGCCAGGCGATGTACATCGAGCGGGTGCCGGGCCTGGCCGAGGCGATCCTGTCCAACTTCCACTTCGGGCGGAAGGACGTGATGCTCGTCTTCTCGGCCAGCGGCCTGACGGCGGTGCCGGTGGAGATGGCACGCGGCGCGCGTGCCCGCGGCTTGCGGGTGGTGGCCGTCACCTCCGTGGAGCAGTCGAACTCCGGCGACCCGCAGCCGGAGGTGGGGAGCCGGCTGCTCGACGAGGCGGACCTGGTGATCGACCTGTGCACGCCCCACGCCGACGCCCTGGTGGAGATCGACGGCCTGGACACGCCGGTCGGCCCCGGCTCCACGATCGCCGCGGTGGCGATCGTGAACTGCCTCAAGGTGCGGACCGCGGAGCTGCTCACCCAGCGAAATGCGATGCCGCCGGTGCTGGCCCGCGGCTCGGTCGTCGGGCCCGAGCGGTCGCGCGAGCTGTTCGAGGCGGCGTACGCCGAGCACGCGCGCCGCTATGCGAGGCTCATCGGTGAGCCGTAGGGCATGACCACGCATGTCGGGCTGGACCTGGGCGTCACGAACATCAAGTGGGCAGTCGTGCAGCACGATGACGGCGCCTGGGGCACCGTCGACCGGGGGCAGGTCCCGACGCTGGCGGCCGAGGGCGCCGACGCCGTGGTGGCGCGCATGATGCAGCTTGCCGCGGCGGCGGGCGCCGACCATGACATTCGCTCCATCGGCGTCGGCGTGCCGGGCCTCTACGACCCTGCGACCGGTGCCACGCGCGACCTGATCAACATGCCCGGGCGCTGGAAGGGCCAGCCCGTGCGCGAGCAGATCGAGGGCGCCATGGGGCTGCCGGCGCGCCTCGTCAACGACGCGCGCGCCTTTGGGCTGGCGGAGCTGCGCCTGGGGGCCGGGCGCGGCGCGACCTCGATGGTCGGCCTGACGCTGGGCACCGGCATCGGCGGCGTGGTGGCCGTCGACGGCGTGGTGGTCCAGGGGCACGACGGGACCGCCGGGGAGCTGGGTCACCAGACCATCGAGGCCGACGGCCCGCCGTGCAGCTGCGGCAACCGTGGTTGTCTCGAGGTGCTGGCCAGGGCGGAGCGGATCGCCACCCTCTCCGGGACGTCGACCGCCGAAGAGGCGGTGGCCGCCGCCCGTGCCGGCGATGCGCGCGCGCTCTCGGCGCTGGCGGAGGTGGGGCGCTGCCTCGGCATCGGCATCGGCAACATGGTGGTCGCCCTCACCCCCGACCGGGTGGTGCTGGGCGGCGGCATCTCGGCCGCGGGTGACCTGCTGCTGGATCCGATCAGGATGGAGCTCGAGCGGCGCGTCCACGTCACTGCGCTGGACGAGGTGGAGCTGCGCATCGCGGAGCTGGGGACCTGGGCGGGCGCCATCGGCGCGGCGGTCCACGGCGCGGAGGCATCGGCGGCGTGAGCGACGTGCTGGTCGGCCGCATGGTCCTCGACGACGAGGTCGTCCCGGGGCGGATCGAGCTGGAGGGCGAGCGCATCGGGCGTGTCGTCCCCGATCCGGCCGGCGCCGGCGGACCGCTCCTGGCGCCCGGCTTCGTCGACGTCCACGTCCACGGCTGGGGCGGCCACGACGCGATGGGTGGGACCGATGCCCTGGACGGCATGGCGCGCGCGCTGCTGGCACGCGGCGTGACCTCGTTCCTGCCGACCGCCGTCACCGCGCCGCTCGAGACCCTGCATGCCTGGGCCGATGGCGTGCGGCACTGGATGGAGGGCGCGCCCCCGGATGGCGCGCAGCCGCTCGGGCTGGGACTCGAGGGCCCGTTCCTGGCCCCGTCGCGGCGCGGGGCGCACGAGGAGCGGCACCTGCTGCGGCCCGCCGAGGTGCCGCCCGCCCTGCTCGAGCCGCTGGTCGACGGCCTGCGGCTCGTCCACCTCGCGCCGGAGCTGCCCGGGGCGGAGGAGCTGATCGGTTGGCTGGTGGCGCGCGGCGTCGTCGTCTCGCTGGGCCACTCGGCCGCGACGTTGGAGCAGGCGCGCCGGGGCTATGCGGCGGGAGCCACCTCCACCACGCACCTGTTCAACGCGATGTCCGGGGTCCTGCATCGCGACCCGGGGCTGGCCGTGGCGGCGCTGGTCGACGATGCGGTGTCGGTCGAGCTGATCGCCGACGGCAACCACGTGGATCCCGCCCTGTGGCTCATCGTCACGCGGACCAAGCCATTCGACCGGCTGCTGCTGGTCAGCGATGCGATCTCGCTGGCGGGCACCGGCGACGGCCGCGACACGCTCGGTGCGCT
>Ga0210087_1000214_pt1 | contig 10092 bp, 8 predicted proteins | sample MayberryNW_Catta_4_FD_184878 | JGI IMG/M metagenome (GOLD analysis project Ga0210087, IMG submission 184878) | Wetland microbial communities from San Francisco Bay, California, USA, that impact long-term carbon sequestration -... | ecosystem: Environmental > Aquatic > Marine > Wetlands ... | reverse complement strand
CCTTCATCCACGCCGTCCCGCCGGGTACCGCCGCACGCGCGGCCCTGCAGGTGGCCGAGGAGACGGATCGAAGCATCGCGGCTCTGCCGCCCGAGCTCACCGCCACGGCATGGCCGCTCAACGACGCCAGCCCGCTGAACCTGTCGCGAGCCGACCACCGTGGCGAGCACCTCGACGAGATCGAGGAAGCGCTGGCTGGCACCTAACCGAGCTGTCGGCCCCGGCCGGCGGGGGAGCGATGCTCAGGCCGGCTCGCGCGAGGCCCGGATGATGGCGATGGCGTTCTCAAGCTTGAGCTTGGTGACCGTCAGGTAACGCGCCAGGTTGTCCCGGTTGGTGTCCGGGATCTGTTCGATCACCTCTGGCTGGCGCAGCAGGTCGACCAGCTCGTCGACGGCGTCGGCCAGGCGCGCGCGGTTGTCCATCAGGGAATCGTCGGTGGCCCTGGCGGCCTTGGCCACCGCCACCTCGCCGGCCACCGTCCGCTTGCGGCGCCGCGAGGGCGTCCCGTCCGCATCGTCCCCACCGTTGCTGCCGGTGATGGTGCGCAGCTTGACGAGGGTCAGCTCGCCGGCGGCCACCTTCCTGGCCAGCCGCCGACGCGTGCGCTCATCGCCGATCTTCATCAGCTCGTACGCGTGGCTGATGCTGTCTTTGCGCACGGACACCAGCTCGCGAATTTCGGGCGGTGCCTCGGCCAGCCGCATGCGATTCTCGACGTAGCCCTTGTCTTTGCCGATCTTCTGTGCCAGCTGTCGGACGGAATAGCCGAGGTCCGTCATCTTGCGGAACATCGCCGCCTCTTCCAGCGGTGAGACGTCCTCGCGCTGCAGGTTCTCGATGATCGAGACCTCCAGGGCGGTCTGCTCATCAAACTCGACGACAATGGCCGGGATCGCGTCGCGGCCGGCGAGGCGCGACGCGCGCCAACGCCGCTCGCCGGCGATCAGCTCGAACTTCGAGCCGACCGGCCGCACCAGGATCGGCTGCAGGACACCATGCTCCCGGATCGAATCGGCCAGCTCGGTGAGCGAGTCCTCCTCGTAGGAGAGGCGCGGCTGGGCGGGATTGGGCAGGATGCGATCCAGGGGGACCTCGCGAACCGTCGCGCGCGTGGCGCGCGACTCGATCAGCGAGACGACGCCCGGCCCCAGGTCGGCCTGCTGAGCCTCGTCGAACAGGCGATGGATGTTCTCGCGGAAGGCGGGACGCTTGCTAGCCAAGCTCCACCACCTCTCGCGCCAGCTCGCGGAATGCGCGTGCCGCCGACGAGTTGGTGGCGTACTCGGTTACCGGCTTTCCGGTCAGGGGCGCCTCGCCGAGCTTCACCGTCTGCTTGATCATGGTGTTGAAGACCCGATGGTCGCCGAGCGCCCGCAGGTTCTCCAGCATCTCGCGCGCGAGGACGGTGCGCCCGTCGAAGAAGGTGGCCAGCAGGCCCAGGATCTCCAGGTCGTGGTTCAGCTTCAGCTTGATGGTGTTGATCACCTTGATCAGCGCGGTCAGGCCCTTGATGGCGTAGTACTGGGTCTGGACCGGGATGATCACCCGGGAGCTGGCCACCAGCGAGTTGATGGTGAGCAGGCCAAGCGTCGGCGGGCAGTCGATGATGACCACGTCGAACTGCCGATCGGCCCAGCCGCCCAGCGCGTCGCGCAGGATCATCTCGCGGCCGATCGCGGTGAAGAGCTCGACCTCCGTCGACGCCAGCTCCAGCGTCGCGGGCGCCACCGCCAGGCCGGGCATCTCCGTCTGGCGAATGATCTCCTCGAGCGGCGTGCGATCCTCGGCCAGCACATCGGACATCGACTGGCGGACGTCCGACAGCGAGATGCCGAGCCCCACAGTGAGATTTGCCTGGGGGTCCATGTCGATGCACAGCACGCGGTAGCCGAGCTCCGCGAGCGCACCGCCCAGGTTGATCGATGTCGTCGTCTTCCCGACGCCACCCTTCTGGTTCGCGATGGAGATTACCTTGGTCAACGCAGCTCACCTGTTGTGCGGCGGTTGGGAAGAGCGACCGCGTGGCGGTCCCGGCGATGATACCCAGCGGCTCGCGGACGGTCACCCGAGTTATCCACAACGTGGCGTGATGTCGATGTCTTTGTGCAAAGACGAGCCGATATACTCCGACTTGTCCACCACGTCCCCGGGCCCATAGCTCAGTGGTTAGAGCATCCGGCTCATAACCGGCTGGTCGCAGGTTCGATCCCTGCTGGGCCCACCACAATCCGGAGGACACGCCCGTTGTCGACCGCGGAGAAGCTGGCGCGACTGCAGGAGATGCGGGAGCGCGCGAAGCTGGGTGGGGGAGAGCGGCGCATCGAGCAGCAGCACGAGCGCGGCAAGCTGACGGCCCGCGAACGCCTGGAGCTGCTCGTTGACGAAGGCACCTTCGCGGAGCTGGACGCGTTCGTCACGCATCGGGCCAGCGACTTCGGCCTGGACGGCGAGCGCTACCTGGGCGACGGCGTTGTGACCGGCCACGGGACCATCGACGGCCGGAAGGTCTTCGTCTACGCGCAGGACTTCACGGTGTTCGGCGGCTCCCTTTCCGAGGCGCACGCTGAGAAGATCGTGAAGGTGATGGACCTGGCGGTGGAGAACGGGACGCCGATCATCGGCCTCTCGGATTCCGGCGGCGCGCGCATCCAGGAGGGTGTCGTCTCGCTCGGCGGCTACGCCGACATCTTCCTGCGCAACACGCTGGCATCCGGCGTGGTGCCGCAGCTGTCGCTGGTGTTGGGCCCGTGCGCCGGTGGCGCCGTCTACTCGCCGGCCATCACCGATTTCACGATCATGGTCGACGGCAGCAGCTACATGTTCGTCACCGGCCCGAACGTGGTGCGCACGGTGACCCACGAGGAGATCGACTTCGAGGGGCTGGGAGGCGCGCGGGTCCACAACGAGACGAGCGGCGTGGCGCATTTCCTGGCCGATGGCGAGCCGCAGGCGCTGGACCTGGCGCGGCGGCTGATCGGTTACTGGCCATCGAACAACATCGACCCGGCGCCGCGCATGGGGGAGTGGCAGCCGCCGGGCGTCGGCGGCGACGAGTTGGATGCCCTCATCCCCGATTCGCCGCAACGCTCCTATGACATGCACACCGTCATACGCGGGATCGTGGACGGCGACTCGTTCACCGAGGTGCACGCCCACTTCGCGCGCAACATCATCTGCGGCTTCGCGCGTGTCGAGGGCCGGCCGATGGGCGTCGTGGCGCAGCAGCCGGAGGTGCTGGCCGGCGTGCTGGACATCGACTCGTCGGACAAGGCGGCGCGCTTCGTGCGCTTCTGCGACTGCTTCAACATCCCGCTCCTCACGCTGGTCGACGTTCCCGGCTTCCTCCCGGGCGTCGAGCAGGAGCATGGGGGCATCATTCGCCACGGCGCCAAGCTGCTCTATGCCTATTCGGAGGCGACGGTGCCGAAGCTGACCGTCATCACGCGCAAGGCGTACGGCGGCGCCTATGACGTCATGAGCAGCAAGCATGTCCGCGGCGACCTGAACTTCGCCTGGCCCACGGCCGAGATCGCGGTGATGGGCGTGGAGGGGGCGGTGAACATCATCTTCCGCGAGCGAATCGAAACGGCGGACGAGCCCGATGCCGAACGCGCGCGCCTGGTGGCGGAGTACGAGGAGCGCTTCGCCAATCCGTACGTGGCTGCGGCGCGCGGCTACGTCGACGAGGTGATCCTGCCGTCGGAGACGCGCGCCAGGATCGCCTCCGGGCTGGCGCTGCTGGAGGGCAAGCGGCAATCGGTGCCGCCCAAGAAGCACGGCAACATCCCGCTGTAGGGGCCGTGTCCGTGCGCAAAGACAGCGGCGCCGTGCCGTTCGACAGCATCCTGGTCGCCAACCGCGGTGAGATCGCCATCCGCGTCATCCGCGCCTGCCGCGAGCTGGGAATCCGCAGCGTGGCGGTGTACTCCGACGCCGACGAGGGCGCCATGCACGTGGAGCTGGCCGACGTCGCGGAGCGCATCGGCCCACGGTCGGCGAGCGAGTCGTACCTGAACATCGGCGCGGTGGTGGAGGCAGCCCGTCGCAGCCGTGCCCAGGCGGTCCATCCGGGCTACGGGTTCCTGTCGGAGAACGCCGACTTCGCGCGGGCGGTGATCGAGGCGGGCCTGGTCTGGATCGGCCCACCCCCGGCGACCCAGGAGGCACTTGGCAACAAGCTGGCCGCGCGCCGGGCGGTTGCCGATGCCGGCGTGCCCATCGTGCCCGGCCTGCTGGTCCCGCTGACCGACGACCAGGTGCCGGACCTGTCGGCCATCGGCCTGCCGGCCATGCTGAAGGCGGCCGCCGGCGGCGGAGGGCGCGGGATGCGGCGCATCGACCGGGCCGAGGACCTGCCCGACCAGCTGCAGGCGGCGCGCCGCGAGGCGCAGTCGGCCTTCGGCGACGGGACCGTCTACCTGGAACGTTTGGTCCAGCCGGCGCGGCACATCGAGGTACAGCTGCTGGGCGACCAGCACGGTCATCTGGCCACCCTGGGCGAGCGCGACTGCTCCGTCCAGCGGCGCCACCAGAAGCTGGTCGAGGAGAGCCCCTCGCCGGCGGTGACGCCCGAGATCCGCGCGGCTCTCTACGACTCGGCGCGGCGGGTGGCCGGGACGGTCGACTTCCACAACGCCGCCACCGTCGAGTTCCTGTTGGACACCGATGGCAACCACCACTTCCTGGAGATGAACACCCGGCTGCAGGTCGAGCACGGGGTCACCGAGCTGGTCACCGGGCTCGACATCGTGGCCTGGCAGATCCAGATCGCGGCCGGCGAGGAGCTGCCCGACGCGCTGCTGGAGCCGGAGCTGCACGGGCATGCCGTCGAGGTGCGCATCTACGCCGAAGATCCATGGAACGACTTCCGGCCCCTCGCCGGATCGGTGACCACCTGGCGCCCGCCGCAGGGCCCCGGCGTGCGGATGGATGGAGCGGTGCGGGAAGGGCTGCAGCTGACGCCGGAGTACGACCCGCTGCTGGGCAAGCTGATGGTCCACGCCGCCGATCGACCGGCGATGGTGGCCCGCCTGCGCCGGGCGCTGGACGAGATGCTGATCGGCGGCCTGCAGACAGACCTGGGATTCCACCGCTGGCTGGTCGACCAGCCGTCGTTCGCCTCGGGCGACTACCACACCGGGCTGATCGTTGTCGAATGGGGGAGCGGGCCGGAGCTTGCGCATGACCTCGCGGAGATGGCGGCGGCGGCTGCCACCGCGGCGCGCGCGTCGGCGTCGACGAGACCCAGCGCTGCATCGGCGACGACCGGGACGGCCACCACCTCCGCGTGGGCTGCCGCCGCCCGGCGCGAGGCGCTGCGCCGATGAGCGAGCTCCACGTCGAGATCGACGGCCGCGGCGTGGATGTGCCGCAGGGCTGGCGCCTGGCGTGGGTGGATCGGCTGGCTGGCATCGCCCGGCTCGACAATGGCGAGCGATCGGAGCTGGTGGTCGTCGAGGGCCAGGGAACCGCGTGGCACGTCAACCTGCGCGGCCGCCGCATCGGGGTGCAGGTCCGTACGCGCCGCGAGCAGCTGCTGGCGGAGGCCGAGGTCGCCAGCCGCTCGCATGGTGGGCCGATCGAGGTCAAGGCCACCCTGCCCGGCCTGGTGGTCGCCATCGAGACCGAGGTGGGGGCCGAGGTCGAGGAGGGCGCGCGGCTCCTCACCATCGAGGCCATGAAGATGCAGAACGAGGTGCGCGCGCCACGGGCGGGACGCGTGGTCGAGCTGGCCGTGGAGGCGGGCCGGACCGTCGCTACCGGCGCGCTGCTGCTTCGCCTGGAGTGAGCCGCTCGCCGGCGATGCGCTGCACGATTGCGGCGAGCGCGGCGGCCACCACCGCCAGCACCAGGTCGAAGAGGAGCGCGACGTCGAAGCCGAAGAGGGTCAGCGTCGGCCCTACGGACCACTCCAGCAGGTGCCCGAACAGGTAGAGCGCGCCGAACGCGGCAAGGATCGGCAGCGCGAGCGCCCAGGCCCGTCGTGGCCCCACGATCCACCAGGCGGTCCCGCCGGCGACCAGCGCGACTGCGATGAAGAAGCCCAGCAGGGCGAAGGCGGCGGCAGGCATGCCCAGAGTCTGCCACGCCCGCGCCGGACCCGCCGCTGGCGCGGCTCACGCCGGTAGAATCGGGCCCGATGAGCGAGCCGGAGCGTACGCCGCCCCCGCATCGGACCACCTCCGGAATCGAGGTGCTACCGGTGTACGGTCCCGAGCAGCTCGCCGGACGCGACCCCGGGCGCCAGCTCGGTGAGCCGGGCGATTACCCCTTCACGCGGGGCGTCCGACGCGGAGGCTACCGGGATCGGGCCTGGACCATGCGCCAGTACGCCGGCTTCGGCTCGGCCCAGGAGACGAACCGTCGCTTCCGCTATCTGCTGGAGCGTGGACAGACCGGGCTGTCGGTGGCGTTCGACCTCCCGACCCAGATGGGCTACGACTCCGACGCGCCGCAGGCGCTGGGCGAGGTCGGCAGGGTGGGGGTCCCGATCGACACCATCGAGGACATGGAGGTCCTGCTGGACGGCATCGGCCTGGACCAGGTCAGCACCTCCATGACCATCAACGCCACCGCGGCCATATTGCTGGCACTCTACGAGGCGGTCGGCAGGCGGCAGGGAATCGATCTCGCCCGCCTGCGCGGCACGATCCAGAACGACATCCTCAAGGAGTACATCGCGCGCGGGACCTACATCTTCCCGCCCGAGCCGTCGATGCGGCTGGTCACCGATACCTTCGCCTACTGCCGAGCCGAGCTGCCCAGCTGGAACACGATCAGCATCAGCGGCTACCACATGCGCGAGGCGGGAGCGACAGCGGTGCAGGAGGTCGCCTTCACCATTGCCAATGCCATCGCCTACGCCGATGCCGCCATCTCCGCGGGGCTGGGGTTCGACGAGTTCGCCCCGCGGCTCTCTTTCTTCTTCGCAGCGCACAACGACCTGCTGGAGGAGGTCGCCAAGTTCCGCGTGGCGCGTCGCGTGTGGGCACGCGTTGCACGCGAGCGCTTCGGGGCGAACGACGAGCGGTCGATGGGCATGCGCTTCCACGTCCAGACCGGTGGCTCCACGTTGACCGCGCAGCAGCCGGACACGAACGTGGTGCGCACCACCGTCCAGGCGCTCGCCGCTGTGCTCGGCGGCGCGCAGTCGCTCCACACCAACGCCCTTGACGAGGCGCTTGGGCTGCCCACGCCGGCGACCGCGCGCCTGGCGCTGCGGACGCAACAAGTGTTGTACAACGAGTCCGGCGTGGCTGCCACGGCGGACCCGCTGGGGGGCTCGTACTACGTCGAATCGCTCACGAACGAGCTGGAGGAGCGGATCGACGCCGAGCTGGCCGAGATCGAAAGGCGGGGTGGGACACTGGCGGCCCTGGCGGAGGAGTATCAGCAGGGTGCGATCGGTGACGCTGCCTACCAGCTCCAGCGGGAGGTGGAGGCCGGTGAGCGGATCATCGTGGGGCTGAACGCGTTCGCCGAGGATGGTGAAGAGCAGCGGCCGGCGCCGCAGGCAATCGATCCCGAGGCAGAACGAAGGCAGATCGAGCGCACGCGTGCCGTGCGCGACGGTCGTGACCCCGAGGCGGCCGCCGCCGCGCGCACCGCGCTGGCCGAGGCGGCCCGGGGCACGGAGAACCTGCTGCCGCGCATCCGCGCCGCGGTCGAGGCGCGCGTGACGCTGGGCGAGATCAGCGACGAGCTGCGCGCGGCGTGGGGCGAGTACCGGCCGTGAGCATCGGCCCCATCCACCATGTCGCGGTCGTGGTGCGTTCGGTTGATGCCGCCCTGGACCGCTACCGCGAGCTCTTCGGCTGGGTCCCGGAGGCTCCGCCCTTCGACTTCCCGAGCCAGGGCGTGCGGCTCTGCTTCCTCGCCACCGGAGCGCCACCGGCGGCGCGGATCGAGCTGGTCGAGGCGCTCGACGAGGAGAGCGGCGTGGCCCGCTTCCTCGCGGCGCGCGGCGAGGGGATCCACCACGTCTGCCTGCTCAGCGACGACCTCCCCGCCGACCTCGAACGGCTTGCCGCGGCCGAGGCGCAACTGATCGACTCCCGGCCACGACCGGGTGCCCACGGCGAGGTCGCCTTCGTCCACCCCCGCACCATGAACGGCGTCCTCTGGGAGCTCCTGCAGGTGACCGGCCGCGGGGAGGCAAGCGGTGATGTCCGGCCAGGTTGATCCGCCGACCGGCGAATCAAGTCTTGAGGACCTTGCACCCTGCCCCCGCTGCGGCAACCGCAACCCGCGCGGCTCGGCATTCTGTGGCCGTTGCGGGAACCCCTTGGCACTGGCTGTCGAGCGCCGAAGGCTCGCGACGCTGCTGTTCTGCGATCTCGTCGGCTCCACGGCGATCGCTGACCGCCTCGATCCTGAAGCCGTGCGCTGGCTGAACCTGGCGTACTTCGCCGCGGCTCGGGGCGCGGTGGAGCGACACGGGGGCACGGTGGAGAAGTTCATCGGCGATGCGGTGATGGCCATCTTTGGCGCGGACGAGGTGCACGAAGACGACGCCGCTCGTGCCGTTCGCGCGGCGTTGGAAATCCGCGAGTCCGTGCGTGCGCTCTCGTCCCGCGCCCAGTCCAGCCACGGCGTCACTCTGCAGACACGTATCGGCCTCAACACCGGCGAGGTCGTGACGGGAGACGTCAGCCTCCACCAAGCCATGGTAAGCGGGGATGCGGTCAACGTTGCGGCGCGCCTGGAACAGGCCGCTCCTGAGAACGGGATCCTGCTCGGGCCACTGACCCGGCAGCTGACGCGGGGCGAGGTTGCGACCCGATCCCTCGGCGAGCTGAGCCTGAAGGGCAAACCACTGGGGGTCGAGGCCTGGGAGGTGGTCGGCCCGCATCCCGCTGGGCAGCCAGCCAGCCAAGGGGGTCCGTTCCTGGGCCGGGATGCCGAGCTCGCCACCATCCGAACTGCCTTCGAGGCTTGCCTCGTCGGTAGGAGGCCAAAGATCTTCACCGTCCTGGGGGAACCCGGGATCGGCAAATCGCACTTGGCATCCGCCGCCGTTGCAGAACTCCAATGTGCCACCGCCTATGCGCGGTGTCCTCCCTACGGCGAGGGTATGACCTATTCGCCACTCCGCGACATGGTGCAGGCGCTCGTTTCCGCGCGGACCGCAGATGCACCGTCAATGGGCAGACGCGTGGAGGACGCGCTGCGCGGAAGCGCCCAAAGGGAGCGCGCCGCCGGGGTGCTCTCCAGCCTGTTCGCGACCGCCGACGGTGAGGCTCGCGTGGAGGAAGTGGGCTGGGCTGTCGGGATGCTGCTGGCGGCGGCCGCGAGGCGGCGAAGCCTGATCATCGTGCTGGACGACCTGCAGTGGGCGGGTCCCGCCTTGGCTGACATGGTCGTGAGCTGGTCCGAAGGCCTCGACGCGCCCATGCTGATTCTTGGGCTCGCCCGTCCCGAGCTGGTGGAACTCAGGCCGCGTTGGCCCATCGACCTTCGGCTGCGGCCCCTGTCCATCGAGGACTCGGCGCGCCTGGCCCGCAGCGCGGCCGGTGACAACGTCGACCCCAAGGTCCTCGAGCGCCTCGTCAGCACCGGAGCCGGGAATCCACTCTACCTGCGTGAGCTGGCGGCTGTGGTGCACGACGCTGGCCCGGATGCTGTGAGCGAAACCCAGGCCATCCCGGCCTCGTTGACCGCCGTGCTCACTGCACGGCTCGACCGCCTGCCTGAAACAAGCAGGTCGGTGATCGACGTGGCGTCAGTTCAGGGAGAGTATTTTGCGACGGCGTGGGTTGCCGATGCGCTGCGCCTGGAGCGGTCGGATCTGGCCGCGAGGTTGACTGAGCTGCGTGATCGTGACCTGATAAGGCCTGACCCGGGGAACGCGGGGAGCGACGCCAGACAGGCGTTCGCACACATCCTGCTGCGCGACGTTGCGTACGCCGCGCTGCCCCTGCGGCGACGGGCGGAGCTCCACCGCGCTCTTGCAGCCTGGACCGGCGCGATGAATGCGCCGGACGCGGACGAGATGATCGGCTACCACCGCGAGCAGGCGTTCCTGGCGGGCAGTGCGGTGTACGGGATCGACGAAGAGGTCCTGGCCGATGCGGCAGCCTCGTCGCACGC
>Ga0210087_1000213_pt1 | contig 10108 bp, 11 predicted proteins | sample MayberryNW_Catta_4_FD_184878 | JGI IMG/M metagenome (GOLD analysis project Ga0210087, IMG submission 184878) | Wetland microbial communities from San Francisco Bay, California, USA, that impact long-term carbon sequestration -... | ecosystem: Environmental > Aquatic > Marine > Wetlands ... | reverse complement strand
ATCGTCCTCCGCGACCAGGGATCGGCCTCGGCTGCCGCCCAGGTCGAGACCGGCGCGAGCGACGACGCAGGCAAGCCGCTCCCGGGCAACGACTTCGATCCCGCCACCATCTACCGCGAGCGCGCGGACGGCGTCGTGACCGTCTACTCCTTCTTCGCCGCGACGTCGGACACCGACGCGGCCGCGGCGCAGGGCTCCGGCTTCGTCGTCTCCGACGACGGTTACATCCTCACGAACTCGCACGTCGTCACCACGGCCGGGGAGGGGGCGACGGGCGAGCAGGTGAAGGCTGCGCGCCGTGTGTACGTCCAGTTTCGCGACGGCGATCGGATCGAGGCGGACGTGGTCGGCTTCGACCTCTACGACGACGTCGGCGTCCTCAAGGTCGACCCGCAGGATCACGAGCTCCGGCCCGTGCCGCTCGGCGACTCGAGCCAGGTCGTGGTCGGCGAGCCGGTCGCCGCGATCGGCAGCCCGTTCGGACAGGAGAGCTCGCTGAGCGTCGGGGTCGTCGCCGCGACGGAGCGCTCGATCGACTCGCTCACGTCCAACTACTCGCTCGTCGACGCGATCCAGACGGACGCGCCGATCAACCGCGGCAACTCGGGCGGGCCGCTGCTCGACGCGCGCGGCCGGGCGCTCGGGATCAACGCGCAGATCCGCAGCGAGAGCGGCACTGCCGAGGGCGTCGGGTTCGCCGTCCCGATCAACTCCGCCGTCCGCTCGATGGAGCAGCTGAAGGAGACGGGACGCGTCCGCTACGCCTGGGTCGGGATCACGACGCAGACGGTCACGCCGTCGCTCGCCCGGCTGCTCGACCTCGGCGCCGAGCGCGGCGCGGCGATCCAGGAGGTCGTCGCGGGCAGCCCGGCCGCGGCCGCGCGGCTCGAGGGCGGGACGCGCGAGCGCGAGGTCGAGGGGATCCCGTTCACGGTCGGCGGCGACGTGATCGTCGCGATCGACGAAACGGCCGTCGACTCCGCCGAGGACGTCGTCCGGGCGGTCACGGAGCGGCTCCCGGGCGAGACGGCCGTCTTCACGATCGTGCGCGACGGCGAGCGGAGGGACGTCCGCGTGAAGCTCGGCGAGCGCCCTGCCCAGCCGCCCGCGCTCGGGTAGCGCCGCCCGGGCTCCGCGCTAGCCTCGCCGGGTGGGACGGGCCCCGTACGACGACGAGATCATCCTCGGGGACAACCTCGAGGTTCTGCCGCGGTTCGCCGACGGGAGCTTCCAGCTCGTCTACGCCGATCCGCCGTTCAACACGGGCCGGACGCAGACGCGGCGGACGATCGCGGTCGAGGCGGCCGCCGACGGCGACCGGACCGGGTTCGGGGGCCGGCGCTACCGCACGCGCCTCCTGGCGGAGTCGTCCTACCGGGACTCGTTCGACGACTACCTGGGCTTCCTGGAGCCGCGGCTGCTCGAGATCCGCCGGGTCCTCGGGGAGACCGGCACGTTCTACTTCCACACGGACCCGCGCGAGTCGCACGCGTGCAAGCTCCTGCTGGACGAGCTCTTCGGCCGCGGGTGCTTCCTGAACGAGATCGTCTGGGCCTACGACTACGGCGCCCGCCCGCGCCGGCGCTGGCCGGCGAAGCACGACACGATCCTCGTCTACGTGAAGGACCGCGACCGCTACCACTTCGACGCCGAGGCGGTCGAGCGGGAGCCGTACATGGCGCCGGGCCTCGTCGGCCCTGAGAAGGCCGCCCGCGGGAAGCTTCCGACGGACGTGTGGTGGCACACGATCGTCTCGCCGACCGGGCGGGAGAAGACCGGCTACCCGACGCAGAAGCCGGAAGGGGTGCTCCGGCGCATCGTCCAGGCGTCGTCGCGGCCGGGCGACTGGTGCCTCGACCCCTTCGCGGGAAGCGGGACGCTCGCCGCCGCGGCGACGGGCCTCGGGCGGCACTATGTGCTGATCGATACGAATCCTGAGGCGATCGCCGTGGCGCGCGCCCGGCTCGTGCCTCCCGCCGAGGACGACGGCGGCCGTATGCGAACATCCGCGCCTCGTGCCTGACGTCGACGGTTTCGCCCCGGCGCCCGCGGGAATACCTCGTTGATTCCGAGCGGTCCATGAGCGCTGGTCCCGAAACCCATCTCGTCTCCCTTTCCATCCCGGCGAAGCCCGAGTACATCGCGCTGGGCCGGCTGACGCTCGCGGGACTTGCGCAGGTCCGGCCGGTCGACGCCGACACGCTGGCCGACGTGAAGCTCGCGCTCACCGAGGCGTGCTCGAACTCGATCCGCCACGCGTACCGCGAGGGACGCTCGGGGCTCGTGGACATCGTCTTCGAGCTGAACGGCTCGCGCGTCGCCGTGGAGGTCACCGACGGGGGCAGCGGCTTCGACGTCGACGCGACGGGCGAGCCGACGGACGAGCTCGACGAGGGCGGGCTGGGCCTCGCGATCATCCGCGCGGTGACCGATGAGCTGGCGATCGAGTCGGACGGAGCGGGCTCGCGCCTGCGCTTCGTGAAGTACCTCGAATAAGGGGTTCGCTCCGGTCGGGGCGGTAGCTATTCTCCGCCGGTTGCAGCTACAGACGGTCAACGTCGGCCACAAGGCCCTGGCGGACTACGCGACGATCGCGAGCCGCGGCGTCATGGAACAGATCAAGACGCTCGCAGAGGGCCTCGAAGGCAAGCGCGTCCTGCACCTCTCGGCCACGGCGTTCGGCGGCGGCGTGGCGGAGATCCTCTACACGCTCGTCCCGCTCATGCGCGACGCGGGCCTCGACACGGAGTGGAAGGTCATCTACGGCCAGGACGAGTTCTTCGACGTCACGAAGACGATCCACAACGCGCTCCAGGGAGCCGAGACCGGCCTGACGGCCGAGCAGAAGGAGATCTTCCGGCGCTACAACCGGATGAACGCCGGGGCGCTCGACGGCTCGTGGGACTTCGTGATCGTCCACGACCCGCAGCCGGCCGCGCTGATCGACGACGGGCGGCCCGGCGGCGGCAACTGGATCTGGCGCTGCCACATCGACCTCTCGGAGCCTAACCTCGAGGTGATCGAGTTCCTCGCGCCGTCGATCCGGCGCTTCGACGCGGCCGTGTTCCACCGGCGCGAGTACGTCCCGAACGGAGTCGCCATGCCGCCCGCCTACATCTGGCCGCCGGCGATCGATCCGCTGGCGCCGAAGAACATGGCGCTCTCGGTCGAGGACGCCGCGTACATCGTCGACCAGTTCGGGATCGACGTCGAGCGGCCGCTCGTCACCCAGGTCTCGCGCTTCGACCCTTGGAAGGACCCGCTCGGCGTCATCGAGGCCTGGCGGATCGTGCGCACGCGGCACCGTGACGTCCAGCTGGCCCTCGTCGGCTCGATGGCCCACGACGATCCCGAGGGGTGGGAGTACTACAACCGCACCGTCGAGGCGGCCGGCGGCGACCCCGACATCTACATTCTCTCGAACCTGAACAACGTCGGCTCCGTCGAGGTGAACGCCTTCCAGGTGCACTCGCAGGCGGTGCTCCAGAAGTCGATTCGCGAGGGCTTCGGCCTGACCGTCACCGAGGCGCTCTGGAAGGGCCGGCCCGTCGTGGCCGGCGCGGTCGGCGGGATCTGCGACCAGATCGAGGACGGCAAGACCGGCTACCTCGTGCACTCGGTCGAGGAGTGCGCCGAGGCCGTGATCCGGATCCTCGACGACCCCGAGGCGGCCCGTGTGCTCGCCCGGAACGGCAAGGAGTTCGTGCGTGCGCGCTTCCTGACGCCGCGCCTGCTGCGCGACTGGCTCGCGCTCTTCAACGTCCTCGTCGGCCGTGAGACCGAGGAGACCCAGGCGCTCTCGGTCGCGGGCGCGGCCGGCTAGCGGCCGCGAGGGCCCGTTAGGGTCCCGTCGATGGCCGGCCGGCGAAAGCTGATCGTCGTCTCGAACCGGGCTCCGGTCTCGTTCACGACGGACGACTCGGGAGCGCGGATCGGGCGCCGGGGCGGCGGCGGGCTCGTGACGGCGCTCGCAAGTCTCGTCCAGCACCACGACGTGACCTGGGTCGCAAGCGCGATGACCGAGGAGGACCGCGCCGTCGTGGCCGAGGCGGAGGGCCGCCCCGTCGAGGAGCTCGCACGGGACGGCTCGCCCTACCGACTGCGCCTCGTCGCCCACGACGAGACCGCCTACGACCGGTACTACAACGTGATCGCGAACCCGATCCTCTGGTTCACGCAGCACTACCTGTGGGGCCTCGCGACCGCGCCGAACATCGATCCCGCGCTCCACCAGGCCTGGGAGGAGGGCTACGTCACCGTGAACCGGGCCTTCGCGGCCGCGGTCGGGGAGGAGCTCGACCGTGAGCCCTGCGCGGCCGTCTTCTTCCACGACTACCACCTCTACTGCGCGCCGGCCTTCGTGCGGGCGAGCCATCCCGACGCCACGCTGGCGCACTTCGTCCACATCCCCTGGCCGCAGCCCGATTACTGGCGCGTGCTGCCCGGGTCGATCAGGCGCGCCGTGCACGAGGGGCTCCTCGCGAACGACGCGGTCGCGTTCCACACCGACCGCTGGCGCGTCAACTTCCTCCGGTCCTGCGCCGACCTCACCGACGCGCGCGTCGACTTCGGCGCCGACGAGGCGCGCTTCCTCGGCCGGCGGACGGCGGTGCGCTTCTCGCCGATCTCCGTCGACCCGGCCGAGTTCGAGGAGCTCGCCGCGAGCGACGCCGTCAAGGAGGCCGAGGCCGACCTCGCCGACGGCCGCCCGGAGTTCCTGATCCTGCGCGTCGACCGGACCGACCCGTCCAAGAACGTCGTCCGCGGCTTCCGGGCCTACGAGTTCTTCCTCGCCGCGCACCCCGAGCTGCACCGGCGCGTGCAGATGCTGGCGCTCCTCGACCCGTCCCGCCAGGACATTCCGGAGTACGCCGAGTACCTGGGCGCGATTCAACGGTCGGCGCGCGCCGTGAACGACCGCTTCCAGCAGGAGGGCTGGCAGCCGCTCGACCTGCGAATCGCGGACGACTTCCCCGCGTCGATCGCCGCGTACAAGCAGTACGACGTCCTGCTCGTCAACGCGATCTTCGACGGCCTCAACCTCGTCGCGAAGGAGGCGCCGCTCGTCAACGAGCGCGACGGCGTGCTCGTCCTCTCGGAGAACACCGGCGCCCACGAGGAGCTCGAGCCGTGGGCGCTCACCGTGAACCCGTTCGACGTCGCGGGCCAGGCGGAGGCGCTCTACGAGGGGATCGTCATGGCGCCGGAGGAGCGGCGACGGCGGATCGAGGGCATCCGCCGCCACGTGCGCGAGCACGACATCGGCCACTGGATCGCGACGCAGCTCGCCGAGCTCGACGAGGACCGGGCCCGGGCCCGGGCCGACCGTACACTTCCCGTGCCGTGAGCACGCCCGAGCCGACGCCCCTCTCCCACGTCGACGAGACGGGTGCCGTGCGCATGGTGGACGTGGGCGGGAAGGCCGTCTCCCGCCGGCGTGCGCGGGCCGCGGGGACGGTCCGGATGCGGGCCGAGACGGCGCAGCGCCTGCGCGAGCTGCCGAAGGGCGATGCGCTCGCCGTCGCGCAGGTCGCGGGGATCATGGCCGCCAAACGGACGGCCGAGCTCGTTCCGCTCTGCCACCCGCTGCCGCTCACGCGGATCGACGTGGCGCTCACGCTCGGCGCGGACGGCGTCGCGATCGAGTCCCACGTCGAGACGACCGCCCAGACCGGTGTCGAGATGGAGGCGCTCACCGCGGTCTCGGTTGCCGCTCTCACGCTCTGGGACATGGCGAAGGCGATCGACGACGAGCTCGCGATCGCGGAGATCCGGCTCCTCGAGAAGACGAAGGAGCCGGCCTGACGCAGGCGGCCGTCTTGACGGTCTCGGACGGGGTCGCGCGCGGGCAGCGAGAGGATACGAGCGGCGACCTCCTCGCCGCGCTCCTCGCGGAGGAGGGGCACGACGTCGTCCGGCGGGTCGTGCCCGACGACCGGGCCGAGATCGCGCACGCGCTGCGCGAGCTCGCCCGCTCGTGCGGTCTCGTGCTCACGACGGGCGGCACCGGGCTGGGGCCGAGGGACGTGACGCCCGAGGCGACCGGCGACGTGCTCGACCGGGACGCGCCCGGGATCGCCGAGGCGATCCGCGCCGACGCCGTCGCCCGAACGCCGCACGGGGTCCTCTCGCGCGGGCTGGCCGGCACGGTCGGCGGCACGCTCGTCGTCAACCTGCCCGGCTCGACGGGCGCGTGTCGCGACGGCTTCGAGGTGCTGCGTCCGGCGCTCGCGCACGCCCTCGCGCTCCTCTCCGGCCGGACGGCGACGGGCCACCGGCAGACGTGATGGTGGCGCTCGTCCGCTACCCGCGCCTCTTCGCCTCGCTCGTCAAGTTCGAGCACACGATCTTCGCGCTCCCGTTCGCGTATGTGGGCGCGCTGCTCGCGGTCGACGGCGTCCCGTCCGCGGCCGACCTCCTCTGGATCACCGTCGCCATGGTCGCGGCCCGCTCGCTCGCCATGGCCCTGAACCGGCTCGCCGACGCCGAGATCGACGCGCGCAACCCGCGCACCGCGGGACGGGAGCTGCCGCGGGGTGCGCTTTCGCGCGCGGCCGTGGTCGGCTTCTGCCTCCTCTCGCTGGCGGTCTTCCTCGTCGCGGTCTCGCAGCTTGCGCCGCTCGTGCGCTGGCTCTGGCCGATTCCCGTCGCGATGTTCGTCGTCTACCCGTACCTGAAGCGGGTCACCTGGCTCGCCCACGGCTGGCTCGGCGCGGTCGACGGGCTCGCGCCGCTCGGCGCCTGGGTCGCGATCACGAACGAGCTGCCCTGGGAGGCCTGGGCCCTCGGAGGGGCGGTCGCCTTCTGGGTGGCCGGGTTCGACCTCCTCTACGCGCTCTTCGACCTCGAAGTCGACCGGGCGCAGGGGCTGCACTCCTTCCCGGTGCGCTTCGGAATCCCCTCGACGTTCGCCGCCGCCCGCGCCTGTCACATCCTGACCGTGGCGCTGCTCGCCGTGACCGGGCTCGGCCTGTCCGTCGGGCCGCTCTACTGGCTCGGCGTCCTGGCGGTCGGCGGGCTGCTCGCCTACGAGCACGCGATCGTGTCGCCGCGCGACCTGCGCCGCCTCGACGCCGCGTTCTTCACCATGAACGGCGTCATCTCGCTCACGTTCCTCGCCTTCTGCCTCGCGGACGTCCTCGCGTGATTCGGGCCCGTGGGCTCGAGCGGCGCTTCGGGGAGACGCGCGCGCTGGCCGGTCTCGACCTCGACGTGCCGCGCGGCGGCTTCCTCTCCGTCGCCGGGCCGAACGGCTCGGGGAAGTCCACGCTCCTCGCGCTGCTCGCTGGCCTGCTCGCGCCCACGCGCGGGTCGCTCGAGGTGGACGCCGACCGCGCCGAGATCGGCTACCTCGCCCACGAGGGGCTCGTGTACCGCGAGCTGACCGCGGTCGAGAACCTCGAGCTCTACGGCCGGCTCTATCGCGTGCCCGAGCGGCGGGAGCGGATCGGCATGCTGCTCGAGCGCCACGGCCTCTGGGAGGTGCGGCACCGCCGCGTCTCGGCCTTCTCGCGCGGGATGGCGCAGCGGCTCGCGCTCTGCCGCACGCTCCTCCACGACCCGCGGCTGCTGCTCCTGGACGAGCCCTATTCGGCGCTCGACGACGACGGCGCGCGGCTGCTCGACGCCCACCTCGCCGAGCTGGCCGGGGAGCGGACGCTCGTCGTCGCGACCCACGACCCGGCGCGCATCCGGTCGCTCGCGTCCTCGGAGCTCGTGCTCGCGTGACGTACCTCGGCGACGTCGCGGCGCTCGCGCGGACGAGCCTCCTGCTCGAGCTTCGCTCGCGGGACACAGTGCCCGCCCTGCTCCTCTTCGTCGTCTCGGCGCTCGTGGTCTTCCGCTTCGCGCTGCCCGCCGACGCGTCCGACCTCGCGGCGATCGGGCTGCTCTGGATCGCGGTCGTCTTCACCGCGATCCTCGCGCTCACGCGCGCGTTCGTCGCCGAGCGCGAAGGGCGCGTGCTCGACGGCCTCGTCCTCGCGCCCTGCGACCGGAGCGCGATCTGGCTCGGCAAGGCGCTCGGCGTGCTCGCCTTCCTGCTCGTGGCGGAGGCGATCGCGCTGCCGGCCTTCGGGCTCTTCTTCGCCCCCGTGGACGGCGCGACGGTGGCCGCCTTCCTGCTCGCCGACCTCGGCATCGCCGCCGTCGGGACGCTCCTGGCCGCGATCGCGGCCGTCAGCCGCGCACGCGAGCTGCTGCTTCCGCTCCTCTTCCTCCCGCTCGTCATCCCCGTCGTCGTGGGCGGCGTCGGCGCGAGCGTCGAGCCGGACCCGGGGCGCTACCTCGCCTTCCTCGGCCTCTACGACGGGATCTTTGCGATCCTTGCCTGGGCCACCTTTGAGTACGTCGTTACGGAATAACGCCGCTCCGGCGGCCGCGATCGGCGCAGCGGTGCTGCTCCTCGCGGGCATCGCGCTCGCCTTCTACTGGGTGCCGATGGCGCCCCTCGAAGGCTTTCGGCAGCGGATCTTCTACATCCACGTGCCGGTCGCGCTGACCGCGTACGCGTGCTTCGGCTGGGGCGCCTGGAAGGGGCTCCGGCTCCTCTGGACGCGCGACCAGCGCCACGACCTCGAGAGCTACACGGCGATCCACATCGGGACGATCTTCGGGATCCTCACGCTCGTGACGGGCTCGATCTGGGCGCGCACCTCGTGGGGCGTGTGGTGGAGCTGGGGCGAGCGCCAGCTCGTCCTCTTCCTCGTCCTCTTCCTCTTCTACTCGGCGTACTTCATGCTCCGCTACTCGGTCGATCCGGGCCCGCGGCGGGCCAACATGTCGGCTGTCTACGCGCTCTTCGGCGTCGTTCTCATCCCGATCAGCTTTCTCGCCATCCGGCTCGCGGAGGACCTCATCCACCCGGTCGTCTTCGACCGCGACGTCGGGACGAACCTCGCCGGCAGCCAGCTCTTCACGTTCGTCGTCTGCCTCGCGGGCATGCTCGTCCTCGCCGCGGCGCTCTACCTGAACGAGCTCACGGGCAAGCGGGTCGACGCCCGCCTGCGCGAGCTGAGGGAATCGCTCGCGTGACCTCCGCCGAGAAGTACGCGACGGCGGCGTACCTCGTCGTCCTCGCGGTCGTCCTCCTCTACCTCGTCATCTACGCGTTCAAGCTCCAGCGGCTCTCCCGCGACGTCGAGGAGATCGCGGAGCTCGCGCGCACGCGCTCCGGTGCTCCTGAGACTCGGATCCCGGGGGAGTAGGCTCGCCCTCACGCAGGCCGAGCTGGCCGCCGACCGGCTGCGCGCCGCACGGCCCGAGCTCGAGGTCGGCATCGTCCCGATCACGACCGCCGGCGACCGCGACCGCACGAAGCCCTTCGGCGAGATCGGGGAGCGGGGCGTCTTCGTGAAGGAGATCGAGGAGGCGCTCCTCGAGGGCCGCGCGGATCTCGCGGTCCACTCGGCAAAGGACCTGCCGGCCCGCCTGCCCGACGGCCTGGTGCTCGCCGCGCTGCCCGCGCGCGCGGATCCGCGCGACGCGCTCGTGCTGCCCGCGAGCCAGTCCGGCGGCGACATCGCAGACGTCGTCGCGCGCCTGGGCGCGGCGCCGACCATCGGCACGAGCAGCATCCGACGGTCCGCGCAGCTCAGATCCGTCATTCCGGGCGCGGCGTTCGCGCCCATCCGGGGCAACGTCGACACGCGGCTCCGGAAACTGGACGCAGGGGGCTTCGACGGCCTGGTCCTCGCGTCCGCAGGCATGAAGCGGCTCGGCTTCGGCGATCGCATCTCGGCGCCGATCCCGATCGACGCCTGCGTGCCCGCGCCCGGACAGGGCATCGTCGCGATCGAAATCCGGAGCGACGACGACGCGACGCGGCAGGCGTTGGGGGCAATGGATGACGAGGCCGCGGGCGTGTCGCTCGAGGCGGAGCGGACGCTGGTCGCGGCGCTGGGCGGCGGATGTCAGCTGCCGCTCGGGGGCATCGCCGTCCACGCGGGCGACGAGCTGGAGATGCACGCCGTGGTCGTGTCGGTCGACGGATCCCGTGTGATCAGGCGGCAGGCCCGCGGCCCGCGTTCGAATCCGGCCGCCCTCGGCCAGCAGCTCGCCGAGGCGCTCGCCGCAGGCGGCGCGAACGCGATTCTCGACGCGGTCCGGC
>Ga0210087_1000210_pt1 | contig 10159 bp, 11 predicted proteins | sample MayberryNW_Catta_4_FD_184878 | JGI IMG/M metagenome (GOLD analysis project Ga0210087, IMG submission 184878) | Wetland microbial communities from San Francisco Bay, California, USA, that impact long-term carbon sequestration -... | ecosystem: Environmental > Aquatic > Marine > Wetlands ... | reverse complement strand
CCGAATCAAGAGCGATCCGCCGCCAGGTGCTAGCACGCCAGGCGGTTCGCCAGCCGGGCGGCGACGTCGTCGAGCTCGTTTTGCTCGCCGCGAGCCACATCAGCCAGGTGCTGCTGCTGGCGCCGTTCGCGCAGCTTCGCCAGGACGCGCTCGTCGCGATCGGCCTCGAGCAAGGCCTGCCGCCGGCGTTCGATCTCATCGGTCAGCAGTCGCTCCTCCTCGACGAGGGCCGCCCGTTGCCCGCGCAAGCTGGCGTCGTATGCACCGGCCCGGGCGAGACTGGCCGCGTCGATGGGTCCCGGCCCGACGCCGGCCCGGGTGTACCGCGACTGATCTTCCAATTCTCGTTCGAGTTGGCAACGTCGATCCTCGAGCAATCGCCGGCTAGTGAGCGTCTCGGCGAGCAGCGCCTGGCACCGCTCGCGCTCCGCCTTGCGCAAACGCAGAAGCGCGTCGAACTGAAATCGAAAGGCGGTCATCGCTCGGGCGCCCCGTTGGCCGACGATTCGGTCCGAGCCGCCGCGGCGTGTTGTCTTTCGCAAACCGCGCGCGCCAGCTCCGCGAGGCTGGCGGCCGCATCCGCGATGTCCGACGGCTCGTCGACCTGCTGCCGCAGGAACCGTTCAATGGGTTCGCACATCTCGATCGCCAGGTCGACGCCCGGCCGCAGGAGACTCCGCTCCTCGCGGGAGAGCCAGTGCCCCTTCGCCTCGCCGAGAGCGAGGTAGAGGTAGCCCGGTTGGTAGTCGTGCATCCCGGTGGGGTCCACGACCGTCACCTGCGCGTCTCGGCCGAGCTCCTTGTCGATCAGGTTCGCGGCGAGCGTACCCCCCACACCCCCTCCCAGCACCACGACCCGGGCCGGCATCTGCGCTCACCTCACCTTGCGGATCACGAACGTCGAGTACCCGTCCTCGGTCACGACGTCGACCAGCTCGTGTCGTGCCTTCGCGACCCACGCGGGGATGTCGGACTTGGAGCCCTCGTCGCTCGAGAGCACTTCGATCACGTCGCCGACCGAGCCCTCGCGGATCGCTCCGATCAGGGTCATCAGCGGGCCGGGGCACGCCATGCCCCGTGCATCGATGCTGCGGGTGATCTCCGTCGTCGTCATCGCCAACTCGCCTCCTCAGATGAACGTGATGGGACCGTCGGCTTCCCGGAAGAAGCTCGCGACGCCCCAGACGCCGTCGACCAGGGGGTCGAGATCCTCGGCCGTGATCCGGAACATCTCCATCGAGTCCGAGCAGGCGTGGATCCTGACCTCCCCGAGGTCCTTGGCCTGTCCGAAGAGCTCGCTCCAGTGCGGCTTCCCCTGGTCGGCCATCGCGCGCGCGCCCTCCGGGCCTGCTTCCGGAGCCACGCCGTGGTCCTTGAGGATCCGATCGGCGCGGAACGCATCGAGTGCCCAGTACTGCAGGAAGACCTCGACGGGCCGGCCCATCATGGCCGCTCCGACCGTGAGCACCGCCGCCGACTGCAGCTTGTCGTCCGTCCCGGAGAAGAGGACGAGCGAGACGGTCTGATCCATGGTTCGATCCCTATTGGCGGCCGCCGCTGGCGACCGGTGTGGGGGCGGTGGCGCCCCCGGCTGGCCGGGAAAGGGCGGCCAGCCGGGCCAGGCGCCGCTGCAGCGCCTGCCGCATCAGCCCGCAGGCGGCGATGATGTCGGGATCGGTGAGGCGGTAGCGGATCTCGCGACCATCTCGCTCGGACTCGACAACGCCGCTTGCGCGCATCAGCGCCAGGTGCTGGGAGACATTCGGCTGCGCGATCCCCAGCTCGCCGGCCAGGCGACCGACGGTGCGGGGTCCGCGCGCCAGCTCATGGACGATCTCGAGGCGCCGCGGATGCGCGAGCGTCTTGAGGACCTCGGCCTGGAGCTCGTAGATCGGTTCCATGGGGCGAGCATCGGACATATGCGCGTATGCGCATCAGTGCCGAGTGGCGCGGGCCGGCAGGCCCATCGGCCCATCCGGCGGGACATCCGGCCCACCGCTAGCATGGACCGATGCCCGGGCTCCACCGTCGACCGTTCGTGCCGGATGCCTTCGAGGTTCCCGCCGAGCTGCACGCGAATGGCTTCCACCTGGAGCCGCTGGGACCGCAGCACGACCAGGCGGACCACGCCGCCTGGAGCTCGAGCATGGCCCACATCCGGGCCACTCCCGGCTTCGAGGGGCGCGAGTGGCCGCATCCGATGAGCGGAGCGCAGAACCGCGCCGACCTCGAGCGCCACGCGGCCGACTTCGTGGCGCGCATGGGCTTCACCTACACCGTGCTGAACGATGCCGGCAGCGTCATCGGCTGCGTCTACATCTATCCCCCGCAGGAGCCCGCCACGGATGGCGCCGATGCCGAGGTGCGCTCATGGGTCAGCGCCACCCACGCCGCGCGCGACGTCGAGCTGTACCGTGTCGTCCGCGACTGGCTGGCCGACGCGTGGCCGTTCCGCTCCGTCCGCTACGCGCCCCGGTCCGAGGCCAGCTGAGCCAGCTCGCTTCCCCAGGCGCGGGCGCGTTCCACCTCGCCGGCGCGCAGAGGGCCGTACTTTCCCTGCACCACGAACTTCTGGGCCTTCGCGACGACCTGGTAGCCGGCAGCGCGGAACCGCTTCTCGATGTCGCCGGTTGCGCCGCGGGGCGACCACCAGATCCGGGTCTCGAAGGCCGCCGCCCGCGCCTTCCCGTGCGGCAGTGCCTCGAGCCAGGTCCGCATCGAGGGATGCTCCAGGTCCGGCGGCCGCGGGGCGCCGGCCTCGCTGTGCGAGATGTTCTGTCGTGCCTGCTCTCCCGCCAGGCTGAAAGCGATGACCGGTGCCCCTGCCACCACCAGGTCAGCCTCTGCAAGCTCGGCCACGGTGACGCCGTCGGTCGGCGCGGCCGTCGCCTCGGGACCGATGCCGTCGGCCACCGCCTCCGCGATCGCGCGGGTGTTTCCCCACATCGATTCGTACACCACCAACGCTCTCACCGCTTCTCCTTTTGCTGGCTGCAACACGACCCGTGCACAGCAGACGCCGTCGGAACCGGGCGGCGCCAGTGCCAAGCGTCACGGGGGCGCGGTGCCAGACGATGGGTCGCGCGCGGGATCAGGGCAGATCCTCAGGCGAGCAGGCGCGCCACCTCGCGCGCGATCACCAGGTCCTCGCGCGCCGCCACCCGAAGCACCGACACCGGCGAGCCGGGCAGGCTGAGCAGCTCGTCCTCGCCCGACTGGTGGTTCAGCACGGCCGGCACACGCAGGGTTGCGAGCCGCCCGCAGATGGCGGTGCGAACGTCCGCCGCATGCTCGCCGATGCCGGCGGTGAAGACCAGCGCATCCAGCGCCGGCAGCGCCGACGCCACTGCCGCGATCCCGGCCGCCGCACGCCGCACGAAGATCTCGATGGCCAGCACCGCCCGCTCGTCGTCGGCGGAGGCGGCCCGCTCCACCTCTCGCAGGTCGGCGCTGACGCCGGAGACGCCCAGCAGGCCGGACTCGCGCTGCAGCGCAGTGCGCAGATCGGCGAGGGTCGTCCGGCCGTCGTCGAGCAGCTCCAGCAGGAGCCCCGGGTCCACCGAGCCGGAGCGGGTTCCCATCATCAGGCCCTCCAGGGGGGTCATGCCCATCGAGGTGGCCACCGATCGGCCGCCGTCGACGGCGGTCACCGAGCAACCGCTGCCCAGGTGCGCGACCACCAGGCGCAGCTCGGCCACAGGCCGCTCGAGCAGGGCCGCCGCCCGCTCCACCGACCACGACACCGACAGGCCATGGAAGCCGAAGCGGCGCAGGCCCCAATCGGCGTACCAGGCGTAGGGCAGCGGGTAGACGTACGCGGCAGGCGCCAGCGTGGCGTGGAAGGCGGTGTCGAAGCAGGCGACCTGCGGCAGGTCGGGGAACGCCTCGCGGGCGGCGGAGATCACCTCCAGCGCCGGCCCGTTGTGCAGCGGGGCGAGGTCGCGCAGCTCTTCCAGCTCACCGACCACGGTATCAGAGATGAGCATGGCGCCCGTATGCCGGGCGCCGCCGTGCACCACCCGGTGGCCGATGGCCTCGATCCGCCCGGCACCCCCCAGCGCGTCGCCCAGTGCGCCGCTCCAGCCGGTCTGCGCCGGTCGCTGCAGCTCGTCGCGCGAGACGGTCGCGTCGCCCGGCTCTCCCACCACGCTGGTCTTCAGCGAGCTGGAGCCGGCGTTGAGGACCAGCACCCGCATCGGCCTAGCCCGGCCAGGTCCAGTCGCGGATCTCCGGATCGTCCTCGCCGTGGTCGCGGGTGTAGGCGCGCGCCGCGATGCGCCGGTCGACCATCGCCTGCCGCACGTGGCCGGCCCGGTCGGCGAGGCCCGGCACGCGGTCGATGACGTCGATCACCAGGTGGAAGCGATCCAGGTCGTTGAGCATCACCATGTCGAACGGGGTGGTGGTGGTCCCCTCCTCCTTGTAGCCGCGAACGTGCAGGTTGTCGTGGTTGGTGCGGCGGTAGGCGAGCCGGTGGATCAGCCACGGGTAGCCGTGGTAGGCGAAGATGATCGGTCGCTCGGTGGTGAACAGCGACTCCCACTCCTTCTGCGACAGCCCGTGCGGGTGCTCGCTCTCGTCCTGGATCCGCATCAGGTCCACGACGTTGACGACCCTGACCTTGAGGTCCGGGATGTGCTGCCGCAGGAGCGCCACCGCCGCCAGCGTCTCGAGCGTCGGGATGTCCCCGGCGCAGGCCATCACCACGTCCGGCTCGCCACCCTGGTCGTTGCTGGCCCAGTCCCAGATGCCGATGCCGCGCGTGGCGTGCAGCACGGCCTGCTCCATGGACAGGTAGGTCAGCGCCGGCTGCTTGCCGGCCACGATGACGTTGACGTAGTTGCGGCTGCGAATGCAGTGGTCGGCAACGCTCAACAACGTGTTGGCGTCCGGCGGCAGGTAGACGCGGATGACCTCTGCCTTCTTGTTGATCACGTGGTCGATGAAGCCGGGGTCCTGGTGGCTGAAGCCGTTGTGGTCCTGCCGCCAGACATGGCTGGAGAGCAGGTAGTTGAGGCTGGCGATGGGGCGGCGCCACGGGATGTCGCGGGTCACCTTCAGCCACTTGGCGTGCTGATTGAACATGGAGTCGACGATGTGGATGAAGGCCTCGTAGCAGTCGAAGAGGCCGTGCCGCCCGGTGAGCAGGTAGCCCTCCAGCCAGCCCTGGCAGGTGTGCTCCGACAGGATCTCCATCACCTGGCCCTCGTTGGCCAGGTGCACGTCGACCGGCAGCGTCTCCGCCCCCCACTGCTTGTCGGTTGCCTCGTACACCATCCCCAGCCGGTTCGACTCGGTCTCGTCCGGGCCGACGATGCGGAAGCGGTCGGGATTGCGCCTGATGACGTCGCGCAGGAAGGCGGCCAGGACCCTGGTGGCCTCGGAGCTGACGGCACCCGGCTTCGGCACGTCCACGCCGTAGCCGCGGAAGTCGGGCAGCAGCAGGTCCTTGAGCAGCAGGCCGCCGTTGGCGTGCGGGTTGGCGCTCATGCGCCGCTCACCGCGCGGCGCCTCGTTTGCCACCGCAGGCGCCGGCGCGCCGGCCCGGTCGAACAGCTCGTCGGGCCGATAGGAGCGCATCCACTTCTCCAGCACCTTGAGGTGCTCGGGGTTGCTGCGCACGTCGGTCATCGGCACCTGGTGGGCACGCCAGGTGCCCTCCATCTGGACGCCGTCGACCTTGTCGGGTCCGGTCCAGCCCTTCGGGGTACGGAGGATGATCATCGGCCAGCGGGGACGTTCGCGGGTGCCCTTGCCGCTGCGCGCTGCCTGCTGGATGGCGGAGATCTCGTCCAGCGCGTCGTCCAGCGCGGCGGCGAGCTGGCGGTGAACGTCGGGCGGGTCATCGCCGGAGACCAGGATGGGCCGATGCCCGTAGCCCTCCATCAGGGAGAGCAGCTCCGCCTCCGGGATGCGCGCCAGCACCGTCGGGTTGGCGATCTTGTAGCCGTTGAGGTGCAGGATGGGGAGCACCGCGCCATCGGTGGCGGGATCCAGGAACTTGTTCGAATGCCAGCTGGCGGCCAGCGGACCGGTCTCGGCTTCGCCGTCGCCGATGACGCAGGCCACCAGCAGGTCCGGGTTGTCGAACGCCGCGCCATACGCGTGCGAAAGGGCATAGCCCAGCTCACCGCCCTCGTGGATGGAACCTGGCGTCTCCGGCGCCACGTGCGACGGGATGCCGCCGGGGAAGCTGAACTGGCGGAAGAGCGCGCGCATCCCCTCCTCGTCGCGGGTGATGGCGGGATAGATCTCGGTGTAGGTGCCATCCAGGTACGCGGCGGCCACCAGGCCCGGGCCGCCATGCCCCGGGCCGGTGATGTAGATCATGTCCAGCTCGCGGCGCCTGATCTGGCGATTGAGGTGGGCGTAGAGCAGGGTCAGCCCCGGCACCGTGCCGAAATGGCCGAGCAGCCGCGGCTTGACGTGCTCCGCGCGCAGCGGCTCCCGGAGGAGCGGGTTGTCGAGGAGGTAGATCTGCCCCACCGAGAGGTAGTTCGCCGCCCGCCACCAGGCATCGAGGCGCTGGAGCTCATCGCTGTCCAGGGACGTGCGCCGGGGCTTCCGAGGTGCTGCTGTTGGTGCCATGGCCCTATTCTCCCGCATCCTTCGCGCCACTCGGAGGTCGATGGGCGGCAGCTGCAGCGATAGATCTTCCGTTTCGCGCCCGACGGGCTCGCCGGGTATGCACATGTGAGATTTACAGGTGCCAGCCGAGCCTGGGCCGCGCCTCCGGGTGCCGTCCGTGCTTACCGTGTACCGATAGACCGATCAGACCGATACCCGTCACGCACTCGGGTCACGATCCGGGAAATCTATCGGTCGCCCGTCGCCCGTCGCCCGTCGCCAGTCAGTCGCCCGTCGCCAGGCTCAGGCGATGGCGGTCCCCAGCAGCGTACCGATGCCGAAGGTGATCGCCGCGGCCGCCAGGCCGAAGCCGAGCTGCCGTCCCCCGGAGAGGAGCGCGTTCTGCCCGGTCACCACGGTGATTCCCGCCCCAACCAGGAAGAGTGCCGTTCCGGCCAGCGCGGCCGAAATGACGATCGCCGCCGTGCCGGAGCCGAACAGGAACGGGATGACCGGGATGATGGCCCCACCGGCAAAGAGCACGAACGAGGTGCCGGCCGCCACCCAGGGCGAGCCGCCCAGCTCCTCCGGGTCGATGCCCAGCTCCTCCCGGGACAGCGTGTCGAGCGCCACGGCGCGGTCGCCTTCGACCAGGTGCCGCGCCAGATCGGCGGCCTGGTCCGGGGGCACGCCCTTCGCCTCGTAGATCAGGCGCAGCTCCTCCTGCTCCTCCTGCGGGAACGTTTCCAGCTCTTCGCGCTCCACCGCGATCTGGTTCGCGTACAGCTCGCGCGCGGACTGGACGCTGAGCCACTCCCCGAGCGCCATGGAGAGGGCGCCGGCAAGCAGTCCGGCGAGGCCGGCAATCAGCGCCGCGCGGCCGGTGGGATCGGCGCCGGCCACGCCCATCACCAGGCTGAAGTTGCTGACCAGCCCGTCGTTGGCGCCGAGGACGGCAGCGCGCAGGGCGTTGCCGCCCACCGCGCGGTGGCGTCCCTCGAAGCGGGCCAGCGTCCCGCCCTCGACGCCCGCGCTCACCTGGCGCAGGAGGCGGGCGTGCGAGCGCTCATCGGCGGGCAGCGTGGTGCCGGCGGCCTCGGGCTGGCTGTCGTACATGCCCTGCCCGGCGCGCTCCTGGCCGGCGATGGTGCTGACCACCAGTCCCGGTCCCAGGCGTCGCGCAAGGGTGACGAGGATGCGTGCACGCCACGTCGGGCGCACCCGTACGCTCTCCCCCGCCGCCTCCAGCCGCTCGCGCCAAAGCTGGCCGTGCCGCTCCTCCGCCGCAGCCATCCGACGGTAGAGCTCGGCGAGGCGCTCGTCATTGGATCCGTCAGCCATGGCGCGGTAGATGGCCACGCCGTCGACCTCGCCCTGCAGGTTCTCGCGCCAGCGCCGGAGGTCGTCCGCAGAAGCCGTCGTCATGTCAGGCATTCTGCGACATCCCGGGCGGGTCCATGCTCACCACCTCTCCGCCACCACGTCCTGCGCCAATCGGTCAGCAGCTGGCTGTATCGTCCACGATATTGCCCGTTGCCACGGACTCCGGCCCGTTTCCTGGCCGATGCCGGTCAGCGGCTGACCGAAACGCCATGACGGCGACAATTCTTGGCCGCTACCGTCACGGGCTGACGGGCACACGGGCTGACGGGCTGACGGGCACGCGGGGTCACCCAGCGGCGACGGCCAAAGCCTGATCAGCGGATCCCGGCCAGCTCCTGCAGCGTGCGCCAGTTGGCGAGCCGCTCCTCCTGGGTGGCCACGATCTCCTCCGACGGCGTCCCGTCGCGGCCGAAGTGCGGCGCGAACCGTCCCTCGGTGCGAGCGAAGGCCAGGAAGTCCTGTGCCGAGCCATCGGGCGCGGTGAACCAGTCCTCCTTCAGGGCCGGGTTGCCCTGCAGGCTGAGCCGCTCGGCGATCGTCTCGCCGCGACGCGGGTCGTACACCAGGAGCGGGAAGGCGCGGTTCTGGACCGCCAGCTTGGCCTGGCGCGTCGAGGCGTCGTCGGCGATCCCGTGCTCGGGCATACACGGGGTGTAGACGATCACCACCGCAGGCCCCGGGTACTCGTTCGCCTCCATCACAGCCCGATAGAAGTGGTTCAGGTGCGCCGGCGTGGTCTGCGCCACGTACGCGTCGCCGTGACCGATCAGGATCCGTCCCAGCTCCTTGCGCCGCTCGGTCCGGCCGTGCAGGTCACGCCCAAAGGCGGAGAGCTTCGTCACCTGGCCGCCGAAGCTGGCCGTGGACGCCTGTCCGCCGGTGTTCGAGTAGACCTGCGTGTCGAGCACCATGACGTTGATATCGGCCCCCGAAGCGACCACGCGCGACAGCGACTGGAAGCCGATGTCGTACATCGCGCCGTCGCCGCCCAGCGCCCAGACCTTGCGCTCGGGATGCCCGGCCTGGTTCCAGCGTTCGCGGATGCCCAGCGCGTCGGCCGGGGCATTCTCGAACAGGGAGTTGGTCCACGGCACCAGGAACGGGTTGAACGGATAGGTCGACCCGTAGACGGTGTTGCAGCCGGTGGCCGCCACGATGCCCATCGACTCCGGGCCGTGGACCTGTCGTGTGGCGGCGACCAGCATGCGGACCGCGCTCGCCTCGCCGCATCCGGCGCACGAGCCGGCACCGCCAACGTACCCGATCGCATGCTCGCCGAGCATCAGGTCGGCAAGCGCCTTCTCGTTGCGGTACTCCGGTGGCGTGATCGGGAGGGAACGGAAGAGCGAGATGTCGCGGAGGTATCGGTCCAGGGTGGACTCGCCGGAGTCCTCCTGGATGACCTTGTCGATCATGCGCAGCGCGTCGTGGCCCAGCGAGCCGCAGACCTCCACGCACTCCGCGCAGCCCTTGCAGTGGACCGGGTCCACGAAGATGCCGAACTGTGCCGGATCCAGGCCGCGCTTGGCCGGGACATCGGCGTACTTGGTCGTCTTCACGAAGTGCGATGTCGCGGTCGCCGTCGCCAGCTCGGGATCCGGCTGCACCTGTGCAAACTGACCGATGGCCTGCTCGAGCTGCTTCTCGGGCACGGCCACTCCGAGGATGGCGGTGTCCGGGCAGGCGGAGACGCAGGCCATGCAGCCCACGCACTTCGACGCGTCGAGCTCCGGGATCTGCGGCGCCAGGTGGCTGAAGTCGCGCACTGCGGCCGTGCCCGGCGGGATGATGCTGCGCGCCACGCCGCCATCGGCGGGGAGCCCCGCGTCAGCGGTGCCGCGCTGGTAGGCGGGCACGATGCCGCGGTTGAAGTCGTCCACGTAGGCGTGGACGTCGAACAGCGGCTCGATGCTGGCGAGGCGGCTCTCGTGCGCCTCCTTCGGCTCGCCGGCGTCCTTGACCAGGTCAACTGCCATCTCGATCCTCCAGCAGGTCGGCCAGGGTGCCGACCAGGTCCAGCGTCGAGAGGACGCCGATGGGATGCTCCCCGTCAGTCGAGACGACCACCAGGCGGTGGACGTGGCGCTCCTCCATACGGCGGGCCGCGTCGATCAGCGACTCGTCGACCCGGATGGTGAGCGCCGGGGACGTCATCAGGTGGCGGACCGCGAGGCCCGGCCAGGATGCCAGGCTCTGGCCGGCCGCGTGC
>Ga0210087_1000208_pt1 | contig 10184 bp, 10 predicted proteins | sample MayberryNW_Catta_4_FD_184878 | JGI IMG/M metagenome (GOLD analysis project Ga0210087, IMG submission 184878) | Wetland microbial communities from San Francisco Bay, California, USA, that impact long-term carbon sequestration -... | ecosystem: Environmental > Aquatic > Marine > Wetlands ... | reverse complement strand
CGTGGTAACACTTCAAATAGCAGGTCCTGCTGACTACTCTACTGGAAATCCAGCACTAGATTTCTTTTACACACTATTTAATGGCATAAGTGAAGTTCCACTATTCAGCTCACCGATCAATGGAATTCTGATTCTGGCAGGTGTCATCATTGCATCAAGATACGCAGGAGCAATGATGGTAATATCGGGTCTGGTTGGAGCGGGGATGGCTATTTTACTGGGGGCACCTTACGGGCTTGTTACGTTTGGTCTCTTCGGGTATAACTCAATCTTGACGGGTATGGCCTTCTGGTCAGGTCCGTTTACTAAGACAAATAAAGCAACGTTCTGGCTCTCCATATACGGTGCTGCTGCGACTGCAATAGTATGGATGGCATTTTCTCATTTGATGGGCGATATGTTCAGCCAGTGCGTTGGTCCGCCCGACGCAGCGTGTACATCGAATTCATGGGCTATTCCTGGCTTTACTTCATCATTCATCTTCACGACATGGGCCATGATGTATGCTTCACAAAGATATGGACGTGATATTTGGCCCGGCCCGCCACCACCACCAACTGCTGCCAAGCTCATTGCAGCTAGTAGCAATCCCGATACCAAGGATGACTTTAAGTGGACAGCAAAGGAATTCACGGTAGCGACACTAAAGGGCGTGTCTCAGGTTACTTTTGTCGAGAACTGGAAGACGGGTATTTTCTGGGTTGTGGGGTTAACCTTAGCGTTCGAACTTGCTCCCCTTGTGGACGTCAATGGCGACCCAATGAATCAAGATCGTCCTTGGTGGACAAACGGCTTCACGGCAGGATGGGATCCCTTATCCCCCTTGTTTCTGGGAGGAGTAATGGCTCTTATCGGATCGGCTATAGGAGCGGCGTGCGCGATATTAACGAAAATACCGACTGCTGAGATTAGATTGGGCCTTCATGGATTTAACCAAGTCTTGGTCATGATAGCTCTAACTAGCTTCCTTCCACTAACTGTGCAGTCTTTCCTAATCGCTGTCTTTATGACTGTAGCCTGTTCGCTGTTCGTGATGCCTGCCTTGCAGAGATTCTTTGGTATGTGGGGCCTGCCTGCTTTAACCGGACCATTCGTGTTCACTGCATGGGTCGCATTGTTGGGGATATCCGGATTCGAGAATATTCCTGCAGGTATTGGATGGTCACGTCCTTAGATCGAAAGAGGGCCTCGAGCCTGACCACTCCTCTTTTTTGTTTTGGAAGCCGCTATTGTTTGATACCTTTACATAGATGCTAAGTGTTACCCTTCTGTAATCGGATTGGAGCCCGAACAGTTTCATGAATTTTTGAAGTACTCAAAGGGTAGAATGGAAGGTCTTGCCGATCCCAGTAAATTACACTTGTTTATGGATTGGTGCAACAGGAAGGACTTTGAAGAACTTATGTTGCGTCTCAGCTCCGAGTCAAGGGGTGGCTGGGGAGAGAACATCTTCCTCGATTTTACTACAAAAAGAATAATTATCAGCAAAAAGAAGTTTTTTAGGAAATTTCTGGACTTGGGCTATGTTGCTGGAATGGCGCCCTATCCGTACCTTATCTTGAGTGAGAAGATTAAGAATTCGGACATCATGAAAAAGTCGGCCTCTATAGACGTTAATTCAATTTTGCTTAGACCTCAAAGCTTCTATGTGTGGTATAATGAAGTGGAGCGCATAGAGATTCGAAAGGGTACGGAAACTATCGTCCACAATATGATGGGATCGATGATTCAAACTAATTTTCTTACGATCACGACGGGTGAAAAGACCTATGATTTCAAATTGCCTACAAAAAAGGATGGCCACTTCGATAGAATCTTTTTTTGGCTAGATTCACTGATACCGGTTACAGTGATAAAAACCTAAGAACCGCAACAGATCGTTGCTAATGAGGATTTATTGTCGATGTCGACTCAATTCTAAACCGATTTCGGTTGCCGAATAATTGTCGATATTTTTTTAGACTTAAATAATTCAAGTATTTAGTAGTAGATGAGGTATTTGGAAATATGATGTTAGCACCTAGAGAGGTGGATAAGATGATGATCTGGACAGCTGCTCAGATCGCAAAAGGAAGAAAGGATAGGGGCGTTAAATTGAATTATCCTGAGACTGTGGCATATATTGCAGATCACGTTGTTGAAGGAGCAAGGGACGGAAAAAGTGTTGCAGACTTGATGAAGTCAGCTAGAACTGTATTGAAAAAAGCTGACGTGATGTCAGGTGTTCCTGATATGATACACACAGTGCAAGTAGAGTGCACTTTTCCCGATGGAACAAAGCTAGTGACCGTTCACGACCCAGTTCAATAGTTAGATGGAGTATGATACGAATGATTAAGAAGACAAAAGCAAAAGCAACTGCTAAAAAAAACAACAACCCCGCAGAAAGGAGGTATCTAATCGCATGATTGCCGGAGAATATGTTTTGAGGTCAGAACCTGTTATCTGCAATGAAAATAGGAAGACAGTTAAGATAAAGGTCAAGAATACTGGTGACAGGCCGTGCCAAATAGGCTCGCACACGCACTTCTTCGAGGTGAACAAGGCATTGGACTTCCCTAGAGAAAAGGCATATGGATTCAGACTGAATATCCCAGCCGGAACAGGAGTTCGATTTGAACCAGGCGATGAGAAAGAGGTAGAGCTGACTGAAATAGGTGGAGCGAGGATCGTTTACGGATTCAATGGTCTTACGATGGGCGGGCTAAGATCCTCTCATATAAAGAGCGCTGCTCTAGAAAAGGCTAAGAAAGCAGGATACAAAGGAGCTTAGATCGAAATGGTTCTAAAATTAACAAGAAAACAATATACAGACTTATTTGGCCCAACGAAAGGCGACAAGATAAGGCTTGGGGATTCTGAGTTGTTTATAGAAGTAGAAAAGGACTTGATCACCCCTGGCGATGAGTGTGTTTTCGGTGGAGGAAAAACATTAAGAGATGGATTAGCACAAACTCCAGGCGTTACTAATGCAAATGGTGCACTTGATTTTCTCATCACTAACGCTGTAATCCTTGATCCAGTACTAGGGATAGTCAAGGCAGATATCGGTATAAAGGATGGCAAAATAGCTGGAATAGGAAAAGGAGGCAATCCATACACGATGGACAAAGTGGACCATCACATGGTAGTCTCAGCTTGTACCGAAGCTACGGCTGGCGAGCATACAATATGTACACCAGGTCACTTCGATAATCATATCCACATGATTTCTCCTCAGCAGTATATAGATGGCATTAGCAATGGTATCTGCAGTATGATAGGTGGAGGAACAGGGCCTGCGGATGGCACAAATGCTACGACATGTACACCAGGTGTGTTTAATATCAGCAGAATGATGGAAGCCGTAGAAGACACTCCAATGAATTGGGGATTTTTGGGTAAAGGAAATGACTCTCATCCCTCACTTGCAACACAGATGGAACAGCTAGAGGCTGGAGCCTGCGGATTAAAAGATCACGAAGACTGGGGAACTACAGCAGCTGTTCTAGATGCTTCCCTTCGGGCGTGCGATGCAACTGACACACAGTTGGCAATCCATACGGACTCCATAAATGAGTGTGCCTACGTTGAGGATACGATTGATGCAATCGACGGAAGAACGCTGCACACCTATCACACTGAAGGTGCAGGCGGGGGACACGCTCCCGATATAATGAAAATCGCTGGAGAACACTTTGCCTTACCATCATCCACCAATCCAACACGACCATATACCGTCAACACCATAGACGAACATTTGGACATGCTTATGTTCTGCCATCACCTTAATCCCGCAGTAGCAGAAGATGTGGCCTTTGCAGAATCCAGAATTAGAGCCGAGACCATTGCAGCAGAAGACGTACTTCATGATGAAGGTGTACTGAGTATGTATTCATCAGATAGCCAGGCAATGGGACGAATCGGTGAAGTTGTCATTAGAGCATGGCAGACTGCCGACAAGATGAAGAAAATGAAAGGAGCGCTGAAAGGCGAAGAAGGCGAGAACGACAATCTGAGAGCTAAACGATACATCGCTAAAACGACAATAAATTGTGCAATAACCCAGGGGGTGGCGGATTATCTTGGATCATTGGAGGTAGGAAAATATGCTGATATAGCAATGTACAATACCGCATTCTTCCCTGCAAAACCAAAAATGGTCTTCAAAGGAGGATTTATCGCGTGGTCCATAATGGGAGATCCGAATGCTTCGTTACCGACTCCAGAACCTGTGTACTACCGGCCTATGTTCGGAGCCCTTGGAAGAGCAGTAAAGAATACATGCTTTACTTTCACGTCAAAGGCGGCAGACAAATTAGGTGTCAAGGAAAAGCTGGGCTTAGAAAAGATAGTACTACCTGTTAGGAACTGCAGAAGTATCAGTAAGAAGGACATGATGTGGAACGACAAGACTCCTGATATCACAATAGATCCGGAAACTTATGAAGTAAAGCTGGACGGCAAAGTAGCCACGGTAGAGCCTGCGAAAGAGTTATCGTCCGCACAAAGGTACTTTATGGCATAACAGCGGTCTTATAAGAACAGCAAGGGGAACGTCTTTTTTGGGGTGGTCGTTCCTTCGACCTTCTTCCCTATATTTTTCTTTCAGTTTTTCCTCAACCTTTATTTCTTGCTTCTGACGATAATTGCTTGATGTCGAATCCTAATTTTGGAGTATGGAGGCCTATGGCTGAGAGTGTGGAATTCAACGCCCTAGAATCAAATTCTAATGCTGTTACTGCCGTTGCAGATACTGTGAGGACAACTTTGGGACCTAAAGGATTGGACAAGCTCTTGATAGATCAATCTATGAATCGCCACATTTCTAATGATGGGGTTACCATACTTCTTTCTCTGCGCGCAATCCATCCAGTAGCACGTATGATTGTCGAAATAGCGGAAAGGCAAGAACAATTAGTTGGTGACGGCACCACTACCGCAGTGGTCATGGCTGCTGAGATGATCAAAGAAGGAAAAAGACTAGTAAAAGAGTTGGGTGTACATCCTACAAAAGTGGTTGAAGGAATAGATAATGGAGTTAAACACGCTTGCGACCTATTGCGGCAGGAGACCAAGACCATTTCCATTTCCGATCTGGGACTTGAACAAGTAGTCCGGACATCCTTGTCTTCGAAACTAGACGGGCTTAAGCTTTCAAAACTTGTGATATCTGCATTAAGAACGGTAGGCGACAATGCACGATATAATAAACTGTATGATTTTGACAAATCTATAATGGTAATAAGACGTACAAACATGGATGATGCCGTTGTTAATGGTATAGTTTTGGAACGGAAGAAGGTCGATCCTGAAATGCCAACCGAAGTAAAGGAAGCAAAAATCCTAATCGTTAAGATGGATCTAAAACCAGTCAAAGAATCATGGCTAAAAGAGGGAAGCAAGTACGATGAAATCTTGAATATGGAAAAGGATAGGGTATCAAAATCAAAAGAGATTGTGGATAAATTAGTATCTACCGGCGCAAATACAATTCTAATAGCTTCTACAGAAGTCGATCAAGTGATTGAAGATCTACTAGTTGCAAGAAAAATATTTGCAGTACGAATCTCAACGGAGGAGATTGAATATGTATCAAGGTACACAAAAGCAAAGCCAATCAGAATGGTCGAGGAGCTTAGCAGCGCGGGAAAATTAGGAGAGAACGACGATCAATTGCTAGGATATGCAGATGTTGTGAGGGAAGATGAAGAGAATTCGGTGGTTTACATAGAAAATGGCGCAGGTAAAAATATCGTTACTATGATAGTTTCAGGAACGACCAAGGAAACATCGCTTGAACGATGGAGAGCTGCGATCGATGGAGTGAATGCAGCAGAAGCTGCTCTTAATGAAGGCGTAGTAGCAGGTGGAGGGTCGGCTGAGCTGCATGTTATCGATAAAGTGAAGAAACTAAGGCTTAAGGGGCTGGAGCAGGTAGGACTTGAGGTTGTTGTATCGGCTCTTGAAAGCATCATGCGACAAATTCTGACAAATGCAGGTTATAATGGATTGGAAAAAGTAATGGCCGCAAAAGCCTCACCTTCTGGCTTCGGGATTGATATAGATTCGGGGGAACCAGTTGATATGTGGAAGAGGGGGATATTGGACCCTTTAAAGGTAAAGACAATGGCTCTAGAAGCTGCTGCCGAGATATCTAAATCGGTTCTCCGAATAGACAGAAATTTGGCAGCTGAAGATTTAAGTCCTCAATCACTTTCTGATTCGAAGAGGTAATAAAGAGGAGGAGGGGAGAATTTCATCCTTGCTAATACGTCACTGCGTCGAGGAAAGTAATATAGACGAAAATTATCTGGTGACAGATCCAACTCAAATAAAACATGTTATAGTTTCTGGTGGCAAGATCCATTCGATGTCTGGATTCATCGATCCAACTTCTCACCTGAATGTTGACTATGCTCTACATAAAATAACAAAATGCGTTATCGCCGAAAAATTTGAAATAGGAGCTCAAGTCAAGATAGGAGATAATGGGTTGGTTTTTGCTCTAGTTGTTCCGTCATCATATGGTCATTACGGCAGTGTTGATTATACTCAGAGATTGACAGATATGATAGATAAGGTAAAGGAAAATGCAAAAGTATCTCCCACGGCGTCAGTCCAAACTTCCGCTTCAAATTCCAACACCGCTAATCCAGACACAAAAGCATGAAATAGAGGTAGAGGTAGAGAAAATTTAGTGTTAACGGTCAACCGAATTCTGGGGAATATATACAAAGATAAACACTTAGACACTTCTTTCAAGGAGTTGGCTTCAAAGCAGCAAAATGAAACCTTTTTAATTACCCGAACGGAATCGCAGAGGCAGAGGATGAGAAAGGTCTCCAATAAAGGAACTGACATCGCTTTGAGCCTCGATTCTGGGAGCCATCATCTAAGACATGGAGACGTACTTCTCTTAAATGATGATCAGATCGTAGTTGTTGAAATTGAACCAGAAAATGTACTACAAGTAGAGATCAGCAAAGAAACACTCACAGGCAATGCTGATAGTGTAATTCAAATACCTGTCCAAATAGGTCATACCATTGGAAATCTCCACAGACCAATTAAGCTTGATGGATCTAGAATATACTTTCCAATTCAAGCCGAATCTGAAATTGACATGTTCCGAAAAATGTTTCACCCTTTTCATCACCATATAGAGATCCAAAGCAAAAAGATAGTGTTTGAACCTGATGAGAACATGAATGTGCATGACCACTAGGAGATCAAATGGATAATGATTGCCTTATGAGCAGAAAGATAAGATCATTACCACGAACTCTGAAATGAAGAATTATGATTTTGAACTGCGACCAGAGGATATAGGACTGTTACAGTTATCAGATTCATTCTTTCCTACAGGCATGTATACGATGTCAAATGGATTAGAAGCTATATTTTATGGTAACAAGAAGTCCATAGCTAACCCAATGGATCTGCTCAATCTCTTAAAAGTGTATATAGAGAATCAGATTGGGCCTGCTGATTGCACCGCTCTGGGGGCTGCTTATGACCAGATTGCCAAAAACAATCTACCTAAACTTATTGAAGTAGATAACATCATTTTTTCAATGAAGCTGGTTGAAGAAATAAGAAACGCTTCTTCTAGATCAGGAACACAGTTGCTACGATGCGTTGGATCATTTGTCACGGATAATTTGACAATGAATGGCTATCTAAAAGCCATTTCTGCAAAGAAAGCAACAGGAGTGTTTCCAGTTGCCTTAGCAGTGTCAGCTCATAGCCTCGGGATCCCCAGGAATAAAGCTGCGCTGATCATGCTGTACGGGTTCACGGTGAGTATGGTGGGAGCTGCTCTGAGGTTGGGGATTTTGCAACACTTTGACGCTCAGATGATCATACATCAATTAAGAAACACGCTTATAAGTACAATCAAGTCAAATATAGACAGGCCGTTGACCGGCATTTGGCAATTTGCTCCTGGTATAGATCTCATACAGATTTCACATGAGAAAATGCTTTCAAAAATGTTTATAACCTAAACCACTAGTACAATTTTTATGAGTTCTAAAAGGATCCCTCGTGTAGGAGTCGGCGGGCCAGTAGGTTCAGGTAAAACGATGCTCATAGAGCAGTTTGTACCTCTTTTGGCTGCTAAAGGTTACAATATTGGCATAATATCAAACGATGTAGTATCAAAGGAAGACGCAGAAAGGATGAGAAAAAATTTGGCAACAGAGAGAGGGTTAATGCCCGAAGATCTCGTTATCGGTTTGGCTACAGGAGGATGTCCCCATACAGCCGTCAGAGAAGATCCATCTATGAACTTGTCAGTAGTTGAAGAGATGGAAACAAAATATACGAATTTGGACCTGATAATTATTGAGAGTGGGGGAGACAATATTACAACTACTTTTAGTCCTGCTCTCGCAGACTACTTTATTTATATAATTGATGTAACAGGAGGTGATAAGTATCCACGAAAGAGAGGTCTTGGAATTGAGACATGCGACCTACTGGTGATTAACAAGATCGACATTGCCTCGATTGTCGGCGCAGATCTGAGCATAATGGAAAGGGATGCAAAAATCGTTAGAGGCGACAAACCTTATGTTTTTGTCAATTCAAAGAAAGGACAAGGAGTTGAGGAGGTTGCCAACCACATTACCAAATACGTCCTATTTGATCAGCCACCAAGAGCTATTACTCCAAAGGCGAATCAGTAAATGCCTTTGAAATAACGTTTGATTGTAGTACAGTATACTTCTTAAAGAGGCGTGGGTGAATTGTTCTGTGACAAGTAACGATATCAATGACTCTGGCGGGTCGATTGGCAACTCCAAAGAAAAGATTGAGCCCGATTTCTCCGATACTGGTTCAGGTGACACTAGCTCGCCAGATTTTTATATTCCATCGGACACTCCACCGGAAGTTCTTGCGTATGGATCAGACCTTCCACAGTTGGAGGTGGGAAGATCAGGAAAGATAGGCGCCCTCACTATAGAATTAGAAGATGACAACGATCGAAGAAAAACCATCGTCAGGGATCTCTTTACAAAAGGACCTCTACATGCACAGCGTGCCCTTTACTTGGAGGAATCCTTGCCTTCAATGGCTTACTTGTACATTATGTCAACATCAGGGGGGATATTGCAGGGTGATAGATATAGGATGGACATAGCTTTGTCCAAGGGTGCATGCGCGCATATCACGACTCAAGGGGCGACTAGAATTTATCGAATGGAGCGGAACTATGCCACCCAGATCATTAATGTTAATTTGGGAGCTAACTCCTACTTCGAATTTATTCCGGATCAGATCATTCCGTACAGAAATTCAAGATTTTACCAGACCCTCAAAATGCGGGTGCATGACACTGCTACGATGATCTATTCGGAGATGGTTGTGCCGGGTAGGGTGGCTAGCGGTGAGTCTTTTGAATACGATATATGTTACATGAAGGCTGTTGGTTTGAATCAAGTTGACCAATTGAGATTTACCGACATAGCAATTCTAGAACCACGAGAAAGAAACCTAAGTCAATTAGGAATACTTAGTGATCGTACGGTTGTAGGGAGTGTCTACCTACTCTGCCCCACATCCGCGGTAAAATCAATTAAAGAGGAGATAAATTCGACTCTTTCACTCAATAACGATGTTATGGCTGGTGCTTCCATCATGCCGTACAATTCGGGGATGATCGTGAGATTGTTAGGAGATGGAGCAAGCGCACTGAGAGCTGCAATATCTGATGTAGTTCGAATCACTAGAAAGGCCATATTAAATGCGGAATTCACCGGAATCAGAAAGGGGTAGTTGGATCCCCTACTTTCCTCCCATTGCGATTCTACTTATTGTATTATTGGTTACTGGTTTTCTTAGGTTGTTCATGTGCAAATAACTGTCGACTGAATAAATTTAGTTATATTTACACAAGACGGCAAGCGATGCGTTGAATTTTGGTATTTAGGGGCTATTCTACCCCTCCTAGGCTCGTTCGGCAATAAGTATTCATAGCAACAAGAAGAAATGAGGTCGGTGGATCTATGCTCATATTGAATATTGCAGACCATTAATAACGTCCTACATCAAATATCAAAGAAACCATAAACACGTAGTAGTGCGGTAATATGATAATGCTTGTATAGATGGATGACCAACGAAGGACCAAAGGCGTCTTCAACTACTATTCATCATTCATGGTCATACTCTCTTTAATTTCCAAGAATTACCCCTGA
>Ga0210087_1000205_pt1 | contig 10265 bp, 15 predicted proteins | sample MayberryNW_Catta_4_FD_184878 | JGI IMG/M metagenome (GOLD analysis project Ga0210087, IMG submission 184878) | Wetland microbial communities from San Francisco Bay, California, USA, that impact long-term carbon sequestration -... | ecosystem: Environmental > Aquatic > Marine > Wetlands ... | reverse complement strand
ATACAATATATTCCCACCCACGATCCACATTACTAAAAGTATATAACTCTAGTAACAGAACTATTCTCATATAATGATTATATACTTTCATGAATAATATTTTATAATGAAAAATAGCGAAGCGAGCTCTCTTGGAACCTACTATGCAGATCATAGAGCTCCTGCTATTTTAAGTCAAAATAAAGACAAAGAAATTGGAAGAGTATTCGCAGAATACAAAGATAAATTGATAATAGTAGATGGCGAAGTCAAAAAAGAACATGTATATTTAATTCCGAAAACTAAAGTTGATCGTTATGGTGATAATCAAGTTTATCTTAATATGTCAGAAAATTCTTTGAAAGAATTTGAAAATTAGATCGTAGTTAAGTCTGTTAAGTAACGGTAACGATATATTATTACTTATCTATCTTTTCTGCGAAAATATGTCCCTGGCTTAGAGTCACAATCAGTTTTATACATACGTTATCTTCGTACTAATTATACAATTAATCTAATTGTTACGGGGATAGATAGTGACTAGTCGTTAGGGACACCAGGGACACCTGAAATATTATTTATTCATCGTCTGAATTAGAACTAGAATCATCATCGGAAGAGGTTCCACCGGTCTCAGCAATAGATGGTGGTGCAGGTGCTGGTGGTGCTGGTGGCAAAGTCTCATTTAACGCTGGTAGAGAGGTAGGCAATACTGCGCTCAGATCAAGATCCGACCTAACATCATTAGAGTACTTTTCAGTTTTGTCCTCATTAGTTAGTGTTACAATAGTTGATATGTTCTGTATTTTAGGGTCAATTAGCGTACTTGCAAGTTGTATTGTGCCCGCTGTATTGTTCAAGATAAAACCATCAGGAAATGATGATAGTTTTATTAATGTACCATTTATGCGATCGTAAATACCCATCTGGGCATTTATTCTCTGTCCTACTATTGATTCATCCCCCATGCTGTATTTTATTATAAGTTTCACTTGATTTCCCTCTGCATTAACCAGCGGGAGAGCAGTGGCTTGAGTTACAGAGATATTACCACGTTGTTGGGCAAACAGATCTACTGAAGATGATGGAAAATAAATAAGAGCCAATACAAGAAAACTAGTGATGACTGTCTTGTTGTCGACAAACTTGTTCATGTTACTGACACATGTTGATTAAATGCATCATCTACGATATAAAGAGGTATTACCAAACTATTTGTTTATACGAGTTATTGGTTTTGACAATGGATTATAAATGATTCGTCGGCTTGAGCAATCTGCGTTAAAAAGAATTATTTAGTAATATTTACAGATCTAGCAGACAATCCACCAAAATCTGTACTATTGTTATTTTTTGTACCAGTTATTAAATCAGTTTTATTTGCCTCTGCAATATCCGTTGATTCTGCAGATAATCCTCCAAAGTCTGTATCTTTGCTAGGCTCATTATTGGATGCATTCAAAGCTATCACTATTGATTGATTTATTGCTATCAAAATCACCGATACGAGAAGAATGAATATTAGTAAAGACATATTGTCTCTATAATGTTATGATATAAATAATTTCCAAGTATTCTATTTCTCCAAATTATTATTATGACGGCAACAACTTCAGTACCGTCAACGCAAATAAGCTCACGTCGTAGCTATGGACACATTTCCAGGCAGTCAACGAACTCTTATTTTTATATGAAGTCAAAAGAAGTTCTCGCTGTTTTGAATTTGCTCTCTCTGAAGCATTAAGAGATATTATCAGGCAAGAGCCGGATCACGAAATAGATCTGAAAGATGCTCTCGGTATCCTGTGAAATTATTCCAACTAGAGAAGCACCCAGAAAACTCAGTCAGACGCTAGGTATACCAAATGTAATTATTATTTTTCTATCTAATCCATGTCTAAAAAAAATAGTTTTCGGATTTCTTGTTATGTGCCTATTCTAGACGGATGTTTGGGTTCAAGAACCTTTCAGGGGAACCAGTCGGGTGAAGCAATATTATTTTTTGATTCAATTAAAATAAGTAAAGAAGAAAATATAATACCAGCCAGTATTCCAGCTACAGCTATACTTACTGATGGTAAAAAATAAGTTATTAATAACGACTTGTGGACTTATTGAACTAGAAAGATTAAATATTTAGTTTTTAGAAGTCGTAGTTTGAGATGGCTACATTTGTTGAAATGGATGATAGAGTCACACTTTCAACACAAATGGATCAGAACATTGGCCCGGTTATCCTCATCAATGAAATCAGTGTTGACCCTGAGAATATCGAGGAGTTTTTAAAGGTATGGGCTAAAGATGCTAATATTATGAAACAACAACCAGGATTTATCTCAGCCCAACTGTACTGAGGTATTGCAGGTAGCTGTATGTTCATTAATTATGCTGTTTGGGAATCTACTGATAGTTATAAGCGGGCGTTTGACAATCCTGACTTGTCTAAATTATCTGATTTCCCTGCAAATTCTGTATCTCCTCATCTATTCAAGAAAGTTGCAGTACCTGGAATCTGTGTGGAATGAATCTTTTGTAACTGGTCTTTGAGGTTTTGAGTATACCTATGGACCTGTAAATATGGGCTTACGATCTGGTATTGTAACTCTTCTTGTCTTTTCTCAAAAAGTATTTATTAACAGCGTAACTCAATGCGGCCATGGTAATTGCACCTGCGATTCTTCTTTTGATCGACAATAATTATAATTATACATTAATGATTTAACGATATCATGATTTAGAATTGGTCGAATAGTTTTTGACACAATAATCTGCTTGATACAATAGACTGTTGGAATAATAATATTTATAATCATATTCTAGTGTATCAAGAACAAATGGCTAAAATGCAAAAAAAGAGTCTTGATTCTTCACCCGACGAAACACGAAAATTTGAGAAAGGCAAGATCGAGCTTGTAAACCTAGGGGATGTTACAATCGGTCGTGGCATATTAGAACCAGGGTGGAGCTGGGAAAAATGTGTGAAGCCAATTGTAAAAACAGATAGTTGTCAAGCACCTCATACTCAGTACTTTGTTTCGGGTAGACTCAAAGTAGTTATGGATGATGGCACTGAAGAAGAGTTTGGTCCCGGAGATACCGGTGTAATTCCACCTGGACATAATGCGTGGGTTGTTGGAAATGAGCCAGTAGTTGCAATTGATTTTACAGGCCTAAAAGAATATGCCAAAAGTTGAAGTAGCTAGATAACGACAATTTTTCTTATTTTTTGAACTTATCTCGTCAAAGCAAGTTCGGTCTTAATAGAGCAGGGTCACATTTTTTATTGTAGATGGTAAGAATATTACCTGATCGACAATTTATTTCTGTTACCGACCAGTTTGAAGTCGTCTGTGTTCGCGCTTGATGTGCGTTTGGACTTCTTGACGTGTTCTAAATTTCAACTTGCAGACTCGGCAAATGAGTCGTCTAACCCTTAGCCTCGTCGCATATTCACTTTTTGGTACTATATCTAGGTATTGACGAGCATAAAATAAGTCGTCATCTTCTTTAGATTTGTCTTCGGAAGTGACAGATGTTATCATAACACTGCGCAGCTTCAGGATATCCGTAATATATAAGCAGTTAACCACTGTTGCAAAACATTTGTGGTTCGTCAGATGTTAGCACCTACAATGCGTGATGGGTCCAAGTCATGTTGAACAGATCTCCTCGTGGATCATTGAAAACACTTTAAAGTCTTGCCAAACCCCCTTGGGCCCACCCACTGCGTGGGTTCATATACTTATGGATACCTTAGATATGTCGATAGAATATACGATGAGCGATGGGTGTGACAGGAGGTGGTTCTAATGCCTACCTCATGCACAACACTGAGAAATATTAAGGATAGAGTACCAAATTCTGTGAATTCTAAGTTAATAGCAGATTTTCACTCTTATATGAAAGACAATGCCACTTCCGAAAGACATCAAAATAACAATCTGAAAGCTGTTATTGCCTTTGCCAAGTTTATAGCATTCGACACGAGTATCTACCAAATATCCACAAAAGTCCAAGTTACTGGATTTCTCGATACGAAAATCAAGGTTGATTGTGAAGTTCCTGAAAAAAGATGGATTACGACGTGGAATGACTATTTAGTTCGAATTAAGCATTTCTTTAGATAGTTACATAATTACAAAACCATATCAAGCTAAAACCCAAATTATTCGCCTCCTTTGACCGAATGGAATACGCCAGAATTCGTGAATATCAAAAAGAAGAGAACAAATAGATTGAGTCCATATGGGGAACATGAAATCTGGGATATCGAGGAACTTAAGACAGTCATAAAATATGAATCTCACAAACGTAACAAAGCGGTATTATCACTGCTTTGGGATCTGAACGGAAGAAATCATGAGATCACATTATTAAGAATAAAACATGTTAGGTTAAGAGAGCGATATGGAGAAGGTGAAATTCCTTATCGCTCAAAAAGATACTGATGAGGATGATAAATCTTTATCGAGTATTTTTCCTGCATTAATCCTATAGACCTTTTTGATGATGCAAATATTTACGTTCCTGGCATAGGAGTCGATAATGATATGCTTTACACCGAATTCTTCAGCTGGTGATTTCTGCAATTCTATAAGTTGCTCTGCGGCAGCAGAACCGATCTTTGTTGGCGAGATTTGTATCGTATCAAAACCAATTTTGAAGAAGTTTTTTAAAGACTAAATTATAAGAGGAGGTGAAATAATATGAGAAAAATAATCGTCTTATCAATGATTACATTAGATGGAGTAATGCAAGCACCTGGTGGACCTGGAAGATACATCAGGCGGTTTCAAATATGGCGGTTGGGTTGCACCTTATTTTGACGAAGTTTATGGTAAGGTCATGGAAAAACAGATGAAACCTGCAGATCTTCTTTTGGGCAGAAAAACATTTGAGATTTTTGCTCACTACTGGCCAGAGCATGAAAATGGATGGCCAGGTATCAATGATGTCACAAAATATGTCATGTCCAAGACCATGAAAAAGTCAGATTGGAAAAACTCAGTTTTCCTCAAAAGCTTGGCAGATCTTGAAAAGCTCAAAAATTCAAAAGGTTCTGACATTCAAGTTCACGGCAGTGGTGAGCTCATTCAACTGCTACTTAAAAATGATTTAGTGGACGAACTCTGGCTCAAAATTCACCCGTTGCCTCTTGGTAAAGGAAAAAAGTTGTTTGACAATGGCACGATTCCGGCAGCATTTACATTAATAGAGAGTTCTGTTACACCAAGTGGAGTTATTATTACCAATTACAAGCGAGCTGGAAAAGTCAAGACAGGTACTGTTGGATCTTAAGGAGAAATAAAATGAGAATAATTGTTTCATCAGAGGGGATGGAGGCCTCCCACTCTTTCCCTTCACTCCCCACTTCCTTTAATACAACCAATATATGATGTCGTCACCTTGTCTAGGTTATTTCACCTTTCTCAACTGCAGAACTTAATAGTTTAATCACAACCTTGGTAAAACATAATGACTTATGCTGAAACTCCAATCATTCACTTTTCTATGGGAAATTTCGTTAGTTCTCAAATGGGATTCTCTGGTAGTAAAAGAAATAGAAAAATTGGATAATCCGAATTTGGGGATAGAGGGGGAATCGGATCCTTATGAATTATTTATGTATGCTCTTAATACTGACCTGACCAAGGAAGAATATATTACAAGATTGAAAATATTACTAGAGATATCTGCATCGATCCTGAAAAAAAATTAACTCCCGCAGGAAACCCCGTGTGCAGGTCAACCAATTGTAAATCTCTTCCCCAACGATTATTTATGATAATACGCCATGTACCGTCAAACTATTGACGTAGAATATCCCTCGCGGTGGCAGTAAAATTGGCAGGATGCCATCGGGTCCAGTTCCATTGAATGACCACTCGTTAATTACAAGTGGAAGATCACTTTCCCTGACAACTGATTGGCGCACCTCTGAGCTTGTGAATCTTAAAGTGAACAAAGAATAACTCGAAATTGAAAAGTCTCATCTTTCATCAGCTAGAATCGTCAGAAGTACTTTTATGCAGACAGACAATATCACTGGCTACTACAAGGTTTTTTATTCTCCTCCAAATAGATCTAGATCACGAGTAAGCTAATGTATAAATTTGGTACAAAAAAACATGCAATTGTTTATTCAATAATAACTAGTTTACTATCATTATCATTGCTATTGTTATTGAACTTGAATACCACTTATCAAGATGCTGTTGCTCTATCGCCATCTTTTGGACTTCAAGAGATAACTAATGAAAAAGACCAGTGGGTTCAAACTTATGGCAACAACGACTCTGGTCTCAAATCCAATTATACCGATATACTGGCGGTTAATTATCTTAGTAATGGGAAGAGTTTGAATTCAACGATTTGGTTGGCTTCTGGATTTAAGAATTCCTCTGTTCCTGTATATGATCAACCATTTAGAAGCATAACTTATTGAATGCTTATAGATGCTGATTCCAATCCACAGACAGGGTATAACGGAGCTGATTATGATTTTTATGTGGAAGCAACAGGAGGAAAATTAAACGGATATCTTTACCAACTATCATCAACAGGCGCCTATAGACTAGTAGGATCAAAAATAGATCTTACACAGCCTCTTCTTGACCCCGACGCTTTACGAGGCTCTATTACTTTACAGTTAGACTTAAGCTCTATAAACTACCCTAGTAAATACAATCTTTTATTCTATTCAGCGGAGTCATTTAAGTCCAATGAAGTTAGACAGTTTACTAGTTGGGTAAGTGTTCCTCCCCCAACTCTCCTTATAACCACATCACCAAGTAATGTTATGATAAGACAGGGACAAGAACAGACAATTCCCGCCAGGATAAAATCGACTACTGGCTTTTCTAATGATGTCATTAATATGTCACTCTCTGGATATAATAATGACAATCTCTTTGCTGCATCGGGATTTAATTCAAGTGATTTGCACGTAGCTGTCAAAGATAACCAGCCCCCTTTGTTTAGAGTTGCAGTTCCTCAGCAAACTTCATTAAGTATTTACACGATACCTTTGATAGTAACTATACGTGAACCCTCTACAGCCACATTAACAAAACCAATATCTATGAACACGACCCATGGAGCAATCAACCCTGAGTTTGAATTATCTAAAAAGTATCCAACGGTTGGCTATCTTACAAAGCCAGTAAACTTTACTGTAACAGTAGTGGAACCAACAAGTATTAACGAACAATTTAAAGATTTCTGGGTCACATACGGTACCCCCTTGGCAATCCTCGCTGGCGGGATAGTAGGAGCCTTTTCTACATTTTTTATCGACTACTTGAGGAGCAAGCGGGAACGCAAACAAGAGAGCCATAGATAATCACACAGCTCCTGATCTGCCGCCATTCCTTAACATATACCTCCGGGCCCGCACAATTAGATATTATAGCTTGGAAGGCACATAATGAAAGCGGACTGAACATGACATGCATGGACTTAAAGACGGAATGGTAAAAACTCTGCTAAGCTGAATATTATCCAGAAATAATTTATTGGACTAAAATCTAATGTCCTAGCATCCCACTGTATAGGAATTGAAAGTTTTCTCATGCCACCTGCTGTTTCGTTTGCTAGTCGATAGAATATCTCAAGGGAGTATCTGTTCGGTTGGTTTGTTACTGGTGGATGGCGTACTAAAGGGCCAACTCATATTTTGTAGGTTTTCTTTCGGTCGTATTGACTATGTAGTTTATTGTTATTAAGCTACTACAATTTTCAGATAGTATTATTTTTCTAAAGCTGTTGGGACTCATATTGGGATTCTTAAAATATATGTCTACATCCATTGAAGAAGGTTTAACAGGGCTGGATAGGCTTAAGCTAGAAAATAAGAAGGAATGGAGTATGTCACACTTGTTAGGATTAATAGAGCATGAAGATACCTCCAATAAATTTAGTTAACTTACGAAGCAGATTTACAGGTTAGAAAAGAAATACGGCTGGATTGCCAGAATATTGACTATTGAAAATAATTTACAATGTCCAAAATAAGAAGTAGTAGATCAGTGTCTTGAAGATAACAAGGAACGATGAGCTGAATCACTTGAAACCCCTTTAATAATACAAGATTATAGGATCTGTATGAAGGTTGGTCTATTCCTACCCCAAATGGCCGAAAATATTACTGCAGAGAAGGATCCGTCGAAGGTAAGTATCTATATGGTTTCATATCCAAATGTACTAGAATCTCCTGTGCCGTCCAATCAGATGAGAACGCCAATGACAGGTACCATCGAACAAATTGGAAATGACATTGAGCAAATTAGGGCAATGGGTACAGATCACATAATATTTGGTCATCAATTTTCTCCTATAGGAAGAGATATGAAAAGGATGATTGAAGTAACGATGCAACTTGCCAGATATGCTAGATGAGATTGACTTTGTATATTATCTTGACTGAATCAAATAGTGCTTCTGATGCAGATCTAACATATTTGATAAGCCAGTAGAAATAGATTCTTAATTAATAAGGTACTCATTCGTTAGTAACACTCGACTGAGTTCCATGGAAGAAACTTGCAAGGGGGCTTCCAAAGGCCAAAAACTACGCAGACGACAGAATTCCTCGATTAGATGAAATTCAAAAAATTCTCACATATCCGGACTGGAGAATGAGAGCTATCGTCTGTACCATGGCTTCTTCAGGTTACTATCACTTTAAATACGTCTTAGTATGTAGAGGGTTCGTGTCAAGTTTCAGACTTGTTAGGAAAGATCATCTAATCTTTGCTGTTGTCATTTCAACGCTTGTTATTTCAAGCCCATCAATTAGTAACCATGATTATTTCAAGAGTACTAAAGTAGTATATGGTCAACCAGACTCAGACCAAATAAATTCCAATACTACGAATTCGATAAATATTCAGGATATCCCATTGGAAAAAGTCCATGTAGGAGATATTGATGTTGCGTACAAGATGTTTGGTAAAGGTGACCCTATAATACTCTTCAATGGCGCTTCTGATAGCATGGATGCCTGGGATCCTTCCTTTCTAACGAATATTTCTTCAAATCATACAGTTATTGTGTTTGATCAACGTGGAATTGGAAATTCAACAGTTGGTTCCGCACCATACACCTATGCGCAACTAGCAAACGATACAGCGGGTTTGCTTGATGCTCTGAAAATAGCAAAAGCAGATGTTATGGGATATTCTTTAGGAGGACATATAGCTCAGGCATTTACAATTAGCCATCCCGAAAAGGTTAACAGGCTAATACTTGTTGCTTCATCATGTGGCGGAAAAGACAGCATACCTAAACCAGCTGAATTTCTGAAATTGCAAGCTGATGTTGTAAACAAATCTCTACAAAATATTCCCATTACTCAGGAATTGAGAGCGCTTAATGTTGCCTCGTTAGGATCGGGATGGGTCAAACTGCATCCTGAATCAGTTGACGTTCCAGCAAACACTACATCATTACAACAATTGAAGCCTGGTTTGACTCCTGAAATAGCAGATAAGCAGAAGAGCCTAGGTATTTGGGAGAATACAAACTGGAGTGGTGCTTGTGATGCGGAAGCGAAATTGGCAAAACCCACCTTGGTCATAACAGGAACAGATGATAATAACTACATGCCTCACGGAAATGCTTTAATTCTTGCAGGTAAAATTCCAGGAGCCTGGCTTGTACAGATCAAAGATGCTGGTCATGCAGTAATGGATCAATACCCAGCTGAAATCGGTAAGATATTAAATACATTTTTATCAACTACGGGCCAAAATACGTGAAATATCAATTGAGTGACACGAAGAATTGGAGCAACACAGAGTCAATGATTGTCTTGCTGAATTAGGTTCCCTTAGAGAAGAGTTTAACTAGTTGATCAAAATGACCTTATTCACTATCTCACTGCATTCGCTGATGTATTCCATGATTTCTCCGGCATTTGCTCGAATAAATAATACATATGTGTATCTACTCTATGCGAAGCATCTTCGTATAATGACCTATTCGACGCATTCCGTTTATCTCTGCAGTTCTGGCATTAGCCTTCGGTCAGTAGATGCCAGGCGTGATACTCTACTACTGCTTCTTGATTGCTGTTTTTGTCGTTGTCGCTCTGCTTTATGAACTCTGTAAAGTTTGTACAATCCATTATACTGTTACAGTAAATGCAAATCCATCTCATCTTATCTCACTGTAAAGTACTCATAACGCAGACATTGTTTATATAACATTCTTCTATAGTTCTGAAACAATGAGATGACGACGGTGGTGGAAGATTCTTCTTTATATGCATTCTTCACTCTTTTTTT
>Ga0210087_1000204_pt1 | contig 10274 bp, 11 predicted proteins | sample MayberryNW_Catta_4_FD_184878 | JGI IMG/M metagenome (GOLD analysis project Ga0210087, IMG submission 184878) | Wetland microbial communities from San Francisco Bay, California, USA, that impact long-term carbon sequestration -... | ecosystem: Environmental > Aquatic > Marine > Wetlands ... | reverse complement strand
GAGCGACGAGATGATGGCCACCGTGACCCAGCTGCGCTGAGGCCCTCGATGCGCTGCCTTCGGCTGCTGATCGCCCTCGTCGTCGCCCTGGTCGTCACCCTCGGCGCAAGCGCTGCTGCGGGCCCCGCTCGGGCCGCCACGCTGCCGGCCGGCATCACGGCAAACTTTTCGGGCACGGCGCAGGCGTTCCAGGCGGCCCAGCAGGGGCTGCTCCTGCTGCTGGTGCTTGCCATCGCGGTCATCTATATCGTGCTCGGCATCCTGTACGAGAGCTTCATCCATCCGCTCACGATCCTCGCCGGGCTCGTCTGGGCCGTCGCGCAGCCGTACCGGATCGTCTTCCTCGAGCGGGCGGACCGGGGGCTGTACGACTACCTCGTCCAGCCGCCGCTCCTCGTGGGGCTCGTCGGGGTCGTGTTCGCGCTCGTCGTCGCGCCCGGGCTGGTCGAAGATCTCGAGAGCGAGGGTGATGGCCCCGAGGCCTGAGATCGCCCACTGGCTCACGGGCTCGGTCTGCCTCCTGCTCGGGCTGGTCCTCCTGTCGGAGGCGATCGTCGGCACGACCGTCTTCCGCCGCCGCGCGTGGCGCGCGTACCTGTGGCCGTCGATCGCGCTCGGCGGCGGCGTCCTGCTGTGGGTCATCGTCGTCTTCTCGACGTTCTCGCCGATGCACCTGCTCGCGCACGCGGTCTGGGCGCAGGCTGCGATGATCGTCGGCGCCCTCCAGTTCGCGGTCGTGCGCGGCAAGCTCACGAGCCCTCGCTGGTCGCTCGTCACCTCCGGCGCGCTGTTCCTCTCGGGCCTCGCGTTCATCCTCCACGAGCAGAACCCGTGGCTCTATTCGCGCTCCGCCTTCCTGCACCATGCGATCGGCTGGGTCGTGGCCGTGGCCGCGCTCTTCCCGCTCGCCGAGGCGCTCCGTCCGCGAGCCGCCGTCTGGCGCGCCGGCTTCGCCCTCACGTTCGTCGTCGTGGCGGTGCTGCTCTACGCCGACCGCGACCTGGCCCCGATCTTCGGGCACCTCTCGGACGTGGCGACCCGATGAGGCGCACGCTCGCGCTCGCGGCGCTCCTCGCCTGCGCGCCACTTCTCCTGCCGGCCGTCGCTCGCGCCCACGCGACGCTCGTCGAGGCCGAGCCTGGCACGCAGACCCGACTGCGCGAGGCGCCCTCGCTGATCCGGCTGCGGTTCACGGAGCCGGTCACCGTCGCTCAAGGGGGTGTCCAGGTACTCGACCGGAGTGGCGCACAGCATGCGGGAGCCGCCTCCGTCTCCGACGCCGGGCTCGTCGTCACCGCACGGCTGTCCGGGCTCGAGCGCGGCTCCTCGTACACCGTTCGCTGGCGCGTCACGAGCACCGACGGCCACTCGCCCTCCGGCGTCTACAACTTCGGCGTCGGGGTCGCTCCACCCCCGCCGACCGAGTCGGTGGGGGCGAGCGCCACGACGGTGAAGGACGACCTCGCGCGCTGGGCGCTGTTCGCCGCGCTCGCGCTCGTCCTCGGCCCGCTCGTCGTCCGGCTCGGGATCCTGCGCGGCGATGCGCCCCCTGCGCTCGAGCGCCGCTTCCACCTCCTCACCACGATCGCGGCGTTCGCGGTGATCGACGTCGGGATCGTGGCGTTCCTCGTGCGGGCGTCGAACGCGCTGCAGCTCCCGCTCGGCGACCTGCTCTACGGGGACCTGCAGCCGTTCGCCGAGCAGACCCGCTTCGGGATCGCGTTCCTGGTGATGACCGTCGGCTTCGCCGTCGTCGCGGCACTGCTCGCGCTGGCGTGGGCGCTCGACCGTCTCGACCTCCGTCTGCCCGCGCTCGCGCTCTCGCTCCTGCTCGCGTCCGGGCTCTCGCTCTCCGGGCATCAGGCGACCGAGCCGAACGCGACCTGGGCGTCCGAGCTCGCCGACTGGCTCCACCTCGTCGCGGCCTGCATCTGGGTCGGCGGCCTCGTCACGCTCGCGTTCGTCGTCTGGCCCGTCGCTCCCGCGCTCAGGCGCCAGGCGTTCCTCGGCTTCTCGCGGCTCGCAGTCGGGCTCGTCGCGGTGCTCGTCCTGGCCGGCGGATATCTCGCCGTCGTCCGGCTTCCCGAGATCTCGGCTTTGTGGGAGACCGGCTACGGCCGGCTTCTGCTCGTCAAGCTCGGGATCGTGGCCTTCGCGCTGGCCTGGGGCGGGATGCACCACCTCTTCGTCCGCCCGCGGATCGCCGCCGGGCGCGATCCGCGCGTGCGCCCGAGCCTCGTCGGGGAGACCGCTCTCGCGCTCGTCGTGCTGCTCGCCGCCGCCGCGCTGACGAATGCCTCGCCACCGCCTCCGGCCGCCGACCGGCCGTCGGCCGCGGGCCCGAGCCGGTAGAACGGCACCGTGGGCCGCGGTCACGACCACGATGCGGGGCGTGTCGGGAGTGGGGGCGCGCTCGGGCTCGCACTCGCACTGACGGCCGGCTACACGGTCGTCGAGGTCGTCGCCGGCTTTCTCACGGACAGCCTCGCGCTCCTCGCCGACGCGACGCACATGCTCTCCGACAATGTCTCGCTCGCGCTCGCGCTCGTTGCGGTCTGGCTGGCGCGACGGCCGGCGACGCCGGAGCGGACGTATGGGTTCAAGCGAGCCGAGGTGCTCGCCGCGCTCGCGAACGGCGTCACCCTCGTCGTGCTCGCGATCTGGATCCTCTACGAGGCGGTCCAGCGCTTCGACGACCCGCCGGAGGTGCTCGGCGGATGGATGCTGGCCGTCGGAGTCGTCGGGATCGGCGTCAACGTCGCGGCGGGCGCGGTCCTTTTCCGCGCCCGGGAGGGGAGCCTCAACGTGGAGGCCGCCTTCCGACACGTACTCGCCGACCTCCTGGGCTCGCTCGGAGTCGTCGTCGCCGCGGTCGTGATCCTCGCCACCGGGTGGCTCGAGGCCGACGCCGTCGCGAGCATCCTGATCGCGCTGCTCGTGCTCGCGAGCTCGTGGTCGATCCTGCGCGACTCGACCTCGATCCTGCTCGAGTCGGCGCCGAAGGGCATGGACGTGCGCGCGGTCGGCGAGCGCCTCGCGCAGGCGCCCGGCGTGGTCGAGGTGCACGACCTGCACGTCTGGACGATCACGTCCGGCTTCCCGGCCCTCTCCGCGCATGTCCTCGTCGGGCGCGGCGAGGACTGCCACGGCCGGCGGCGCGAGCTCGAGGCGCTCCTCCACGACGAGTTCGGGATCGAGCACACGACGCTTCAGGTCGACCACGTCAGCGACCCGGGCGGACTCGTCGAGATCGGCCGTTTCGGCTAGGGCACCAGCACCGCGGCCCCGCGAAGCGCCCCGCTGCGGAGCCGCACGAGCGCCTCGTTCGCGTCCTCGAGCGCGAACGTCTCGACCTCGACGCGGAGCGGGGTGTCGGACGCGAGCGCGAGGAACTCGTCCCCGTCCGCGCGCGTGAGGTTCGCCACCGAGCGGACGGACCGCTCGCCCCAGAGCAGCTGGTACGGGAAGGACGGGATGTCGCTCATGTGGATCCCGGCGCACACGACCGTCCCGCCTTTGCGGACGTGGCCGAGCGCGGCGGGGACGAGGGCGCCGACCGGCGCGAAGACGATGACGGCGTCGAGCTCCTCGGGCGGGCCCGCCGACGCGTCCCCGGCCCAGCCCGCGCCGAGCGAGCGCGCGAGTTCCTGCGACTCGTCGTCGCCGGCCCGTGTGCCCGCGAAGACGCGCCGGCCCTGCGCGACGGCGACCTGGCACACGAGGTGTGCGGACGCCCCGAACCCGTACAGGCCGAGCGCCTCGCCCTCGCCGGCGAGCCGGAGCGCGCGGTACCCGATCAGGCCCGCGCACAGGAGCGGCGCGGCGCGCTCGTCCGCATAGCCGTCCGGGAGGGGGAAGCAGAAACGTTCGTCGGCGACGGCGAGCTGCGCGTAGCCGCCGTCCAGGTCGTAGCCGGTGAAGCGCGCACGGTCGCAGAGGTTCTCGCGGCCGGAGACGCAGTAGCGGCACTCGCCGCACGTCCACCCGAGCCAGGGGATGCCGACCCGCGCCCCCGCCGGGAGCCGCTCGCCTCCACCCACGACCTCGCCGACGATCTGGTGCCCCGGGACGAGCGGGAGCGCGGGCCGCTCGAGCTCGCCGTCCACGATGTGCAGGTCGGTGCGGCAGACGCCACACGCGTGAACGCGGACGAGGACCTGCCCCGGGCCGGGCTCGGGGTCAGGAAGCTCCGCGGCACGGAGGGGCGTGAGAGCCGCGTCGAGCACCATCGCGCGCATGGGCGCATCCTGCCTCGTGCGCGGGAAGAGAATGCCGGCGTGAGCAAGCCACGCGAGATCCGCCTACGGCGCCTGACGCGGGACGAGCTCGCCCGGGTGGGGGAGATCGACCGCACCGAGCGCATCGACGTCCTCTACCTCCAGCACGGAACTCGCCTGGAGGAGCGGCGCGGCGACTTCAGCGCCCGCGCGTGGCTCACGGAGGGTCGAGGCGAGCACTCGGTCGCAGCCCAGCAGAAGGCGCTCGAGCGCTACGTCGAGGCGGGAGGGCTCGTGCTCGGGGCGTTCGACGCCGAGCGGCTGGTCGGCATCGGCGTCGTCGTCCCCCACCTGCGGCCGGGAACCTCGCAGCTTGCCTACCTGCACGTCAGCGACGGCTCTCGCGGCCGAGGGATCGGCAGCGGCATCTCGGAGGAGCTCGAGAGCATCGCCCGGGAGGCGGGCGACGCCACGATGGTCGTGTCGGCGACGCCCTCGCTCAACACCGTGCAGTTCTATCTCGGCCGCGGCTTCGAGCCGACGGCCGAGCCGCTTCCCGAGCTGTACGAGCTCGAGCCCGAGGACGTGCACCTGCAGAAGCGGCTGAGCTAGAGGACGAGCTCGGCGCGCACGGTTCCCGCGCGCTCGTGTCGGGCGACGACGCCCACGCGCTCGCCAGACCTGGCCTCGACGACCCACTCGACCTTCGTCCGCTCGCTCGTCGAGTGATCGACGTTCCACCAGGTGACGGACCGGCGCTCCACGCGGCCGCCGAGCTGCCCGGCCTCCTCGCGCTCCTTTCCGCTCGCGATGCGCGCACCGTCGGGGAGCTCGAGGGAGACCTCGACGGGACGTACCGCCTTGCGCTCGAGCGCCTTCTCGGAGACGTTCGTCGGGAGCCAGCCCGTGTTCTCGAGGACGAGTCGGAGCGCGAACGCCCCGTCGCCGACCGGCTCGGCGTCGAACGAGCGCACGTCCAGCCTCGGCGAGACGAGCGCGAGGAAGAGGGCGAAGTCGGTGTGCGGCCGCACCTCGCCCTCGAGCTTCGAGAGCGGCGGGTTGAACCAGAAGCGGACGATGTCCCAGCCGCCGAGCTCGACCGGTCCGAGCTGCGGGTGCTCGAACGGGTACCAGTCGACGTAGCCCTCTCCGAGCTCGTCGGCGAGCTTGATCAGCGCGAGGTCGTCCTCGGGCGAGTGCTCGCGGATCCAGTCGATGAAGTGGTAGCCCTCGAGGCCGGCGGCGCGCTGCGGGCTCCAGAACTCGGTCACCCAGGCGTAAGCCCCCAGGTGGTCGTAGATCCAGTCGACGTCACCGCCCTTGATGACCATCTTCGGGTGGTACTTGAAGTCGTGGAAGATCGAGATCGCCGGGTAGCCGGTGAGCTTCGTCGCCTCCTCGCCCATCAGCGCGAACGCGCGCAGGTCAGGCACCGGGAAGTCGTCGTCCGGGTGGCCCGACCACGGCCGCAGGTGGACGCCGGAGAACGTGTGGTAGCCGACGTACGAGGTGATGTTCTTGCGCTCGACGATCGCCTGCACGAGCGCGCGCACCTCGGGCTCCGAGGTGGGGTACGGGCCGGCGCCCTGCTGTTCGCTCTCCGGCGCCCACTCCGCGGGCCAGTTGCGGTTGAGGTCGAGACCTTCGAGCGGACGTGCGATCGGGATCGTGACGCCGTCCCAGTTCCGGATCGTGCCCTCGGGGAGGACGCGGAAGAACGCGCCTTCGACGTCGTCGGGGCGCCGCGCGACGAGCAGCCGCGCGTCGTCCGGGTGCGCCTTCCACGACCCGTTCGAGTCCGGTACGCGCATGAAGAGGACGCGCCCGTCGCCGTCGACGTCCTCGCGGTGGAGGCCGTCCTCGGGCTCATCGCGCGGGTACGGGCGTACGCTGGACCGGCGCCAGCGCCCGTCCGCGAGGCCCGCCTCGGCGCCGTCGGGGTTCACGCGCGGGACGACGTAGAAGGTGCGCGTGTCGAGCGCGTGCGTGATCCGCTCGTCGCTCCCGTGCTCGTGCAGGAGGCGGTCGAGCAGCGTCAGCGCCGCGGTCGTGCCCGTGAACTCCATCGCGTGGATCTGCGCATGGACGAACACGGCGGGCTTCTCCTCCGGAGGCCCGGTCTCCAGGTTGGTCACCGTGGCGAGGGAGATCTCGCGACCCTCGTACGACTGCCCGATCGACTCGAGCCGGAGAAGCGACGGGAACTCGGCCGCCCAGGCCTCGAGCAGCTCCTGGAGGGCGGCGTACGTGTAGAAGCGGTCGAAGCGGACGCGCACCGGGCGCGCACGCTACTCGATTCGCGTGGACGATCGCGCAGGCAGACTCAGGGTCATGCGCGACCTCCTCGAGTACCGGGCCGAGTTCCCGATCCTCGAGCATACGACCTACCTCGTCAGCCACTCGCTCGGCGCGATGCCGCGGAAGGCGGCCGACAGGCTGGCGGAGTACGCGCGCATGTGGGCCGAGCGCGGGATCCGCTCGTGGGCGGAAGGCTGGTGGTCGACGCCCTGGACGGCCGGAGACCAGGTGGGCAGGATCGTCGGCGCGCCGCCGGGCTCGACGGTGATGCACCAGAACGTCGCGATCGCGGAGGCGGTCGCGCTCTCGTGCTTCCGCCCGGTCGACCCGGCCCGGAACCGCGTCGTCTACGAGCGCGGCAACTTCCCCTCCGTCCGCTACCTGTACCAGGCGCAGCCCGACCTCGAGGTCGTCGTCTGCGAGGACGAAGGCGAGATCCTCGAGCGGATCGACGAGCGCACGCTGCTCGTCCCGATCAGCCATGTGCTGTTCAAGGCGGCGGAGATCCAGGACGTCGAGCCGATCGTCCGCCGCGCCCACGAGGTGGGCGCCCACGTGATCCTCGACTGCTACCAGTCCGCCGGCATCGTGCCGCTCGACGTCGGGGCGCTCGGGGTCGACTTCGCGGTCGGAGGCTCGGTCAAGTGGCTCTGCGGCGGGCCCGGCAACGCGTGGCTGTACGTCCGGCCCGACCTGGCCGAGAGGCTCCAGCCCACGTTCACGGGCTGGCAGGCGCACGCGCGGCCGTTCGCGTTCGAGGAGGACCTCGAGTACGCCCCGGGCGCGGCGCGCTTCCTTACCGGGACGCCGAATCCGGCGGCGCACTACGCGGCGACCGCGGGCTACGACCTCGTCGAGGAGATCGGCGTCGCGCGCATCCGCGAGCACTCCCTTCGCCAGACGCAGCTTCTGCTCGACCTCGCCGACGAGGCGGGCTTCGAGGTGACGAGCCCGCGCGACCCGGCGCGGAAAGGCGGCACGGTCGTCGTCGCACCGCCGGAGTTCGCGGCCGTCCACGCGGAGCTCGAGGCGCGAGGCATCCTCTGCGACTTCCGCCCCGACGCCGGGATCCGGCTCGGGCCGCACTTCTACACCTCCGACGACGAGATCCGGTTCGCGGTCGGGCAGATCGTGGAGATCGTCGAGAGCGGCGCATACGAGCGCCATCTGGGCGCCGTCGCGCTGCACTGACTCTTGCACGATCGGAATCCGCGAGCGCGGATTCCGATGGTGCACGAACCCCTGAAGCGCGCCTGCTTCGCAGCCGCTGGGGACAGCTGGCTGACGCATGCCGGGCCTCGGCTCGGAGGCGGTTACGATCGGGCGCGCATGGCCATGCCCTCCAGCCTCGAAATCGCCCAGGAGGCGGCGCTCCGCCCGATCCTCGAGGTCGCGGAGGACGCCGGCCTCCTCCCGGAGGAGGTCGAACCGTACGGGCGGTACAAGGCGAAGATCGACCTCTCGGTGCTGGAGCGTCTCGCCGGCCACCCGGACGGGAAGCTCGTCAATGTCACCGCGATCACGCCCACGCCTGCCGGCGAGGGCAAGACGACGACCTCGGTCTCGCTCACGCAGGGCCTCGGGAGGATCGGGCGGAACCCGGTCCTGTGCCTGCGGGAGGCGTCGGTCGGGCCGGTCTTCGGCGTCAAGGGCGGCGCCGCGGGAGGTGGGTTCACGCAGGTCGTGCCGATGGAGGACCTGAACCTCCACTTCACGGGCGACCTGCACGCGATCACGGCCGCGAACAACCTGCTCGCCGCCATGATCGACGCGCACCTGACCCACGGGAACGAGCTCGGCATCGACCCGCTCTCCATCTCCTGGCGGCGGTGCATGGACATGAACGACCGCAACCTGCGCAACGTGATCACGGGCCTCGGCGGGCGCGCGCACGGGGCGCCTCGCGAGACTGGCTTCGACATCACGGCGGCGAGCGAGATCATGGCGCTCGTCGCGGTCGCCCGCGACCTGGCCGACCTGCGCCGGCGGCTGGGCGCGATCACCGTCGGACAGACCCACGACGGCGAGCCGGTGACGGCCGAGGACATCCGTGCCGCCGGCTCGCTCGCCGTGCTGCTCAAGGACGCGATCAAGCCGAACCTGGTGCAGACGCTGGAAGGCCAGCCTGCGTTCGTCCACTGCGGGCCCTTCGCGAACATCGCGCACGGGAACAACTCCCTCGTCGCCGACCGCGTCGCGCTCAAGCTCGGCGAGTACGTGATCACCGAATCGGGGTTCGCCTCGGACATGGGCATGGAGAAGTTCTTCGACATCACCTGCCGCATCGGCGACCTGCGCCCGGACGCGGTCGTGCTCGTCGCGACGGTGCGGGCGCTCAAGCACCACGCCGGCAAGCCCGAGGGCGGCCTCGACGCGATCGAGGTCGGCGCGCAGAACCTCGCGCGACACATCGGGATCGTCAACGGCTACGGCCTCCAGGCCGTCGTCGCGGTGAACAAGTTCCCGACTGACACGCGGGAGGAGCTGGAGACAGTGCGGAAGCTCGCCCTCGAGCACGGCGCCTACGCAGCGGCGGTGAACGAGGGGTTCGAACTGGGCGGGGAGGGCGCGACCGAGCTCGCAGAGGCGGTCATCGAGGCGGCGGACCAGCCCTCGAGCTTCGAGTTCGCGTACCCGCTCGAGGCGCCGATCGCCGAGAAGATCCGCGCGATCGCGACGAAGGTCTACGGCGCCGACGGGGCCGAGCTGCTGCCGGCTGCGAAGCAGAAGGCTGCCGCCTTCGAGGAGGCGGGCCTCGGCGACCTCCCGATCTGCATGGCGAAGACGCACCTCTCGCTCTCGCACGACCCGGCGCTGAAGAACGCGCCGACCGGCTTCACCGTGCCCGTGCGCGACCTTCGTCCGTACACGGGCGCGGGCTGGATCGTCGCCCTCTGCGGCGACATGATGACGATGCCCGGGCTCGGGAAGACACCCGCCGCGTTCGCGATCGACATCGACGAGTCGGGCGAGACCGTCGGCCTCTTCTGAGCCCCGCGGCTAGCCTTCGACCAGTGACCGAGCCGAACACCGAGTACCTGTCCCCGGCGCAGCGCGCCGAGCTCGAGGCCGAGCTCGTCGAGCTCGAGGGCCCGCGGCGAAAGGCCGCGACCGAGGCGATCAAGCTCGCCCGCGAGTTCGGCGACCTCGCCGAGAACTTCGAATACCACGCGGCGAAGAACGAGCAGGGACTGCTCGAGCGCCGAATCCACCTCCTCAGAGAGCGCCTCCGCCACGCGGTCACGGTCGAGCACGAGACCGACGAGCACGTCGGCGTGGGGTCGATCGTGGAGCTCGCGGACGAGGACGGCGAGACGATGGAGGTCGAGATCTCGGCGGTGGACGGTGTCGCGCCGGGCTCTCCGCTCGGGAGCGCGCTGATGGGCGCCGCGGTCGGCGACGTCGTCGAGGTCGAGGCGCCCAGCGGCTCGTGGAAGGCACGCGTGCTCGCCATCCGTCGGGCCGAGTGAGCCCGTCGGCGCCCACCCTCGAGCTGCTCGCCTGGCTTGCCGTGCGGCCACACACCTACCGCGAGACGATGGACGCCTGGCGGACCAGCTGCCCGCGGCTCTCGGTCTGGGAGGACGCGCTCGCCGAGGGCCTCGTCGCGGTTCGGCGCGAGGGGGCGAGCGACTCGTTCGTCGGCCTCACGCGCGCCGGCCGGGCCGCGCTCGACGAGGGCGCGAGCCTTGCAGCCGCGCCTCGCTGACGGAGGAGGCGTTCGCCCGCATGATCCCGCTCGCGGCTGGACGCAGAGGT
>Ga0210087_1000203_pt1 | contig 10277 bp, 11 predicted proteins | sample MayberryNW_Catta_4_FD_184878 | JGI IMG/M metagenome (GOLD analysis project Ga0210087, IMG submission 184878) | Wetland microbial communities from San Francisco Bay, California, USA, that impact long-term carbon sequestration -... | ecosystem: Environmental > Aquatic > Marine > Wetlands ... | reverse complement strand
CGCCGAGGTGCTTGGCTGATTGATCGATTGACAGGCCGCCAGCAGCCCGAGCAGGACCGTGATGGCGACCGCCGCCGGTCGCCGGGGACGTATCACCGAATCACGCCACCCGAGCTGGGAAGCGGCGTGTACAGCTTGACCGCGGTGATCGGCTCCGCGAACGGCATGTCGCCGCTGTAGCGCGGAAGCTGGACGCTGGGTGTCGGCGCGAAGTCCGGATGCGGCGCGGCACTCTCGACCGCGGCCGTGCTGGTCAGCTGCTCGGCCCACTGCAGGCGACGGGCCTGCGCGGACGGGTCGGCGCTGGGATCGCTGGGCGACGGAGTCGGGTTGCTCACCGTGAGCACCGCGGCGAGCAGGATGGCCGTGCCCGGGACCATGACGCGCATGGCGCGCGCCAGGGAGAGGACCGCGGTGGACCACCAGGGGCCCGGCGGCTCGGGATCGGCGGCCTGCAATCGCACTGCGCGCCAAACCGCGGGAGACGGCTCGAAGCCCTCCACTCGCACGCTGAGCGTCCGGCGCAGCTCGCGGGCCAGCTCGCGGTCGACAGCAATCTCGCGCTGGCAGTCCGCGCAGCGCTCCACGTGCTGCAGGTACTCGTCGCAGTCCGCGTCCAGCTCGCCGAAGCGGAACCGCTCCAGGAGCGCGCGGCTGACCTTATGGCAGCTCATCGAGGGCAAGCCTGGCCACGCCCCGGACCGCCGCACGGCGCTCGGCCGGCAGCAGGGAGCGCAGCGCCTTGAGGGCGTAGTGGAGGCGCGACTTCATGGTGCCCACGTTGCAGTCGGCAATCTCGGCGGCCTCGGCCAGCGAGTAGCCGTGCAGGTAGTACAGGATCACGGCCGTCTGCTGCTTGGGAGGCAGTGCGTCGATGCCGCGCTGCAGGACCTCGATGATCTCGCGCGACTCGGCCACCTGCTCGGGGCGCGAGGTGAGGTCCGCGACCACGTTGCTGATCAGCGCGGTGAGCGGCTCCATCGTCGCGCGACGGCGCGAGATGCGCGAGTAGCACAGGTTGGTGGTGACGCGCTGCAGCCACGGCAGCGGAGACACGTCGGTCCGCAGCCGATGCCGCACGCGGTAGGCCTTGACGAAGCAATCCTGCAGGATCTCCTCAGCCAGGAACGGGTCGCGCGTGATCGCCAGCGCGGTCGTGTAGACCGGCCGCTTGAAGGTATTGAAGAACTCCTCGAACGCGTCGAGCTCGCCCGACTGCATGCGCTCGACGAGGCCATTCGGCTGCGTCGTCTCCACTGGCACCCCGTGATTCGAACGCCCGGTTGGTGCCGATACTACCCCCTGGGCGTGGCGAACGTTCATCCGCCGGCGGGTTACGCGGCGTCGAAGTCGTGCCGCAGGTCGGGACGCCGAGCGGCCCCGGCCTCGTCCAGCCGGCCGACCGGGGTGGTCAGCGGGGCGCGCTTCACCGCCTCCGGGTCCGTCTCCGCCTGGCGCGCGATGGCGTGCATCACCTCGACGAAGCGGTCCAGGGTCTCGAGCGACTCGGTCTCGGTCGGCTCGATCATCAGCGCCTCCTCCACGATCAGCGGGAAGTAGATCGTGGGCGGATGGATGCCGTGGTCCAGGATGGCCTTGGCGATGTCCAGGGTGCTGACCCCGTGCTCGCGCTTCTGCCGGCGCCCCGAGAAGACGACCTCGTGCTTGCAGACGCGGTCGTAGGGCAGGTCGTAGGCATCGGCCAGGCGCACGCGCAGGTAGTTCGCCGCCAGGACGGCGTCGTCGCTGACCGCGCGCAACCCGGCGTCTCCATTGGCACGGATATAGGTATAGGCGCGCACGAACATCCCGAAGTTGCCGGTGAAGGCACGCACCCGGCCGATGCTGGTCGGGCGCTCGCCCCGCTCCTCCAGGGCGAAGCGAGAGCCCGGTGTCGAGCGGCCGGCCCAGGCATTGCGGCGCACCTCGTCCGCGTCGCCGGCCGCCAGCAGCGGGAGCGGGCCGGGCAGGAACGGCGCCAGCCGATCGCTCACGCCAACCGGTCCGGCCCCGGGACCACCGCCGCCGTGCGGCGTGGAGAAGGTCTTGTGCAGGTTGAAGTGCATGACGTCGAACCCGGCCGCACCGGGGCGGAAACGGCCGAGGATGGCGTTCAGGTTGGCGCCGTCCATGTAGGCGATGGCGCCCGCCTCGCGCACCGCGGCGATGACCTGGTCGATCTGGTCCTCGAAGATGCCCAGCGTGCTGGGGTTGGTGATCATCAGCGCGGCGGTGTGGTCATCGAGCGCCTCGCGCAGCGCCCCGAGGTCGATCCCGCCGCGCTCGTTGGAGCGGATGGTGACGGTCTCGTAGCCGGCCATGCTGGCCGTGGCAGGGTTGGTGCCGTGCGCGCTGTCGGGCACCAGCACGCGGGTGCGCAGCTCACCTTCCCCCCGGGACCGATGGTAGGCGCGCGTCATGAGCATCCCGGTCAGCTCGCCCTGCGCGCCGGCCGCCGGCTGCAGGCTGACCGCTCCGAAGCCGGAGATCTCCTTGAGCAGCTCTGCCAGCAGCCACTCCAGCTCCAGGCTGCCCTGCGAGACGGCGGCCGGGTCGAGCGGGTGTGACTCGGCGAAGCCTGGACGCGCCGCGGCCCACTCGTTCACCTTGGGGTTGTACTTCATGGTGCACGAGCCCAGCGGGTAGAAGCCCAGGTCGATGGCGTGGTTCAGGTGCGAGAGCCGGTTGAAGTGGCGGAGCATGTCGAGCTCGCTCACCTCGGGCAGGCGCAGGGCGGAGGTGCGCAGCGCCGCCCCGGGAAGCGCCGGCTGGCCGGTCGCGGCCTCGCGCGCGTCCTCGGAGGGCCGCGGGAAGCTGACGGCGCGCCGCCCGGGCGCGCTGGCAGCAAAGATGAGCGGCTCGACGATCCGCAGCTCATCGCCCGCCTCGGGCGAGGCAAATGCCGCGCCGCGGCCGGAGGCATCGGCGGCCGGCGGCCGGTCGACCACGCTCACGCGACCTCCTCCAGCGCCGTCACCAGCGCGCCGATCTCCTCGTCGGAGGTCAGCTCGGTGGCGGCCAGCAGCAGGGTGTCGGTCAGCTCAGGGTAATGGGTCCAGAGCGGATAGCCGGCCACGATCCCCCGCTCGGCGAGCGCCGCGTGGCGGCGGCCTGCCTCCGGCAGGCGTACGGCGACCTCGGCGAAGTAGGGCGCCCCGAGCCGGCGCTCACCCAGCCCGCGTTCCTCGAGCGCCGCGGCGAGATGGCGTGCCTGCGTCATGGACAGCTCCGCGACCTCGCGCAGGCCGGCCGGCCCCACGGCGGTCAGGTAGGCGGTGGCGGCGAGGGCACAGAGGGCCTGGTTGGTGCAGATGTTCGAGGCCGCCTTCTCGCGGCGAATGTGCTGCTCGCGTGCCTGGAGGGTCAGGACGTAGCCCTTGCGGCCCGCGGCGTCGCGGGTGGCACCCACCAGCCGCCCGGGCATCTGGCGCACGGACGCCATGCGCGCCGCCATGAGGCCCACGTACGGCCCACCGAACGAGAGCGGGATGCCGAGCGGCTGGCCCTCAGCGGTGACGATGTCAGCGCCATAGGTCGCGGGGGCTGCCAGGACCGCCAGCGAGGTCGGCTCCACCAGCGTCACGAATTGGGCGCCGGCGGCGTGCGCGGCATCGCCCAGCTCGGCCATCGGCTCGACCCCGCCGAAGAAATTCGGCTGCTGGGCCACCAGGCAGGCGACGGAACCGTCGAGGATGCGCTGCGCGCCATCGACCTGGGTCAGGCCGCTGCCCCCCTCCGCCAGATCGGCCGGGACCTCGACCACCTCGATCCCCGGCCCCGAGCAGTAGGTCGCCAGTACCTGGCGCACCTGGGGATTGACCGCGCTGGAGATCGCGACCCGGTTCCGGCGCGTCAGCCGGCAGGCCATCAGCGCGGCCTCGGCGGTGGCGGTCGCCGCGTCGTAGTGGCTGGCGCTGGCCACCTCCATGCCGGTCAGCTCGCAGATGAGCGACTGGAATTCGTAGATGCTCTGCAACGTGCCCTGGCTGACCTCGGGCTGGTAGGGCGTGTAGGCGGTCGCGAACTCGGAGCGGCCGATCACCTCGCCCACCACCGCCGGAACCAGGTGGCGGTAGGCGCCGGCACCAAGAAAGCTGATCTCGGGGATCCGGTTGCGGCCCGCGATGCGCGCGACGTCGTTCCGCACCTCCTGCTCGGTGAGAGGTGGCGGGACGGCGAAGGCATCGGCCCGCACGGCAGGCGGGATGTCGGCGAAGAGGTCCTCGATCGAGGTGACGCCGATCGCGTCGAGCATCCGCTCGTGGTCGGCGGCGGTGTGCGGGGTGTAGGCCATCAGCCGGCGGTCGTCTCCTCGTAGGTGGTCGCGTCCATCAGCGCGTCCACGCCCGCGTCGTCGGCCAGCTCGAGCCGCGCGATCCAGCCCTCGCCGAACGGGTCGCTGTTGAGCAGTTCCGGCCGGTCGCGCAGCGCCTCGTTGACCTCGGTCACGGTGCCGCTGACCGGGGCGTACAGGTCGCTCACCGCCTTCACGCTCTCCACCACCCCGAACGTCCCGTACTGCTTCAGCGCGCTCCCGACCTCGGGCAGCTCGACGAACACGATGTCGCCCAGCTCATCGGCGGCAAAGCTGGTGATGCCGATGGTCGCCTGCGCGTCCGCGACGCGCACCCACTCGTGCTCCTTCGAGTAGCGGAGGTCTTCGGGATACATGGGCGGCTGCGGCTCCTCGACTGCGGTGCTTCGGTGGACGGCGGGCTCAGGCGGGCTCAGGCGGCTCCGGCCGCGGTCGCTTGTAGAAGGGCAACTTTACCTGCTCGGCCCGGTAGGGGCGCTCGCGGACCATCACCTCCACCTCTGCCCCGACCTCGGCCGCGGAGGTGGGCACGAAGGCCATGGCGATCCGCTCCCCGAGCGTCGGCGAGACGGTCCCGCTGGTGACGACGCCCACCTCCTCCCCGGCGACCAGCACCGGGTAGCCGTGGCGGGCGATCGCGTTGTCGCGCATGACCAGGCCGACCAGCTTGCGTGACGCCCCGGACTGCTGGACCGCGGCCAGCGCCGCTCGCCCCACGAACTCGCCCTTCTCCGGCTTCACGACCCGGCCGAGGTTGACCTCGTAGGGATTCACGTCGCGCCCCAGCTCGTTGCCGTAGAGCGGCATGCCGGCCTCCAGCCGCAGCGTGTCGCGCGCCCCGAGGCCGCACGGACCCAGCCCCAGCGGCTCGCCGGCCTCCTGCAGCGCAACCCACAGCGAGCGCGCGCGGCGCGGGTCGCAGAAGAGCTCGAAGCCGTCCTCCCCGGTATAGCCGGTGCGGGCGATCAGGCAGTCCACCCCGGCCACGCTGCCGCGCATCGAGCGGTAGTTGCCAAGGGTGGAGAGGTCGGCGTCGGTCAGCGACCCGACCAGCTCGGCGGCGCGTGGACCCTGTGGCGCCACCAGCGCGGTGCGGTCGGAGCGGTCCTCCAGCGCGGCGTCGAAGTCGCCCCGAGCGCGCAGCGCTTCGAGATGGTCCCACACCGCCGCCCGGTTGGCCGCATTGCAGACGACGAGGTAGCCGGCATCGGTCCGGTACACGATCAGGTCGTCGATGATGCCGCCGTCATCGGCGCACAGCATGGAGTACTGCGCCTGGCCGGGCTCCAAACCGCCGGGGTCGCTGACGATGGCGTAGCGCAGGAAGGCGAGCGCCTCAGGCCCGGAAACGAGCACCTCGCCCATGTGCGACAGGTCGAAGAGGCCCACCGCCTGGCGCACCGTGCGGTGCTCCTCCACGATGGAGGCGTACTGGACCGGCATCTCCCATCCCGCGAACGGGATCATCCGCGCGCCCAGCTCCCGGTGGACGACGTCGAGTGGCGTGCGGCGTAGCTGCTCCTCGGTCGTCACGTGACGACCTCGCCGCTGGCCCGCCCGCCGGACAGCGCCGCGATGCGCAGCGCCGCCTCCTCCACCACGCTGCGCTCGGTGGCGTGGGTCATCATCTCGAGCGCCTCCTCCAGCTGCAACCAGCGCACTTCGTCGAACTCGTGGTCATGCTGCGACAGGTTCCCGCCGACAGGACGCATCAGGTAGAAGTGGACCGTCTTGTGGAAGCGCGTTCGTCCGCGGACGAAGACGTAGTTGATCGACCGCAGGGGCTCCTCCAGCTCGACCTGCAGGCCGGTCTCCTCGCGGGTCTCGCGCAGGGCGGTCTCCTCGAGCTTCTCGCCGGCATTCGGGGTCCCCTTGGGCAGGGCCCACAGGCGGGGCATGCGCCGGTGGACGAGCACGATCTCCGTCCTCGCCCCGGCCAGCCGATGGACGACGCCACCGGCCGACGTGGCCCGCGCGTTGCGGAGGCCAGACACCCCGGCGCCTACGCGCGGCGGACGCGCGACGAGCCGGGGGAGAGGGCGGCGCGGCGGTCCCTGACGCGGCCGAGCAGGCCGACGGAGGGGAAGCTGAACCGCGCGGTCAGCGGGCGCAGGGCGGCCACGGTGGGCGCGGCGGTGCGGGTCATGCGAGGACGGTAGAAGACCGTCGCGGCGTGGGGCAGGCCGAGGCGCGGCCGCCTCGCGGCAGAGCGCCGCGACCCGAAGTCGATGGCCGGATGGGAGACGTAGCGGGCCGTGAGACTCACTCGCATGCCCGGCATTGTACGACGGGTCGCCGGCCGCGCAAAAGGAAAATCAGGCGCCAGTGGTGCGTGCTGTCAGCAGCTCTCGGTAGATCGCCTCCACCTCGTCGATCCGGCGCGGCAGGTCGAAGCGCGTCGCGCCCTCGACGGCGGCGGCGGCCATCGTCCGGCGGCGGCCGGCATCCGCAGCCAGCGCGGCGAGGGCCTCGGCCAGCGGTCGCGGATCCTGCGGCGCCTCCGCGTCGGCCGCGACCATGCCGTCGATTCCGTCGCGCAGCGTGTCGCCGACCCCGGGTCCCTGGCGCGCCACGACCGGCAACCCGAGGGCCAGCGCCTCGGCCAGCACCAGGCCCTGCGTCTCGGTGCGCGACGCGAAGGCGAAGAGGTCACTTCCCCTGGCCAGCGCCAACGCCTCGAGCCGCGGCAGGGCCCCGGAGAAGGCCACGCGACCTGCGAGGTCCGGGCGTGCCGCGCGTTCCCGGAGCACGGCCTCCGCCGGGCCGCCGCCCACCAGCAGCAGGCGCAGCTCCGCTCGCCCGGCAGCCGCCAGGGAGAAGGCCTCCAGCAGCACGTCGACGCTCTTCTCGGCCGCCAGCCGCCCCACGCTGACGACCACCAGGGCGTCGGCCGGCCAGCCCGACCGCGGCCGCGGGTCGACGGGCAGCAGGGAGCGCAGCGCCGCCACGTCGATCCCGGTGGGCACCACGCGCACCAGCGGACGCGGCCGTTCGCCCAGCTCGGCGCGGATCTCGCCGGCCAGCTGGCTGCCCGGCGCCAGCACTGCGGCACAGCCGGCCCAGAAGTCCCGCAGGAACGCCCGCATGGTCGCGGCACCTGGCCCGGCCAGCGGCCCCAGGTAGTGGCGGTAGTCGGCGAAGCGGGTGTGGTGGGTGAAGACGAGCGGCGCGCGACGGCCCTGCGCCAGGCGGCGCGCCATCAGCCCGGAGACGAACGGCGACTGCGCGTGCACCACGTCCGGCGCGAACTCGCGCGCCCGGCGCAGCGCGTCCGACGGCAGGGGCAGCGGCATGCGGTAGCCGGGTGGGGCGGGTGGCGGTCCCTGGTACGCGGGCAGCCAGGCATGGGCGGGATCGGGTCCCGGCGAGCCGGCACTGCCCGGCTCCTGGCCGCTGCGAGGCGCAGGGGCCACCAGCAGCACCTTGTGGCCGCGCGACCCGAGCCCGCGCGCCAGCGCCTCGGTCGAGACGGTGACGCCCGACAGGTAGGGCAGGTACGACTCGGTAAAGATCGCCACCCGCAGCCGGTCGTTCATGCGGCCGGCTCGCGGATGCCGACGTGCAGCGTGGCCAGGCCCGTGGGCAGCCATCGCCAGTCCACCCGCCCGAAGCCGGCCTCGCGCATGAGCGCGGCCACGCGGTCGGGCGGCGGGTAGTGGGCCAGGCTGGCCGGGAGGTACTGGTAGGCGGCCCGGCGCCCGATGACGCGCCCCAGCAGCGGGACGATGCGACGGAACCAGGTGAGGAACAGGAAGCGGGCGATCCCCGACCGCGGCTCGACGATCTCCAGGACCGCCAGCCGGCCACCGGGCCGCAGCACGCGCGCCATCTCCCGCAGGCCGTCAGCCACGTCGGGCAGGTTGCGCAGCCCGAAGCCGATGCTGACCGCGTCGAAGGCGGCGGCATCGAACGGCAGCGCCATGGCGTCGGCCTGCAGCCACTCGACGCGGACCGCGACCGCACGCGAGCGCGACTGCGCACGGCGAGCGCAAGCCAGCATGGGGCCCGACGCATCCAGGCCGACGACGTTGCCACCGGGGGCCACCGCCCGTGCCTCGGCCAGCGCCAGCTTGCCCGTCCCGGCGGCCACGTCGAGCACGCGCTGGCCCGGCTGCAGGCGCAGCGCGGCGACCGTGGAGCGGCGCCAGCGCGCATCGATCCCGGCGGTCATGACCGTGTTCATGGCGTCGTAGTAGGGGGCGATGCGGTCGAACATGCCCCACACCTCGCGCGGCTCCGGGCGCTCGCTCATCCGCCGCCCTCCGGCATGGGCGCCTGCTGGGCGGGAGTCGCATCGCGCTCCGGATCGCGGACGCCGGGGTAGAAGAGGAGCCCGCCCATCAGCACCGCCCCGATCAGGCCGCCGGCGATCATCGTGGTGCCCGGGCCGATAGCGGCCGATACGGGACCGGTCAGCGCGAACGAGAGCGGCACCAGCCCGGTCGAGACGAGCCAGTCCAGGCTCGACACCCTGCCCAGCAGGTGACGCGGCACCAGCTGCTGCAGGAGCGTCACCCAGATGATGGCCCCCACCTCGAAGAGAGCGGCGGAGGCAAAGCCTACGACCAGCGCATGCCACAGGCTGGACATCGCGCCGTAGCCCGCCAGCAGGGCGACGCCCAACGCCCAGGACAGGTACATGACCGTGATGCGGCGGCGTGGCAGGCCCAGCTGGCCGATGGCCAGCGCGGCGAGGACCGAACCCACCCCGCCCACCGCGAAGATCAGCCCCAGCGCGTCGGCATCCAGCTCCAGGCGGTTCTTGACCAGGAACGGCAGCAGCACCTGCACCGGGCCGATGAAGAGCAGCAGGCTGAACATGGCCGACACCAGTGTGGCCCACAGCCACGGCGTGCGGCGTACGAACGCGAGCCCCTCACCCACCTCCCGGAAGGTGCGACGCACGGTTGCTCCGCCCGCGACGTGCGCCGGACGCGTGGCGATCGCCGCCAGCGCGACCATCGAGAGCAGGAAGGAGCCGCCGTCGACCAGGAACGCCGCCCCGGCCCCCAGGGAGGCCACCACGAACCCGCCGATGGCGGGGCCGATGAGCCGGACCGCCATGGGGCGGACGAGGCCCTGCAGGGCATTGGCCTGCGGCAGCAGCTCGTCCGGCAGCAGGTCGGGCACGATCGCGGTCGAGGCCGGGTTGAAGAAGGCGTCGCCCAATCCCACGAACGCGATCAGGACGATGACATGCCACAGCTCGATGACGCCGGCCAGCGACAGGATGCCCATGGCGCCGATGGCCAGGGCGCGGACGATGTCGGCGCCGATCATCAGCCAGCGGCGGTCGTAGCGATCCGAGAAGACGCCGCCCAGCAGGATGAAGATGACGACCGGCAGCGTCCACGCTGCACCCACGACGGAGAGCGCCGTGGGCAGGTTGCTGATCTCGTAAACCTGCCAGGCCAGCGCCACGCTGAAGAATCCGTCACCCAGCAGCGAGACGAGGGCTGCGGCGGCCAGCAGCGCGAAGTCGCGGCGCGCGAGCGGCTGCAGGAGCCGGACCCTGCGCAGGCGAGCGCGGAGGCGCGCGGGCGTCAGCATCGGTCAGTCCCGAGGCGGATGGATGGTGGGCGATACTGGATTCGAACCAGTGACCTCACGGATGTGAACCGTGCGCTCTAACCAGCTGAGCCAATCGCCCACGACGGGGAGGGCAGTATAGCCGGGGCGCATCGGCCCGATCAATCGGGCTCCTCCAGGTTGCGCAGGCGCGCGGCGAGGTGCTCCGCGCTCATCTCCACCTCGAAGCGCTTGTGCCGCCCCCGGCTGCCCGCCGCCAGGCGGATCCGGGATGGGGAGGTGCCCAGCGCCCGGGCCAGCAGGCGGCGGATGGCCTCGTTGGCCTCGCCACCCACCGCGGGGCGCACCACGCGAACCTGGAGCACGCCGTCGACCATCGGCCCCACCCGGTCGTGGCTCGCCCGAGGGTGAGCGGCGACCGTCAGCCAGGCGG
>Ga0210087_1000202_pt1 | contig 10304 bp, 6 predicted proteins | sample MayberryNW_Catta_4_FD_184878 | JGI IMG/M metagenome (GOLD analysis project Ga0210087, IMG submission 184878) | Wetland microbial communities from San Francisco Bay, California, USA, that impact long-term carbon sequestration -... | ecosystem: Environmental > Aquatic > Marine > Wetlands ... | reverse complement strand
CCCCCCGCCTCTCGGGGACGAGGACCCTACCTTCCACCTCCGACACCGCCGGCCCCTCGTCGTCGTACCGGCTGCATCTCCCCCTCGCGAGCGGATAGGCTTGCTCCTCGGGCCAACGGAACGACTCGGCTCCAAGGAGGAACTCGTGGCCAAACAGAAGCTCGAGCCTGTGCTCGCGGCCGTCCCGCTGTTCGAGGGCCTGACCAAGCGACACCTGAAGAAGCTCGCCTCGATCGCCGAGATGGCGAACTTCATGAAGGGCGCCAAGATCGTGAAGGAGGGCGACCTCGGCGACAGCTTCTACGTGGTCCTCGTCGGCGAGGCCAAGGTCTCCGTGAAGGGCCGCACGGTGCACCGAGTGCTGCCCGGCGACCACTTCGGCGAGATCTCGCTGCTCGACGGTGGGGAGCGAACCGCGACCGTCGCCGCCGAGACGCCCATGACCTTGCTCATGATCAAGCGGAAGAGCTTCCTGAAGGAGCTGGAACAGGACCCGGCCGTCGCGATCTCGCTGCTCGAGAGCCTCGCCCGCACGATCCGCCGCGTCGACCGGTCGCTGGCGCGCTGAGCATGCGCCGATGAAGGTCGAGTTCCACCGCCCCGCGCCGGCGCCGTCCGACGATCCCGACGCGGAAGCCCCGCCCCCCGAGCTCGTGGGTTCTGCGTCGTGGATCGATGGCGAGCCCATCGTCGAGAGCGGCGACGAGGAGCTGCGGGCGGCGCTGGTTCGCGCCTACCGCAAGACGCCGGTGGTCACCGACGACGCTTCCTACCGCCGTTTCGGCACCCACGGCGAGGTGTTGATCCACCCGGGGGACCTCGAGTGGTTCCGGGCCGCGTCGTTCGTGCGCGCGCCGGCGGAGACGGGCCTTGAGGCCCGATTGGTCCCCGGCGTCACGGAAGGCGGATTCGACCCGGCGGCCGGCTACCGACGCTTCGAGGACACGATCGAGCGCCTCTACGCCTGACGGTCGACCGACGGTCGACTGCGATAATCGGCCTCGTGGTCGACGAGTCCGCCCCCGTTCCGACCGTCCGTCCGCAGCCCGAGCTCGTCGGACGGGATGCGGAGCGGACCGAGGTCGATCGGTTCCTCGCTCGGGTTCGCTCCGGCGCGAGAGCGCTGGTGATCCACGGCGATGCGGGCATCGGCAAGACCGCGATGTGGCGATACGGCACCGCCGCCGCACGCGATGCGGGCTGGCTCGTGCTCTCCACGCGACCCGCCGAGGAGGAGATGCCGCTCGCCCTTGCGGGGCTCGTGGACCTCTTCGAGGAGCACGATCTCGCAGCCGACGCGCTCGCTCCCGACACGGGCCAGCTCGCTCGAGGGCGCGCGGTGCTCGACGCGCTCAGGACCCTCGCGGCACAGGCGCCCGTGATGCTCGCGATCGACGACCTGCAGTGGCTCGACATCACGTCGGCCCGCACGCTCCGGTACGCGCTGCGCCGGCTCGACGAGGAGCCGGTCGGCGTGCTCGCCACCGCCCGAACCGGCTCGGACACGGAGAGCCCGCTCGACCTGCGATCGACGCTGCCCCCCGGCCGCTCCGCTCGCCTCGAGCTCGGCCCGCTCTCTCTGGGTGCGCTTCGTCGCGTCGTCGCCGGCATCGTGGACGCGATCACCCGGCCGACCCTCCGGCGCATCCACGAGGTCTCGGGTGGCAACCCCCTGTACGCGATCGAGCTGGCGCGCGCCCTGGCGGCCGATCGTGAGCCGCGGTCCATGGGCGTCCGTCTGCCCGACTCGCTCCAGAGCGCGATCGACCAGCGCCTCGACGCCGCTCCTGCCGAGCTGCTGCCGCTGCTCGAGACGATGTCCGGGCTCGGCTCCGCTCCGCTCGGTGTGATCGAGGCCGCCATGCCCGGCGCCGACGTGCCGGCGTTGGTCGCGCTCGCGCAGCGGTGGCAGCTGCTCGTCGTGGAGGAGAACCTCGAGGTGCGGTTCGTGCATCCGCTCCTTGCATCGGCCGTCTACGGTCGTTTGGACGCGCTCGCCCGTCGATCGCTCCACGCCGAGCTCGCCGCCGCGGCGACCGACGACGAGGCTCGCGTCCGTCATCTCGCGCTCTCGACGGACGAGCCCGACGGTGAGATCGCAGCCTTGCTCGAGGAAGCATCGAGCCGGGCCAGCGCGAGGGGAGCTCCAGACCTCGCCGCCGAGCTCGTCCGGCACAGCCTGCGGCTGACCCCGCTCGGGGATCAGGAGGACTCGCTGCGCCGAGCGTTCGCGGAGATCGAATGGAGGTGGGCCGCAGGAGAGACCGGAAGGGCGGGAACGCTCGTCGAGGAGCTGGTCGACTCCCTTCCGTCCGGTCCCGCACGAGCCGAGGCGATCATCGTCGGGGCCGACGTTGCCGACATCGCGGAGCGGGAAGGACCCCTGCTGATGGAGGCGCTCGAGGAGTCGGCGGAGGACCCTCGTCTGCAATGCCGGGTGCTCACCTTGCTCGCCGATGCCCGGGCCGACGAGGGGGATCTGCCGGCCGGCATCGAGTTCGGGCGACGGGGTCTCGCCCTGGCGGAGGAGGTCGGGGACCCCCAGCTCGAGCTCGTGGCGGCCACCGTGCTCGGGCACCTCGAAGCGCAAGCCGGGCACCCCAGCTCAGACCTCATGGACCGCGCGGTGCGTCTCGAAGACGAGATGGGGATGCCGATCGTCACCCAGGGGCCGCGGGAGCTCCTGGTGAAGCATCGGCTGTGGGCCGGCGACCTTCCCGGCGCGCGCAGGCTGCTCGAGGAGACTCGGGCCGCCGCCGCGAGATCGGGCCTCGCGTCGAAGGAGCTGCAGTACCTCTACGACCTCGCGCTCGTCGAATGCGCTGCCGGGAACCTCGGCGAGGCCGACCGCGACGTCGCCCGCGCGGTGGAGGCCGCGCTCGATGCCGACGACATGTGGTCGGAGCGGCTGCTCCTCTACGCGCGCTCGCTGATCGATGCCTGGCTCGGTCGCGCCGACGAGGCTCGCTCGGCCGCGACCCGGCTCGTCGACGAGACCGGGTCGCTCGGTATGGACAAGGCCGTGCCGCGTGGCCTCTCGGTGCTCGGGCTCCTCGCCCTCTCCGAGGGCGACGCCGAAGGGGCCTCCCGGGATCTCGCGGAAGCGACTCGTCGTCGTGAGGAGATGGGCATCCGTCATCCGGGCGCGGAGCCCGAGCTGGCCGACGCCGTCGAGGCGCTCGCCTTCGTCGGAGAGCCCGACGCGGCGGGTGACCTGATGGAGAGGCTCCAGCGCCAGGCCGACGCGGTCGACAGCCCGTGGCCGCTCGCGGCCGCAACGCGGGCCCGCGGCGCACTGCTCCTGGCCAAGGGCGAAGCCGCCGAGGCCGCGACCCTGCTGCATGACACCGCGGCGACCTTCGATCGGCTGGGGTTCCGCCCCGATGCCGCGCGCGCCCGGCTGCTGGAGGGCCGGGCGATCCTGCGCGACGGCCGCCGTTCACAGGCCGCCGAAGTGCTCGCGACCGCGCGAGACGGGTTCGCGGCGATCGGCGCGTCGCTCTGGGAGACACGAGCGGTCGAGGAGCTCGAACGCGTCTCGCCGGGTCGAGGATCGGGCGACCTCACGCCCACCGAAGGTCGCATCGCAGCGCTCGTCGCCGAAGGCCTCAAGAACCGCGAGATCGCCGAGCGGCTCTTCCTGAGCGTGGCCACCGTCGAGGCACACCTGACCCGCATCTATCGCAAGCTCGGCATCCGTTCCCGCAGCGACCTCACCCGGCTCGTCGTCGACGACGAGCTCTCGTTCCCGGCCGGGTCCTAGCCACCCGAGCGATAGGGGGTCCGTCGCCCCGTCGATGGGAACCCCGGTATCCGGGCCGGACCATGCCTCCCTAGGTTCGAGCACATGGACCTCGTGGCCCCGGCAGCGGTCGAGCGCAGGAAGCTCAGACGAGAGCTGGGACGGTTCGACGCCGTCTGTCTGCTGATGGCGGCCATCGTCGTGCTCGACACCCTCGGGGCGGTCGCTCGCGGTGGCGCCGAGACGATCACGTGGCTCGCGATCGTGAGCCTGCTCTTCTTCGTGCCGGCCGGCCTCGCGATCGCCGAGCTGGGCGCCGCGTTCCCTCACGAGGGCGGCCCCTACGCCTGGGCGCGTCAGGCGTTCGGTCGCTTCGCCGGGTCGCTGGTCGCCATCTGCTACTGGGTCGAGGCCGCGGTCTGGGTGGGCGGCTCGCTCGCGATCACGGCGGTGGCGGTCGTCGACGAGCTCGTTGTGCCCCTCGAGGGGTCTCGGCGGATCGCCCTCGCCCTCGCGTTCGTCGCTGCTGCCACCCTGATGGCCGTCGTCCCGCTCAGAACGGGCAGGCGGATCCCAGCCATCGGCGCCGCCGCGCAGGTGGGGCTGCTCACGTTCTTCACCGCGACCGTCGTCGCCTATGCCGCTCGCGAGGGTGTCCACGGGGTCGCCGCCGGCGACGTCGCACCGAGCTGGGCGGTCTTCGTGCTCGTCGCGCCGGTGCTCGTGTACAACTTCCTCGGCTTCGAGCTTCCCTCAGCGGCGAGCGAGGAGATGCGGGACCCGCAGCGCGACGTGCCGGCCGCGATCGGTCGGGCCGGGGTGCTCACGTTCGTCCTCTACTGCGTTCCCGTGCTCGCGATCGTGCTCGTGATGCCCGCGGAGGAGATCTCCGGGCTGACGGGGTTCATCGACGCCATCTCGAGCGTCTTCACCGTGTACGGAAGCGCCGCCGAACCGGTGGGCGCGGCGGTCGGCTCGGCCTTCGTGCTCGTGCTGCTCGTGAACGGCATGACCTGGATGGCCGGCTCCTGCCGAGCCCAGGCGGCTGCCGGCCTCGACGGCGTGGGGCCGAGGTTCCTGGGGCGGATCTCCGGTCGGACCGGGACGCCGGTGCGGGCGACGGTCGTCGCGGGTGCCGCCGCGGCCCTCACGACATGCACGGCGTTCGCCGTGGCGGGCAACGACAACGAGAAGTACTTCAGCGCCGTCCTCGCCCTCTCGATCGCGCTGCTGGCGCTCGGCAACCTCGCGGTCTTCCCGGCACTCGTGCGCCTTCGATGGTCGTACCCGGGCGTGCCGCGAACGTTCCGTGTTCCCGGAGGCGCCGTGGGCGCGTGGGCGGTGAGCGGGCTCGCCACCGCGTGGACAGCGCTCGCGCTCGTGGCCGTGCTCTGGCCGGGGCTGGGAACCCCGAACCCCGATGCGCACCTGCCTGAGGGGTTCATGGGGGACCGGCTCGGGTTCGTCCTCGTCGAGCTCGTGCCACTCACCGTGGTCGCCGGGGTGGCGGCCCTGTTCGCCCGTCGGGGACGGAAGGACGAGCGGTCATCGGAGCGAGCTCTCTCCCGCCTGTTCCTGCGAGGTGAGCCACGCCTGGCCAGCGTCGCAGAACGAGCGGAAGTCGCAGTGGGTGCACCACCGACCGGGCGTGGGGTCGAACGCGCCGTCGCCGATCGCGGTCAGTGATGCTTCCACGCGCTCGCGCACGACCGCCGGGTCGTCCATCGGCTTCGTGACCTCGTCGCCGCTCGCGAGGTACAGGTAGGTGAGGGTGAGGTCGCTCGCCGGCTTCCCCCAGATCTCGACCGCCGCGAGCCCGTAGACGTCGAGCTGCATGCCGAGCGTCGGGTCGTCGGCGGCCGGCGTGCGGCCGGTCTTCCAGTCGACGATCTCCCAGGGCCCCTCGACCGAGCCGAAGATCGCGTCGATGCGTCCGCCGACCGTGAACTCGCCGAGGCGCAGCAGGAAGGCTCGCTCGGCGAAGAGCGGGGGCACGCCGGCGAACCGGCTCTGAAGGAACGATTCCCGCAGGCGGTCGATACGACCCGGATCGCCGGCGAGCTCCTCGTCGGTGAGGTCGGGACGGTCCTCGAGCTCGAGCAGCCGGCCCTGGCCGCGTGCGCGGCGCTCGATCCAGGCATGGATCTCGGTGCCGATGCGCGCTGCCGGGCCGCTGAAGCGAGGCAGGGGGCGCACGCGCGACCAGTAGAAGCGCTTCGGGCACTGCACGTACGTGATCAGGTCGCTCGCGCCCACCGACCGCGGCGTGCGCTCGAGGCTGGGGCCGCCCTCGACGGCCTCGCGCTCGCGCAGGTGCGCGGCGAGCTGGCGCCGGTCGGCGGTCACTCGCTCGAACGCAGCCCGGTCGCCGGCGTCGAGGGCGTCGACGAGGGCGGTTTGCACCGCCCCCGCCTCGATCGCGGCCACGGCGGTGCGTCGCCAGCCGTCGGGGAACGTCGCGTCGGCGTCGTCTGGCCTCGAGCGGCCCGGCCAGTCGCGCACGAGCGACTCGCGGTAGCCGAGCATCGGGTTCTGCTCGGGCTCGGCCTCGTCGTCGCCCGACGGCGCGCCCGTCGTCTCGATCGTCACCCGGGCCTCTCCGGTCGACGTGCCCCACCCGGCGAGCTCGGCGAAGAACTCGCTCGGGCCTTTCGCCCGCACGTTCTCGCCGTACCAGTTCGACGCGCTCACGTGCAGCGAGCGTCGTGCCCGGGTGAGCGCCACGTACATCGTGCGACGTTCCTCGATGACCTCCTGTGCCCGCAGGTCGCGCTTGAAGTGCGACAGCACGCCGTCGAACGTCGGCAGGATCGCCGCGTCGCCCCGCAGCTCGAAGTCGAGGGAGTAGCCGCGCTCGGCGGGGTTCTGCTGGATGCGCTTGGACGGAAGCAGGTTCTCGGCCACCCCCGGCACGACGACGTGGTCGAACTCGAGCCCCTTGGCCTGGTGGATCGTCATCACCTTGACCGAGTCGGACTCGCTGGGCTGCACGGGTTCCCACTCTTCCTTCTCGAGCGCTTCGACCGAATCGACGTAATCGAGGAATGCGCGCAGCGTGAGCTCGCCCTCGACCGGCTCGAACGCATGCACCTGGTCGAGGAACGCCGCGAGGTTGCGCGAGCGCTGGGCGGCGGCGGTGCGGTCGACGTCGGCGGCGAGCTCGTCGACGATGCCGATGCGCCGCATCACCTCGCCGAGGAACTCGGGCACCGCGCGACGCGCCTCGACGCGCAGGGCCGAGAGCTCCGCGCGGAACTCCTCGAGGCGCGCGCGTCCCTCGTTCGACAGGTCGTCGATCTCGTCGAGATGTTCGAGCGCCTCGGCGAACAGGAAGGGCGTCTCCTCGTCGTCACCGCCCTCGTCACGCCACGCATAGTTCTTGCCCTTTGCCCAGCCGGCGACGAGCGCGAGGTCCTTGAAGCCGACCCGATAGCGTGGGCCCATCAGGATGCGGGCGAGCGCGACGCTCGCCATCGCGTCGTTGGCCGCCCGGGCGTAGGCCAGCACCTCGACCACCTCGGGCGTGCGCAGCAGCCCAGCGAGCCCGACGATCTCGGCCGGGATCTCGCGCTCCGCGAACGTCTGCTGCAGCAGGAAGAACAACCGCGACGTGCGACAGAGCACCGCGATCTCGGACCACGGCGAGCCGCCCTCGTGCAACGACGCGATGCGGTCCGCGGTCGCGCGAGCCTCGGTGAGCTCGTCGCGGTGCGAAGTGACGGTGACCTCCCCGTCGCCGTTGGGTCCGAACGGCACGAGCCGCTTGTCGGGGTCGGGTCGCTGGTTCGCTGGGAGCGGCGAGATGATCGTGTCGGCGGCGTGCAGGATGCGAGCCCCCGACCGGAAGTTCGTGAAGAGCGGCAGCCGCTCGGCGGGCGTGCCGTCGTCCCTCGGGAAGTCGGTCGGGAAGTCGAACAGGTTCGACAACGACGCCCCGCGCCATGCGTAGATGTTCTGGTCGGGGTCGCCGACGGCTGTGACGGGATGTCCGCCGCCGAACATCGCACGCATCAGCTTGGCCTGCGCGACGTTCGTGTCCTGGTACTCGTCGAGCAGCACGGCCGCGAATCGATCGCGGTAGTCCTGGCCGACCTCGGGATGCTCGGTCGCGACCTGCACGGCGAGCTCGATCTGGTCGCCGAAGTCGATGACGCCGAGCTCGCGCTTCAGCCGTCGGAACACCCCCACCGCCTTGGCGAGCTCGATGCGCTCGAGGGCGGTGAAGTAGACGCGGTCGGTTCGCGCGATCTGCTTGAACACGGGCAGCCGCTCCTGCACGAACCCGACCACCGCGTCGGGATCCACCAGGTGGTTCGCGATCTGCCCGTCGAGGTTCAGGATCTTGTCGACCACGCTGGGCTGCCATTCGGTCTTCACGTGCTCGAACGACATCTCGTCGAGCACGCGACCCGCGAGGGTCACGCGCTGCGCCTGACTGAGCACGCGTCGCCCGGTCTCGATGCCCGCGAGGATGCCGTACCGGTCGATCACCTGCGCCGCGAGCGCGTGGTAGTTGAGGATCTCGGGCTCCTCTCCCTCGTCGAGCTCGACGTCCTTCAGCGCCCGCCGGATGCGAGAGCGCAGGTTCTCGGTCGCCTTCACCGTGAACGTGAGGGCGAGCACGTTGCCGGGCAGCGCCCCGTCGTTCGCGGCGTCGATACGGCCGAGCGCGGCGAGCGCGAGGTACACCACCCGCGCCGCGATCACGCTCGTCTTCCCCGAGCCTGCGCCGGCGATCAACACGGTCGGCTCGAGCGGTGTCGTGATGGCGCGCCACTGCTCGTCGGTGGGCGCGGCGCCGCCCATCGCCGTGACGATCTCGGCGGGGAAGGTCACGCCGGCACCCCCTCGCGCACCGACTCGACGGGGAACACCGGCTGACCTTCGGCGTAGAGCGGGCAGAGCGACTGGAAGTCGCAGAACCGGCAGTTCGCGTACGGGTTCGGCCGGAAGACCTCCAGCTCGTTGAGCTCTCGCTTCCTCGCGATCAGCGCGGCGAGGCGATCGCGCATCTCCGCCTGGTAGGCCTCCTCGTCACGTTCGGTGACCATCCACTTGCGGTAGTCGATGTTCGGGCTCCTCCAGTTGCCGCGCAGGAACGCGAGCTCGACGGTCTTCACCGGCTGGAACTCGGCGAGGTCGGGCGACTCCTGCACCGCGAGGTAGTAGATGCCGAGCTGCAGGCTGTCGCGCGGCGGGCCCGCGCTGTCGCTCTTGCCGGTCTTGAAGTCGGTGATCACGTAGCCGTCCTGCACGGCCGGACCGATGCGGTCGATGTAGCCGATCACCGTGGCGCCCTGGAACTCGAACTCGAAGAACCGCTCGATGCCCGCGGCCGGTCGCTCGGCGTAGTTCTCGAACCAGTTCCGCAGCATATGGTCTCGCGCGAGGGCGTGGAAGGCGTTCGCCACCGCCATCGACGGGAACTCCTGCGGACGCCACCTGCGGTCGAGCGCCTCGACGAGCGCGCGCGGCTCCTTCGGGATCTCGCCCTTCTCGGCCTGCTCGAGGATCGAATGGACGGTCTTGCCCACCCAGGCGTGGTAGCCGCCGGGCTTCCCGAGTCCGAGCTCGTCGCCGAGCACGTGCATCAGCTCGCACGCCTCGAGGTTCGACAGCCGCGAGTACGAGACACGGATCGTTTCGTGCAACGGCCGGCCGGTGTCGGTCCAGTCGCGCTGGGACCACCAACGGCGCGCGTCGACGCCGAGCGCCACCAGGCCGTCGAGGGCGGCCAGCCGCTGGAACGGCTCGCGCGCCTGGTCGGCCAGATTCGACCGCCACGCGGCTGCCGCCTCGCGCGTGGACACCGGGTCGTCGAACGGTCCCGAGGGTGCGGACGCCCACGAGCTCGTCTCGACGAACCTCGACCGGGCCGATCGCTGGTCGTGGGGATGAACGTCGGCGCACGTGAGCACGACCCGGCGCTTCGCACGCGCCGTCACCATGTCGAACAGCCGGCGCTCGTCGTCGAGCCGTTCGCGGTTGCGCTCGGCGTTGGTCACCGGACGCTCGAGCACCGCGAGGTCGAACATCGGCTCGGGTCGCGACAGGCTCGGGAAGTTCCCCTCGACCGCGCCGGCCACGAGCACGGTGTCGAACTCGAGGCCGGCCGCGCCGTGCGCCGTGAGCACCTGGACCGCGTCGGCACGGGAGCGTTCCCAGGCCGAGTAGCCGGGCCCGTGCTCGCCCGCGTCGAGTCCCTCGAGGAACGCGGCCACGCTCGTGTCCCCGCCCTCACCGGTGTCGGCGACGATCCGGTCCAGCCCACCGCTGTCGATCGCGCACCAGACCCGTTCCATCGAGGCGTCGTCATGCAGCCGACGGACGACGATGGGGAGCGCGTCGTCGAGCGTCATCGTGGCGAGGGTCCGGCTGATCCCGTACAGGGCTGCCGCCTCCCGGGCACGGGCCTCCGCCTCATCGGCCCGGTCGGCGCCGGCTCCGGCGATCGTCGCCAGCTCGGGATAGGTCGCGCGCAGCGCGGCGGCGAGGTCGTCTGGCGGCGTTGCGGGGGTCGGCATCTCTCTCCTTCCCTACCATGATCGGCTGCGCGGATGGC
>Ga0210087_1000197_pt1 | contig 10362 bp, 4 predicted proteins | sample MayberryNW_Catta_4_FD_184878 | JGI IMG/M metagenome (GOLD analysis project Ga0210087, IMG submission 184878) | Wetland microbial communities from San Francisco Bay, California, USA, that impact long-term carbon sequestration -... | ecosystem: Environmental > Aquatic > Marine > Wetlands ... | reverse complement strand
CGGCGCGGCCGAGCACCACCACGATCCCCGACGTCATGTACTCGCAGCAGTGGTTTCCCGCGCCTTCGATCACTGCGATCGCGCCGGAGTTGCGCACCGCGAACCGATCGCCTGCCTGTCCCGCGGCGAAGAGCTTGCCGCCCGTTGCGCCGTAGAGCACGGTGTTGCCGATGATGAGCTGCTTGTGCGAGACGTCGGCGTACGCCGCCCGCCGGAACGGCCGGATCGTGATCTCGCCGCCGCTCAACCCCTTGCCGACGTAATCGTTCGCCTCGCCCTCCAGCTCGAGATGCATGCCCCGGCAGGTGAACGCGCCGAAGCTCTGCCCGGCCGAGCCTGTGAACCGGAGCCGCACGGACCCCGGCGGCAGACCCGCGTCCCCGGTGCGCTCGACGATCGCACCCGCCACCCGCGCGCCCACCGTCAGGTGATGGTTGTAGATCGGATAGCTCCCCGAGAACGGCAGGCCGCTCTCGAGGTATGGCTGCAGCTCCTCGAGGATCTCGGCGTCCAGCGATACCAGTCCCGGCCGGTGGTTGCGCTCGACCATTCGGCGGAGCGGGGTCGGAGCCTGCCCCGAGCGCGGCGAGGGGTCGGTGGGCGCCATCAGCACGGAGAGATCGAGCATCTGTGCGCGCGGCACCTCCGGATGCTCCACCCGCTCCAGCAGGTCGTTCCGCCCGATGATCTCATCCAGCGCGCGGAAGCCCATGTCGGCCAGAACCCGGCGCACTTCCTCGGCGACCAAGGTGAAGTAGCCGATCACTTGCTCCGGCGTGCCTTTGAACTTGGCCCGCAGGTCCTCGCGCTGGGTGGCGATGCCGGTGGGGCAGGTGTTGATGTGGCACTGCCGCGCCATGGCGCAGCCCATCGCCACCAGCGGCGCGGTGCCGAAGCCGTAGCTCTCCGCGCCGAGCAGCGCGGCGATCACCACGTCGCGGCCGGTCTTGAAGCCGCCGTCGGTGCGCACCTCGATCCGGTGCCGCAGGCCGTTCCGGATCAGGATGTGCTGCGCCTCCGCCAGTCCCAGCTCCCATGGCGAGCCCGCGTGCTTGATGGAGGACAGCGGTGAGGCGCCGGTGCCGCCGTTGTGCCCGGCGATCAACACGTAGTCCGCGTAGGCCTTCGCCACCCCGGCGGCGACCGTGCCGACGCCGGCTTCCGACACCAGTTTCACCCCGACCCTGGCGCGTGGGTTCACGGTCTTGAGGTCGGTGATCAGCTGCGCCAGATCCTCGATCGAGTAGATGTCGTGATGCGGCGGCGGGGAGATCAGCTGGATGCCCGGCACCGAGTGCCGGAGCCGGGCGATCAGCTCGGTCACCTTGTGGGCGGGCAGCTGGCCGCCCTCGCCCGGCTTGGCGCCCTGGACGATCTTGATCTCCAGCTCCTCCGCCCGCATCAGGTACTCCGTCGTCACGCCGAACCGCGCGGAGGCGACCTGTTTGATCCGATTGTCCGCCCGGTCCCCATTGTCGGCCGAAGCGTAGTTGTGCGGATCCTCACCGCCCTCGCCCGAGTTGGAGCGGGCTCCCATCCGGTTCATGGCGATGGAGAGCGTGGTGTGCGCCTCGGGCGACAGCGCGCCCAGCGACATCGCCGAGGAGACGAACCGGCGGCGAATGTGCTCCGCGGGCTCGACCTCCTCGAGCGGTACCTGGATGCCGTGGCGCACGGTAAGCAGGTCGCGCGGGCCAGCGGGCCGGCGGGCGGAGTTCTTCGCCAGGAAGCCGTGGTAGGCCTCGCCCATCTCGCTCTTCACCGCCTGCTGGAGCGCCACGACGATCGGCGGTGCCCAGCCGTGGTCTTCGCCGTCCTTGCGGAAGCGCACCCGCCCGTAGTCCGGCAAGGTGGCCGTCGTGTCCTCCGCCGGCGCGAAGGCCGCGCGATGCCTAGCGAGCACGTCCTCCGCGATCTCCTCGAACCCGATGCCACCGATGGGCGACGCCGTGCCGTCGAAGCAGGTCGCGACCACTTCGTGGCCCAAGCCGAGGATCTCGAAGATCTGTCCGCCGCAGTAGGAGGACAGGGTGGAGATGCCCATCTTGGAGAGGACCTTGAGCAGGCCCTTCTCCGCCGCCGAGCGGAACCGGTTCGCCGCCTCCGCGGGCGTGGGCCTGGGCTCGGCGGGCTCCTTCCGACCGCGCTGGCTCTCCTCCTTGGCGAAGGCGTCCCGCACTGCGGCGAGCGCGAGCCACGGATGCACCGCCTCCGCGCCGTAGCCGATCAGCGTGGCGAAGTGGTGGATGTCGAGTGCGTCACCGGCTTCCGCCACCAGTCCGACCCGGGCCCGGAGCCCGGTGTGCACCAGGTGCTGCCGCACTGCGCCGACCGCGAGGAGCATCGGGATCGGCGCGTGTCGCTCGTCCGCTGTCCGGTCGCTGATGACGATGACCCGCGCGCCCCGTCGTGCCGCCCGCTCGGCCGCGCGGCGGAGCGCGGTGAGCGCGGGCCGCAGCCCCTCGACGCCCTTGCTCACGTCCCACACGGCGTCGAGGGTGACGGTGGAGAAGCCGGCCACGTTCCGCAGCGCGGCCATCTCGTCGTCCAGCAGGATCGGGTGCTCGAGCCGGAGCATCCGCGCGTAGGACGGCCGTTCCAGCAGCGGGGAGCCGCGGCGGCCCAGGTGCATCCGGAGCGACATCACCATCGCCTCCCGCAACGGGTCGATCGGCGGGTTGGTCACCTGGGCGAAACGCTGGCGGAAGTACGCGTAGAGGCTCTGCGGCACCGCCGAGAGGGGCGGTATGGGCGTATCGTCCCCCATGCTCCAGACCGGATCGGCGCCGGCCGCGCCCATCGGCTCCAGCACGATGCGGACATCCTCCGCCCCGTAGCCGAACGCGCGCTCCAGGCGCACCAGCTCGTCGCCCTCGGGCGAGGGCGGCACCCGCGCGGGGTCGGGCACCAGCGTCGCCATATAGCGGGCGACCCAGCGGGCGTAGGGCCGCCGGCCCGCGATCTCGCGCTTGGCATCGAGATTCCGGATCACCTCGTGCCGCGCGGTGTCCACCACCAGCACCTCGCCCGGCCCGACCTTGCCGCACTCCACCACCTCGCGCGGATCGAGGTCCACCACACCCACCTCGGACCCGCAGACCACCAGCCCGTCACGCCGCACCTTGTAGCGGCAGGGGCGAAGGCCGTTCCGATCCACCGCCGCGGCGGCGAGCACGCCGTCGGTGAAGGCGATCGCCGCCGGCCCGTCCCACGGCTCCAGCACGCACTGGTGGTATTCGTAGAACGCCTTGATGGAGGGATCGAGGTCGGGGTACTTCTCCCAGGCCTGCGGCACCATCATCATCGCGGTATGCACCGCGTCGCGTCCGGACCGCACCAGCAGCTCCATCGCGTTGTCGAGGCTCGCCGAGTCGCTTCCCTCCGCCCAGATGACCTGACGCAGTCGCTCGATCTTCGCGCCCCAGACGGGACTCGAGAGCATCGGCTGGCGCATGGTCATCGCGTTCCGGTTGCCCCAGAGGGTGTTGATCTCCCCGTTGTGGGCCAGCAGCCGGAACGGCTGCGCCAGCGGCCAGCTGGGCAGGGTGTTGGTCGAGTAGCGCTGGTGGAAGACGGCGATGGCGCTCTCGTACTCCGGGTAGCGGAAGTCGGTGTAGAAGGCCGAGAGCTGGGTGCCGGTGAGAAGAGCCTTGTAGACGACGGTGCGGCAGGAGAGCGAGCAGGCGTAGAACCCGGGCAGGAGCATCTGCTCCGCTCGTCGCTCCATCTCTCGTCGCGCCAGGTACAGCGCCCGCTCCCAGGCGTCTTCGTCGGCCGCGAGGGCTGGCCGACCCACCAGGACCTGCCGGATCACCGGACAGGAGGCGAGCGCGGTCGGTCCCAGCGCGCCGGGATGCACCGGCACTTCGCGCCAGCCGAGGAAGGGGATGCCGTCGCCCGCGAGCACCTCCTCGATCATGCGCACGCAGGCGCCGAGCGCCTCCGGCTCCCGCGGGAGGAAGAACGCGCCCACGCCGAACGGCAGGCCAGGCTGGAGGTGGAGGCCCTGGCGGTAGGCGTCGCGGTAAAAGAGGCGCGCGGGGATCTGGGTCAGCAGGCCGGCACCGTCGCCCGAGTTGTCGGTCGACGCCGCACCCCGGTGAGCCACCCGCGCAACCGCCTCGAGTGCCATGCCCACGACCTCGTGCGAGCGCGCGCCGGACGCGGTGGCGACGAAGCCGACGCCGCAGGCGTCGTGCTCTCGGGAAGGGTCGAGAGCCTGGTCCGCCGGAACGGCGGCGTGAGGATGGGGGCGGGAAGAGATCCTGCGGGAACCGGCCGGGTGGATCCGCTGCCCATTGGCGGCCATGGTGCCTCCTGCTGGTTGGCGCCCCATCGGCCGGAGAGGCCGGTTGCGGGGCAAACAAAAAGCCCGCTCCACACTGGGAGCGGGCCGGGAGCAGTCGCGCGCGTGCGAACTACCCGGTCGCTCCCGTGGAGCGGGCGGTATTAAGGAGAATGACCGGAAGGGCGGCGCGCTTCATGAACGTATTATTATGCGCGACCACGTATTCGTCAACCTGCCTGTCGTCCCGAGCGCAGCGAGGGACTTGTCACCCGGTTTCGGAAACTTGCGAGCAAGATCCCTCGCTGCGCTCGGGATGACAGGAATAGCCGACCCCCCTTGACATCCCGCCCGCCCGCGCGTTAGCCTCCCCAGACGCGGTCGAAAACGGCATAAACATCCAGCGGACCACCCCGAGACGAAAGCAGCCCGACCAGACCATGTCGCTCCACCTGTCGCTCGTCGTCGTCCTCCTTAGCCTCCTGCTTACCAGTCTTATTGGTGAGCCGGGGGTTCGCGGCGTGCCGAAACGAGCAGCGTGAGAGCGTAGCAGACTCGATCGAACTGCACCGGCGCCGCGGACCCGAAAGGTCCGCGGCGCTTTTCTCGTTCACCCTTCACGGAACCGAAAGCGCCCATGGGCACCACCGACGTCCTGATCTTCGACACCACGCTCCGCGACGGCGAGCAGGCCCCCGGCAACAGCCTCACCCCGGAGGAAAAGATCCGACTCGCCCGGCAGCTCGACGCGCTCGGCGTGGACATCATCGAGGCGGGCTTCCCGGCCGCGTCGGAGGGGGATTACCGCAGCGTGCGCGAGATCGCGGCCGAGGTCCGGCGGCCGGTGATCGCCGCGCTGGCCCGGTGCACCGAGGCCGACATCGATCTGGCCGGCGAGGCGCTGAGCGCCGCGGAGCGCGGCCGGATCCACGTCTTCGTCTCCACCTCCGACCTGCACATGCGGGAGAAGCTGCGCCTCACGCGGGACGAGGTGGTGGAGCGGGCCCGCACCGCCGTGCGCCGCGCGAGGCAGTTCACCGAGGATGTCGAGTTCTCCTGCGAGGATGCCAGCCGCTCCGACCCCGACTTCCTCTGTCGGGTGGTGCAGGCGGCCATCGGGGAGGGGGCGACGACGATCAACCTGCCGGACACGGTCGGGTACGCCATGCCGGCGGAGTACGGCGCGATGTTCCGCGACGTCCTCGCCCGCGTGCCTGGCGCGGATCGGATCACCCTGAGCGCCCACTGCCACGACGACCTGGGGCTCGCCGTCGCCAACTCCCTGGCGGCGATCGCGGCGGGGGCGCGGCAGGTGGAGTGCACGGTGAACGGCATCGGCGAGCGGGCGGGCAACGCGGCCCTGGAGGAGATCGTGATGGCATCGCAGGTGCGTGGCGCCGCGCTCCAGTTCCGCTGCAACGTCGACCCGCGCGAGATCTACCGCACCAGTCAGCTGCTCAGCTATCTCACCGGGGTCTTCCCTCAGCCCAACAAGGCGATCGTCGGCCGCAACGCGTTCGCCCACGAGGCCGGCATCCACCAGCACGGCATGCTCCAGAACGGTCTCACCTACGAGATCATCCGGCCGGAGATGGTGGGGATTCCGCGCTCGACCCTGGTCCTGGGCAAGCACTCGGGTCGGCACGGGCTGGAGCGGCGCTTCCGCGATCTGGGCTACGACCTGGACGAGGAGCAGCTCAACGAGGTCTACCGCGAATTCATCGCCCTCGCGGACCGCAAGCGCGAGATCCTCGACGAGGACCTGCTCGCGCTGCTGCACGACAGCTTCCATGACGCGCCCGAGGAGTACCAGATGACCCACCTGCGGGTCGTGTGCGGCAGCGTGAGCCCGACCGCGGAGTTGCGGATGACCGGGGCATGGACGGGGGAGCGCGCGGCGCGAGGCACGGGAGACGGCCCGATCGCGGCCGCGTTTACCGCGATCAGCGAGATCACCGGCCGCCAGCTCGAAGTGATCAGTCTCCAGCTTCGCTCTCTCACACCAGGCCGGGACAGCGTGGGGCAGGTCTTTCTTCAGGTGAAGGTGGACGGCAAATCGCTCTCCGGGCACGGGGCGTCCACCGACATCGTCGAGGCCAGCGCCCGGGCCCTCGTCAACGCGCTCAACAAGGCGCGGCACGCCGACCGGCTGGAGTCGTCGTCGCTCAACGCCGTCTACCTGTGGGGCGTGTGAGTGTCTGAAGTCCTGACGGGCTCCCAAATCCTCTGCCGGACCCTCGTCGAGGAGGGGGTCAGCCTCCTCTTCGGATATCCGGGCGGAGCGATCATGCCGTTCTATCACGCGCTCCCGGAATACCCCGAGCTCAGGCACGTGCTGGTGCGGCACGAGCAGGCCGCCGCCCACGCGGCCGACGGCTACGCCCGGGCTACTGGCCGTGCCGGCGTGTGCGTGGCGACGTCGGGTCCCGGCGCGACCAACCTCGTGACCGGTCTCGCCACGGCGCACATGGACAGCACGCCAGTCGTCGCCATCACCGGCCAGGTGCCCCGCGCGATGATCGGCCGGGACGCCTTCCAGGAGACCGACATCATCGGCATCACCCAGCCGATCACCAAGCACTCGATCCTGGTGGAGCAGGTGGACGAGCTCGCCGACGCCGTGCGCGAAGCGCTGAGGGTCTCGACGGAGGGACGCCCGGGGCCGGTGCTGGTGGACATTCCGAAGGACGTGCAGCAGGCGAAGGCGGACAGGCGGACCGGCGGACCGACGGACGGATCGGTAACCGGGGCGAAGTTCGGCGCCCGGAGTCCTTCCGCCCGTCCGCCGGTCCGCCTGTCCGCCCTGTCCGATGCGGTCCGCCTCCTCACAGAGGCCGAGCGCCCCCTCATCATGGCCGGCCACGGCGTCATCCTCTCCGGAGCCTACGACGAGCTGCGAGCGCTCGCCGAGCGGACCGGGATTCCCGTGATCACGACCCTGCTCGGAATCAGCGGTTTTCCGGAGTCGCATCCGCTCCATCTGGGCATGCCGGGCATGCACGGCGAGGTCCACGTCAATCGCGCCATCCAGCAGGCCGACCTGATCCTCGGCGTCGGCCTCCGCTTCGACGATCGCGTGACCGGCAACCTCGCGGCCTTTGCCCGCGGGGCCAGGGTGATCCACATCGAGCTGGATCCCTCCGAGATCGGGAAGAACGTGGCCACCGACCTAGGCCTGGTGGGCGACGCGAGGGAGATCCTGCGCGAGCTGCTCGCCCGGGTGGCGCCCCGCGGGTGCGAGGCGTGGCGTGAGGAGATCGAGAGCTTCCGCCGCGAGCGGCAGGAGAGCTTCCGCGGCGACCTCTCGCCCGCGGGTATCCTCGCTGCGATCGACGTTGCGGCGGGCGGGCGCTGCACCATCGTCTCCGACGTGGGGCAGCACCAGATGTGGGTGGCCAAACTCTACCCCTACCAGCGGCCCAACACTCACCTCACCTCCGGCGGGCTCGGCACCATGGGCTTCGCGGTGCCGGCGGCGATGGGCGCGGCGCTCGCCCGGCCGGACGAGCCGGTGTGGGCCGTCTCCGGCGACGGTGGCTTCCAGATGAACATGCAGGAGATCGCCACCATGGTGCAGGAGGGCATCCCGGTGAAGATGGCCGTGTTCAACAACGGCTATCTCGGGATGGTGCGGCAGTGGCAGCAGTTCTTCCACGGCCGCCGCTACTCCGCCACGCCCATCTGGAGTCCGGACTACGTCAAGCTGGCGGAGGCCTACGGCATCTACGGCCGGCGGGTGGAGCGCGGGGATCAGGTGAACGAGGCGGTGCGCGAGGCGATCGCCCAGCCGGGACCCGCGCTGGTGGAGTTCCTGATCGAGCAGGAGGCCAACGTCTTCCCGATGATCCCGCCCGGGGCCTCGCTCTCCGAGCCGATCGAAGGAGAGCCCGCGGCCCCTCGCCTGGCCACGGCATGAGTGTCACGCAGGCCGTGGTGGTCCTCCTGGAGGACCACGTGATCACGTTGAATCGCGTTGTCGGACTCATCCGACGGCGGAACTTCCCCGTGCGCAGCCTGTCGGTCGGTCCGACCGGCACCCCGGGGGTCTCGAGGCTCACTATGATGATGCAATCGGACGAAGCCGCGGCCGAACGGGCCGTGCAACACCTGCAGAAGATCATCGGCGTGCACGACGTCGCCGTCATTCCTCAAGGCGACGCGGTCGCCCGCGAGCTGGCCTTGGTCAGGCTCCGACCCTCCGCGGAGCAGTATGCCGAGCTGCTCGACGTGGTGCAGCTCTACCGCGCCACGCTGGTGGACGAGTCGCTCGACGCCGTCGTGCTCGAGCTCACCGGTTCGGAGGCCTTCGTGCTCTCCTGCCTGCGGGCGCTCGAGCGGTTCGAGATCGTCGAAGTCGCCCGGAGCGGCGCCGTCGCCGTGGAGTCGGGCACGGCCGAGCTGCGACTCGGCGCCCCACCTCAACTGGAAGCGGGAGCACGATGAGCGAAACCGTGCGGGTCTACTACGACGGCGATGCCGACAGCGGCCGGCTGCGCGACCGCACCTTCGCCGTCGTCGGCTACGGGAGTCAGGGGCACGCCCACGCGCTCAACCTGCGCGACAGCGGGGCACGGGTGATCGTCGGCCTGCGAGCCGGCGGTGCGTCCGCCGAGCGGGCCAAGGCGGCGGGACTCGACGTGCGGCCGGTCTCCGCGGCGGCCGCGGCGGCTGACACGATCATGATGCTGGTCCCCGACCAGGACGCGCGCACCGTCTACGAGCGCGACGTGGTCGGCGGTCTCAGCGCGGGCAAGACGCTGATGTTCGCCCACGGGTTCAACATCCACTACGGCGAGATCGCCCCGCCCGCGGGCGTGGACGTGTCCATGGTCGCGCCCAAGTCGCCGGGCCATCTGGTACGGAGCGAGTACGAGGGAGGGCGTGGTGTGCCGGGACTCGTCGCCGTGCACCAGGACGCGTCCGGGCAGGCACTGGCCAACGCGCTGGCCTACGCCGCCGGCATCGGCTGCACCCGGGCCGGCGTGATCGAGACCTCGTTCCGCGAGGAGACCGAGACCGATCTCTTCGGGGAGCAGGCGGTGCTCTGCGGAGGCGTGACGGCGCTGGTCAAGGCGGGGTTCGAGACGTTGACCGCTGCGGGCTACCGGCCCGAGATGGCCTACTTCGAATGCCTCCACGAGCTCAAGTTGATCGTGGATCTGATGTACCGCGGCGGAATGCAGTTCATGCGGTACTCCATCAGCGACACCGCGGAGTACGGCGACTACACCCGAGGCCCGCGCGTCGTGACCGAGAAGACCCGGGCCGAGATGCGCCGTATCCTGGACGAGATCCAGAACGGGTCGTTCGCCAAGGAGTGGCTGGAGGAGAACCGGGCCGGTCGGCCCAACTTCGACCGGCTGCGGCGGCAGGACCGCGAGCATCTGATCGAGCAGGTGGGCAAGCAGCTCAGGGCCATGATGCCGTGGGCCGAGGAAGGGAAGGGTGCGGCGAGCGAGAGCGCCGCGCCGAAGGAGCCCTCCATGCACCGGCCCGCGGCCCCGGCCAGCGCGACGCGCTGATGCGGACGCTCTTCGACAAGGTCTGGGAGGCCCACGTCGTCACCACCCGCTTCGCGGGTACCCGGGACGCGGGTGGGCCGGCGCTGCTGTACGTGGACCTGCACCTGGTCCACGAAGTCACGTCAGCCCAGGCCTTCGAGGGGCTCCGGCTGGCCGGCCGCCGGGTGCGACGTCCGGAGCTGACGTTGGCGACGGTGGACCACAACGTTCCCACCGGCGACCGGCGGCTCCCGATCGCCGATGAAATCGCGGCGAAGCAGCTGTCGACTCTGGTGCGCAACGCGCGCGAGGCGGGCATCGAGCTGCACGACCTCGATTCCCCGGATCAGGGGATCGTGCACGTGATCGGCCCCGAGCTGGGGCTCACCCAGCCGGGCTCGGTGATCGTCTGTGGCGACTCGCACACCTCCACCCACGGCGCGTTCGGCGCACTCGCCTTCGGGATCGGGACCAGCGAGGTGGAGCACGTGCTGGCGACCCAGTGCATCGTGCAGTCGCGGCCCCGCACGATGGAGGTGCGGTTCCTCGGCCGGCCGCGCGCCGGCGTCGGGGCCA
>Ga0210087_1000195_pt1 | contig 10373 bp, 9 predicted proteins | sample MayberryNW_Catta_4_FD_184878 | JGI IMG/M metagenome (GOLD analysis project Ga0210087, IMG submission 184878) | Wetland microbial communities from San Francisco Bay, California, USA, that impact long-term carbon sequestration -... | ecosystem: Environmental > Aquatic > Marine > Wetlands ... | reverse complement strand
GGCTACGCGAAAGATCGGGCAGAAGCCCTCGAGCGTCCATGACGACGCGGCCGACGTCCTCGAGGCCGGTGCCCGGGACGTTCGCGGCGAGGCGGGCGCATTCGTTCCTTCCGGTGACCGCAGACGGGCGACGCTACGGCACCGGCCGGTCTCCCGCAAGGCAGGAACGGCGCCCGGGCGGCGGAACCACCCTCCGTGGACACGGCCCGCGCGATCGAGCGCTTCCTCCGGAGCCCGGCGCTCTCGGACTCGACCCGGCGCGCGTACCGCGCCGACCTCGAGGAGTTCGCCGGCTGGCTCCGCCGGCGCGGACTCACGCTCGAGCGCGTCGACACGCGTGCGTTCTCCGAGTACGCGGCCTGGCTCGGGGCCGACCGCCCCGGCCGCCGGCCCCGGAAGCTCGCGCCGTCCACCCTCGGGCGGAAGCTCGCCGCCGTCCGCTCGTTCCTGCGCGCGACGCTTGGCCCGTCGCGCGTGCCCGACCTCGCGCTCGCCGGCCGCCGCCGCCGGCGGCTGCCGCACGCGCCGCGGCCGGCCGAGACCGACGCCCTCCTCGAGCAATTCTCGCCCGACTCGCCGCTCGGCCTGCGAAACCGGGCGCTCTTCGAGCTCGTCTACTCCGCGGGCCTGCGCGCCGCCGAGGCGTGCGGGCTCGAGCTCGCCGACGTCGAGTTCGAGGCCGAGCAGCTCCACGTCCGGGGCAAGGGCGGCAAGGAGCGCGTCGTCCCGCTCGGCGAGGAGGCGTCGTTCGTCCTGCGGCTCTACCTGGAGCAGGGCCGGCCCCACCTCGCGCGCGGGGCCGAGAACCGGCTCTTCCTCTCGGCGCGCGGTCGGCCGCTCGACACGTCGACGCTCCGCCGGCTCCTCCCCAACCCGCACCGGCTGCGCCATGCCTTCGCAACCGACCTGCTCGAGGGGGGCGCCGACCTGCGCACGATCCAGGAGCTGCTCGGCCACTCCTCCCTCTCCACGACGCAGATGTACAGCCACGTCGACGCGAAGCGCCTGCGGAAGGTCTATGACCGCGCCCATCCCCGCGCCTAGCCCGCCGCCCGACCTCGCGGTCGAGAGCTTCCTGGCTCTCCTCGGCGCCCGGCGCTCGCCGCGCACCGTCGACGCCTACCGGCGCGACCTGGCCGACCTGGCCGCGTTCCTCGGACGCTCGCCCGCGGCCGCGACCGGCGAGGACGTGCAGAACTGGCTCGCCGACCTGCGGGCCCGCGGGCTCGCGCCGAGCTCGATCGCCCGCAAGGCCTCCGCCGCGCGGACGTTCTACCGCCACCTCGTCCTCCTCGGCCAGCGGCAGGACAACCCGGCCGCGGACATCCCGCTCCCCCGCCGGCGGACGAAGCTGCCGCGCTCGCTGACACCCTCCGAGGTCGAGCGCCTGATCGCGGCCGCGAACGTCGCGACCCCGCGCGGGCTGCGCGACCGGGCGCTCGTCGAGCTCCTGTACGGCGCCGGCCTCCGGGTGAGCGAGGCGGTCGGGCTCGACCGCGGGTCGGTCGACCTCGAGGACCGGATCGTCCGCTGCATCGGGAAGGGCGACAAGGAGCGGCTCGTCCCGCTCGGCCGCGAGGCGGTCGAGGCGGTCCGGCGCTACCTGGGGCGCGGCCGGCCCTACCTGGACAAGCGCCACCGGCCGGAGCTCTTCCTGAACGCCCAGGGCGGCGCGCTCACCCGGGCGGGGGCGTTCCTCGTGCTGCGCCGGCTGGCCGCGAAGGCCGGGCTCGACCCCGAGCGCGTGCATCCGCACCTGCTCCGCCACTCGTTCGCGACTCACCTGCTCGAGGGCGGCGCCGACCTCCGAAGCGTCCAGGAGATGCTCGGCCACGCCGACCTCGGGACGACCGAGATCTACACCCACGTGTCGGAGCGGCGACGGCGCGACACGTACTTCCGCGCGCATCCGCACGCCCGCCGCCGGTAGAAAGCGCCCTCGTGACCCTCGACGCCTGGCTGACCCTCGCCGTCGTCCTCGCGACCCTGGTCGTGCTCGCCCTCGAGCTCCTGCCGCCCGCGATGGCCATGCTCGGCTCCGTGACGGTGCTCCTCGTGCTCGGCGTGCTCGACATCCCCGAGGCGTTCGCCGGGTTCTCGAACCCGGCTCCGCTCACGGTTGCCGCGCTCTACGTCGTCGCAGCGGGCGTGCAGAAGGCGGGCCTGCTCGAGCGGCTGACCGCGGCGGTGCTGGGAAGCGGCCGTGACGAGGGAAGCGAGCGGCTCGGACTCGCGCGGGTCCTCGTCCCCGTGGCGGGCTCGTCCGGCTTCCTGAACAACACGCCGATCGTGGCGATGGTCGCGCCCGCGATCGTGACGTGGGCGCGGCGCACCGGTCAGTCGGCCTCGCGCTACCTCTTGCCGGTCTCGTTCGCAACGATCCTCGGCGGGACGATCACGGTGATCGGCACGTCCACGAACCTCGTGGTCTCGGGTCTCCTCGAGGCGCACGGCGCGGAGCCGCTCGGGCTGTTCGAGATCGGGAAGGTCGGGGTCCCGGTCGCGATCGCCGGCCTGACCCTGCTCGTCCTCTTGACGCCGATCCTGCTCCCCGTCCGGCGCGCGCCGAGCGAGATGATGGAGGCGGACGCGCGCGAGTTCACGGTCGAGATGATCGTCGCGGGCGAGGCGGCGCCGGCGGGACAGACCGTCTCCGAGGCCGGCCTGCGCAACCTCCAGGGCGTCTACCTGGTCGAGATCGAGCGCGACGGTCGCACGATGGCGCCGGTGGCGCCCGACGAGGTGCTCGCCGCGGGCGACCGCCTGACGTTCGCGGGGAACGTCGAGCGCGTCCTCGACCTCCAGGCCGTGCCGGGGCTCGTCTCCGCGGAGGAGCCGCACTTCGACGTCGTGGGCTCGGCGCTCCGCCGCCGCCTGTTCGAGGCGGTCGTCGCGAGCGCCTCCATGCTCGACGGGGCGAGCCTCAAGGACGTGGGCTTCCGCGGCCGGTTCGGCGCCGCGGTGCTCGCGATCCACCGCGCCGGCGAACGGGTGCCCGGCAAGCTCGGCGACGTGCGGATCCGGGCCGGCGACGTCCTGCTCCTCCTGGCCGAGAGCGACTCCCGCCGACGGCTCCTCGCCGACCCGAGCTTCGTCGTCGTCGCCCCGCTGGCCGGCGAGGGCCCGCCGCGCCGCGAGAAGGCGCCGCTCGTCGCGTTCGTCGTTCTCGCCATGCTGGTCCTCGCGGCCACGGGCATCCTCGACATCCTCGTCGCGGCCCTCGTGGCCGGCTTCGCCCTCGTGGCGCTCCGCGTGCTGACGCCGACCGAGGCGCGCTCGGCGGTCGACCTGAACATCGTCGTCCTGATCGCGGCGAGCTTCGGGCTCGGAAACGCGATCGAGTCGAGCGGCCTCGCCTCGCACATCGCGGATCTCGTCGTCGGCCCGCTCGGCGACTACGGAGACGTCGGGCTGCTCGTCGGCGTCCTCGTCTCGACGACGATCCTCACCGAGCTGATCACGAACAACGCCGCCGCGGTGCTCATGTTCCCGATCGCGCTCGCCACGGCGGCCGAGGCCGGGCTCGACCCGCGCGGCTTCGCGATCGCGATCGCGATCGCCGCGTCGGCGTCGTTCCTGACCCCGATCGGCTACCAGACCAACACGATGGTCTACGGGATGGGCGGCTACCGCTTCGCCGACTTCGCCCGCGTCGGCGCGCCGCTCACGGTCGTCGTGCTCGTCGTCGCAACGCTCGTGATCCCGGTCTTCTGGCCGCTCCGCTAGGCCGCGTCGACCTCGCAGAGCGCGCCCGAGCCGACGTCGTACACCCAGCCGCTCACGGCGACCCCGTCGAGGAACGGGGACTCCTCGACCCGCCGGACGCTCCCCCTGACGCTCTCGTCGACGTCGGCGAACGGCAGGAAGTCGATGTGAGACGCGTCCGCACCGGTCTCGTCGAGGAGCTTCCCGTGGATGGCCTCGTTCGTGAACGTGCACATCCCGCAGTCGGTGTGGCCGATCACGAGAACCTCGGTCGTCCCGAGCAGCGAGTGGGAGATGACGAGCGAGCGCAGCGCGTCGTCCGTGACGAGGCCGCCGGCGTTGCGGATCACGTGCGCGTCTCCCTCGGCGAGCCCCAGGACCTTCGCCGGGTCGATGCGCGCGTCGATGCAGGTCACGACCGCGAGGCGCCGCGCGGGCGCCATCGGCAGCTCGCCCTGGTCGAACGCCTCCTGGTAGCTGCGATTGGCCTGGACGCACTCGTCGCGAACCGACACGGGATGCCTCCGATCCCTCGCTTCACAAAGTGAAGCAACAGGTTAGCGGGCGGCCGCCTTGCGCTTCAAGGCCGCGTGCACGGACGAGGCCGCCTTGCTCAGGTCCTGGTCGTCCTCCGCGTCGGCGAGGTGCTCGAGGAAGACCATCGTGTCGCGGGCCGGCGAGCCGTTCTTGAGGCTCAGGACTGCGAGCCGGCGGACCGCCCCGTTCGGGTCCGCGTTCGCGAGCTCGTGGAGGAGTGGCCGGTTCGCGTTCACGAGCCGCGGGTGGTCGCGGGAGAGCAGCTCGAGCGAGAGGAGCGCGGAGCCGCGGCAGGCCGGGCTCTCGTCCTCGAGCCCCCGGCGCAGGAGCTCGGTCTTCTGCGCGAAGCGCAGCTGGCCGATCGCGCGGTACGCGAGCGCCCGGCGGCGGAAGTCCGGCTCGCGGGCGGCCTGCTCGAGCTCCTCGTCCACGTCGCGGCGCAGCTCGGAGAGCGCCCGTTCGTCCTTTGCCTCCGCCGCGAGAGCCGCGGCGTCGGCGAGCGAGATGCTCACCCGGCGACCGGGGCCGAGCCGACCGACGAGGCCGACCGTGTGCCCGGGCCGACGTACCGAGCCGCGGGCCGGAACAGGCGGCCCGTGCGCTTCTGCTCCAGGATGTGCGCCGACCAGCCGGCCACCCGGGAGCAGGCGAACATGGCGGGCGCGAGGGGCGGCGGAATCTCCGCGAGGTCGAGCACGACGGCCGAGTAGTACTCGACGTTCGTCGCGAGCACGCGCTCGGGGTGCCGCTCCTGCAGCGCCGCGAGCGCGGCCTGCTCGAGATCTTCGGCCACGTCCACGTCCGGCGAGCCGAGCTCCTTCGCGACCCGCTTGAGGAGGCGCGAGCGCGGATCCTCGGCGCGGTACACGCGATGGCCGAAGCCCATGATCCGCTTGCCGCTCGCGAGGGCATCGCGCACCCAGCTCTCGGCGTCGCCCTGCTGCTTCACCTCGTCGATCATCGGCTTCACGTACGCAGGCGCGCCGCCGTGCAGCGGCCCGGAGAGCGCGCCGACCGCCGCGGAGAGCGCCGCGCCGCAGTCCGCGCCCGTGGAGGCGACGACGCGCGCGGTGAACGTCGAGGCGTTCAGGCCGTGCTCGGCCGTGCAGATCCAGTAGGTGTCGATCGCCTTCGCGTGGCGGGGGTCGGCCACGCCACGCCAGCGCAGGAGGAACTTCTCGGCCGCGGTCTTGCCCTGGGCGACCACGTCGTCCGGTACGGGATCGTGCTTCCCGTCGGCGACGCGGGCGGAGCGGGCGACGATCGACATCATCTGCGCGGACAGGCGGCCGAGATCCTCCCGGGCCTGCTCGTCGGGGATCTCGTTCAGCTTCCCGAGGCCCCATTCGGACGTCAGACGCGCGGTCTCGGCCTGCAGGTCGGACGGCGCGTCTCCGGACAGCGCGGCCGGCTCGTACGGCTCCGGATCGGGCATCGTCGAGCCGAGATCGTCGTCGACGAGGAGACCCCAGACGTTCTCGTAGGGGTAGTGGCCGACGAGCTCCTCGATGTCGACCCCCCGGTAGCGAAGCGAGCCCCCCTCGCGATCCGGCTCCGCGATCTCGGTCTCGACGGCGACGACGCCCTCGAGGCCTGGCTTGAAGTCGTTCACGCGGGCAAATGTACCCGAGGGGTCCCGCACGAAGCCTTGGATAGAGTGGCCCGCCGTGGCTGCGCATCGCGTGACGCTCATCCCCGGCGACGGCACGGGCCCCGAGATCGCCGAGGCGACCCGCCGCGTCATCGACGCGACCGGCGTCGAGATCGAATGGGACGTGCAGGAGGCGGGCGCCGACGTCATGGACCGCCACGGCGGCAACCCGTTGCCCGATCACGTCCTCGACTCGATCGTGCGGAACGGCGTCGCGATCAAGGGGCCGATCACGACGCCTGTCGGGACCGGCTTCCGGTCGGTGAACGTCGCGCTCAGAAAGACGCTCGATCTCTACGGCCAGGTGCGTCCGTGCAAGAGCTACGCGGGCGTGCGGTCGCGCTACGACGACGTCGACCTCGTGATCGTCCGCGAGAACACCGAGGACCTCTATGCGGGGATCGAGTTCGAGGAGGGTTCCGACGAGGCGCGCGAGCTGATCGACTGGCTCGCCGCGCGTGGCGCGACCGTGCGGCCGGACTCGGGGATCTCGATCAAGCCGATCTCGATCACCGGCACGCGGCGGATCGTCGAGTTCGCCTTCGACTACGCCCGCCGCAACGGCCGCCGGAAGGTCACGGCCGTCCACAAGGCCAACATCATGAAGTTCTCCGACGGGCTCTTCCTCCACGTCGCACGCGAGGTGGCGGCCGAGAACACCGACCTCGAGTTCGAGGACCGGATCGTGGACAACCTCTCGATGCAGCTCGTCCAGCGGCCCGAAGAGTACGACGTGCTCGTGCTGCCGAACCTCTACGGCGACGTCGTCTCCGACCTCGCCGCCGGCCTGATCGGCGGGCTCGGCCTCGCCCCGGGCGGGAACTTCGGCACGAAGGCGGCGGTCTTCGAGCCGACGCACGGCTCGGCGCCGAAGTACACGGGCCAGAACAAGGTCAACCCGATGGCGATGATGCTCTCCGGCGTGATGATGCTCCGGCACCTCGACGAGCGCGACGCGGCCGAGCGGCTCGAGGGCGCGATCGCGGCGGTGATCGCCGAGGGCCGCAGCGTGACGTACGACATGAAGCCGGCCCGCGACGACCCGACCGCCGTCGGGACGAGCGACGTCGCGGACGCGATCATCGAGCAGATGGGTGTGCGGGTGTGAGACGGAAGGTGACGGTCGTCGGGGCGGGGAACGTCGGCGCGACCGCGGCGCAGGAGGTCGCGCGCCGCGACTACGCCGAGGTCGTCCTCGTGGACATCAAGCAGGGCCTCCCGCAGGGGAAGGCGCTGGACATCGCCGAGGCGGGCCCGGTGCTCGGCTACGAGCCGACGATCTCCGGGTCGAACAGCTACGAGGCGACCGCCGGCTCCGACGTCGTCGTGATCACCGCGGGGCTGCCGCGGAAGCCGGGCATGAGCCGCGACGACCTCGTGACGACGAACGAGGAGATCGTCCGCGGGTGCGCGCTCGCGGCGGCCGAGCAGTCACCGGACGCGATCCTCGTGGTCGTGTCCAACCCGCTCGACGCGATGTGCCACGTCGCACGCGCCGCGACCGGCTGGGCCCGCGAGCGCGTCTTCGGGATGGCCGGGATTCTCGACACGGCGCGCTTCAGCACCTTCATCGCGCTGGAGACGGGGTCGTCGGCCAAGGACGTGACCGCGATGGTGCTCGGCGGCCACGGCGACCAGATGGTGCCGGTCGTGTCGGCGACCACGGTCGGCGGCGTCCCCCTGACGAAGCTCGTCGCCGCCGACCGGATCGAGGCGATGGTGGAGCGCACGCGCAAGGGCGGCGGCGAGATCGTCGAGCTGCTCGGCACCTCGGCCTGGTACGCGCCCGGCGCGGCCGTGGCCGAGATGGTCGACGCGATCTGCCTCGACCAGAAGCGGGTGCTCCCGTGCACCGTGTACCTGGAGGGGGAGTACGGCATCGAAGGCCTCTACATGGGCGTGCCGGTGAAGCTCGGGGCCGGCGGCGTGGAGGCGATCGTCGAGCTCGACCTCTCGGAGGACGAGCGCGCCGAGCTCGATGCGTCCTCCGCGGCGGTGCGCGAGGTCGTCGGCGTGCTGAAGCACGGCGCCTAGCGGGCCCGCAAGATGTCCGCGTGAGACGCGTCCTCGCGCTGGCCGCGGTCATGGCCGCCGTGGTCGCGGTCCTGGTCTTCGTTCCCTCCGACCACTACCTCTTCCTCCCGGACCGGGCGCGCCCGGTCGACCCGCTCGTGCACGTGCCCGGCGAGGCGACGGGCGAGGATGCGCCCGGGGGGATCTACATGGTCGACATCCTCGTCCGCCGCGCATCGCTCCTCGAGCGCGTCTACCCGGGAGTGGAAGAGGGGTCGACGCTCGTCCCCGAGCACGCCGTCAACCCGGTCGGCGTAAGCGACACCCAGCGGCGGCAGCAGAGCCTCAACCAGATGTCGCGCTCGCAGGAGATCGCCGTGACGGTCGCCCTGCGGGAGCTCGGGTACAAGGTACGGGTCCGGCGCGAGGGGGCCGAGGTGACGACCGTCGTCCCCGACCGGCCCGCCGACGGCGAGCTCCAGGTCGGCGACGTGATCGTCGAGGCGAATGCCCGCCGTGTCCGCTCGCCCGAGGAGCTGACCCGCGCGATGGGCGCGATCGAGCCGGGCGAAACGGCGACGTTCGTCGTCGTGCGCGACGACGAACGCGTCACGGTGGAGCTCGAGACGACGGCGAGCGAGGACGATCCCGACACGCCGGAGGACGAGGGCGGCCGCGCCGTCGTCGGGATCATCGTCTCCCAGGCGGCGACGTTCGACTTCCCCGTCGACGTGACGATCGACGCGGGCGACATCGGCGGCCCGTCCGCAGGGCTCGCGTTCGCGCTCGACGTGACGGACGAGCTCGGCGAGACCGATCTCGACGGCGGCCGCCGGATCGCTGCCACGGGGGAGATCTCGCTCGACGGCACCGTTTCGGCGATCGGCGGGATCAAGCAGAAGACGATCGCCGCCCGCCGCGTGGGCGCCGCGCTCTTCCTCGTCCCCGACGCGAACGCCGCCGAGGCGCGCCGCTACGCCGGCGGCCTCCGCATCGTCCCGGTCTCGAACTACGACGAGGCCGTCGCGGCTCTCACAAGCGGGTAGTGCCTCCGTCGTCACGGTCGACAACGCCTGCTGTTTCCTGGCGAGACACTTCCCGGAAAATGCGGGTTTCGCGGCGCCGGCGGGCTGGTCGCTCCGGGAGGCTCGGCCTATAGTCGCACCCTTGAGCGGCGCGGCCCCCCAGACCCCGGCGACCGAGTCCAAGGCCGTCTCGTGCGAGGAGTGCTTCTTCCGCCAGATGCTCCTCTGCGCCCTGCCCGGGAACGTTCCGTGCCCGACGTACAGGCCGGCCGCTGCGGCAACGCTGCGGACGCCCGCCGAGCCGCCTCCGCGCCACCTGACCGCCGTCGCGGCCGCGTAGATCGGGGTCAGGCGGCGACGCGCGCGGCGTCGCGGACGAGGCCCGCGAGGCGACCGATCCCCTCGTCGATCTCCTCCGCGGTCGCGAACGAGAACGCGAGGCGCGCGGACTCCTCGCCGCCGGCGTCGAGGAAGAAATCGGAGCCCTTCACGAACGTCACGCCGGCCTCGTCGCCGCGCCGGAGAAGGTCTGCGGCGTCCACGCCCTCGGGCAGGTCGAGCCAGAGGAAGTAGCCGCCCTCGGGCTCGTTCCAGACCGCGCCCTCGGGCGCCTCGCGCACAAGGGCGGCGAGCATCGCGTCGCGGCGGATTCGCAGCCCGTCGCGTGTGCGCTCGACGTTCCGGTCGAAGTTCCCGTCGGCGACGAACTCGGCGAGCGCCGCCTGGACGAAGATGGACGGCGACACGTAGTTCTCGAGCACCTGCCGCTCGACCGCGCCGACGAGCTCCTCCGGGAGGATCACGTAGCCCACGCGGATGCCCGGCGCGACCGTCTTCGAGAACGAGCTGAGGAAGATGACTCCCTCGCCGCCGGCGAGCTCGAAGAGGGTCGGCACGGGCTCGCCCTCGAAGCGGAGCAACCCGTACGGGTCGTCCTCGAGCACGGTCGCACCGGTCGCGCGCGCGAGGTCGAGCAGACGGTCGCGGCCCGCGCGGCCGAGGGTGCGCCCGCTCGGGTTCTGGAAGGTCGGGATCGTGTAGACGAGCTTCAGCCCCGGCGTCGACTCGAGCGCGACCGCAAGGCCGTCCACGTCGATGCCCTCGTCCGTCTGCGGGATCGCGACGGCCCGCGCGCCGAGCGCCCGCAGGATCCCGACCGAGCGGTCGTAGCAGGGCGCCTCGATGAAGACCGTCGCGCCCTCGTCGACGAAGTGGCGGGCGACGAAGTGGAAGCCCTGGAGCGACCCGGTCGTCAGCTCGATCCGCGCCGGATCGACGTCGTGGCGCTCGGCGACCCACTCGCGGAGCGGCGGGTAGCCGGACGGCGGACCGTAGTTGAGCGCCCGCGCGCCGTCCCGCTCGGCCGCCCGCAGCGCCGCGGCGCCGAACGCCTCGGTCGGCAGCAGGTCGGCCCCTGGGATACCGCGCGCGAAGGAGATCAC
>Ga0210087_1000194_pt1 | contig 10388 bp, 8 predicted proteins | sample MayberryNW_Catta_4_FD_184878 | JGI IMG/M metagenome (GOLD analysis project Ga0210087, IMG submission 184878) | Wetland microbial communities from San Francisco Bay, California, USA, that impact long-term carbon sequestration -... | ecosystem: Environmental > Aquatic > Marine > Wetlands ... | reverse complement strand
CCCAGGAAGGGATCGACCTGTATGTCCGACGCGTAACGGGGGACTACGCGACTTGGCAGTGCAAACGGTATCAGGAGGTAACAGCCAGCGACATCAAGGAAGCCGTCACAAAGTTCTTGGAGGGTGATTGGGCAAGTCGCGCCACCTAAGGGATTTCGCAGGCGGGAAATTCGGACGAAGATTGCACTTTCGGCAGGATTGGCGACAAGCGATCGCTTTGTCCTGCTCGGCGGCGCCGGCTTTGGGATGTCGTTTCGACCGAAAGGGAAAAATCTTTCTTAATGTTTGTAGCCCGGATGCAGCGCAGGGGAATCCGGGTTCTTGAAAGCAATGACATTACGAGCCGCGAAAACTTTCGTTTGCGGGCCTTGCCTCTTTGGCGAAATGTTTCCTCTAGCTGTGGTTGCGATCTGGATCCCAGCGCGTTACGCGGCGAGGCGGAACCCGATCTGTAGGTATCAAAGAGGCTTGAACTTCGGCAGCCAAACGTCCTTTGAGGCTTGCTCGAAGACTACCAATACTTTCATTCCAAGTTGAACCTGGTCGACGGGACAATCGACGATGTTGGTGATCATGCGCGGACCTTCGTCGAGATCGACCCACGCGATAACGTAGGGAATATCCGGCGCGAAGGCTTGCGAAGCGGCGCGGCCAACCACTTGGCGGATCACCGTGAAAGAATAAATCTCGCCCCTGCCGCTCATCGGCGTCCATTCGATGCGCTCGCTGCCGCACTCGTTGCACAATGGCCGGGGTGTCCACACCCAGGCGCCGCAATCATTGCAGCGTTGCATCACGAGCTTTTTTTGTGCCGCGGCGTCCCAAAACGGTTTCGCTTCGCTGGTGATCGCCGGCAGGGGTTTTCTGACGTCTACTTCGGCCATAAATTACGGTTCGTTTCCAAGAACGGCCACGGCGCAGCAGCCTAGATTTTTGCCATAGGGAAGAACACCCAGGCCGCTGACCAGCCCGATCTTCGCATCGGCTACTTGTCTTTCGCCGCCTTCTCCGCGCAGTTGACGCACCGCTTCGATGATGTGCAGCGTACCGCCGGCGGTTGAAGGCTGGCCGACGTTGATCATGCCGCCGCCGGTTTGGATCGGCAGCCGGCCTTTAAAAGTAAAATCCGTGCGCTCGTAAAATCCGACGTCGCCTTTGCCGCAAAATCCAAGGTCTTCGATCTGCAAATAAACGACGATGATGTAGTCGTCGTAGAGCTGCAAAAAATCAATGTCAATATGCTTGACGCCTGCCATTTCCATGGCGACTTTGCCGGCATCTTTGACGCCCATAACGAGAGCATCGGAGCCGGCGCGCGGACCATACGATGGATTGCTGCGTTCGCCGAATCCTTTGAGATAGATCGGTTTCTTGCGCAGTGTCTTGGCGCGCTCGGGTGAAGCCAAGATATAAGCTCTGCCGCCGTTGGCCGGCATGACGCAGTCGAGCAAGCGCACCGGATCAGCGACCAGCCGGGAGTTTTTATAGTCCTCGACGGTGATCGGTTTGCGCAGGTAAGCGAGCGGGTTCAAGCTCGCATGATAACGGCCGACGACTGCGATCTTGCCGAAATGGTCGAGCGTCGCGCCGTACTCGTGCATGTAGCGGCGCATCACCATGGCGATCTTGCTGTTGGGTCCCATGGTGCCGTAGGGAATTTCCCAGTCGCGCATGTCAGCGGGCTGAATGCCGCCGCCCCATTGTTCCGAGAACGGCGCGGCAGCGCCGCAAACCAGGGCGATGTCGATCAAACCCGAATTGATCGCTGCACTCATGCCGCCGAGCAGCGACACGGCCCCCGCGCCGCCGGTGGCGCCTCCCTGAAGAAATCCCGGCGTGATGCCGAGAATCTCGGCGACCTCTTCGGGCCAGAACGGTTGGGGATAGGCTGTCGGAATCGTGACGCCGAGACCTTGGCCCTGAAAATCTTTCAAGCTCAAGCCGGCGTCTTCCAGGGCGAGGCGCATCGCCCAGGAAATATATTCCGCGCTCGATTTCCGCGGCTCGCCGGGTTTTGATCCTGAACGATCGGTCGGAGTTTCGCCGATGCCGACAATAGCGGCTTTGTTGCGAATGCTCATGATCCAAAGTTGCTAAGATCCGGACCATAGGATACGGCGCGCGCGAATGCAAGAAATTCCCGCCGCGATCTACGTGCCGTGATCGCTAAACGTCGTCGTTTCTCCAGATAAGATCCAGTGAAGATCTGCGCGAAGTCGGCGGTTGGTTGACCGTTATTGTTCGGCGATGATAGGTATTTGTCTCCGGGTCAGGGCTAGGGGAATGGTGAGGATGCTCATGAAAAAAACCACGTCAAACGGAAAATCTACTCGTGTGCGGATTGTTTGTCTGGTGCTGAGCGTATTTCTCGGCTCTGTAGCGGCGCCTCAGGCTGCACGAGGCGAGAAATTCGTCGTCGCCTGGTCGGCGGTGAGCGCGCTCAATTCACCATTCTGGGTGATGAACGACGCCGGTTTTTGGAAGCAGGAGGGCTTGGACATTCAGCTCGTGTACATCGCCAGCTCGCCGACTGTGGCGCGGGCAACTCTCGCCGGCGATATCGTGCTCTCCGGCGCCAATAGTCAGGTGATTGTCGATGCGGGATTGAACGGCGCCGACTTGGTTGCTATGGGCGCCATCACCAACGTGGTAGCGTTTTACATCATGGCGGCGCCGGAAATCAAAGATGTAACGGATCTTCGAGGCAAGGTCGTCGGCGTGACGCGTTTCGGCGCTTCCACTGATTTCGGTATGCGCATGCTATTGTCCAAGTATGGGCTCGAAGCAGCCAAGGATGTTCCTTTCATTCAAATCGGCGGCATGCCCGAGCTGGCGGCGGCCCTGTCAAAGAAAACCGTCGTTGCGGCGCCGATGTCGCAGCCGATGGTTTACCTCGCGCAGAAGGCCGGCATGCGGATGCTTGCTAACCTAGCGAAAGAAGACATTCCTTTCATGCATATCGGTCTTACGACTTCGAAGCGGTGGATCAGGGAACATCGGCCCCAGGCGAAGGCTTTCATTCGCGCTTACGGGCGGGCGATTCATTTCATGCATACGCGGAAGGAACAGACCAAGGCGATCTTTGCCAAGTACACGAAAATCAACGACGCCGGAATGCTCGACGGCAGCATCCAGTACGGCTACGACTTCATGGAAAAAATCCCCTTCGTGAAGACCGAGGCGTTTCAAGTCACCCTGGACCAGATCGCGAAAAACAATCCCAAGGCCAAACAGGCCAAGCCGGAGCAGTTCTTCGATAACAGTCTGGTGCAGGAGCTGGTTGACGAAGGATTCTTCGCAAAACTCTGGGGAAAAAAGCTCTAGACTAGCAAGCTACTGTAAAAGAGCCATGTGCTCCGTTGGGCTCAATCACTTCGCTTGAATTCGTGTTAGTGTAGCGTGTTCGTGCTCGGGTGGATTTCACGGTCGCGGCGCTTGCGAGTTTTCACCTTTCAACTCCACGGTGCCTCCCGCGCAGCGTTTTGTCCGGCGATTTTACCGGCGACGAAGCACTCGGTGATATTACCGGCCTCCAAATATAGGTGGCCGTAGATCGAACTAATCTCGCCGGCGACGTACAAACGCGGAATCGGTTTTTTCATGGGATCGAGCACGCGCTGCTCGACGTCGTGCTCCGGCCCGCCCTGAGTATTGTTGACAATCGGCCAAGCCTCTACCACGTAAAACGGTGCCTTGGCGATTGGCATCATGGTTTTGGGCGGACGCTTGTGGTCCTTGTCCTGGCCTTCACTGCAGAGGGTATTCCAACGCTCGACGGTTTCACGTAACACCTTGGGATTGACGTCGATTTGCGCGGCGATATCTTCCAGTGAATTACCTTTCTTGATCCAGCCTTTTTCGAGCTCAGCGAGGTTGTCTTCGCTCCAACTGGCGTCGTAGCGCTCATCGTTGACGATCGGAATGCCGATCGGGCCGAGCTTTCTTCCTTCCTCATCGAATATCAGATAGCAGGGGATGCGCGGGTAGTCTTGAATATCGGCGTCGTAATATTCCAGTGGTCTCGTCCCGGTATCCTGCGGCGCCGGTGGGTATTCGTCCATGAAGCGTTTGCCGAACTTGTCGACGCCGATCCAGATCATTTTGCGATTTTCGTTGCGTGGACCCGCCCAGACGTGGCGGATGGCGAAGGGCAACTCCGGAAACTTGAATCCGTAGCCGCCGTGAAAGTGCCACATATGCCATAGACCGGCGCCGACTTTTTGCGCCATCTTCACCCCGTCGCCGGTGTTGCCGAGATAGACCGGGTAGACCGGTTGGGCCTCGAAGTATTGCAGCTTCATCGCGTCGTCGTTCTCGTAGCCGCCGCAGGCGAGGATCACGCCCTTGGTTGCTTTGATCCGTATCGGCTTGCCGTCTTGCTCGGCAACCAAGCCGATCACTTCGCCATCTGGACTGGTAATCAATTCCTTCGCCGGCGTCGAAAGCATGACCTCGATGCCTCGTCCATGGACATTATCGTAGACCACCTTGAACAGGCGCGCGCCGCCGCGCAGGCCCTTGGCCCAGGGGAACTCGGAGTACGCCGGAAAATCCTTGAGCTTGATCGAGTCGATGTCGTGGGTACCCGGAAAAGGATAGGTGCCGTGGCCGCGGGTTTCGGTTTTGCTTGGCTCGGTGCCGCTGACTTTGGCGAGCTCGGTGACCCAGTCGAGCATGCCGACCATCTCTTCGGCCATCCGGTGCAGGATATCGTCGGGAGTCGTGCCGTTGCAGGTGCGCTTCAGATACTGGAACGCGCCCTCGGCATTATGAGCGAAGGCGACGCCGCCGCCGGAGAGAATCGAAATACCACCGGGATGAGGCATCTTTTCCATAAGCAGTACTTTCGCGCCGGCATCGTGCGCGGTGATCGCGGCGATCCCGCCCGCGGCGCCGAATCCGACGACGATGACGGCGACTTCTTTGTCCCAATGGTCCTTACGTGTTACGCCCACCACTATTCCTCCTTGAAATAGATACCCGTTCAAATCGTTCAAGTCGTTCAAATCGTTCAATCCCCCACCTGTTTCCTCCCCCGCGACGCGGGGGAGGACTTAAGGAGGGGGCTTGAACGGAGCGCAGCGGTTGAACGGCTTGAACGATTTGAACTCCTATTTCAGCCTGTCTTCCAGCCAATCTAGCATATACGGCAGATTATGCGCCCAGTAGTCATGGCTGCAGTGGATCCTGCCGCCGCCATCCTCTTCGCCGTAAATCTTTAGGGTCTTATCTTTCGCGCCGATTTCGTTGAACAACCGGCGGGCGCCGTCGACCGACATCAAGGTATCTTTGTCGCCGTGCGTGATCAGCGTCGGGCAGCCGATATTTTTCGCGATGCCCGCCATCGTATAGTCCTTTAATAGACCGCGCGCCTCTTCGTGACTCACACCGCCCAACAGCCTTTGGCAAACCGGCTGGAGATGGATGCAGAAGTCATAGAGATCGTCGAGAATGCTGTAGCAGCCGCTCCACGCCACCAGTGCTTTGACGCGTTTTTCGAAGGCCGCGACGCGCGGCGCATAGTAACCCGCCATACTGATGCCGAGCAGGGCAACGCGCTCGGGATCGATTTCCGGGCGGGAGACCAGATAATCGATGCACGCCTTCCCCGGGACTTCGTAGTCCGGTCGGGTCTTGATGCCTTTCAGATAAATTGACGAGCCTCGTCCCGGCGTGTCGACCAAGAGCATCGCCCAGCCGCGCTCGAGCATCTGTCTACCGCCGAAGTAAATTTCTTCGGCATAGGCGTCGGCGCCGCCGAGAAAAAGCACCGCCGGCCACTTGCCTGGCTTTGGTTTTGTCGGGTGGCAGAAGTAGCCGTCGTATTCTTCATCGTCGCAGCGCACCGTGATGTTTTCAATCTTGGCATCATTGAGCTTGGCCGCGTTGCGGAAATTGTCGCGCGACTTGGTGAAACGTTCGCGCCGCTTGGGTTCCTCGGCAATCGTAAGGAGCACGTCCGACATGCGATAATAATTGCTGGCGTGAAAAAAATTTTGCTGCGCCGTGCTCTGCCGGCCGGCGGCCAGCGCTTCTTCGGCTCTCGCCTCGGTCTTTTGCGCCAGGTCCAGCCAGGCGCGCTCCCAGGCATCCTTGTCGCCCGCGTCGACGTTTTTCATGGCGCGGGAGATGTCGAAGATATCGCCGCCGCCTTGCTGCGCTTGGGCGACCAATCGGAGCGTGTGCCCGCCGAAGGGATGATTAGGAAACAGAAAATCGAACATGGAGCCTCCTCGCAATGCTTTCGCCACCGAGAGCGACATACATTGGTTACTAAAATCTCGCCGGTATGCCAAACAAAATGTCAGGGGAGTCTTATTTCCGAGTGAGCTGCACATTCGGAATAAAGAACGAACTTGACACCCCGTTCCGCTGTTGGTAGCGTCTCGGCAGACAACAAGACTCGTCATCTTTGAGACGGCATCGTGATCTGAAGCTTCAGGCGAAGAGCACTGTGTGGTCGTCACAAGGGTAATTACCCCACCGAGCCGGTCGTTTCTGCGTATGCGCGCATGAAACGGCGGGCTTTTTTAGTTTTCGGTGCGAGAAGGAGACTCGATATATGGCAACCTATATCGCGCTCGTAAACTTCACCGATCAAGGCGTCCGTCATATTCGCCAGACGACGGAAAGGGCGAAAGCGCTCATGAACGCGGCCGCGAATCTTGGCGTGCGCATCAAAGAAATTTACTGGACCTTGGGCGCATTCGACGCTGTTTTTACGGCTGACGCCCCGGACGAGGAGACCCTGACGGCCTTTACATTAAGCGTCGGCTCGCTCGGCAACATTCGCACGCAAACCCTGAGGGCGTTTTCGGCGGATGAGATGAACAAGATTTTGGAGAAGGTGCCCGCAGGTAATTTCGCCGGAACGAAGTGAACCAGAGCTCAAAGGGGGACTCGCATGGCAAAGGTTGATCTTTCGATTGCGATCGGCGGGGCGGCGGGTCAGGGCATTGCGACGCCGGGCGATATTCTGGCGCGAATTTTCGTGCGTCGCGGTTTGCACCTGAACGCCTACAACGCCTATCAATCCATCGTGCGCGGCGGCCATATCTTTCTCACCTTGCGAACCAGCGACGAGCCGGTGCTGAGCTTTGGCGACAAGATCGATATCATGATGCCGCTGAATCAAGACACCATGAACCGTCACCTGGGCTTGATGAAAGCCGGCTCGACCGTTCTCTACAACGGCGACAAGATCAAGCCGGGCGAAGCTGCCGACGGCGTCCAGCTCTGTCCATTTTCGGTTAAGGAGCTGGCGCCGAATATCAGAGGCGACTTGGTGCAGAACACGATCGCGCTGGCGGCGGTGCTGCGGCTCATCGGAGTGGAGTTCAAAATTCTCGAAGACATCCTCGCCTTGCAGTTCAAAAGGAAGGGCGAGGCCGTAGTCGCCGAGAACGTCGGCGTGGCGCGGGCAGGCTATGAATACGCCGGGTCGCATTTCAAAGCATCTCAGGTCGCGCTCCCCGACACGGGAAAAAAGCTCGCCTTCTTCGAGGGCAATCAAGCGCTCGCGATGGGTGGAGCGGCCGCGGGAGTGCGGTTTTATTGCGCTTATCCGATGAGTCCTTCATCGGGCGTGCTCCACTGGATGGCGCGACACGCGCGGCAGTTGGGCATCATGGTGCGCCAAGTGGAAGACGAGATCGGAGTCATCAACATGGCCATCGGTGCTGCCCATGCCGGTTGCCGAGCAATGTGCGCGACCTCGGGCGGCGGTTTCGCTTTGATGACCGAGGGGCTTGGCGCGGCGGCGATGATGGAAATCCCGGTTGTCTGCATCAACGTTCAGCGCGCCGGGCCGGCGACCGGTGTGCCGACCAAAACTGAACAGGGTGATCTGTGGCAGGTGATGGGCGCGGGTCAGGGCGATTATCCGCGGATCATCGTCGCGCCGACGACGATCCCGGATTGTTTCAAGACCGTGCCGAAACTTTTCAACTTGGTCGACAAGTTTCAGTGTCCGGGGATCATCCTCTCAGATTTGTTGCTCTCCGAAGGCCGGTCTAGCGTGGATCCTGCGGAGTTAGACTTCAACGTCTCCATCGAGCGGGGCGATGTGATCGGATTGAACGGCGCGACGCCGCCATTGAACGGGGGCTACAAACGCTACGCGATCAACGACAGCGGCATCTCAGTGCGCGCGTTGCCGGGCACGCCGGGCTTCGAGCATGTCGTCGCAACCGATGATCACGATGAAGATGGCGTGCTGATCAGCGATGAGTACACGAATCCGCACAAACGCCAGGCCATGCATGAAAAACGCATGCGCAAGATGGAAGCGATTCTGCCGCTGCTCGAAGCGCCGCGGCTGTGGGGCGCCGAAGACGCTCAGGTCACTCTACTGGGTTGGGGCTCTACTGAAGGGGTTATCCAAGAGGCGATACGGAAGCTGGCGGACGAGGAGGGCATTGCCGCTAACCTTCTCCAAATCAAGTGGATCGTGCCGCTGCACGGCAGCGCGATCACGTCAGCGCTATCGAAGGGCAAGAAACTGCTCATCGTCGAGAATAATTACACCGGCCAATTTGCCCGTTACCTACGGTCGGAAACCGGTATCGTCGCCGATGGTCACATACGCAAGTATGACGGCGAGCCGTTCATGCCGCACCATATCGTGGACGGGGTCAAGGCAATTTTAGCGGGGAGAACACAACAATATGTGCCGGTTCATGAAATTATGGTTTAGAAAAGTCAATCGCTTTAGATTTAGCGTGGAAGAGGCTTCACCACGAAGTGATTCATGATCTTGCGCACGCCTACAAGCAATGAAATTACCCTCACCCTAGCCCTCTCCCATCGGCGAGGGGATTTTTTGATCCAAGTTGTACCCGATGTGAACCCTCGCCCGCTTGCGGGAGAGGGAAGGGTGAGGGTCTTGTGTCCGCTCAGCGTATTTTCGAAAGAGGCATGAAGCGCACGAAGTTCGGAACATTGCTTATCAGAAACCTTCGTGCCGCGCTGGGAACTTCGTGGTGAACAAAGTCAAGGCGCAACGAGACAAAGGAGTGATTGATGACATTATCTACGGTCGAAATGGAATCTAAATCTACCGTGCCGCCGCATTCTACAAAGTTAACGATCAAGGATTTCAAAGGCAAGGCGGAACCGGATTGGTGTCCCGGCTGCGGCGATTTCGGCGTGCTGGCGGCGCTCAAGCAAGCGCTCGCCGAGTTGGGGATTCGCCCGCACGATGCGATGGTGATCAGCGGCATCGGCTGCTCCTCGAACCTGCCAGGGTATATCAGCACCTACGGCATGCACACATTGCACGGCCGCGCCCTGTCGGTGGCGACCGGCGCGCAGATGGCGAATCATAATCTCAAGATCATCGTAACCGGCGGCGACGGCGACGGTTACGGCATCGGCGGCAACCATTTCGTTCACTCGATGCGCCGCAATGTCGATGTCACTTATATCGTGATGAACAATCAGATTTACGGTCTCACCACTGGACAACTGTCGCCGACCAGCACCAAAGGCATGAAGACCAAAAGCACGCCGGCGGGAAGCGTGGAGAATCCGATCAACCCGATCCCGCTGGCGATCGCCGCCGGAGCGACCTATGTGGCCCGAGCATACACGGGCCAGGTGAAGCACATGGTCGAGCTAATCAAGGGTGGCATTCAGCATCGAGGGTTTTCGCTCATCGACGCCTTCAGTCCGTGCGTGACATTCAATCTCGAAAACGATCACGACTTCTTCAAACAACGGACGTTCAAGTTGGAAGATAAGAAGCATGACCCGACCGACTTCTCCGCGGCGATGAAGTATGGCTACGAATGGGGTGATGAGATCGCCATTGGATTATTCTGGAAACGCGACGATCTGCCGGCGCTGGACCAACTGGAGCCGGTTCTCGATGAAGGTGGACCGCTGGCGCGCCGCCCGCTGGGAATTTCCCGGGAGGTTGCGCAGTCGCTTGTCCGAGAGCTGATGTGACGTGCGCACGTCAACCAAGTCCGACTAATAAGCATTCGAGTGAGGATTTAGCTTTTATTCGTCATTCCCGTGAAAACGGGAATCCAGGCTGTTTAATGGTAAGAAGAGCTGGATTCCCGCCTGCGCGGGAATGACAGAAAAATAAGAATCGACCTTTCGTCGACAAATTCAGAACCCTTCGGCTTGGACCCGAGGGCCGTTTAGTTTCCGCCTCAGTTTGCCGAGCGCGTGTAGCTCACCTCACATCGACACAGCCTTGCCTCTCACATAGTTGACATCCCGATACCGGATCGTGATACTCGTGTCCGACAAAGAAGGAGTAAGTTAAGCGTGAAATCCGGCTTCAAAATCCTGGATTCCGACATGCATCTACGCGAGCCGGCGGATCTCTGGGACAAATATATGGATCCCGAGTGGCGCGACAGGGCGCCGAAGATCCT
>Ga0210087_1000189_pt1 | contig 10451 bp, 10 predicted proteins | sample MayberryNW_Catta_4_FD_184878 | JGI IMG/M metagenome (GOLD analysis project Ga0210087, IMG submission 184878) | Wetland microbial communities from San Francisco Bay, California, USA, that impact long-term carbon sequestration -... | ecosystem: Environmental > Aquatic > Marine > Wetlands ... | reverse complement strand
TGGCGGTCCTCGGCCAGATTCACGGCGGCAGCGCCCAGGGCATGGGGCTGGCGGTGATGGAGGAGGTGGTCGTGACCGACGGGCAGATCCGCAACCCGTCCTTCACCGACTACCTGATCCCGACCATCCTCGACATGCCGCCGATGCAGGTCGAGGTGCTGGAGCTGCCGGACCCGCACGCCCCCTACGGGCTGCGCGGGGTCGGCGAGCCGCCGACGGTGTCGTCCGGCCCAGCGGTGCTGGCCGCCATCCGCGACGCGACCGGGCGGTTCCTCACCCGGGTGCCGGTGCGACCCGACGACGTCGTCGGTCTGCCGCACGGGTGAGGGTGGGCTCGCCGACACATGACCGAGCCGGACCTGGTGCTGCACGCCCCGCGCGCCGTGCTGCCGGACGGCGAGCGCCCGGCCACCCTCACCGTCACCGGACCGGTGATCGTGGGACTCGGTCCGCTGGACCGGGCGGTCACCGGGCGCGAGGTCGTCGAGCTGGCGGGCGACGAGGTGCTGGTGCCCGGGCTGGTGGACACCCACGTGCACGTCAACGAGCCGGGCCGCACCGAGTGGGAGGGGTTCGCGACGGCGACCAGGGCCGCGGCAGCCGGGGGAGTCACGACTGTCCTGGACATGCCGCTCAACAGCATCCCGCCGACGCTGGGCCCCGAGGCGCTCGAGACCAAGCGCGCGACCGCCCGCGGCCGGGTCGCCGTCGACGTCGGCTTCTGGGGCGGGGCGGTGCCGGCCAACGCCGGCCACCTGGGCGAGCTGCTCGGTGCCGGGGTCTTCGGCGTGAAGTGCTTCCTGCCCGACTCGGGCGTCGCGGAGTTCCCGGCCGTCGGTCCGGACCGGCTGCCGTCCGTGTGCGCCGAGGTCGCGGACGCCGACGGGCTGCTGCTCGTGCATGCCGAGGACCCGCGACGCCTCGAGGCTGCACCGGCCGGCCGGACGTACGACCGCTTCCTGAGATCGCGCCCACCGGAGGCCGAGGACGACGCGATCGCCGCGGTCGTCGACGCCGCCCGTACGACGGGTGCGCGGGTGCACGTCGTGCACCTCTCGAGCGCCGGCGCCCTGCCGCTGCTCGCCCAGGCGAAGGCCGACGGGGTGCGGATCACGGTGGAGACCTGCCCGCACTACCTGGTGCTGCGGGCGGAAGACGTGCCCGACGGCGCGACGCAGTTCAAGTGCTGCCCGCCGGTGCGCGACGACGCGAACCGCGCCGAGCTCTGGGGTGGTCTCGCCGACGGCACCATCGACCTCGTCGTCTCCGACCACTCGCCGTCGACCGCCGCCATGAAGGCGCTCGGCACCGGCGACTTCGGCCAGGCGTGGGGCGGCATCTCTTCGCTGCAGCTCGGCCTGCCGCTGGTGTGGACCGAGGCCCGGCGGCGCGGGCACGACCTGGCCGACGTCGTCCGGTGGATGGCGACCGGGCCTGCTGCGCTGGCTGGGCTCGGGACCAAGGGCGCGATCCGGGTCGGCGCCGCGGCCGACCTGGTGGCCTTCGCCCCCGACGACGAGCTGGTGGTCGACGCCGCGCGGCTGCGCCACCGCAACCCGCTGACGCCCTACGACGGCAGTCACCTGACCGGCGTGGTGCGCACGACGTGGTTGGCTGGGTCGCCGGTCACCGCCGACGGGCCTACCCGCGGCCGGCTGCTGTCGAGGGGAGACGCCTGATGGACGCGACCGGTCCGAGCGCGCTCCCGCTGCCCGACCTCGCGCTGCGGACCTACGGCGGCAGCGTGGTCTGGGCCAACGACGAGCTGTTCGCCGGCCGCGAGAACCTCATCACGCCCGGGCCGGCCGCCTTCGCGCCGCAGACGTTCGGGGCGAAGGGCCAGGTCTACGACGGCTGGGAGACCCGGCGACGCCGCGACCGGACACCCGACTCGCGCGACGAGGCGGTCGTCCGGCTGGGGCTGCCCGGCGTGGTGCGCGCCGTAGTCGTGGACACCAGCCACTTCACCGGCAACTACCCGGTCGAGGCCGCGGTCGAGGCGGTGTGCGTCGAGGGCACGCCGTCGGTGGACGAGCTGCTCACTGCGGAGTGGTCGACGCTGGTCGAGCGGGCGCCGCTGAAGGGTGACGCGCCCAACACCTTCGAGGTCGCCTCCGGTCGGCGGTGGACGCACGTGCGGCTCGCCATCTACCCCGACGGCGGGGTGGCCCGGCTCCGGGTCCACGGCGAGCCGGTGCCGGACCCCGACCTCCTGGCGGCGCTCGGCACGGTCGACCTCGCAGCGCTGGAGCACGGCGGCACGGTCACCGGCTGCAGCAACCTCTACTACGGCTCACCGCTGCGGCTGGTCGCGCCGGGCCTGGCGCGCAGCATGGGCGAGGGCTGGGAGACGGCGCGCCGCCGCGACGACGGCAACGACTGGGTCGAGCTGCGGCTGGCCTGCCGCGGGGTGGTGCGGGTCGCCGAGCTGGACACGACGTGGTTCCTCGGCAACGCACCCGGGTCGGCGTCGCTACGGGCCAGGGACGGTGGAGGGGAGTGGCTGCCGCTGCTGCCCCGTACGCCGCTGCGGCCCGACACGCGGCACCGCGTGGTGCTGCCCGACGCCGTCCCGGCCACCGAGGTGCGCCTCGACGTCTTCCCGGACGGCGGCATGGCCCGGCTGCGGCTCTGGGGCAGCCCCACCGACGACGGGCTGGCCGCCCTGCGCGACCGCTGGGCCGCCACCTCATGACCACCTTGTGGACTCCGACACACCGGCCCGCCGGCGTGTCTGGTGTGTCGGAGTCCACACGATGACCGCGCTGCCCGACGGCGTGGTCGGCGAGCTGGACCGGCTGCTGGGCGACGCCGACCAGGCGCTGGCGACCGGCTGGCCGGGCGAGCCCGCCACCCGTCAGCCCGTGCACACGCTCTACCTGCCCGCCGACCACCCGCTGGTCGGGCCGCAGGTCGTCGACCGGGTGGGGCAGGCGGCACTCGAGTCGGTGGAGGGGGTCGAGCCGGCCGACCTGGCGCGGGTGACCGGGCTCGACCCGGCGCTGGTCGACCAGGTCTGGCCGCGGGTGCTCGCCAAGCTCGGCTCACAACCGGTGGAGGACCTGCGCCTCGACCTCGAGGACGGCTACGGCGCCCGTCCCGACGCCGAGGAGGACACCGACGCGGTCCGGCTCGGCGAGGTGCTGGCCGGCCTCACCGGCGAGGTGCCACCCCTGGTGCGGGGCGTGCGGGTGAAGTCGCTCGAGGCACCGACCCGCCCGCGCGGGGTGCGGTCGCTGGACCTCGTGCTCGGTGCGCTCGGCGGTGCGCTGCCGCCGGGCTTCGTCGTCACCCTGCCCAAGGTCACGTCGGTGCAGCAGGTCGAGGCGATGGTGCTGCTCTGCGAGCGGCTGGAGGCAGCGCACCGGCTGCCCGACCGGGTGCTGCACTTCGAGGTGCAGGTCGAGACGCCGCAGGCCGTCCTGGGTTCCGACGGCACGGCGACGGTGGCCCGCGCGGTCCACGCCGCCCGCGGCCGGTGCAGCGGGCTGCACTACGGGACGTACGACTACAGCGCCGCCCTCGGGGTCGCGCCCGGCCACCAGGCGATGGACCACCCGGTCGCGGACCACGCGAAAGCCGTGATGCAGGTGGCGGCGGCGCAGACCGGCGTCCGGGTGAGTGACGGGTCGACCAACCTGCTGCCGGTCGGGGACCGCGAGCACGTCGAGGCCGCCTGGGCGCTGCACGCCGCACTGGTCGGCCGGTCGCTGCGGCACGGTCTCTACCAGGGCTGGGACCTGCACCCGGCCCAGCTGCCGACGCGCTACCTGGCCACCTTCGCGTTCTACCGGGCCGGGTTCCCGGCGGCGGCGCTCCGGCTGGCCGACTACCTGGAGCGGCGGGCGGGTGGCGTGCTGGACGAGCCGGCGACGGCGTACGCGCTGGCCGGCTTCCTGAGCCGGGCCGTCGACTGCGGGGCGCTCGACCCGGGCGAGGTCGAGGAGGCCGGTGGACCGGGGCCGGCCGAGCTGCGCCGGCTGGCCCGGCGCGGCGGGCTGGCCCTCGACGGGCTCTCCGACACCGACCTGCGCGACCGGCTGGCCGAGGTGTGCGCGAGCCGGCGCTGGGTGGCCGAGGTCGCGGCCGCCCGGCCGTACGGCGGGCTGCCCGACCTGCTCGGCGCGGCCGATCGCGCGCTGGCCGCGATGTCGGAGGGTGATGTCGACGACGCGCTCGCCGGGCACCCGCGCATCGGCGAGCGCACCCAGGACGGCAGCCGGTCGCGCCAGGAGCAGTCGGGGGTCACCGGAGAGGACACCCTGGCCGCCCTCGCCCGGCTCAACCGGACGTACGAGGACCGCTTCGGCCACGTCTACCTGGTCGCGGCGAGCGGCCGCAGCGGCGAGGAGCTGCTCGCCGTGCTGCGCTCCCGCCTGCTCAACGACCGCGAGACCGAGCGGCGGGTGGTCCGCCAGGAGCTCGGGACCATCAACCGGCTGCGGCTCACCCGGCTGGTCGAGGAGGGCTGATGGCCACACCGACCGTGACGACGCACGTGCTCGACGCCGCGCTCGGGCGCCCCGCTGCCGGGGTCGGCGTCCGGCTGGAGCGCGCCGACGGCGCGGTCGTCGGCGAGGGCCGCACCGACGACGACGGCCGCCTCGGCGACCTCGGCGAGCCGGCGGCCGGCGAGCACCGGCTGGTGTTCGCGACCGGCGAGTGGTTCGCCGGGCAGGACCGCGAGACGTTCTACCCCGAGGTCGTCGTGACGTTCACCCTCGGCGCGGGGCATCACCACGTGCCGCTGCTGCTCTCACCGTTCGCCTACTCGACCTACCGAGGGAGCTGACCGGCATGGGGATCGTGCTCGGTGACAACCGCTACGGCAAGGCGGAGACCCACGTGGTGCGCGTCGTGCGCGACACCCCTCGGCACGAGATCCGCGACCTCGTCGTGTCGACGTCGCTGCGCGGCGACTTCGCGGCGGCGCACCTTTCCGGCGACCAGGCGGCGGTGCTGCCGACGGACACCCAGAAGAACACCGTGCTCGCCTTCGCCAAGGAGGTCGGCGTCTCCTCGCCCGAGGCGTTCGCTGTGGCGCTGGCGAGGCACTTCGTCGACGACGTCGTGCCGGTCTCGTCCGCGCGGGTCACCGTCGACGAGCACGTGTGGGACCGCGCACCGGTGGACGGCGTGCCCCACGACCACACGTTCGTACGTCGCGGCACCGACGTGCGCACGGCCGCCGTGACGGCGACGACCGGCGCGACGCACGTGGTGTCCGGCCTGGGCGACCTGGTGCTGCTCAAGTCGACCGGCTCGGAGTTCCACGGCTTCCTGACCGACTCCTACACCACCCTGGCACCGACGACCGACCGGGTGATGGCGACCTCGCTGACCGCCCGGTGGCGGTGGCGGTCCGACCCGGCGTCGTACGACGACGCGTTCGCCGAGGTCCGCGCGCTGCTGGTGTCGCGCTTCGGCGGGGTGCACAGCCTGGCCCTGCAGCAGACGCTGTGGGAGATGGGCAGCGCCGTGCTCGCGGCCGACGACAGGATCGGCGAGGTGCGGCTGTCCGCGCCGAACAAGCACCACTTCGCGGCCGACCTCTCGCCGTTCGGGCTGGACAATCCCGGCGAGGTGTTCTGGGCGGCCGACCGGCCGTACGGCCTGATCGAGGTGGAGGTCCGCCGCGACGACGAGCCGCCCCCGGCGGACGCCTGGGCGGACCTGCCCGGATTCGTCTGAGCCCGGAAGGGCACGTGGTGATCGACCCGACCGAGGAGGAGTGTCGTGACGACCAAGAGCGACTTCAGTGACGAGGAGTGGGTGCGGGTCCGGCGGGCGCCCCTCGTGGCCGGGATGGCGATCTCGCTCGCCGACCCCGGGGGGCCGATCGAGATGGCCAAGGAGACGATGGCGACCGTGCGGTCGGCGACCAACCCGCCCAGCCGGGAGCAGCTGCTGACCGAGGTGGCGCTGGAGATCCAGGGCATGACCCAGCAGAAGCAGAACCCGCTCAGCGGCTACCAGCTGGACAAGAGCGCGGGGGCGCCCGGCCAGCAGGTGCTCGACGAGCTGCGGGCGGTGCAGGGGATCGTCGCGACGAAGGCGACCCCCGAGGAGAGCAGCGCCTTCGCCGGGTGGCTGCTCACGACGGCGCAGGCCGCCGCTGACGCTGCGAAGGAGGGCGGCTTCATGGGCTTCGGCGCCCAGCAGGTCAGCCAGGGCGAGAAGGACATGCTGGACCAGGTGCGCTCCGCCGTCGGCGCCTGACCTCGCCTTCCGCCCCACGCTGCGCGCTCACCAGCCCATACTCGGCGGGTGGCCTGGTTGTCGGACGAGCGGCGGCGGTGGTACCTGCTTGCCGTCGGCTGGGTCGTGCTCATCGTGCTGGGCTTCACCGGGTTCCTCGCGCAGTCCACCGGGCCGGGTGTCGAGCGCACGCTTCTCGACAACCTCTACCTCACCCTGCAGCTCGCGGTGCTCTCGTACGGCGGCAGCGACGGCGACCTGAACTGGCGCCTCGAGGTCGCCCGGTTCGCGGCGCCGCTCATGGCCATGGGCACGTTGTTCCAGGCAGCGTCCGTGGTGTTCCGGGAGCAGTTCGAGCGCTACCGGCTCAGCGGCTTCCGCGGCCACACCGTCGTGTGCGGCCTGGGCGCCGCCGGCACCAGGCTGGCGCTGTCCCTGGCGCAGGCGGGCCGCCCTGTCGTCGGCGTCGACCAGGACGCGCACGGCTCCGGCGTCGCCGCCCTGCGGGCGCACAGGATCCCGGCGTTCGCCGGCGACCCCACGGACCCGGCCGTCCTGCGGGCGGTCCGCCTCGAGCGCGCGTCGAGCCTCGTCGCGCTCTGCAGCAGCGACGCGACCAACGTCTCGATCGCGACGGCGGCCCGGAAGGTGCCGCGGCCTCGACGTGCCGTCGACCTGCGGTGCTCGGTGCACCTCGAGGACGCGGAGCTGACCCAGTACCTGCGCGGGTCCGGTCTCGGTGGCGACGAGACGGTGCGCATCGAGTTCTTCAACATGCACGAGCGTGGCGCCCGCGCGCTGGTCGCCGAGCACCTCGTCCTCAGGCCGGGCACGAACCCCCACCTCGTCGTGGTCGGGCTGGGTCAGCTCGGCCGGGCGGTGCTGCTGGTGGCCGCCCAGCAGTGGGCCGAGGTCGGCGAGGGTCCGCTGACCGCGACGCTGGTCGACCAGGCGGCGCCCGCTCGCATGCAGGCACTGGAGATGCAGCACCCGGGCCTGGTGGACGCTGTCGCCTCGTGCTTGGTCACGATCGACATCGAGGCGCCGACCCGGGACGGGCTGGCGGAGCTGACCAAGCGCCTGACCGAGGTCCGGCCCAGCCTCGTCGCCGTCGTGCTGGACGACGAGTCCACGGCCTTGGCCACCGCCCTGTACCTGCACCGCACGATCGACGACCCGACGGTCCCGGTGGTGGTCCGCACCCGCGGGGACGCGGGACTGAGCGCGTCCGTCGGCGTGGACGACGAGGCGGGGGACCCACGTTTCCCGGGCCTGCGGCTCTTCCCGATGCTCGACCGGACCTGCTCGCCGGCCTTGGTGGACGGCGGCGTCCGCGAGCAGCTCGCCCGGGCGCTCTACGAGGACCACCTCGTCCGGGCCGCGGCGCGCGGTGTGGCGGATCCGGCGTGGTCCGAGCTCACGGACGACGAGCGAGAGGCCGCGCGGGAGGCCGCCGACGGGCTGATCGACGCGCTCGAGGCGAACGGCTTCGAGCTGCAGCCCCTTCGCCACTGGGGCGAGCCGACCGTCGCGTTCTCGCCCGAGGAGACGAGGCGGCTCGCCGAGCGCGACCATGACCGGTGGCGCGCCCGGCGTGGCTCGGACGGCTGGCGGTACGGCACCGTGCGCGACGCCCGTCGGAAGGTGACGCCGCAGCTGGTCCCCTGGGACGAGCTGAAGCCCGAGTGGCACGAGTACAACCTCACCCGGGTCCAGGCGATCCCGACGATCCTGGCGCGGACCGGCTTCGAGGTGGCCCGGCACTGAGCATCGATCCCCGGCTGGCGGGCCTGCGGTGCACTAGATGACCCGGAGCCCCGCCAGCCGCGCCGGTGCAGCGCCGACCGGTGGGTCGGGCTACCGTCGGTCGATGGACCGCACGAGCGCCCAGGAGTGGCTCGACCGCTACGTCGCCGCATGGCTCTCCTACGACCGCGACGACATCGCGGCGCTGTTCAGCGCAGACGTCGTCTACCGCTACCACCCCTACGACGAGCCGGTCGTCGGCCGCGACGAGGTGGTCGCGTCGTGGCTGGGTGAGAGCGCGGCTGACGGGGCGTCGACACGTGACGAGCCGGGGACGTACGACGCGCAGTACTCCCTGGTGGCCGTCGACGGGGACACCGTCGTGGCGGCCGGCAGCTCGTACTACCGGGACGAGGCGGGCGGACCGGTCGTGCGGACGTACGACAACTGCTTCGTCATGCGCTTCGACGACGAGGACCGCTGCCGGGACTTCACCGAGTACTACATCCGCCGGCCCTGAGCCGCCACGACCTAGACCAGCTGCTGCACCAGGGTGCCGCGACCCGAGCCGGTCAGCTCGACCGTCGCCAGGGCCCCGTTGACGAGCGTCATCTGCGGCGGCACGTGCCCGACGTCGACGTCGAAGACCACGGGGAGCGGCAGGTCGCCGAGCGCGTGGTGCAGCGCGTCGACCTGGGTGAAGCCCCCGGTGGCTGGCGCGGGGGTCCGCCCGACCAGGACGCCGTTCGCCCGGTCGAACCACCCGGCGTACCGGAGGTGGTGCAGCATCCGCGACACGGCGGCCGCGGGGGCGTCGGAGACCTCGAGGTAGACCAGCAGCCCCTCGGGCGCGTGGCGGTCGGCGAAGCCCGTGACGTCGCCGTACGGCGTCCCGGGCAGCATCGCCATCGTGTCGAGGCAGCCGCCGACCAGCCGACCCTCGGCCCGGACGTCCCGCGCGTCGCCCAGGACCTGCCACCGGGCGGGGACGGTGAGCTCCATCGCGGCGACATCGGGATGCACCTGGAAGTCCGGCCACGACTCCTGCCGGTGGGTGGCGGCGGTCTGGGCGATCGTGGCTCCGGCCGGAGCCGTCGCGACGTCGACCCAGTGCGAGAGGCCCTCGGGCGTCTCGAACGGCGTGTCCATCAGGTTGGCGCCGTGCAACGTCGCGACGCCGGTGAGCAGCGTCAGGGGAGTCAGGACGGTGCTGGTGTCGGAGTAGCCGACCACCCAGGTGGGCTCGGCGGAGGTGATGCGCTCGACGTCGAGCAACGGCAGCAGGTCGATCGCGAGCTCGCCGCCCCACGGTGGCACGACGGCCCGGACCTGCGGGTCGAGCAGCATCGCGCTCAGCTCGGCCGCCCGGTCGGCCGCCGGCGCGCTCACCAGCCCCGATCCGTCCATGCAGTCGCCGACCCGGACCTCGAAGCCGAGCCGGCGCAGGTGGGCGACGCAGAAGTCCAGGCGGGGGAGGAGCTCGGGCTCGACCCCTGAGGACGGGGCCGTCACGCCGATGCTGTCACCGGGCTGCAGCGGGGCGGGGTAGCGCACGAGGCCCAGCATGCCCTGGGAGAGCGGCCGAAGAACGACGAAGGGACCCCGCCCGGAGGCGAGGTCCCTTCGTACGAGGCTGTGGTCCAGCCCGTCAGCAGATCGTCAGACGATCGTCAGACGGGGCGGACGTTCTCCGCCTGCGGGCCCTTCGGGCCCTGCGTGACGTCGAACTCCACGCGCTGGTTCTCGTCCAGCGAGCGGTAGCCGTCAGCCTGGATGGCCGAGAAGTGGACGAAGACGTCGGCGCCGCCGCCGTCCTGGGCGATGAAGCCGAAGCCCTTCTCGCCGTTGAACCACTTCACTGTGCCCTGAGTCATTCCGTGCTCCTTGTATGTGGTGCGGACGAGCCGGCGGAAGTGCCGGCCCACGGCTGCCCGCGGTGGTCGTCGTCCCACATCCGGAACCGGTGCTCGGGTCCACATATGACAAGACGCCCGACGGATGAACGATCCGCGGGCGTCCAGAGAACGTGCGAGGAACTGCGTTGTCAGCAACCTGCCAGGAAGCCTATCAGGTCCGCCGGGACGGAGCGATCCCCTCCGTGTCCGCTCCACCCCGGCGGCGCGTCAACCGAGTCGCATGGTCAGCGCAGCATGGTCACCGTCGCATGGTCACCGCTGCTGGGGCAGCTCCACCTGCGGCGCCGGGATCGGGTGGTTGGCCACCATCAGGCCGGTCGGGTCGAGCCGGGCACGCAGCGCCTGCAGCCGGGCGTAGGACTCCTCGTCGTAGCCCTTGGCCGCGTCGACCGTGTGCTCGGCGAGGTTCAGGTAGTAGGTGCGGTTCTGCCACGGTGCGACGGCTTCGGCGGCGCGCGTCGCGTCGGCCTCGGTCGCCTGCCAGCTGTTCATCGTCTCGACGTCCAGCCACCAGTCGACGTTGGCGGCGCGGGCGCGGGCGTTCTCCCGGCTGACGCCGTGCAGCTGCTGCGCGGCGTCAGCCGGGAGAAC
>Ga0210087_1000188_pt1 | contig 10472 bp, 9 predicted proteins | sample MayberryNW_Catta_4_FD_184878 | JGI IMG/M metagenome (GOLD analysis project Ga0210087, IMG submission 184878) | Wetland microbial communities from San Francisco Bay, California, USA, that impact long-term carbon sequestration -... | ecosystem: Environmental > Aquatic > Marine > Wetlands ... | reverse complement strand
GACGATCTCACCGCGCTCTACGACGCGGTCCGGATCGATCCTGCGTTCTGGGCGGAGCTCGACGCGCTGCTGGCCGAGTTCGTGGGCCGGCCCTCGCCGATCTCCGCGGCCCCCCGCCTCTCGGAGGAAGTCGGCGCGCCGGTGCTCCTCAAGCGCGAGGACCTCAACCATACCGGCGCGCACAAGATCAACAACACGGTCGGCCAGGCGCTGCTCGCCAGGCGCATGGGCAAGCGCCGCATCATCGCCGAGACCGGCGCGGGACAGCATGGGGTCGCGACCGCCACCGTGTGCGCCCGGTTCGGGCTCGAGTGCGTGGTGTACATGGGCGCGGAGGACGTGGCCCGCCAGGCGCTCAACGTGTATCGCATGCGACTGCTCGGCGCGACGGTGGTCCCGGTCGAGTCGGGGACCCGCACGCTCAAGGACGCGACCAACGAGGCCCTTCGCGACTGGGTCACCACCGTCCCCACCTCGCACTACATCATCGGCTCGGTCGTCGGCCCCGACCCTTATCCACGCATGGTGCGGGACTTCCAGGCGGTGATCGGCCGCGAGGCGCGGGCCCAGCTGCTCGAGCGCGTCGGGCGACTCCCGCGCACGGTCGTGGCCTGCGTGGGCGGCGGCAGCAACGCGATCGGCATCTTCACCGCCTTCCTGGATGACGCCGAGGTGGAGCTGGTCGGCGTCGAGGCCGCCGGCTACGGACTCGAGAGCGGCCACCACAGCGCGACCCTCAGCGCGGGCACGCCGGGCGTGCTGCACGGCAGCCTGAGCTATCTGCTCCAGGATGCCGACGGCCAGGTGGCGCCGGCGCACTCGGTGAGCGCCGGTCTGGATTATCCGGGCGTCGGGCCGGAGCACAGCTGGCTGCGCGACACCGGCCGGGTCCGCTACGACTCCGCCACCGACGGGGAGGCGCTGGACGCCTTTCAGGCGCTCTGCCGACTGGAGGGCATCATTCCGGCGCTGGAGACCGCGCACGCCCTTGCCTGGGTGCGACGGTCCCGCGGGCGCTGGGCCGCCGACCAGCCGGTGCTGGTGTGCCTCAGCGGGCGGGGCGACAAGGACGTGGCCCACGTGGCCCGGCTGCTCGGGAGCCCGTTGTGACGGCGGGACCGCAGTCCGACCTTCTGCCCGCCTCCCAGGTCGCGGAGCTGATCAACGGGCTGGGCAAGGCGCTTCGCGCCTTCCACATGTACCTCCCCAACAATCCGATCTACCAGCGAGCGACGGACAACCTGCGGGCGGCGTTCTCCCCGATCTGGGCCGTGCTCGACGAGTTGGTCCTGAACGTGGTCGAGACCGATTTCGTGTGGGAGGAGCAGGTGGTCTACCACCAGCCCAACAAGAACGAGAGTCTCGCCTGGGGGCTCTTCAAGGACGGGATGCGCTCGCTCACGATCAGGCGCGGTGCCGAGCAGGAGGAGCTGACCCGATTCCTGGAGATGATCAACCGGGCGCGCTATCTCCCGGCCGACGCCGGCGACGACCTGCTGACGCTGCTCTGGGAGCAGGAGTTCCAGTACATCCAGTACCAGTTCGTCGAGTTTTTCGGCGAAGGTGGCGGGGCGATGCCGGAGCAGTCCGGCAGCTATCCGACCGGTGGCGATGCCGCCGCCGCACAGCAGCGCCGGGAACAGGTGGCGGAGGAGGCCCCGCCCAAGCCCAAGGGGGTGGTGGACCTGGAGGACTTCGACTCCACGCTCTACTTCCTCGACGAGTCCGAAATCCACCAGGTCGCCCGGGAGGTGGAGAACGAGTATCGCCGCGACGTCCGCACCTCCGCGCTCAACGTCCTCTTCGACCTCTTCGAGCTCGAGGGCGACGGCCGGACGCGGTCCGAGGTGCTCGACATCCTCGACCATCTCTTCCCCAATCTCCTCAACGCCCGCGACTTCCGGACGGCCGCCGGGGTCCTCCGCGAGACCAAGCTCCTCACCGCCCGCGGCAAGGGCCTCACCCCGGCGGAGGTGGCGCGGCTCGACGCGTTCGTCGCCAAGCTGAGCGAGCCGGCGATCGTGTCCCAGCTGCTGCAGTCGCTGGACGAGACACCGTCGCTCGCCGGTGGGGAGGACGTGGCGGAGATGCTGCGCGAGCTGCGGGGGACGGCGCTCGAGCCGGCGCTGAGCGCCATCCCGGCGCTCGCGTCCCCGGGGCTCAGGACGCTTCTCGAGGGCGTGGCGGACCGGCTGGCAGCGTCCCACAGCGACGAGGTGCTCCGAATCCTCCGCTCGCCGGAATCGCCGGCGCTGGCGTCGGTGGTGGCGCTCTGCGGCCGACTCGGGCTGCATCACGCCGTGCCGGGACTGGGGAACACTGTCACCCACCGCGACCCCGCCGTGCGGCTCGCCTCGGTGCAGGCGCTGGCTCAGCTCGGCACTCCCGCCGCACTCGTCCTGGTGGACAAGGCGATCGAGGACGACGACCGCGGGGTCCGCCTGGCCGCGGTGCGGGTGGTCGGCTCGCGGGGCTACAAAGGCGCGCTGAAGCGGGTGGAGTCGGTCGTGCTGGGGAAGAGCGTGAAGATGGACCTCACCGAGAAGATGGCGTTCTTCGAGGCCTACGGCTCCATCGCCGGCGCCGGCGGGTTGAAGGCGCTGAGCGGTATGCTGCTGCCGCGGGGGCTGCTCAAGCTGAAGGCGTCGTCCGAGACCCGGGCCTGCGCCGCGATCGCCATCGGCAAGGTCCGCACGCCTGAGGCACGCGAGGTCCTGACCCAGGTGGCGGACGACAAGGACCTCGTGGTTCGCAACGCCGTGAGCCGGGCGCTCCGGGAGAGCGCCAGGTGACCCAGCCGGCGCACGCCGACCCGCGCCCCGCAGGCGAGGGGCAGCTGCGGCAGGGGGGCCGGGCCCTTCTGCTCGCCTTCCACACCGCGCTCCGGAGTCTCAAGCTGTACCCGGTGGAGAACGCCACGGTGCAGAAGGCGCTCGATGACCTCGACGCGACCGCCCAGGCGCTCCTCGTCATGGAGAGCGATCTCGAGATCCGGCTGGCGGGCGACTTCATCTTCGTCAACGCCGTCCGGCTCCGCCTCGAGCTCGACAACTACGCCTCCTTCAGCCAGATCCTGGTCATGCTCCGGGGGTTCGAGATCGGGGCGCTGCGGATCCGCGCCAGCAACCGGCGCGAATGGCAGATCCTGCTGAGCCTCCTGCTCAGCATCTCCGAGCAGAAGCAGCCGGAGGAGCGGTTCGACGAGCTGGCGGAGCGTATCGGCTCCGCGGGCGTGTCCTCGCTCGAGATCGAGCGTGCCAGCCATCACGACCTGGGCGAGACGGAGCAGGAGCGGGAGGCGGCCAAGCGAGTGTACTCCCAGGGGGTCGCGGTCACCCGGGACGTGATCACCAGCGTCCGGATGGGGCGGGCCACCAGCGTGAAGCGGGTCAAGCGCGCGGTGCAGCTGATCGTGGACCAGGTGCTCAACAACGAGACCTCGCTCATGGGTCTCACCACCATCCGCGACTACGACGAGTACACCTTCACCCACTCGGTCAACGTCTGCATCTTCTCGGTCGCACTGGGACGAAAGCTGGGATTCTCGCGGCTGCAGCTGTACGACCTCGGGCTGGCGGCGCTGCTTCACGACATGGGGAAGGCGCGGGTGCCGGTCGAGATCCTCAACAAGACGACCGGCCTGGACGAGCTGGAGTGGCGCGTCATGCAGGCGCATCCGTGGCTCGGCGCCCTGACGCTCTTCCTGCTGCGCTCGTACGACGAGACGCCCTACCGGGCGATCCTCACCGCGCACGAGCACCACATGAAGACCGACCTTTCGGGGTATCCCAGGACGGTGCGGCCCCGGGAGCTGGGGATCTACTCCCGGATCGTCGCGGTGGCGGACGGCTTCGATGCCGCAACGACGCGCCGGAGCTACCAGACGGTGCCGATCGAGCCGGATCAGGTGCTGCGGGAGATGTGGCAGAACCCCAAGCGTGGGTACGACACCATCCTGGTCAAGGCGCTGATCAACCTCATCGGCATCTACCCCGTGGGCACCTGTGTCATTCTCGACAGTTTCGAGGTGGCGATCGTGGCGGCGCCCGATCCCGAGGGGCAGCAGCTCAACCGGCCGCTGGTGCGCGTCGCGGTCGAGTCGGACGGCGGGACCGTGCCGCCGCCGGGGAACCTGGTGAGCCTGACCGAGCGCGACGAGGCCGGCAACTACCAGCGCTCGATCGTGAAGGTCACCAACCCCTCACGCTACGGCCTCACCGTCGGCGACTACTTTGTCTGATTCGGCCATCACCCGGGCCTTCACCGACCTCCGCGCGCGGGGCGGCACCGCGTTGGTCCCCTACCTGACGGCCGGCTACCCCGACCCGCGCGCGAGCGGAGAGGCGCTCCGCATCGCGGACGAGCTGGCCGACGTGCTCGAGGTCGGCGTGCCGTTCAGCGACCCTCTCGCCGACGGGCCTACGATCCAGCGGTCGACGTTTCAGGCGCTCCAGCAGGGCATGACGCTGGCCGGTACTCTCGAGCTGATCGAGCGCTGCCGACTGCGGCGGCCGGTCGTGGTCTTCAGCTATCTCAATCCGATCCTCCGCTACGGTCTCGCTCGTTTTCTCGATGACGCTCAGGGCATCGGCATCGCCGGTCTGCTGCTCACCGACCTGCCGGCGGGCGGTGATCCGGCCGTGGAGCTTGCGGTGCAGCGGAGCCCGCTCGATCTAATCCGGCTGATCGCGCCGACCACCCGTCCGGAGCGACTCGCCGCCGCAGTGAAAGGCGCCCAGGGGTTCGTCTACCTGGTGGCCCGCCTGGGCGTGACGGGTGCGAGCCGCTCCCTCGCGGCGGGCCTCGCCGAATCGATCGAGCGCGTGCGCGGGGCCACCCGTATCCCCGTGGCCGTCGGCTTCGGCATCTCCACCGCGGAGCAGGCCCGGTCCGTCGCTCGACTGGCGGACGGCGTGGTCGTCGGCAGCGCGCTGGTGGACGCCCTTGGCCGCGACGGCGTCGCCGGGGCGAGCCGCTTCCTGCGCGAGCTGAGGGCCGGGCTCGATCCTGCCCCGGTGGTGGCGTAGGCATGGGCATCGACGTCGGCACGGTGCTGGAGCGCTACGCCCGGCTGCTGATGCTTGGCGGCCTGGTGGCCACCGCCGCCGCCCTGGCGGTGGACCTGCGCTGGCTCCAGCAGCCGACCGCCGTGATCCTGCTGACCGTCATGGTCCTGGTGGTGCGGGCCATCCCGATCCGGCTCAGCAAGTACTCCTACCTGACCCAGACGGGCATCCCGGTGCTGGTCGGGGCGGTGACCGTCGGGCCGGCGCCGGTGGTGCTGGCGCTGTATCTCGGCGTGGTCGGCGCGGACGTCGTCTGGCTCCGGAAGCTTCCCCGGGCGGGAGTCATCAACGCGGGTCGCGAAGTCCTGGGTTTCATGGCCGCGTTCGGGCCCTACGCCGCCATCCACTACTTGAGCGGCTCACCGGCGCTCTCGCTGGACTTCCTGCCGGCCGCAGCGATCATGGTCGTGCTGTACTTCTTCTCCACCCGCTCGCTCTTCTACTTCACCCTCCTGGTGCGGGACAAGCTGGAGTACGCGGAGAAGATCCTCATCCTCCGCTGGGAGATCATCTCCTACCTGCTGACGCTCATCGCCGCCGTCGTCGCGGTGGCGACGATCCAGACGCTCGCGCCGGTCGGCTGGGTGGCGGTGGGTCTCGCCCTGGGCGTGCTCGGGCTGCTGACCCGGAAGATCATCGAGGAGGCGATCGGCGCCGAAGACCTGAACAAGGTGCACCTGATGGAGACGGCGATCGCCAGCAACGCCACTCTTCAGGGTTCCTTCGATCAGATCGAGCGGCTCGCGTACCGGCTGCTGGACTGGGGCGACTTCCGCATCTACCGGATGGACGGTGCCGAGCTCACGCTGGCGTACCGAGGAGCCTACGGCCGGCCCGATCGCGGGGACCCGCCTGCCGAGCTGGGGCCGGTCCGGCGGGACGCCCTCGCCAGAGGAGAGCCGATCTCCATCCGCGACGTCCGGCGCGATCCGCGGCTGGGCCCGGTGATGAACGGAGTGGGCGCGACCATCGTTCATCCCATTCGCTTCGGCGACGACCTGCTCGGCATCGTCGAGGTGGACCACCCCAAGCGCCACGCCTACGGCGCCAAGGATCTCGTCGCCCTCAGCACCCTGGCCAATCAGATGGCTACCGCGATCCACATCGCGGAGCTCCGCCGACCGCTGATCAGCACCGTGAGCCAGATCGGGGAGCAGGTGGCCGCGCTGGCTCGGGTGACGGAGTCGCTCCGGGGTTCCGCCGCCGCGCTGGGCGAAGTGTCCCACGGCATGCGCCTGGGGACGGCGGACCTCGAGCGTTTCGTCGCCGGCGGGCGACGTTCCACCGACGCGCTCTCGGCCGCGTCACGCGCCATGGTGGAGCAGGGCGAGCAGGCGGCCCGCGCGAGCGGGACCGCGGCCGACGTGGCGAGCCGCAACCGGGTGGTCATCGGCCAGGCGATCGAGCGACTCATCGGCTTGAAGGGCTTCGTCGCGGGGAGCGTCGAGCAGGTGGGCCAGCTGGGGACGCTGACCAGCCGGATCAGCGGCTTCATCGGCACGATTCGCGAGATCGCCGATCTCACCAACCTCATCGCGCTGAACGCCGCGATCGAGGCCGCCCGGGCGGGCCGGGAAGGGCGCGGATTCGCCGTGGTGGCGGAGGAGGTCCGCGACCTCGCGGCGCAGAGCCTCCAGGCGGCGCGCGAGGCCCGGGTGCTGCTGGAGGAGATCGGCAGCCAGGTGACGGTCGTCTCGGACCAGATGGAGCGGGGCCGGGAAGCGGTCGCGGGCGTCGAGGAGCTGAGCGCCGACGCCGCGCAGGCGCTGGACGCGATCGTCGGGACCACCAGCGAGGCCGGCCGTCACGCGCAGGCCATCGCCGCCACGGCATCCGAGCAGCTCGGCGCGGTCGGAGGGCTGAGCGAGCAGATCGAAAAAGTGGCGGAGGGCTCCGCCCGCACCCGGAGCGGGACCGAGGAGCTGACGCGGCGCGCGGATGACGCCGCCGCGGGGCAGGCCGAGCTGGAGCGCGCCATCCGTCAGCTCGGCGAGGTCGCCTCGGACCTCCAGCGGATCGCGCGGCACTTCGCGGTCGAGACCTGAGGCGGGTGGCCCCTCCGGAACGGGCGTACATAGCGCTCGGCAGCAATCTCGGCGATCGCCAGGAGCATCTCGCCGCGGGCCGCGCCGCGCTCGCGGCCCTGCCCGCCACTCGGTGGGTCGCTGCGTCCTCGGTGGAAGAAACCCAGCCGTTGGCCGGGATGGACCAGGCCCCCTACCTCAACCAGATGGTTCTGCTGGAGACGTCGCTCGAGCCGAGGGCGCTGCTTGCCGCCTGCCAGGCCATCGAACGAAGCCGCGGCCGGGTCCGCACCGAGCACTGGGGTCCGCGCACCCTCGACCTCGACATCGTACGCTACGGCGGTCGCCGGATCGCCGACCCCGACCTTATCATTCCCCATCCCGAGCTTCCCAACCGCGACTTCTGGATCCGAGAGCTGGCCGAGCTGGAGGCCCATGAACGCTGACGCGCGTCCCCGCACCGTCCTCGACCTCCCCGGGTGGAAGGCCGCCGGCCGCAAGCTGGTCATGCTCACCTGCTACGACGCCGCCTTCGCCCGGCTGCTGGACCGCGCCGAGGTGGACGTGCTGCTGGTGGGTGACTCCCTGAACCAGGTGATCGCCGGGCAGGAGACGACGCTCAGCGCGACCCTCGATCAGATGATCTACCATGCGGCGGCCGTGCGCCGCGGCGCGCCGGGCACGCTGCTGTTCGTGGACCTGCCCTTCCTCACCTACCAGGTGTCGGTTCCGGAGGCGATCCGCAATGCGGGCCGCGTCCTCCAGGAGACCGAAGCGAACGGCGTGAAGCTGGAGGGTGGGCGGCACATGGCCGAGACCGTGCACGCGCTGGTGGAGCGGGGCATCCCGGTGATGGGCCACCTCGGCCTCACGCCCCAGTCCGTGCACGCACTGGGCGGCTACCGGGTGCAGGGACGGGAGGGACCCGCCGCCGACCGTCTGCTGGACGACGCACGGGAGCTGGAGGCGGCCGGCGCCTGCGCCGTCGTGCTCGAGCTGGTGGCGACCGAGCTGGCGCAGCGGGTGTCGAAGGCGCTCACCGTTCCCACCATCGGGATCGGCGCCGGCCCCCACTGCGACGGCCAGGTGCTGGTGCTGCACGACATGCTCGGCCTCAATGAAGAGTTCTCCCCCAAGTTTCTTCGCCGCTTCGCCGAGCTCGGCGCCGCGGTCCGGGAGGCGGTCCGCACCTATGCCGACGACGTCCGGGCAGGCCGCTATCCCGCGAAGGAGCACAGCTTCGAATGAGGGCGCCGGCCGGCGCCGCCTCCCGCATGGTGGAGCTCGCTACCGCCGCCGACATCCGGGGCTGGGTGCGCGCCCGTCGGCGCGAGGGGCATCGCATCGCGCTGGTGCCCACGATGGGATACCTGCACGAAGGCCACCTCACCCTGGTGGACGAGGCGCGCCGCAGGGCCGATGTCGTGGTCCTGACCATCTTCGTCAACCCGCTCCAGTTCGGACCCACCGAGGACCTCGCACGCTACCCGCGAGACCTGCCGCGCGACCGTCGCCTGGCGGAGGAGCGCGGCGTGGACGCGCTCTTCGTCCCCAGCGAGGCGGTGATGTATCCAGCCTCCCCCGAGATCCGCATCGTGCCCGGGCCGACGGCGGTGCGGTGGGAGGGTGCGGCCAGGCCCGGCCATTTCGCCGGCGTGTTGACCGTCGTGGCCAAGCTCTTCCACCTCACCGAGCCGGACGTCGCGTGCTTCGGACGGAAGGACGTGCAGCAATCGGTGCTCATCCGGCAGATGGTGCGGGAGCTCGACTGGCCGATCGAGCTGGTGGTGGTGCCCACGGTCCGGGAGGCCGACGGGCTCGCACTCAGCAGCCGCAACGCGTACCTGGACCCCGAGCAGCGACGGCAAGCCGCCGCGCTGAGCGGCGCGCTCCGGGAGGCACACCTGGCCTGGCGGGGCGGAGAACGGAGCGCGGCCCGGATCGAGGCGCGCATGCGCCGTTTCCTTGCCGACTCGCCCCAGGTGCAGGTGGAATACATCGCGCTGGCGGAGCCCGAGTCGTTGGCGCCGGTGGCCGAGGTGAGAGAGGACACCGTCGTGGCGATCGCCGCCCGGATCGGTCGCACCCGGCTCATCGACAACATCGTGCTGCGGGAGGGCGTCGCCTGATGCTGCCGGGATGGGCTATCGTGACGCCCTCTCGCCGGGAGCACATCGAGCGGGTGGCGGAGCTCGCGGGGCGCTGGGCGAGCGAGATGGGCGTCCCGGAGACCGAGCGCCGCCGGTGGCTCCACGCCGTGTGGCTGCACGACGCGCTGCGCGATGCGCCGGCCGAGGAGCTGAAACGGTGGGCGCCGGATGCGCCGGGACCGGCGGATCTCCGGCACGGTCCTGCCAGCGCCGCCCGCGCCAAGGCGGAGGGAGAATCCGATCGCGGCGTGCTCGACGCGGTGCGCTACCACTCGATCGGGCTCGCCGAATGGGACATGGTGGGTCGCATCCTCTATTGCGCCGACTACCTGGAGCCGGGGCGGAAGCATGCCCGGGAGTGGCGGGCGGACCTGGCGGAACGATTCCCTTCGGAGTCGGCGCGGGTCATCCGCCAGGTGGCCACGGCACGGGTGGGGCATCTGCTGACCTCGGGCCGGCCGTTACTCGAACCGACGGTGCGCTTCTGGAACAGTCTCGTCGCCGAATCCTCCGGGTCGGACTGATCGCGCTCGCGGCCGTGGGGCTCGGCGCGTCGGTGCGCCTGCTGGTTCCCCCACCGCCTCCGGCCCCGCGCGCCCATGCCTATCCGATTCCCTCGCCCGAGGGGCGCGTCACCGTGGAGGTGCTGAACGGGACCACGCGCGCCGGCGCGGCCCGAGCCGCCACCCGGATGCTGCGGCGGCGGGGCCTGGATGTGGTCTTCTACGGCAATGCCGACGCCGCGGTCGACTCCACCCAGGTCGTCGTGCGGCGTGGCGATTCCGCCGCGGGGCGGGACGTGCGTCAGGCGATCGGGGCGGGCCGAGTTGTGGTGGAGCCGGACAGCTTCCGGCGGGTGGACGTCAGCGTGATTCTGGGACCGGACTTCCGGCCGAGGGTGGCCGGGCCCTGACGGGCTTCATTGATCCAGTTGTGGCCGCAGATGAACGCAGAAGCAACCGCAGATCGCTCTGTCTCGCCGACGAGTCGCCACTTTCCGCTCGGACGTTCGATGGTGTGCTGGACCACTGCTTCCTGAGCGTCCTCAGGACGATGAGATCGGAGAGAATCGGAGCAACTCTGCAGCTGTAGCTGCGTTCATCTGCGGCTACTCATCGAGACAGATCCCGATCACCACATCCATCACGTTGGTACCGGTAAGCCCCGGGCGAAGCAGGACGCCCGCGGCGTCCAGCGCCCGGTAGGCATCGTGGGTCGCGAGATCGCGAGCC
>Ga0210087_1000183_pt1 | contig 10618 bp, 12 predicted proteins | sample MayberryNW_Catta_4_FD_184878 | JGI IMG/M metagenome (GOLD analysis project Ga0210087, IMG submission 184878) | Wetland microbial communities from San Francisco Bay, California, USA, that impact long-term carbon sequestration -... | ecosystem: Environmental > Aquatic > Marine > Wetlands ... | reverse complement strand
GTGAAGCTTTTGCGGCGGCGGGGTCCTGGCGCGCCACCCGAAACTGCGCGTGGCGTTTCTCGAAGCGAACTGCAGCTGGCTACCCTGGCTGCTCTGGCGGTTGGATGAAGGATGGCAGCTCGAAGGCGACGTTTGGGCGCCGGATTTGAAGGCCGCGCCGAGCGAACACTTCAAGCGGCAGTGCGTGGTTTCCGTTGAGCCTGACGAAGCCACCGTGAAACATGTGATCGAGCATTTGGGCGGCAGAGGCATCGTCTTCTCGACCGATTATCCGCACGGCGATTCAAAATATCCCAAGGCGGTCGATCACTTCTTGCAGTTGCCGATAACCGACACTGATAAACGAAAGATTCTCTGGGATAATTGCGCCGCCTACTACGCGCTGTAATAAGCGGCTTGGCAGAATCGCGGAGCCGCTCCAGCGCAACCGAAGCGACTCCGCGAGCGATTTAGCGGAAGAATTTAGCGGCGGTTGCTACTGTCGGAGTAATTGTGCCTGTGATGCCCCCAGTGACACCCTGCGGCCGTCATCGTTCCTAATGCCAGCAATGCAAGTAACGCGATGGTTTTCATAGTTCCTCCTTTCTCTGCCGTCTCGTTCCTGAGTTAACCGGAGGCCTTCGTCTCCGGATCGCTCTAGTTCTCTTCTGACGATTGGACGAACATGCCGCCCGTTTGTGACAAACAGAATCACTTTCGCGTACGACATGAGGAGCGGTGACATCGCGAACGAAGAAAGTGTTTGAACTGAAAGGTGGAGTTTTAGGGACTTACGAAAGCCGAGGTTGCACACAACTCTTCGCGGGTGTACTGGCCAGAGGTTCGTTGAAAATTCTGTGAACAGCAGACGGATGAAGTTCAGTTAATTGGAATGGGGAGCTTTTCGCAGATGCACGGTAAACAATCCCCCTCGAAAAGCAGCCGATTTACCAGCCCGTGACGGGGATAACGTGAAAAGATATGCAAGCGCGGCTAACCGCGCGAACGCCTAAAGCTCAATCACGGTTTCGATCGCGATCACGGTTGCGTCGCTGTTCGTCGTAGCGCTGCTTCAGCCGCTCGCGCCGGTCTTCAGGCAGCTGTTGCCAGCGGTTCCACTCCTCGCGCAAGTGTTGTTTGTCTTGCGAGGGGAGATTCTGCCACCTTTGGTAGTTGCGCAAAACTCGATCTTTCTCTTTGGGCGAAAGATTGCGCCAGTCATTGCCGGCCGCCGACACCTGGCCGGCCGTCAACAACAGAAACATACCCAAACCCCAGGCTATCATCTTTCGTTTTTTCATCGTCTTTCCGGCCTTCGATTCTAAACCGCTCAGACAATCTGGGCGTTCCCGCTCGCCCGCGTGCTGTCAGTAGGCGTCGCCTCCGTCTTCGGCTCATCCTGAGCCTCGAGCTTGCCCAACGCTTCGATAATTTCCATCGACTCGAAGAACTCCAGTTGGTTTTTATCCGCCATAATCTCCTGAGGAATCTTTTCCGCTCGCGGCTCGACGAATAATTTAATGTTATCTTTTCCGAACATCAGGCCGACAACGAGCACCGCGGCGACGACGGTCCCGAAAGCCGGCACCATCCACATTCGCATCGGCGCAAAAAATGCGCGCCACGAAAATTTCCGCTCTTCGTAATCAGCCAGCTTGGCCACCGTCTGACGGTAGTAATTGTCCCAGAAAGACTGCGGCATCTTTTCGATTTGCGTAATTTGCGGCAGTAATCGGCGCAAGTCGTCAAGAAAACTTCTGCACGAAAGGCAATCGGCAAGATGGTTTTCGATCTTACGCCGCTCATCCTGGCCATTTTCGCCATAGTAATGAAGAACGAGATCTTCTTCATATTGCTTGCAGGCGCTTGCCAGCGGCGCTCTAGTTTTCATACGATTCCCCCTAAACAAATTCCACAAGACTCTGGCGCAGAGCGGCCACAGCGCGATGGAGATAAACCCGCACCGTTCCCTCCGTGGTTTTCATGACCTTGGCAACATCGGCAATCGACAACCCTTGATGGTTCCTGAGCAAGAACGCAGTTCGCTGTTTCTTGGGCATGGACTCCAAAGTTTTGTCCACCCGGCGTTTGGTCTCGCCGGCAATCGCATGCTCGTCAGGCGCAAACGTGGAGTCCGCAAACTGGTTCTGTTCCCCCGACTCTTCAGCCATCTGATCCAGAGACTCCCATGATACCCGCCGATGGCGCCGCGCATGGTCCAAACAAAGGTTCACGACGATGCGGTAAAACCAGGTGTAAAAGCTCGATCGCCCGTCGAATTGTTTAATGTTGGCGTACGCGCGCAAGAAGGCATCCTGCGACAAGTCCTTTGCGGTCTCGGTGTCGCGAGTGAAATTGAATGCTATATGAAACGCTTTTTCCATGTATCGACGCACCAAGAGCTCAAACGAATCCCTCCGCCCTTGTTGAGCCAGGGCCACCAGTTCTTCGTCGCGCAATTCTTGCTGTTCAGCCATTTGCGTGTCGCGCTGCAGAATTCATTACGCCTTACACTAACTTAGACGCCAGGAGGCCGCAAAGGTTAACGAATCTCGCATCTTATCTAAGTTACCAGAAGTATGAGAGAATTACAGACCGAAAGGCCAAAGAGCAGGGGCACCAGGCTATCCGGGGAAAAGCGGACGCCCTATTGGCCGGTTGCGACACTGGGCTGTTCGGCGTGAGCCCGGCATTGGGTTCCGGTGCCGTACGGTTTCGTGGTGGAACTTGTTTTTTGAAGTCTGGGGCCGCGGCAATGCCTCTTCCAGTTAGGGGCTCAGGATACCGCCCGCCTATCATCGCATCTACGCTATAACTGATGCGCAGAGAGCGCATCTTGGGAAATCCGAACTCCCGAAGAATTCGTTTTTCTTACCGACTTTGCGGCTTTGCGGGAGACAAAGATTTCCTTGGTGCCCGCTCTAATGAGTGCCAATGCCGGTAATTTTGATGCTGCCGTGCTTGGATTTGTACTTGCGGTTGAGCGAAATAATGACGCCGGTCAGCCCTTCGATCACATAAGCATTGCTCGCCGGCCCGCCGTCATAGGCGGTGGCGCCGATGCGCTCAATCATTTCCATGGCTTTTTGCTTGGCATCGCCATTATCGCCACAGACAAGGACATCACCGAGCGGCGCATTGACATCGCCGAGGTCCACCGCAGAAATGTTGTGCAGCGCGCCGATCACCGGCGCCTCGTCGCCTAAAATTTGCTGAGCTTCCTGGAGAGCGGAACCGGCCGGCGGCACGAACGGTGTGATTTTTTTGAGCGGCACAACGGTATCGATGACGATCTTCCCCGCGAGTTGTCCCTTGAGATCGGATACCATCATCGCGTGCCCCTCGTAGGGAACCGCGATCACGACAAAGTCGGCCTCTTTGACGGCCTCCTTGTTGGTTGTGCCGGTGATTTCGCCGGCACGCAGTTTCGGCTTTAATGTCTCGACGGAACTTTTTGCTTTCTCCGCGTCGCGCGAGCCGATAATGATCTTCACACCCGGCGCGCCCAAACGGAGCGCCAAAGCGCTTCCCAAATTTCCCGTGCCGCCGACGATTGCCACGCTGAATTGATCCATAATAGTCATTGGGATTAACGAAAGAGATCCTCCGCTTCCGGGCGGAGAAGCTCTTGCACCGATCCATCCTCCTTTATTTCAATATCGTATCCGCGCACGACAACGGCCGGAATACCGTCGCGCTTGCCCATCACCAACTCCGCCGCGGCGGCAAATTCATCCGCAATCGCCGCGATTGCCGCCTTGAGCCGGTAGCCGTAGCGGTCATCCAGGCCTCGCTCATCTTTGATCGCGCTCATCCCGGCCACGCCGATTGCGACATCGACGGTGCCCAACCGCCAGGCGCGTCCGAAGCTATCACTGATGATCACCGCCGGCTTCGTGCCGGTGTTGCTCGCAATCTCACTGCGAATTTCCCGCGCCGAACGGTCCGGGTCCTGCGGCAGCAACGCCACTTGCCGCAATCCGATATTGGATTGATCCACCCCCGCGTTGGCGCAGACAAAGCCGTGATGCGTTTCCACGATCAGAGCGCGACCGCCGGTGCGGATAACTTTTCTGCTTTCGCTCAAAATAACTTCCACCAGCTCCGGTTCCTTATCCAGCTCGCGGGCTACCTCGCGAGCGCGCGCCGAAGCGTCGACCGCGTCTAAGCTGACCCTGCGGCCTTCCGCCTTGGAAACGATTTTCTGGGCGATGACTATTACATCATGGTCCGCGAGATCGATCCCCTGGCGCGAGCAAGCGCCGCAGATCAGCTTCCCCACGGAATCGCCGGCACGAATTTCGCCGATGCCCTCGAGACCGATTAGCTCGAGCCGCTTCATAAACTGCCGGAGCGCCGATTTCCGGGCGCATCTTCCTCGGCCAGTAGACTTCGAGCTAAACGCGTTGACTCTCCGCCCTCATATCCATAGGTGAGAAAGCGTTCCAGATCGGCAGGCTCATCGATGTCCAGCGCAATGTGCTCATTCTCTACGAAACGGATCGGCAAGCCTTGGGCCGTTACCTGGTTCATGTGAAAGGTGAAGCTGTCGTAACCGAAGCGAAGTTTTATGATATCCGGCGGCGCCAACAGCAGCGCATTAGTACCTTTCCGGTCATGCGAGGGCACGAGCAAGGCGAACGGCGCCGCAGCGTCCCGCGGAACTTGGGCCAGGACCTCTTCAATATCGGCCGCGCGCACCAGCGGCATATCGCCGGGCAGGATCAGCACCGCCTCCCAGCCGGTATTTTTCATTTCGAGCCTGGCAAGATCGACCGCTGCGGTTTCGCCATTTTCGGCGCGCTCGCGGATCACTTCAGCTCCCGCCGTTGCTGCGATCGCGGCGACTTGGTCGTCTCCTGTCACCACGAAAGTTCCGGCGAGTCCGCGCACCGCTCTCACCTGACGCAAAACATCGCGGAACATCGACTCCGCCAACAATTCTCGCGCGCCGCTATTCAAAAGCGGCGTGAGGCGCTGTTTGGCGTAGCGGAAACTCTTTACAGGCATCAATGCAGCAATATTCATAGCTAAACCAGAAAGAGTTTTCTTAGACTATTTTCCCAGCAAGGCCAAGACCTCGCCCGCGAGACGCTTCTTATCCGCGAGCGAATTCATACGAATATCCGAGCAGACTGCTCTGACGCCGAGAGTTTCAATCTGCTGAACGATAGCGCGATCTTCCCGCCCGATAACAAACATTTTGAGAAATCGCCCGTAGGATTGGGCCACCCCGAGCGGCGAGGATTCCAAGTCGCAGGCTTTCATCAACCTGTGCGCCGGACCGGATATCGCAACCTTCCCGACGATCGGACTGACGCCGATGATCGGCGCTTCAGACTTTTCGAGCGCCGCGCGAATCCCGGGGACGGCGAGGATCGGGCCGATGCTCGTAACAGGATTACTCGGGCAGACAATAATGGCTTCGGCTTCCCGGATCGCGTCGAGCACGCCGGGAGCCGGCCGGCTTTTCTCCGCGCCGGCGAAGTGGACCGCCACGACCTCCGGTGCCGAACGCTCTTTCACAAAAAATTCTTGAAAGGAAATCTCACCGAGCGGAGTTTTAACGCGAGTCTCGATGCGGTCGTCAGACATCGGCAAGATCATCACGCTCACGCCGAGCGCGCGGCGTATCTGATCGGTAATCTCGGACAGTTTGCGCCCTTCGTTGCGCAGCCGCGTCCGTGTGATGTGCGTCGCCAGATCTTTGTCGCCCAGATTAAACCATGCATCATTGCCGAGCCGCCGCAGTTGCTCCAAGGCTGCAAAGCTGTCGCACTTCACGCCCCAGCCCTTTTCGGTATCGCTCAATCCAGCAAGAGTATAGGTAATGGTGTCGATATCGGGAGAGATATAGAGGCCGTGGAAAACGCAGTCGTCCCCGGTGTTGCAGACGATCGTCAACTCCGCCGGATCGAGTAATGCCGCGAGGCCTTCGACGAGCTTAGCGCCGCCGGTGCCGCCGGTGAGAACCAGAATCATCGGGAATGTCCGGGGAACGATGGAGTAATGGAATGATCAAGCATTGGTAAATGCTGGAGCGGCCCGTTGCCCTTTACCAATCCGTCCGCGCCGGATAGGCGCTCGATGCGTGGCATTAGCGAGCGCGGCAGGTATTTATCGCCTTGATGAATGAATTCGGGATAGATCGGCAAGCGCGCTCTGAGCTCGAATCCCGCCTGGGCGCTTTTCTCTTGCAACGGGCGCAAAGCCGGCCATGGAGCTTCGGGATTGATGAAATCAGGCGTTAGCGGCGAGACGCCGCCCCAATCGTTGATCCCCGCTTCCAAGTAAAGCTCGTAACCGTCCGGCGTTAGATTGGGCGGCGCCTGGATGTTCATTTCGCCGCCGAGGAGCAAGCGCGCCAAAGCGATGGTTTTCAGCATATCGTCACGCGTCGCGTCGGGGTGCGCGCGCATCGGGATCGCCGGCTTGGCGCGGAAATTTTGTACGATGACTTCCTGGATGTGGCCGTAGCGTTCGTGCAGCGCGCGAATGGCCACCAGCGAGTCGATGCGCTCGGCCCAATTCTCGCCGATGCCGATCAAGATGCCGGTGGTAAACGGAATTCGGAGCTTTCCGGCGATTTCCAGCGTGCGCAGACGGATGGCGGGTTTTTTATCCGGCGCACGATCGTGCGCGCCGCCGGAAAGGAGCAAGCGCTCGCTGACGCTTTCGAGCATCAGCCCCATGCTCGGATTGACCTCTTTAAGGCGCTGCAAATCTCGCTGCCCCATGACTCCGGGATTGGAGTGCGGCAACAGCCCGGTGTCTTCCAATACAACGCGGCAAGCTTCGTGCAAGTAATCGAGCGTACGCTGGTGGCCATGCTCGTTCAGAAAGCTCTTCATCTCCGGGTAAATCGCTTCCGGCTTGTCGCCCAAGCTAAACAAAACTTCAGAGCAGCCGAGCAGCCTGCCGTGATTGACGACGCGAAGCACTTCTTCGAGCGTCATCGTTTTCGCGCCAGGTTCGTCCGGCGCTTTGCGAAACGTGCAATAGCCGCAGAAATCGCGGCAAAGATTGGTCAGCGGAACGAAAACCTTGGGCGAAAAAGTTACAACGCGTCCTTTATGCTGATCGCGAAGTCGAGCCGCAGTCGCGAGCAAATGTTTCAACTCATCGCCTTCCGCTGCGATTAGCGCGAGCGCCTCGGACCGGGAGAGTTTCTTACCCTCTAAGCAATCGGCTAACATTTACGTTGTCCTATTGCTTGAATATCGGATCGCGGCTTGGCTTTCAATTGAGATCGCGCGCGACGTTCCTCGGCGCGCGGCTATCACAGTTGCTCTCAAGACTTTCGCTGTGGTACCTCTGGAACAGTATTGACGGAGCAACGAAACATTGCGGAGGGAAACGTCATGGACAACTTCGATAATGTCCTAGTCATCGACGCCGACGGTCACGTCTACGAAGGCAATGTCGATCTTGCGAGCAGAATGCCGGAAAAGTGGCGTTCCCAGGCGCCGGTGCGTCTGAAAGACAATGAAGGGAATTCGCGCATTCTCTTGGAAGGCCGGCTCTGGTCGGCGTCCCAAGGTCTCGGGCCCGGCGTTTCGGGGCCGATGACGGACAAAGCGCGCGGCTTTCGGGCCGGCATGGTCGATCCTCACGCCAGACTCAAAGACATGGACGAGGAAGGCATCGACGTGGCGATCCTCTTCGGCACGCAGATCGCGCTCACGGTGAACGGGCTGATGAATAAAGAGCTCGCCGCCGTGCTCTGCCGCGCCGTTAACGAATGGCTCATCGAATATTGTTCGGCTGATCCGAAGCGCTTGCTCGCCGTCGGCTTGATTCCCTGCCAGGATCCGCCGGCCGCGGTGAAGGAGATCGAGTATCTCAAAAAAGCCGGCGCGGTCACGGCGATGCTGCCGACCAATGTTTACGGCCTGAACAATATGGGCGACCGGATGTTCGACCCGATCTACGATTGCGCGCAATCGCTGCAACTGCCCCTCAGCGTGCATCCGCAGACCGGGCACGACGGCGTGCTCGGCGTCTCCGGCGTCATGGGGGCTGGCAGTGAGCGTTTTCGCAAGTATGCCTACGTGCACATGACCGCTTTTCCTTTCGAGTTGATGATCGCCATGATGCACATGATCGGTGAGGGCGTGTTCGATCGGTACCCCAAGCTGCGCGTGGGATTTATGGAAGGCGGGGCGGGTTGGCTGCCCTTTTGGGCCGAGCGTTTTGACGAACATATCGAAAAGCTCGCGCCGCAGATGCCCGATCTCAAGCGCCGCCCGAGCGATATCATCCGCGGCGAGCAGGTGACACTTACATGCGAGTCGGAGGAAACCGGGCTGGACCGCGTGTTTGCCGCCAACGGCGAGAATACCGTTATGTACGCGTCGGATTATTGTCATTGGGACTGCCACTTTCCGTACTCCGTGAAAGACGTCGTCGATGGTGCGGATTTGTCATTTGCTCAGAAAGAACGACTATTAAACAAGAACGCCGTCGAATTTTTCCAACTTAGGAATTTGCCCCAGGCCAATGCGCTCAAGAACGCGCGGCGAAGCTGGCAGGAGCCTAAAGCGAGGGCTGCCACGGCGTAGGAGAGAACCGATGAAGCTTGCAACATTTTTGTCCATTTTTTTAGTGTCTCTGGTGTTCTTTGTCCCGGGCGCGGCGCGCGGCGCCGAGAGCCTGCAAAAGATACGCATCGGCTTTCCCTCTTTGGCCTTCTCTTACATGCCGTTTTACGTGGCTCAGGAAAAAGGCTTCTTAAAAAAGTACGGGCTGGAAGCGGAATATATCCAGATGCGCACGTCGATCCAGCCCCAGGCGGTGATCAACGGCAACATCAATTTTTTCCCTTCCGTATCCACCGGTATTTCCGCCGCCGTTGCCGGCCTGCCGCTGGCTATCGTTCTCAATTTTTGTGACGGTTCGCCCTGGATCCTCGTGACACAGAAGGAGATCAGCAAGCCGCAGGACCTGATCGGCAAGACCGTCGCGGTCTCGGGCGTCAGAACGTCGCCGCATCTTTTTCTCCAAGCCGCGCTCAAAAAGTGGGAGATTGCTGAAAAGGATGTCGGTATCATCAGCACCGGCGGCACCTCTGATAGTTTTCTCGCGCTGACAACCAATCGGGTGGCGGGCACGGTGTTGACGCCACCTTTCGACGATAAGGCGGTTTCTCTCGGTTACAAGAAGTTTATGTTTCTCGGCGATCTTGCCCCTATCCCTTATGTCGGCGTTGTGACCTCACAGAACGAAATCAAAAATAACCGGGAGACCGTCCGCAAGAGTCTCGCCGCGCTGACGGACTCGGTCGCCTGGATTCGCGCCAATCGCGATGAGAGTGTCAAAATGATCGCGAATAAATTCAAAGTGAACCCGACCGAAGCCGGCCAGACCTATACGACTCTGATCAAAATTCTAAATAAGGATGGCAAGCTTAGTCCTAAGGTCGCTCGCGCTTACCTGGACCTTTTACGTGAGGATCGGCCGATACCCGCGGACTTCGACGAGCAGAAACTGCTCGACTTTTCCATGTTGCCCGCCGCTCGGTAAAATTCCTCCGCACGCCAAGATGGTTGCAAGATATACGCGGCGTTCCACGGAGGTCACAATCGTCGTTGCGCTGGTTTGCGCTTTCGCACCGCAAATTCATGCGCAAACCCGGCGCAACATCAAAGTCCTGCTCGAGACCCGCCAAACCGGCACGAGTAACCAGGAAGCGTTGCAAGGTTCAGGCAGCGTGATTATCCGTCGCGGCACGGTCCAGCCCTCCGGTCGAATCACCGGCACGGACCGCCAGACTACCGTGCACCGCTCCAACGGCATTTTTACTTTGGTTTTGGACGGCGCCGAGTCGATCCTCACAATTGCGACCCGAGTGCCGCAGGCGGAGGTCGGCTATTACTACAATCACGCGCTCGGCGTCCGTGCCATCGAACAGCGCATTGTCTTTACCGACGTCGGCACTTCGCTCCGTGTCAGCGCCGCAACGTTAACCGACGGCAAGATTCAACTCCGCTTGATTCCACGGATCAGTTATTTCTCGTCGGAGCGCCCCGGCGTCATCGATTTTACTGAAGCGGCGACCGAACTGGTTGTACCCAATGGCCAGCCCGTTTCTTTGGGCGGCTCGACCGCCAATTTGCACGAGATCACGCGCCAAATACTCGGCTACCTCAATCGCGCGAGGACCGACGAAATCAGCTTGCTGGTTACGGCAACGATTCAGTAAATTTCGCGGTACGTAATCCAGTAAAGACACCGGTCGTGATTTCATGCCGCGAACTATTTTGCCACGATCTTGAAGCCGCAATAGTCTTGACAAAGCACTCTCAGCTTGATGACGTATCAATCAACCGATTCGCGAGGGAGGACTCAATCATGGCGCTCAACGGCCATACGATTATCGATGGTGACGGTCACGTCATCGAGGATTGCCAGGCGATCATCAACTACATGCCGCAGCCGTACCGTGACAAGTACGAGACGCACAGTTTTTTCAATCCTTTTCCACCGCTCGATCATCTTCACTCCTCCAACTTGCACGACTTTCAGCCCGGCGCGTTCAACAAAGTCGGCCCCGATGGCTGGGTCGATTTTTTAGAGGACGTTGGCATCGAGACAACCGTGCTCTACACCACGCTCGGCCTCGCTTTCGGCAAGATCGTCA
>Ga0210087_1000178_pt1 | contig 10661 bp, 11 predicted proteins | sample MayberryNW_Catta_4_FD_184878 | JGI IMG/M metagenome (GOLD analysis project Ga0210087, IMG submission 184878) | Wetland microbial communities from San Francisco Bay, California, USA, that impact long-term carbon sequestration -... | ecosystem: Environmental > Aquatic > Marine > Wetlands ... | reverse complement strand
CCCTCCCCGGCCGCCACGGTGGCCGCCAGCCCGACCGTAGCGCCCACGGCGACGCCATCCCCCACGCCAACCCCGCTCCCCACGCCGCAGTTCACCAACCCCGCCGATCCGGAGCTGTCGGCCCTGATCCCGACCGAGATCGCCGGCGTCGAGGTTCAGGTACCGCCGGTGGACGAGTTCTCCTACACGCCAGGCGACTTTGCCGAGGCGTACGGCGACCTGGGGCTTCGCTTCACGGCGCTGCAGGTCGCCTACGTGCCGCGGCCGCGCAGCCTGTCGCTGTTTGCCGCGCGCGTCTCCCCGCCGGCGGTGCGCACCGCGGACCTGGAGCCCTACCTGGCCACGGCCGGGCGCTACGTGGGCATCGACGGCCTGGTCCGCGACGCGTGGGAGCTCAAGACGATCGACGGGGGGATGGTCTGGGTTCGTCCCGAGGACCATGCCACGGCCGCCAACACCATGATCTACACCTGGGCCGCGGAGGACTACGTCTTCCTGATGATCGGGGTTGACGACGAGCTGAACCAGGCCATGTTCGCCGCGCTTCCCGGTGAGGCTGCCCCGTCACCGACGCCGGCGCCCAGCCGGTCGCCGGCCAGCACCGGCGCGTCCCCCAGCCAGAGCGCAGGCGAGACCGCGGCTCCGTCCTGAGCCAGCCGTCTACCATTCGGCCGCATGATCAGCAGAATCGCGTACGGCATCTCGGTGGGGGGAACGCTGGTCACCGTCGCGATGCGCATCCTGGGCGCCGACGAGACGCTTACCTTCGGGCTGGCGGCGCTCTCCATCCTGGGGCTGGCCTACACGCTGGGCCACGCCACCGAGCAGCTGGGGGCCGTGGCCGGCCCGCGCATCGGCGGCATCCTGAACGCGACGGTCGGCAACGTCGGCGAGATCATCATCGCCGCCTTCCTGATCATGGACGGCAAGATCAGCGTGGTCCACGCCTCGATCACCGGTTCGATCATCGGCAACCTGCTGCTGGTGGTGGGCGCCTCGCTGCTGGTGGGCGGGCTGAGGAACGGCGTGCAGCGCTTCGACGCGCAGCTGACGGGAATGAACGCCGCGTCGCTGATCCTGGCCACCATCGGCCTGATCGTGCCCGCCACCTTCGCCTTCCTGGTCGGCGCCGGCGAGTCGACCGGACCGGGGGAGCAGGGGTTCGTCAGCATCGAGTCGGTGACTGTCGGCGTGGCCGCCCTGCTGCTCCTGACCTACGCCGCGCAGACCTGGTTCTTCCTCCGGTCGCCTGCATCGCCAACGCCGGCTGAGGCGGACGACGAGCCTGCCGCCTGGAGCTGGCAGCTGTCGGTGGGCGTGCTGGCGGTGGCGGCCGCCGCCCTGACGGTCACCAGCGAGATCCTGGTGCAGACGCTGGAGCCCACGGTCGCAACGCTGGGCGTCAGCGAGTTCTTCATCGGCATCATCCTGATCCCGTTGATCGGCAACCTGGCCGAGCACGTGGTGGGCGTGACGCTGGCCTGGAAGAACAAGATGGACTTCAGCCTGGTCACCTCCATCGGGTCCGCGACCCAGATCGCGCTCTTCGCCGCACCGGTGCTCGTCTTCTTCGGCCTGATCGTGGGCAACCCGGTGACGCTCGTCTTCAGCCCGCTCGAGGTGGTGGCGGTGGCGGTCGGCGTCTTCATCGTGGCCTACCTGGCGCTGGACGGGCGCTCCAACTGGGTGGAGGGCCTGCAGCTGATCAGCGTCTACCTGATCCTGGCGCTGGCCTTCTTCTTCCTGGAGCCCTAAGGGGCCGACGCCGGCATCGGTCTATCATCGGCCACCGATGGATGACGAACGGACCGATGATGCCCGCGACGACCGCTGGGCGCGCAAACGCGACCGCCTGGCGCGCCTGCTGAGCGTCGCTTCCATCCTCTACTCCCGTGGCTCCGGGGAGAGCGGCGTCCCGGTCAGCGAGATAGCCGAGCTCACCGGGATGACCACCCGCACCATCTACCGCGACATCCGCGCCCTGGAGGAGGAGCTGGGGGTGCCGGTCTTCTCCGCGGGACGTGGCCGCTACGGGATCGAGAAGAAGTACTTCCTGCCGCCGTTGCGCCTGTCGCTGCCGGAGGCCGTCGTCCTCTTCCTCTCGTCGCGGCTGATCGCCCGCTGGTCGGACGAGTATGACCAGGCGGTGGTCAGCGCCTTCACCAAGCTGGCCGACCTGCTGCCGCAGCCGATCGCGCGCCACGTGGCGGCCACCATGCTCTCGGTGGGTCGCGCCGATCCCAACGAGCCGTTCACCCGCAACTTCGCCAACGTGGCCCAGGCCTGGGCCGATGGGCGGGTGGTGGAGTTCGAGTACGAGGCGGCCGGCGGGGAGCGCCGGCACGCGCGCGTGCGTCCCTATTTCCTGGAGCCGGATGCTGCGGGCCGCTCCGTCTACCTCATCGGCCACGACGAGACGGTCGACGCCATGCGCACCTACAAGGTGGAGCGGATCCGCTCGTCAACCGTGACCGCGGACCGCTACGAGATCCCCACCGAGTTCGACCCCGACCGCTGGCTTGCCCACTCCTGGGGCATCTGGTCCTCGGACGGGACGAACGTGGTGGAGGTGCGGCTGCGGTTCGAGCCGTCGGTGGCCGCGCGCGTCCGCGAGTCGATCTGGCACCGCTCCCAGCACCTCGAGGAGCTGCCGGGCGGCGGCGTCCTGCTGACGCTGCACGTGGCCGGCATCGTCGAGATCCGGCCCTGGATCCTGTCCTGGGGCGACGCGGTGGAGGTGCTGGACCCGCCCGAGCTGCGCGAGGTGGTGGCCACGGCGGTGCGCGGGGCCGCGGCGCGCTACGCCTGATGGACGGGCCGATCGAGGCCGAGCTCAAGCTGCGGGCACCCGACGAGGCCACGCTCGACGCGCTGCGCGACATCCCACTCCTCGACGGCATGCGCCTCGGGACGCCGCGGACCGTCGAGGAGATCGACGTCTACCTGGACACCGCTGCCGGTGACCTGGCCGCGGCGCGCTGGGCGTGCCGGCTGCGGACGCGCGGCCGGCGTCGCTGGATCTCGCTGAAGGGGCCGGCCCGCCATGCACCCGGCGAGGCGCTGCACCGCCGTCCCGAGCTGGAGGGGCCACTCGTTGGCGCGCTCCGACCCGCGACCTGGCCAGACTCCGCGGCACGTCGCCTGCTGCTCGAGCTGGCGGGCGACGCCGAGCTGGAGGAGCGGCTGACACTGCGGCAGGAACGTACCGAGCGGTCCGTCACCGACGATGGCGACGGCAGGGTTGGCGTCCTGACCCTCGACCGCGTGGAGGTGCTGGTGAGCGGGAGGCCGCGGGGACGCCTGCTGGTCGTGGAGCTGGAGCTCGACCCCGAGCTCGCCGAAGCGCGGCTCACCGAGCTGGCGGCGCGCCTGCTGGCCGCGCTGCAGGTGCGCGGGCTCGTGCCCGAGGCGGCCAGCAAGCTGGAGCTGGCGCTGGAGCTCGCCGGATGAGGCGTCCTGGGGCGTGGGAGCTCGCCGCCCTGGCGCTCGGCCTGGCGGTGTGGAGCTACCTGGGCTGGGACAGCGCCCTGTGGGATGCGGGCTCCCAGTTGGCGCTGCACCTCGCCGCCGTCGCGGCCCTGGCCGCGGTGGTGTTCCTGGCCGTGCGGGGCGTCGCGCTGCCGCGGACGCGGCTGGAGCTGCCGATCCTGGTGCTGCTGCTGGCATTCGCGGTCGCTTCGCTGTCCGCCTGGAACGCGGGCCTCTCGGCGCGCGCCATGGCAGCCATCGTGGGCAGCGCGGCCATGCTGCCGGTCGCGATGCTGGCGCTGCGGCATCGGCCGGGCTGGACGGCCCTGGTGGTGACCGTCCCGATCATCGTGCTCAGCGCTGGCACGCTGGCCGTGCTGGCCTGGCGTCGCGTCGAGTGGCTGCTGGTCGGCGCGCCGGGCCTGCCACCGGTGCGCATGGCTCACGAGGGCACGCCGTTCGGCTCGGTGGCGGTGCCGCCCTTCGTGATCCTGGCCGCCCTGCCCCTCGTCCTCGCGATCCCCTGGCGCGGGCCGCGCCGCGTGATCCTGGGCCTGCTGCTGGGGCTGGGCATCCCGCTCACCGTCGTGTCCGGATCGCGCTCGGCCTGGGTCGCCATCGCCGTCGCATCGGCCGTCCTCGCCGGGCCATGGGTCGTGCGCCGCCTGCGATCGGCGCGCTGGCGGCGCCCCGGAGCACGCGAGGCGATCGGCGCCGTGCTGGTGGTCGGCCTGGCGGCGCTGGTCGTCGTGTACAGCGCCTCGCGGCTGGACGACGTCAGCTCGCTCGTCTACCGCGAATACCTGTGGCGCGACACGCTGCTGGCGTGGCGCGCCGATCCGCTGCTGGGAATCGGCCCGGGCAGCATGCCGTGGGCGCGGCAGGCAGTGGCGCCGGAACTCAGCTTTCCGGTGCAGCAGCCCCATTCCCACAACGTCCTGCTCGGCATCCTGGGCGACGCCGGCCTGGTCGGGCTGGTCGCCGCGCTGGCAGTGGTGCTGGCCTTCGTCCTGGTCGCGGGTCCGTGGCGCCAGCGATCCGGCACCGGCCGCGCGGCGTTTGCGGTCCTGGCCGGCCTGGGCGCCGGGATGATGTTCGAGGACCTGACCTTCCTGCCGAACTTCAACCTGGAGGTGGTGCTGCTGGTGGGGCTGGCGCTGGGCGGGGCCGATGCCGTGCGCTGGCGCCCCATGCGCCACGCAGCCACGCGGTCCTCGGTCCGCGGTCGCGCCCGGCGTCGGCTCGGGGCCATCGCCGCGGGCGCCGGAGCGGCGGCACTGTTCACCGTCTTCCTCGTCGGCGACGCGGCACGCGTCGCCTATGACGCGGGCATGCACGCCGCCGAGCAGGGGCAGTGGCCGTCCGCCACGACCTGGCTGCAGCGCTCGGCGGCCCTGGACCCGTGGCAGCCCAGCACCCCCAAGGCCCTTTCCGTGGCGGCCGAGCGGGCGGACCGTCCCGGGCTGGCCCTGGCATCGGCGCGCCGGGCGGTGGCGCTGAACGCCGGGGACGGGCTCTCCTGGACGAACGTCGCGGTCCTGTGCCGCGAACGGGGCGATCGAAGCTGCGCCCGGCAGGCCGCGCAGCGGGCGGAAGCCACGGCCACCCCCGCGGGCCCGCAGCTCGCCAACGCGGCCGTCACCTTCGCCTGGCTGGGCGACACGGCGGCGGCCGACCACGCCTACCGGCTCTCGCTGCTGACCAACTGGTGGACCGCCGTCACGTTGCCATGGCCGCGCGCGCTGGCGGTGAGCACCGACGTGCAGACCGAGCTCGACGCGACGGTGCTCGAGCTGAACGTGGTGATCGCTCGAGGATTCCAGGCCGAGGCCCAGGACCCCGCGGACTATGCGGCGCTGCCGGCGCGCATGCTGGCGGCCGCCGCCACGGGCGATCGCGAGCTGGCGCTCTCGCTGGCGGACCGGCTGCAGGACGCGGCCGGTTCGTCCGTCAGCGCCTGGGACCTGATCGCCCTGGTCCGCCACCACTTCGGGCTGCCGATCCAGCACGTGCTGGACGTGGCGGCGGTGGCCGACGGCAGGAGCCATGCTCGCGGGCCGGGGACAGGTGGACCGGCCTTGCCGCCGCGCAGCATCCGCGATATCGCCAGCTTCCGCTCCTACCCGGCCGACGGACTGGTCCGCGGCGCAACGCGCCTGCTGGCCGACCGGCCCTGGCCCTGGGCGCTCGAGCCGATGCTGCCCGCCGGTTAGTCGCCCAGCGGCAGCCTCAGGATGAGCGCCAGCGTGGGCCGTGGACGCGGCTCGGGCGGGGTCAGTGGCGCGCGCAACCACGCGTCAGCGGCCGGGCCGGATCGGTAGCGTGCCCCCAGCCGCCGGGCCGCCAGGCCCTCGATCCCCAGCGTGGTGAGCGCCTCCGCGACCAGGGTCCCATCGCGCTCGTAGCCGCGGCCGACCGTCACCCGGTCGCCAGGCTGCAGGATGGTCTCCAGCCAGCGTCGGCGCGTGCGGAACGTGCGCCGCGTGACCGGCTGCCCGGCCGCCCACAGCAGGTCGCTGGCCACGTAGGCGGGACGCCCGGGGCGGCCGTGGCCGTCCAGCCGCGCGCGCAGCAGCCCTGCGTCGGGGCGGCCGGCATCGTCCAGGACCAGCAGCGTGCCGTCCAGCACCACGCCGTCCTCGGCCAGCTGCGATGGCAGGTCGCGGACCTCGGGGAAGGCCCGGACGGCGTCGGCCAGGCCGTCGACCTGCAGTCGCAGCTCGCCGCGCTCCGCGAAGGCGATGGCCCGGACGCCGGGCCACCACGGCTCGAAGAGGTAGCCGGCGTCGTCGAAGGGGGCGTCGACCAGGGTCGCGAGCATCGGCCTGATTGATCCGGGCAGGTGGTGCCCCGGTCGCGGATCGCCCGGGGCGACGGGGAGGCGGAGCTGCTCGGCGGGCACCCGGGACGGTCAGGCCGTCTTGCGGCGGCGAGCGGGAGCCTCCTCCGGCTCCTCGGCCTTCTTGCGTCCGCGCGCGGCCTGCCGCGGCTTGGCCGCGGAGCGCTTTGCCCGGGCCGGCTTCGCGGCCTTCGCCCCCTCGGCGGCCTGCGGGGCTTCCTTCGGCTCCGCCCCGGAGCGGCGCGCCTCGCGTGCGGCGGCCACGCTCGCCTCCAGCGCCGCCATCAGGTCGCCGATGCGCGTCGGCTCCGTCCTGGCCGCCGGCTCCGGCTTCTGGCCCGCCACCTTGGCCTCGATGACGTTCATCAGGGCCTCGCGGTACTCGTCGTGGTACTCCTCGGGGTTGAACTCGCCGGACATGCTGGCGATCAGCTGCTCGGCCATCTTGCGTTCGGCGGGCTTGATCTCGATCTCGCCCTCGGGCAGGTTGAGCTCCTCGAGCGAGCGGACCTCATCGGGCCAGTGCAGGGTGTTCAGGAGGAGCGTGTTGGCGAACGGGTTGAGCGCGGCGAGCTGCTCGCGATCCTTGAGCACGATCTTGCAGATGGCGGTCTTGCCGGTCTCGGCCAGCACCGTCTTGAGCAGGTAGAAGGCCTTGCGGCCGACCTCATCGGGCTCCAGGTAGTAGGCCTGCTTGACGAAGCGCGCGCCCTTCTCCTCGGCCTCGGTCTCGTCGACGAAGGCCTCGATCTCGATGGCGCGCACCGTCTTCAGCGGCACCGACTCGAGGTCCTCCTCGGTCACCACCACGTACTTGCCCTTGCTCCACTCGTAGCCGCGCACCGTCTCCGAGCGAGGGATGACCTCGTCGTCGACGGGGCAGTAGATCTTCATCTGGATGCGGGACAGGTCCTTCTCGTGCAGCAGGTTGAAGCCGATGCTGCTGCTCTCGGTCGCCAGGTAGAGCTTGACCGGGATGGTCACAAGCCCGAACTGGATCGCCCCCCGCCACATGGATCGCGCCATCGGTCAGTCTCCAACGTCCTGGATCGGGGCAGCATCCTACACCCCGCCTGCCAGCCGGGCCGACACGCGGCCCGGCTAGGACCATTCCGTCATTGTCCGCCGCCACTCGCGAGACCAGACTGCCCCGCATGGACGAGCAGACCGCAAGCCCCGTGCCCACCGCCGCGCCGACCGCGTGGCCGGATGCGGACGAGCAGCGTGCCTATGTCCTGGAGGACGATCCGGACATCGCCGCACTGGAGGCCGATGTGCTGCGCGACCTCGGCTTCAGCGTGGTCGTCTGCAACCGGATCGTCGAGCTGGGCGACCTGATGGCCCTCGCCCTGCCGCACCTGCTGGTGGTCGACGTCATGCTCCCCGATGGGGACGGCGGCGACATCACCGAGCTGCTGCGCGACGCCTGGCCCGGCATCCCGGTCGTCTTCGTCTCGGCTGCCAGCCGTGACCGGCTGGCAGCACTCGCCCCCTACGGTCCCGTCGTGGCCAAGCCGTTCGACATCGAGGACTTCGGCGCCGCGGTCCTGGATGCCGTCGACGCGCCGCGCGAGCTGCGATCAGCCTCGTGACGGCCAGGGCTGGCGATCAGCCCGGGCCGGTGACGACGACCAGGGCGCTGACCGGCTCGTCGTCCTGCTCGCTGCGCACGAGCCGGTAGCGATGCTCGATCCGCACGCCATGCGACAGCATCGCGCTCACCGGGCAGTAGCGCGTGGCGGACAGCTCGACCGAGCGCCGCACCGCCTCGGGGTCGATCTCGCCGGTCACTCGGTGCTCGACGACGATGGAGGTGAAGACGCGCGGATGCTCCGCGGAGCGCTCGCCGCTGACGGCGATCTGGTAGCGCAGCGGGACCTGGCGCTTCTTGCGCAGGATGCTCGCCACGTCCATAGCGGTGCAGCCGGCCAGCGCGCCCAGGACCACCTCCGTGGGCGCCGCACCGGCGCGTTCCGTGGACTCGGACGCATCGAAATCGATGGTGAAACCGGAGCCGCTCTCCGCCGCCACGTGCATGCCATTGGCGGGGTCGGCGAAGGTGGCCAGCACAGACAGGGTGGACATGCATTGAGCCTAGCAGTGGAGGTTGCGTCATGCGGCTGATTCGACCGCGGCCGGTCAACAACGAGCGCCGCTGGGCGCTGGCGCTCTCGCTGGGGATGCTGCTGGTCGGCATCCTGGCCGCCCTGCTGATGGCGATCCTGCCCGGCGAGCGGCTGTCGGCCACGGCGGCGCTGGGCATCAGCGCCGCGCTGGGCATCGGCGTCGGGCTGGCCTGGCTGATTCGCGCGCTGGGCGAGGATCGGCGGCCCGTCGGCGAGGACCTGGCCCGCATGCTCGCCCCGGCCTTCGACGACGCGTACGTGCTGGTGATCGCGCCTCGGCTGCCCGGCGTGCCGAACGACCTTGCCGCGCTGCTGGTGGGTCCACCCGGCGTGCGCGCCATCGTGACCCGACGCTGGCGCGGCCGCTACCGCGTGCGCGGGCGGGCCTGGGAGTACGACACCCGTGGGCGGGCCGGCTGGATCGCCTGCCGCACCAATCCGTCCTTCGAGGCCGATGCCGTGGCGGAGGCCGTGGCCAGCTGGGCCCGCGGCGCCACCGACGACCAGGCCGTGCCGATCACGCCGGCGGTCGCCTTCCCGCAGCCGACCAGCGTGATCGTGCTGGAGGAGCCCGGGAGCGAGGTGGTCACCACTGACAACGCGCCCTGGTTCGCGCAGCGCATCGGCCGCGTGCAGCGGATGGATGCCGCCAGGGTCGGCCGCTTCGTTCAGGCCGTGATGGATGGCGCCGATGCCACTGCCCTGCGCGAGGCGAAGGCCGCCGCCGCCCGTTCCTAGGGCTCGCCGCCGCCGCCGCCCTCGCCTTCTCCCGGCTCGCGTCGCTTGAGCCACTGCTCGGCGGTGTCGTGGTCGAGCACGTCGGCGAGCAGCTCGTCCGGCCGCTCGTCGTCGGTCACCAGCACGAGGTGCGCCAGCCGGCGCTGGATCGCCACCGCGTCCGCGGTGCGGCCCAGCTCGGGGTGCCCGCCGGACACCACGGTCACCTCGGTCATGGTCAGGAATCGGTCGCCCGCGTTCAGGATGCCGTCGGTGGGGCGGCTGCCCTGCGGCACGAACACCTTGCCGGTGATGCGGAACGGCGGCACCGCCAGCTGGGCCCGAATTGCCCGTTTGGGGATGCGCATCTCGGGACGAGCCTCGGCGTCCGACTCGCCCACCACCATGAAGAGCACCTCGTCCATCGAGACCAGCACCTGCAGCGCGCCCAGCGTGGCGGTGGGATCGGCGTACTCGCTGACCGTGGCCTGCTCGATCACCAGGTGCGACGAGGTGAGCTGGTTGACGATGTCGGCCACCCGGCTGAAGCGCGTCGCCATGCTGCCGGAGACGCGGTAGGCCGAGGTGTAGACGTCCACCGACGTGCTGTGGACGGCCGCAGGCCCGAAGGCACCGGTGTCGAACGCGCTCATGGACCGATGCTACCCGCCGCGCGCTAGCGCCTGCGCGCCTTCCAGACCTCCTCGCTCGGCCATCGTTGCGCCCAGTCCGGCGTTGCGAGGTTGGTGTACCTGGTGGTTGCGCCGTTGCGCGGCCGCAGCTCGATGAGGTCGACGACCTCGAACCCGCTGTCGCGAAGCAGGCGGATCCAGTCGCCGTACCCCAGGTGGAACTCCACGTTCGTGGAGTCCGGCCACTCCCAGCGGTGCATGCCGAAATACGGGCGCAGCAGCCGGTCGTCGGCCGGACCGTCCACGTCCAGCTCGGGGACGGTGAGCATCAGGATGGTCCCGTTGCCCAGGAAGACCAGCTCGCCGCCCGGTCGCAGCAGCCGGGCCGCCTCCGGGATCCAGCGATAGGGATCGGCCCAGATGGCGGCGCCGTACTCGCTGATGGCCAGGTCGAAGCTGGCGTCCGGGAGCGGCACCTCCTCCGCGTTGCCCAGCAGCAGCGGGAAGTGCAGGTCGTGCTCGTCCTGCATGCGGCGCGCGGTCTCGAGCTGTGCCGGGGAGTTGTCGATCCCGGTGACGCGGGCGCCGCGGCGTGCCAGCCAGGCGGAGACGTAAGCGGTCCCGCAGCCCAGCTCGATGACGTCCTTGCCCTGGAGGTCGTCCGGCAGCAGGTGCGCCTGCGACTCGGGGATGTCCCAGATCCCCCAGGTCGGCTCGTCGGCGGCCCAGTTGCGCTCGGCGCTCTCCACGTACTCGTGGGCGATCTCGTCCCAGTAGGTACGGTTGCGTCGGACGTGCTCAGGAAGATCCGGCTCGTCGCTGCTCATGCGGCGGATCGTAGCCACCGGGAATGCCACGCGTTACCCGTACTGGTGGGGT
>Ga0210087_1000177_pt1 | contig 10673 bp, 8 predicted proteins | sample MayberryNW_Catta_4_FD_184878 | JGI IMG/M metagenome (GOLD analysis project Ga0210087, IMG submission 184878) | Wetland microbial communities from San Francisco Bay, California, USA, that impact long-term carbon sequestration -... | ecosystem: Environmental > Aquatic > Marine > Wetlands ... | reverse complement strand
CTACGCGGTGTGAAGATTGGCCCTTCTCCGGCGAACCTGCGGCAGCGCCTGGAAGCACTGGGGCAGGATTCCATCAACAACGTCGTAGACGCGACCAACTACGTGATGCTGGAGCTGGGCCAGCCCCTGCACGCGTTCGATTTCGATCGCCTGGCCGAGCGGCGCATCATCGTGCGTAAGGCACGCCCGGACGAGAAGATGCGCACCCTCGACGGCACCGACCGGGTGCTGGACGCCGAGGACCTGCTCATCACCGACGGGCCGGACGGGGCGCGGGCGATCGGCCTGGCCGGGGTGATGGGCGGGGAGCAGACGGAGGTCTCCGACGCCACGCGCGACGTCCTCGTGGAGGCGGCGCACTTCGACCCGGTGACCGTCGCGCGCACCGCGCGGCGGCACAAGCTGCCGAGCGAGGCGAGCCGCCGGTTCGAGCGCGGTGTCGACGACGACCTGCAGGCCGCCGCCCTGCAGTACGTCCGCAAGGTGAGCGGCTTCCGCTCCCCCAGCCCGGCCAACGCCGAGGTGTTCGACCGCGCCGTGGCGGACATCACCGACGCGACGCGGGCCCTGCTCGCGGACCTGCGGGTCGGCGCCCGCGGCTGAGGCCTGCCGCCGGTCAGAGCTCGGCGAGGGCCTTGGCGAACAGCGGACCGACGTCGCCGGCCTCCACGGTGCGGTACGTCGCCCCGCCGGTCACGTCGGCGATGCGCTGCAGGACCGACACGTCGGCGTCGGCGCCGTAGGCGATCGTGATGATCCGCACCGGCCGCACGCCGTCGTACTCCCGACGGAGGCTGTCCAGCAGCCGGGTGAGGCTGATGCTGCCCGGGTCGTCGTTCTGGCCGTCGGTGATGACGAGGACGGCGTTGAGCCGCCCGTAGGCGTAGCTGTCGGACGCGGTGCGGAACGCGGCCAGCGTCGTGTCGTAGAGGCCGGTGCCGCCGCCGACCTCGGGGCGGAGGCGCGCGACGGCGCGGGCGAGGGCGGCCCGGCGGGTGGTCCCGTCGACCTGGCCCGACACCGGGCCGAGCGGCACCAGCACGTCGTGGTCCCGGCCGCGGGAGGACGTGAAGCTCCACAGGCCCATGTCGCTGTCCGGCGCCACCGCGCCGACTGCGACGGTCAGGGCGCGCTTGGCGAGGTCGCTCTTCGTCAGCCGGCTGCCGGGCAACCGCCCCGCCATCGAGCCTGACTCGTCGATCGCCACCAGCACTCGCCCACGCCGGCCGAGGCCGGACCACGCCTCCAGGACGCCGTTGACCCGGTCGTCCGACGGCGGCGAGGGCAGCGAGCCGGCCGCGCGCAGCACGCCCTGCTCCGGGCCGAGGTCCTCGGAGAGCCGGCCCTCGCCGGTGCGGAAACCAGCCTCGGCGAAGCGCTCCTGGGCGTCCGGGGCGAGCAGGGCGGCCCGCAGCCCGGCCACCGCGCGGGCGGTGGCGCGCGGCAGCCCGCCTGCGGCGTCGGCGTCCAGCACCACGACCGGGAAGTCGGCCGCCGTCGGCGTCGACCCGTCGTAGACCGCGACCAGCTCGGCCCCGTCGGCCCCGGCGTTGTGGGCGACCACCTCCTGCTCGGTGGTGGGCGTGGCGTCCCAGTCGCCCGACGCGACCGACTGGAGGGGGTCGTCGTCGCCGAGCACCGGCACCGACACGGTGCGGGCGAACCCGGCCAGGGCGGCCCCTGCCCCGCCCGCGGCCGAGCTGCCGGCGGACTGAACGCCCAGCAGGCTGGCCAGCCCCGGCGCGTCCTTCGCCGGGTCGGTCATGGCGACCCGCAGCCCCGACCCGTCAGCGGTCAGGGTCGACCAGCCGGGCTGCTCCGACGGCCAGCCGAGGTCCTCGGCCGCGTCCCTCTGCATCGCGATCACGGTCGGGCTGGTCACCACCGACCGGGGCTGGCCGACGACCCGCCGGGTGCCGACGTCGGTGCGCCGGGCGACGGCCAGCCAGAGCGACGAGTCGGGGACCCAGATGTCGGGCAGCGGTGCCGAGAACCCCTGGCCGGTTCGGCGGGACACCTCGGACGCGACCTCGGAGGAGCGGCGGGAGGTGACCCGGACCGCGACGCACGCGGCGTCGTCGTCGGTGCCGGCCGAGGACAGGACGTCGTCGACGAGGCGGGCCACCTGGGGGTCGGCGGCGACCCGGACGACCGTGCCGCCCTCGCAGGTCTCACCCGCGGCGTCCGGCGAGCCGCCGAAGGGCCAGGTCAGGGCCAGGCCGGCGACCAGGGCGAAGACGAGCAGCGCCGCCAGGGCACCGAGGAGCGGCCGTCGCCGGCGCGCGGGCCGGCGCCGGTGGCTGCGCGAGCCGCTGGCCCGCGCCGCCCGCTCGTGCCGCCCCGACTGCCCCGGTCCCACGGAGAGGGAGCGTTGCCGCACCTGGCGCGACTGTCAAACCGCTCCTCACCTGGGACGACGTCGCGGTGCGCCCACCCGCCGCCTTGCCCGGGGCACCCGCGAGCAGCATCATTGCCCGGTCCGGTCGGGTGGCGACCTCGGGGACGGCAGGCAGGGAGCGTCGGGTGCGGGTGGACGGCAGGCAGGCACGGCCGAGCCGGCGGTCGGTCCTGGGCAGCGCCGCCCTGGCCGCCCTCTGGGCGGCGGCCGGCTGCTCGGGCGACGACAGCGAACGGCCCGACGGGTCCGCGGACGAGAAGGCCGGCCCCTCCCCGGCGCAGCCGTCCGGCACGGCCGCAGCCATCACCTGGGCCAACTGGCCCGACTACATCGACGTCTCGGACGACGACCCCGAGCAGCGACCGACGCTCGAGGCGTTCACCGACGAGACCGGCATCCAGGTCGACTACCGCGAGGACATCAACGACAACCAGGAGTTCGTCGACGGCATCGAGGACGACCTGGCCAAGCGCCGGCCGGTGGGCTACGACGTGATGGCCCTGACGTCCTGGATGTCGGCCCGGTTGGTGCGGGCCGGCCAGGTGCAGCGCCTGGACCGGTCGCTGATCCCCAACTCGGCCAACCTGGTGGCTGCCCTGTCCGAGCCCGACTGGGACCCCGGCCGGGACTTCTCGATGCCCTGGCAGGCCGGGCTGACCGGCATCGCCTACGACGCGCGCCGGGTCGACCGGGCGATCGGCAGCGTCTCGGAGCTCATCGACCGGGCCGACCTGTCCGGCCGGGTGGGGTTCCTCACCGAGTTCAGCGACACCGTCGGCATGGTCGTCCTCGCGGCCGGCGGCAACCCCACCGACCTGGTCACCCGCGACGTCGAGGAGGCGGTCGACCGCATCCGCGAGCTGCAGGAGAGCGGACAGGTGTCCCGGTTCTACGGCAACGACTTCGTCCGAGGACTGCGCACCGGGGAGATCGCCGCCTGCCTCGCCTGGTCCGGCGACGTCCTGCAGATGCAGCTCGAGAACCCGAACATCAAGTTCGTGGTGCCCGAGGAGGGTCTGATGATCTGGTCGGACGACATGCTCGTCCCCCGGGCCTCGACCAAGGGCGCCGCCGTCGCCAGGCTGGTCGACTACTACTACGACCCGAAGGTCGCGGCCAAGGTCGCCGCCTGGGTCAACTACATCTGCCCGGTCGAGGGCGCGCAGGAGGAGATGCAGCGCATCGACCCCGACCTCGCCCTGAGCCCGCTGATCTTCCCCGACTCCTCGGTGCTCGACCGCAGCTACCAGTTCCAGTCGCTGGCCGAGGACGACGACGTCCGGCTGCGCAAGGCGTTCTCCGGTCTCACGGAGGGCTGAGCGGCTGACCAGGCGACCGCAGTGACCGCAGTGACCGGGGAGTCGAGACGGCTGCGCGCGGTGCTGGCCGAGGTGGACGCCCTGCACGGGCTGCCACGCCGGCTGGAACCGCTCCCAGGGAGGTCGACCGACCTCCGGGTCAAGGTCACCACGCCCGACCGCGCGGCCGTCGTACGGCTGCGACGGACCGACCGCCGGGAGCCGCTGACCGACCTGGCCGCGGAGCCGGAGAACGCCCGTCGGGCCGCCGAGAGCGGCGCCTCCCCACCCGTGCTGGCGTCCCTGCCGCACCTCGGTGCCCTGGTCGTGTCCTGGGTCGACGGCAGGGCCCTGACGCCGATGGACCTCCACCGGCCAGACACGCTGGTCCGCACGGCCGCGACCTTGCGGCGACTGCACTCGGGTCCGCGGTTCGTGAGGGACGTCGACGTGTTCGAGCTGAGGGAGCGGTACCTCCGCGTCGTCGGTCAGCGCGGTCATCTGCTGCCGGACGGCTACCTGGAGATGTCCCCGACGGTTGCCCGGGTGCGGGAGGCGCTGGCGGCTCGCCGCGAGGGCACTGTGCCGTGCCACAACGACCTCGTCGCAGCGAACATCATCGACGACGGGCAACGGCTGTGGCTCGTCGACCTCGAGTACGCCGGTGACAACGACCCGTGCTTCGACCTCGGCACGCTCGCCGGTGAGAACGACCTCGAGCTCGACCGGCTGGAGCTGCTGGTGGACAGCTACTACGGCCGTCACCTGCGCCACAAGGTCGCCAGGTCGCGGCTGTACGGCGTCATGGCCCGCCACGTGTGGAGCCTGTGGGCCGTCCTGCAGGACGCCGGCGGCGCCACCGACCAGGACTACCGCTCCTGGGGGAGCCGGCAGCACGAGCTGGCGAGGGTGGAGCTGACCGGTGCCGGACTACCGGCGCTGCTCGACGAGGCCGCCCGCACCGACTGACTGTCGCGACCGGGTCACAGCGGTGTGACGTAGGCGCCGGAGATGCCTCCGTCGACGAGGAAGGTGGCCGCTGTGACGAAGGAGGAGTCGTCGCTGGCGAGGAAGGCGACCGCTGCGGCGATCTCCTCCGGCTCGGCGAACCGGCCCATCGGTACGTGCACGAGGCGTCGCTGAGCGCGTTCCGGGTCGCTGGCGAAGAGCTCCTGCAGCAGCGGGGTGTTCACCGGGCCAGGGCAGAGGGCGTTGACGCGCACTCCCTCGCGGGCGAACTGGACTCCGAGCTCCCGGCTGAGCGCCAGCACCCCTCCTTTGGAGGCGGTGTAGGCGATCTGGGAGGTCGCGGCGCCCATGACCGCCACGAAGGAGGCGACGTTGACGATCGAGCCCTTCCCCTGTGACCGCATGTAGGGCAGCACGTGCTTGCAGCACAGGAAGACCGACGTCAGGTTGACCTGGTGGACGCGCTGCCACGTGTCGAGGCCGGTGTCGAGGACCGAGCCGTCGTCCGGAGGTGAGATGCCGGCGTTGTGGAAGGCGACGTCGATCGACCCGTAGCGGTTGTGGACCTGCGCGTACATCGCCTCGACCTGTGGCTCGTCGGCGACGTCGACACCGACGAAGTGCCCGCCGACCTCCTCGGCCGCCGATCGCCCGGCACCCTCGTCGACGTCCGCGCAGACGACCCGAGCCCCTTCGGCCGCGAGCCGTCGGGACGTGGCCAGGCCGATACCGCTGCCGGCACCCGTGACGACTGCGACCCGACCTCCCAGACGTGACGTCATGTCGCTCCTTCGCTGGAGACGAAGATGTTCTTGACCTCGGTGAACGCGTCGAGGGCGTCGGGACCGAGCTCACGGCCGAGGCCGGACTGCTTGAACCCGCCGAAGGGCGTCCAGTAGCGGACCGACGAGTGCGAGTTGACGCTCAGGTTGCCTGACTCCACCCCGCGGGCGACGCGGAGGGCGCGGCCCAGGCTCTCCGTCCAGATCGAGCCCGACAGCCCGTAGACCGAGGCGTTGGCGACCCGGACGGCCTCCGCCTCGTCCTCGAACGGGATCACCACGACGACAGGGCCGAAGATCTCCTCGACCGCCACCCGGTCCACCGGCCGGACGGGGGCGAGCACGGTCGGCGGGAACCAGAACCCCGGCCCCTCAGGTGCCGAGCCGCGGAAGGCCACCGGCGCCTCGTCCGACAGGTAGCTCGAGACGCTCTCCCGGTGGGCCGCGCTGATCAGAGGTCCCATCTCGGCGGTCTCGAGCGACGGGTCCTCGACGCGGACCCCCTGCACCGCAGGCTCGAGGAGCTCGAGGAACCGGTCGAACACCGACCGTTGGACGAGGATCCGCGACCGCGCACAGCAGTCCTGCCCGGCGTTGTCGAAGACGGCGTACGGCGCTGTCGCCGCAGCACGCTCGAGGTCGGCGTCGGCGAAGACGATGTTCGCGCTCTTGCCGCCGAGCTCCAGCGTCACCGGCTTGACGTGCGCGGAGCACCCGGCCATCACGGCCTTGCCGACCTCGGTGGAGCCGGTGAACACCACCTTGGCGACCACGGGGTCGTCGACGAAGAGCTGCCCCACCACGGAGCCCTTGCCGGGAAGGACCTGCAGCACGTCGGGTGGCAGGCCGGCCTCGAGGGCGAGCTCGCCAAGCCGCATCGCCGTCAGGGGTGTGAGCTCCGCCGGCTTGAGCACGACCGTGTTGCCTGCGGCGAGGGCCGGAGCGAACCCCCACCCAGCGATCGGCATCGGGAAGTTCCACGGGACGATGACCCCGACGACACCGAGCGGTTCCCGCACCGTGATGTCGATCCCGCCGGCCACCGGGATCTGCCGGCCGAGGAGCCGCTCCGGAGCGCCGGCGTAGTAGTGCAGGACGTCGCGGACGTTGGCCGCCTCACCGCGGGCGTTGCCGATGGTGTGCCCGGAGTTGCGGACCTCGGTCGCCGCAAGGTTCTCCAGGTCCCCGTCGACCGCCTCCGCGAACCGGCGGAGCAGCATCGCGCGGTCACCCGGCGACACGTCGCGCCAGGACTCGAACGCGACCCGTGACCGGCGGACCGCCTCGGCCGCCTCGTCCGCCGTGGTCGCCTCGACGGTGGCCACGAGCTGCTCGTCGGCCGGGTTGAGCACGGAGTACACGGGTGTCACATCCGCTCGAAGCAGCGGAACCGCTCCCAGTCGGTCACCGACGCGTTGAACGCCGTGAGCTCGACGCCCGCCATGTTGGCGTAGTGGTCGACGACGTCGTCACCGAAGGCCGACCTCGCGATGCTGCTGGACTCCCAGAGCTGGAGAGCCTCCGCCAGCGTGCTCGGCACGTGCTCGGCGTCGCTGCGGTACGCGTTCCCCTCGAACGCAGGTTCCAGCTCGAGCTCGTTCTCGATCCCGTGCAGGCCCGCGGCCACCAGGGCGGCGCATGCCAGGTAGGGGTTGACGTCTCCGCCCGGCACACGGTTCTCGACCCGTAGGGAGGGCCCGTGCCCGACGACCCGCAGCGCGCAGGTCCGGTTGTCGTGCCCCCACTTCACGGCCGTAGGCGCGAACGAGCCCTCCACGAACCGCTTGTAGCTGTTCACGTTGGGAGCCAGGAAGAGCGTCAGCTCGCGCAGGGCAGCCAGCTGTCCGGCGACGTACTGCTCCGCGACGCGGGACATCCCGTTGCCGTCGGCGAAGACGAGTCCCCCGTCCTCGCCGCGGAAGGAGAGGTGGATGTGGCAGGAGTTCCCCTCGCGTTCGTCGTACTTGGCCATGAAGGTGATGGCCATGCCCTCCTGGTCCGCGATCTCCTTGGCACCGGTCTTGTAGACCGAGTGGTTGTCGCAGGTGCGGACCACCTCGTCGAAGCGGAACGCGATCTCGTGCTGGCCGAGGTTGCACTCGCCCTTGGCGCTCTCGACCGACATGCCGGCGCCGGTCATCTCGTTGCGGATGCGGCGGAGCAGCGGTTCGATGCGCGCCGTCCCGAGCATCGAGTAGTCGACGTTGTAGAGGTTCGCCGGTGTCATCCCACGGTAGCCCTGGCGCCACGCGTCGTCGTAGCGGTCGCGGAAGACCATGAACTCCAGCTCGGTGCCGGCGAGTGCGACCAGCCCCCGCTCGGCCAGCCGTGCCGTCTGCGCCTTCAGGACCTGCCGCGGCGAGGCCGTCACGGGAGTGCCGTCCTCCCACTCGAGGTCGGCGAGCAGCAGCACCGTCGCCGGGTGCCAGGGCACCCGACGCAGCGTCGTGAGGTCCGGGGCGAACACGAAGTCGCCGTAGCCGCGCTCCCAGGACGACATGGCGTACCCGTCCACGGTGGACATGTCCACGTCGACGGCCAGCAGGTAGTTGCAGCCCTCGGTGCCGTGCTCCAGGACCTCGTCCAGGAAGTACTGCGCGTGCAGGCGCTTGCCCTGCAGCCGCCCCTGCATGTCCGTGAACGCGACCAGGACCGTGTCCACCCGGCCGTCCGCCACCTCCGCCCTCAGCTGGTCGACGGCCAGCGGCGCACCCTCCCGGTCCACGGCAGCCCACCCTCTCCGCGGCACCCGGCCGCTGCGTCACCGTAACTGCAATGGACAGACCTTGACCCATTTATCGCGCCAGGTCTACCGTCCGGTCGATCGCTCCGCACCGCTCCCGGGGGTCGAGAGAGGGAACGCGCATGGCTGGACGTCGCAAGACCGTCACCTACCGCGAGGCCGAGCACGACTACTTCGCCAAGCGGACCCTCCGTCGCCACGCCGGGGTCTGGTCCCTGTGGTCGCTCGGGGTCGCCGCCGTCATCTCCGGCGACTTCTTCGGCTGGAACTTCGGCCTCGAGTTCGGCTTCGGGGGCCTGCTCGTGGCGACGATCGTCATCACGGTGATGTACCTGGGCCTGTGCTACTCGATCGCCGAGATGTCGCCGGCCCTGCCACACACCGGTGGCGCGTACTCGTTCGGCCGCACCGCCATGGGGCCGTGGGGCGGCTTCGTCACCGGAGTGGCCGAGAGCATCGAGTACGTGGTGACGCCGGCCGTCATCGTCGTCGGGATCGGCGGCTACATGGACTCGATCGTCGACGACCTGTTCGGCTTCACGATGCCGGCGCCGGTGTGGTGGGCCATCTTCTACGCCATCTTCGTCGGCCTGAACATGATCGGCGTCGAGGCGTCCTTCAGGTTCTCGGTGTTCATCTGCCTCGCGGCCCTCGCGATCCTCGTGGTGTTCTGGGTGGGCGCCGTCCCCAACCTCGACTTCCAGAACCAGGCGATCGACTCGGTCGGCGGCTGGTTCCCCGAGGGGGTCAGCGGCGTCTTCTTCGCCATCCCGTTCGCCATCTGGTTCTACCTGGCGATCGAGGAGCTGCCGCTGGCGGCCGAGGAGTCGCACGACCCCAAGCGCGACATCCCTCGTGGCACGATCTACGGTCTCTTCACCCTGATCGTCGCGGCGTTCCTCACCCTCTTCCTGAGCGCGGGCATCGCTCCGGGATCCGACCAGATCAGCGAGTCAGCCGAACCGCTCTTCGACGGCCTCAAGACGATCTTCGGCGACGGGACCGCGGCGTCGCTGCTGGCCCTCATCGCCGTCACCGGGCTGGTGGCGAGCTTCCACACGATCATCTTCGCCTACGGCCGCAACATCTACTCGTTGTCCCGCGCCGGCTACTTCCCGCACGGCCTCTCGATCACCCATGGCACCCGGCAGACCCCGCACGTCGCCCTTCTGACCGGTGCCGTCATCGGTTACGTGCTCTGCCTCATCCTCGAGTACTCGGGTTCGGACAGTGTCGGAGCGGCTCTGCTCACCATGGCGGTGTTCGGGGCGGTCATCAGCTACATCATGCAGATGGTGTCCTTCGTGCTGCTCCGGCGGAACCGCCCCAACATCCGGCGCCCGTACCGAAGCCCTCTCGGCGAGGCGGGAGCCGTCGTCGCGGGAGTCATCGCCGCGGTGTCGCTGGTCTCGCTGTTCTTCAACGCCGACTACCGTCCCGGCGTCGTCGGCGTGGCCGTCTGGTTCGCCCTGGCGGTCGTCTACTTCGCGGTGGCGGGCCGGCACAAGCTGATCCTGTCGCCGGAGGAGGAGTTCGCGATGACCGGCGGCGAGCACGGGGCGGATCTCGAGACGGAGGGATACGGCCGGACGCACGTCGCGGACATCTCCGACGCGCCGGACGAGCGCGGGAGCCGGCCACCGACCTCCACCGGCTGAGTGCTCGACCGCCAGCCCGCCTTCCGCCGGATCCGCGGCGGCAACGCCTACGAGGAGACGGTCGAGCGGCTCCTCCAGGCCGTCAAGCTGGGACAGGTGTCGCCCGGTGAGCGCCTGCCGCCCGAGCGGGAGCTCGCCCGCACGCTCGGCGTGAGCCGGCCGACCCTGCGGGAGGCCACCAGGACGCTGGCGGAAGCAGGCTACGTCGAGTCGCGACGGGGCAGGCTGGGGGGCACCTTCGTCCTGTCGTCGCGGGAGTGGCGCCGTGACCAGCGGGACGCCCGCGAGATCGCCCGCGCGATGGGTGCCGGGATGACCGACGCGCTGGTCGTGCGCGACGTCCTGGAGCCGGGTGCGGCCGCGGCGGCTGCCGCAGCCGATCGCGAACCGGCCGCGGTCGACGCGATGCGCGAGGCTCTGGCGGTCGAGCAGTCGGCGGCGGTCCTCGACTACCGCCCCGCGGACAGCCGCCTGCACCTCGCGGTCGTCGCCCTCGTCGGGTCCCCGACGCTGTCGGCGGCGGTGTCCGACAACCGGATGCGCCTCAACGACCTGCTTGACGCGATCCCGCTGCTGCCCCGCAACATCGAGCACTCGCGGCAGCAGCACGCGCAGGTCGTCGACGCCGTGCTGCGTGGACGGCCGGACCGAGCGCGGGTGCTGATGGCCGAGCACCTGGCCGGTACCAGCGCGCTGTTGCGTGGGTTCCTGGCCTGACGACTCACGGCTGGGCCCGGGCGGCGGAGTCGAGGAGGCGGCGGACCTCTCGGGCCACCAGCTCGGGGTGCTCCATCTGGGTGACGTGCCCGCTGTCCGGCACGACGA
>Ga0210087_1000176_pt1 | contig 10674 bp, 12 predicted proteins | sample MayberryNW_Catta_4_FD_184878 | JGI IMG/M metagenome (GOLD analysis project Ga0210087, IMG submission 184878) | Wetland microbial communities from San Francisco Bay, California, USA, that impact long-term carbon sequestration -... | ecosystem: Environmental > Aquatic > Marine > Wetlands ... | reverse complement strand
CGCCATCGCGATCGCCATCACCGCCGCTGCGCCCCCACCGAGCGCCACCTCGATGGCCGCGGTGCCGATCCGGTCCTGCGCCGCGTGCTGGATGCCGCGGGCGAGCGCGTCTTGTCCGCTCGGATCGCCGTAGAAGGGCAGCACGTTCAGGTAGGCCACGTTGGTCAGGATGTAAAGCAGGCTCACCAGGCCGGTGCCCACCGCCAGCGCCATCGGCAGGTTCCGGCTGGGGTTCTGCACCTCCGCGGCGGCGAAGGTCACGTTGTTCCATGCGTCGCTGGAGAAGAGCGAGCCGACCATCGCCGCGCCGACCAGCGGGATCATCGCCAGGGTCCAGTCGCCCGTGCCCCAGAAGTCGGCGAAGTTGGCGGCCGCGACAGCCGGCTGACGGAAGAGGGTGAGGCCGCAGATCACCAGCACCGCCAGCGCGCCCGCCTTGGCCACGGTGAACACCGTCTGGATGGTCGCGCCGAGCCGCACCCCGCGGACGTTGAGCCAGGTAAGGAGAAGAATCGAGAGGATGGCCACGACGCGCTGCGGCGACAGGCCGAGCTGGATTGCGTCGGGCGCGCCGGGCAGACGGACTTGTCCCAGTGGCAGGAAGACATCGGGACTCACCGACGGCACCAGCACGCTCAGGAAGCGGGCGAAGGCCACGGCGACGGCGGCGATGGTGCCGGTCTGGATGACGGCGAAGAGCGTCCAGCCGTAGAGGAATCCCGCGGCCGGTGAAAGGCCCTCTCGGAGGAACACGTACTGTCCTCCCGCCTTCGGCATCATCGCCGCCAGTTCGGCATAGGAGAGTGCGGCGATCACGGTCATCAGGCCGGTGATGACCCAGACTAGCAGCAGGCCGCCGGGCCCCCAGGGCGAGACCTGGCGGCTGATATCCGCGGAGACGATGAAGATCCCGGAGCCGATCATGGATCCGACCACCAGGGAGATCGCGGCCAGGGGACCGATGCCGCGGATGAACCCCGTGGATGGCGTGGTCGGGGGCGCAGTCTGGGCGGGAGCCGCCATATCGCCTCGGCGTTAGGAGTCCTGTGTCACCCTGAGTGCAGCGAAGGGGGCCAGCTCGGGCATGGTCCCCTTCACTTCGTTCAGGGTGACAGCTTTCGACTGTCGGTATCCGGCTCTATCGGGGGGGTGTCCGTCGGCGGGCGCCTGCTGGCATCCTCCGCCGCCTTCACGGCCTCGTCCATCACTGCCTGGCCCGCCGCGGCGAGGCCCTTCATCACCTTCGCGGCCCCATCCACCAAACCCATCGTGCCGCTGATCGCCTGGATCGGCAGCTTGCCGGCGCGCATCGTGTCCTCGACCGTCTCGGTGAGCTTGGCGAAGATCCCGCCCGGCCGCGCGCGCTCGGCGTACTTGCTCTCGAGGAACTCGATGTAATCGAGGATCTGATAGCCACGATCGTCGCTCAGTGCGTCCAGCGCCCGCGCGATCCGCTGCTTGAGCAGGTCGTTCATCGGCTCATCCTCCTGCCCGGGCCAGACCCGGGGTGGCCACCAGCTCCGCCACCGGCGTCTCGAGATAGCGGGTCCGCGGCGCCTTGAGCGTCACTCGGAGCGTCATCTCGTGCAGCGCCGGCAACGCCCGGAATTCGGCCACCCGATCGGGTGGGATCATGACGTAGACGAACCCGGGCTCGGGGAGTGGACCACGGGTCAGGAGATAGGGCTGACCGGACGGCATCTCGGGCCGCAGCTCGTCGGCGAGCTGCACGGCGATGATCTGCAGGCGCCAGTCGAGCGTCTGCCCCACGAACTTCTCCGGCGTGGCCCGCACCTCGGCCGCGGTGATCCCGGCGAGCACGCCGGCCTGCGCCGGCTTGACGTCCGCCTCGGGGACCCAGCCCTCGACCTGCACCCGCACCCAGTCACCCGACCGACCAATCACCCGGGCCGGCGTGCCCGCCGGCAGCGTGGTCACCGCGCCGCTGTCGGGCAGGCGGCTCAAGCCCGTCTCCCGCAGCGTCTCCACACCTTCCGTTGACGCAGGTGCCGGCGCGGCCGTCGCGGTCCGGGCGACTGCGGACCCGCTGTCAGGCCGCGCGGCCGCCCGCCGGTCCGCCCGTCCGCCTGTCCGCCCCTGCCGCCGCGTCGTATCCGCCACCTTCTTCGCCGGCACTGCCTCCTGCGGCACCCACCCGTCCCGCCGGACGCGGAACCACTTGCCCCGCTCGCCCACCCGCTCCAGCAGCGTGCCCTCCCGGGCCCGGCCCACGATTGGGCCATTGGGCGCCTGGCGGAGGTTCTCGCCTTCGTCCGAGGTCACCACGAGGTCGAAGCCATCGCGCTCGGTGGGAGAGGTGGACGGCCGGTAGATCCAACCCTCCACCCTGACCTGGCGCCAGTCGCCATCGGACTTCCCAGCCTCCACCGGGGCGCCGGCCGGAAGGGAGACGAGGGGGGTGCCATCGGGATCGCGGTGGAGATCGGTGGGGGCCTGGAGCTGCCGCTCCTCCTGCGCCCAGGCGGGTCCGGCGAGGAGCAGAAGGGCCACCACGCAGGCTGGTAGCCGGCTCAGGCCGGAACTAGATTGCGGCGCGTAACTCACAGTCCGGCATTGTAGAACACGCGGAGATCCATGTCAAACGGACGTCCCCGGAACCGGGTTGTCCTCGTGGTTCTGGACGGCTGGGGGTACCGGCGCGAGCGCGAGGGAAACGCCATCGAGCTGGCCTCCACTCCCATCTGGCACCGGCTGTGGGAAGGCTTTCCGCGCACGCTGCTCGAGGCCAGCGGGCTGGCGGTGGGTCTCCCCGAAGGCCAGATGGGGAACAGCGAGGTCGGCCACCTGAACATCGGGGCCGGACGGGTGGTCCCCCAGGACCTGGTCCGCATCTCCCAGAGCATCCAATCTGGTGAATTCTACCAGCTTCCGCCGCTGGTCGAGCTCTGCGCCCGGCTGCGGGAGACGGGTGGCACCCTCCACCTCGTCGGGCTCCTGGGGCCGGGCGGCGTCCATGCGCTCGACCGGCACCTGCTGGCCTGCGTCGAGCTTGGCGTGCGCCATCGGGTCCCGGCCCTCGCCATCCACGGATTCCTTGACGGACGCGACTCGCCGCCGACGCTGGGCGCGGAGGTGGTTCGCACCCTGCTCCAGGACATGCGGCGGATCGCGGGATCGCGGGTCGAGGTGGCGTCGCTGACGGGCCGGTACTACGGGATGGATCGGGACCGGCGCTGGGATCGTACCAAGCTGGCGTACGACGCGATGGTCCACGGCGCCGGCACGCCGGTAGAGCATCCGGTGCTGGCGGTTCAGGCCGCGTACCAGCGGGGTGAGACCGACGAGTTCATCAAGCCCCTGGTCCACCACCGCAACAGGAGGCCGGTGGCCCTGATGCAGGACGGCGACGGCGTGCTGTTCTTCAATTACCGCAGCGACCGAATGCGCCAGATCGTCGCCGCGCTGACGCTGGAGAACTTCGAGGAGTTCGAGCTCGGCTCCCGCCCCCGACTCTTCGCGGTGACGATGACCCAGTACGACCAGACCTTTCCGATTCCGCAGGCCTTCCCCCCCTTCAGCCTGGCCCGGATCCTGGCGCAGGTGCTCGCGGATCAGGGCCGCACCCAGTTTCGGACGGCCGAGACCGAGAAGTACCCCCATGTCACCTACTTCTTCAACGGCGGCCATGAGCCGCCCTACCCCGGCGAGGAGCGCCGCCTGGTGCCCTCACAGCGGGTGGCGACATACGACCTCGCGCCCGAGATGAGCGCGAAGGGCATCACCGACGTGCTCTGCCGGACCATCGAGACCGCAGAGCACGATTTCCTCCTGTGCAACTATGCGAACGCCGACATGGTCGGGCACACCGGTGTCCTCCCGGCGGTGATCAAGGCCGTGGAGACGGTGGATGGGTGCCTCGCGCGGGTGCTGGCGAGCGCGGACAAGGCGGGCTGCAGCGTCCTGGTCACGGCGGATCACGGGAACAGCGAGATGATGATCGACCCGGCCACCGGCGGCGTGCACACAGCCCACACGACCAATCCGGTGCCGTTCGTCGCGGTGGGGACGCAGGCCGCCAGCCTGCGGGCAGGCGGCTCCCTGCGCGACGTGGCGCCGACGGTGTTGCGGTTGCTCGGGCTCGAGCCGCCGACGGACATGACCGGCCGAGATCTGAGGGAGTGCTGATGGGGGTATGGGAACGGGTTGGGAGACGGAGTGTCACCCTGACAGTGACACTGGCTCTGGCGCTGCTCGCGCCGGGGGCACTCCTGGCCCAGGTGGGCCACCCACCGGGGAAATCGCCCTATCGCGACATCCGGAAAGGCCACACCTTCACCCCATTCGCCGCGTTTTTCGCCGGCGACGGGGGCCGCTTCGGGGTCGCGCCCCACGACGGCTGGGTCTATGGGTTCCGCTACGACATCCGCACCGGCAGCACCGTCCAGATGGGACTGCTCCTGGGTTATGGGCAGTTGGAGCGGCTGATCCTGGACTCTCTGGTCGCGGAGGGGCAGGTCACGGGAACGGCGGATCAATCCACCACGTTCGTCGAAGCGGATCTGCAGTTGAACCTCACAGGCGGCAAGACCTGGAACCGTCTCGCGCCGTTCATCGGGGCCGGCATCGGACTCGCCTGGGCCGAAGACACCCCCGCCGACCGGGGCGTCTTCGAGCTGGGCACCAGGTTCTACTTTGCTCCGCACGCCGGTCTCCGCCTCTTCGTCACCGACCGCTTTCACCTGCGCGGCGACGCCCGGGTCATGTTCTGGAAGCTGAACTATCCCAACTCGAGCGAGTGGGACACGTCCGGATGGTACCAGGCCGGACTGGGCTTCGGCTTCTCCCTGTAAGATCATGCCGGTTACCCTGACCCGGACCGTGGGCTTTCGCGCGGTGCATCGTCTCTACCGCTCCGACTGGAGCGAGGCCCGGAACCGGGACGCGTTCGGCGCGTTGAGCGAGCCGCCGGGCCACCCGCATGACTACCGCTGCGCCGTGACCGTCGCCGGGCCGGTGGATCCGCACATGGCGATGGTGTTCGATCTCGCCGAGCTCGACCGTATTCTTCAGGAAGAGGTGGTGGACCGGCTGGACGGCAGGCACCTGAACCAGGACGTGCCGAGCCTGGCAGGGACGATCCCCACCTGCGAGGCGATCGCGCTGGCCGTGTTCCGCCACGTGCTGCCGCGTCTGCCTCGGGACGTCACCCTCGAGCGAGTGCGGATCATGGAGGACCCCACGCTCTATGCCGACTGCACCGGACTCGGCTGAGCCCCAGCGGCCGCCCAAGCGCGGGGGCCGGATGTCGGAGCTCGCGGCCGTGGAGGAGACCGCCGTCTGGCTGGAGGTGAACGGGCGGCCCGCGGTCACCTGGATGTGCACGCCGGAGCTGCTCGAAGAGCTCGCAGTGGGATGGCTGCACGGTGAGGGGTACATCGACCGGGTGGACGAGGTCCAGCTTCGGCCCTGCGCCACCGACCTCGGCTTCTGGGCGCAGGTGCCGCCGGAGCGCGTGGCGGTGGTGCAGGCGGAGGGCCGCCGACCTGTGTTGGCATCGGGCTGCGGGGCCGTCTCCACGTTTCTAGCGGAACCCACGACGATCGAGGGCAGCCCGCTCCGGGGGCTGCCGCCCCCACTCGAACACCTGCGTGCCCTGTTCAAGGCCCTCTTCGCCCGCGGTGAGCGCTACAAGGATACCGGCGGGATCCACGCCGCCGCGCTGGTCGAGCCGGCCGCGCCGGGGGCGGAGGCCGATACCTGTCTGGTCGCCCACGCGGAGGATATCGGTCGGCACAACGCGGTGGACAAATCCATCGGCGGCGCGCTGCTCGCCGGGCGGAAGGTGGCTGGGCTCGGGCTGCTGGTGACGGGCAGGATCTCCGCAGAGCTCGCCTTCAAGGCGGCGCGCGCCGGTCTGGCGTGGGTGGCGACGCCGTCGGTCCCCTCGACCCTCGCGGTGGAGATCGCCCGCCGGAGCGGGATGGTGCTGGTCGGTCGCGCCGTGAGCGGCGCGCCGCAGATGCACGGGGCCACCGGCCTCGAGACGAAGGACCACCGTTAGCCGGGAGCTTCGATGCGCATCCGGGATCTCGCAGCCGTCGCCGCCCTGCTTGCGTCTCCTTCGACAGCGGCCACGGCCCAGAAGACCGGAGACCAGTCACGCATCATCTTCACCGTCTCGGGCGCGTACATCGGGGGCAGGGGACTCTGGGCGGTCCCCAACCAGCCGGTGCAGGACCCGCCCTTCGTGGACACCTTCAACCTCAATCGAAGCATCAAGTCGAACTTCGGGGCGGGCTTCTCCGGCGCCTACTTCCCCGGCGAGAATCTCGGGATCACCGCGGACTTCCTGCTCCTCGGTCTCGGCTATGACGACTCCTGCCAGATCGTGAACGCTCCGGAGAGTCGGCGCAACCTGGAGGTGTGCGAGGACATCCACGAGCAGGACAAATCCGCGGCTGCGGTGACCTTCGCGGTCGGAGTGAACTACCGCTTCGCCAGCCGCGAGTTCATCTCTCCCTTTATCCGTGCGAATGCCGGCGTCCTGTTCGCCAACCAGAGCTCGATCCTGATGCAGGGTGTGAGCAACGAGGGCGTGCTGCTCACCATCTACGAGGACGAGAAGCGGGAGAGCGTGACCCCTGCGTTCGCGCTTGGCGTCGGGGCGTCGATGCAGATCAGCCACGGCTATCACCTGCGCTGGGAGGTCCGCGACAACATCGTGGGCATCGACGCCGTCACCGGCCCGACCACCGCGCCGCGGTTCGAGCCGCCCCACGAGCAGGTGTTCAAGCACATGTTCAGCGTGCTCATCGGCATCGACGTGATCCTCGAGCGGGACCGGGGGAGGCGGTACTGAGCGGCGGCGTGCGGGGCGCGATCCTCGCGGGCGGCGGCGCCACGAGATTCGGCGGCCGCCCGAAGGGTCTCGAGACAGTCGGCGGCGAGCGGATCCTCGACCGCCTGGTGCGAGTGATGACGGCGGCCTTCGGTGGGCCGCCGTTGCTCGTGGCGAACGCCCCCGAGGCGCCGAGCTGGCGACCGGAGCTGCGCGTCGTGCCCGACGTGCGGCCGGGCCTCGGGTCGCTGGGTGGGATCTACACCGCGGTGGTGGAGACTCCCGCCCCCGTGGTCCTCGTCGCCTGGGACATGCCCTTCGTCTCCGAGGGACTGCTGCGCCGGCTGGGCGAAGGTCTCCGCCGGCACGACGCCTTCCTGCCACAGAGCGACGGCCGCCGGGGCCTGGAGCCGCTGTGCGCCGGGTACGGTCCGGCCTGCCGCGACGCCATCGCGCAGTGTCTCGACCAGGGCGATCTCCGGGCCATCGCCTTCCATGAGCGCATCGGCGTCGGTATCCTCCCCCTGTCCGAGGTCGCCCGCTACGGCGACCCGGAGGTCCTGTTCTTCAACGTGAACACCGCGGACGACCTGGCGCGCACGGAAGAGCTGTGGCGACGAGAATCATCTCCATCATCGGCCGGAAGAACGCCGGAAAGACGACCCTGACGGTCGCCCTGGCGAGCGAGCTCGTGCGCCGGGGCCACCGGGTCATGACCATGAAGCACGCCGACCACCCCGCCCAGGTGGACCAGCCCGGCGTGGACAGCTGGCGGCACTTCCACGAGGGCCGCGCGGAGCGGGTGCTCCTGGTGAGCCCCGACATGCGGGCGCTCTTCCACCGCGCGCCCGAGGACTACGATCCGATCGGCCTCGCGCGCGAGTACCTCCCCGGCGCCGACATCGTCCTGGTCGAAGGCTTCAAGCGGGCACCCATTCCCAAGATCGAGGTCTTTCGCCGGGCGGTCGCTCCCAGTCCGCTGTACGATCCCGCCGGGGGCAACGCGGGCGAGTGGGTGGCGATCGTCACCGACGACCACGACTTCGATGCCGACGTCCGGATCCTGCGCTTCAACGACACCATGTGGCTCCAGCTCCTGGCGAACCTGGCCTGGGAGCACGCGCTGACGCTGGAGCCATGACCCCGCCGCTCGCCGCGGCCGAAGCGGCGCGCCGCATCCTCGAGGACGTGCGGCGGCAGCCCGCGCTCCGGATGCCGCTGGACGACGCGCTCGACGCCGTTCTCGCCGAGGACATCGTCAGCCCGCTCGACATTCCCGCGTGGACCAACTCGGCGATGGACGGCTATGCCACGCGCGGCGACGACGTCCGCGGCGCGACCCAGGAGCGACCGGTCCGTCTGACCGTGGTCGAGCATCTCCCCGCCGGCCGATTTCCCACCAGGCCCATCGCCCCGGGCGAATGCGCCCGCATCTTCACCGGCGCGCCGCTCCCCGAAGGCGCGGACACGGTGGTGCGGCAGGAGGACACCGATCACGGCGCCGACGTCGTCACCATCTACAAGGACCGCGACGTCGGGGTGAACATCCGGCGCGCCGGCGAGGACATCCGGAAGGGCCGTACGGTGCTCCAGGCCGGGACCGAGCTCGGCCCCGCTCAGCTCGGCGTGCTCGCGTCGCTCGCGGTGGCGAGCCCGCTCGTGTACCGGCAACCCCGGGTCGCGATCCTCGGGAGCGGCGACGAGATCGTGGACGTGGATCAGCCCGAGGAGATCCTCAGCGGCCGCAAGATCGCCAGCAGCAACACGCACACGCTGCTCGCCATGGTACGCCGCGCGGGCGCGGAGCCGGTCAATCTGGGCATTGCCCGGGACACGCCGGAGAGCCTGCGGGAAGGGCTCACCCGGGCGCTCGACGCCGACCTGCTGGTGACCACCGCCGGGATCAGCGTCGGCGAGCACGACTACCTGCGGGCCGTGCTGGACGAGCTCGGCGCGGAGCAGCGGTTCTGGAAGCTCCGTATGCGGCCGGGCGCGCCGGTGGGGTTCGGGTTGCTTCAGGGCATTCCCTGGATCGGCTTGCCCGGGAACCCGGTGAGCACCATGGTGACCTTCGAGCTCTTCGTCCGGCCCGCGATCCGGAAGATGGCAGGTCACCCCCTGCCCTTCCGCCGGACCGTGCCGGTGCGCGTCGCCGAGCCGATCCATCTCAAGCCCCGGCTGCAGCACTTCCTTCGCGCCGTCGTCGCCGACGGGCCCGATGTCCGAGAGGCGCGCCTCACGGGTCCTCAAGGCTCCGGCATTCTCACCTCCATGATCCTCGCCAATGCGCTCCTCATCGTGCCGGAGGGCCAGCTCGAGACCCCGGTCGGGGCCAGCCTCCGGGCCCTCATCCTCGACGATCCCGTCCACACCGCCGACGCCGGTTTCTGATCCCCCTACCCTGCCCCTCGCAGGTCCACGGGCCGGGGCCGCAGGCAACGCAGAAAACGCAGAACGTGGGTGACATCAAGGCCTTCCAAGTCCAATGTGGGAACGGAGTTCCGCGTAATGCAGACCACCCTGCGTTCTCTGCGTTTTGTGCGGCCCTTCCATTACCCGAGACGAGAACTCTCCTGATGAGATCGGGTTGAGATCGAGGTGAACCCGTGCCGGTAGTCTGTTGCCCATCGAAGCGGCACCACGGTCTCAAATTTTCTCGGGGGGTGCACCATGAAGTCGGTTGCCGTGCTGGGCCTGGGAGCCATCGCGCTGACGGCCGGCGCGTTCATCACGGCGGGAGCGGCGCCGGGAACCAGCGGCTCGTACTTCGAGGCCTCGGTCGAGGGCGGCATGAGCGCGCGCCCGGCCGGTGAGGTGGCGTTCGGGGTCGTGGGCGACAGCGGGACCGGTGTGTCGGCCTTCACCATCACGCTCGGCGGCGCGGACTCCTCGGGGGCGATTCTCTTCACCAGCCTCGACGGCCGGATGCCGGCGCCCGGGCGCTACGAGCTGAGCGACACGACGGCCGGCGGCTTCCGGGCGATGTACATCGCCGGCAGCTCCGAGCGGCCCACCGGACTGTATCGGGCGAAGCGCGGCACGCTGGAGATCACCGCCTCGAGCGCGGAGCACATCAGCGGGCACTTCAGCTTCACCGGGGCGGGCTTCCTGGCCGGCGATCCGACCGACGAGGGCTCGGAGGTGAAGATCGACGGCGCCTTCATGTCCATCCACGCGCCGGCCGCGCGGTCGGCCCAACCTTGAGTGAGGAGGAGGCAGCGGAGCGGGAGCCGCGACGGTACGGCGCCCGGTGGGCCGAGTGCCTGCCGGGCGCTCGTGCGTTCAGGGTGTGTTTCCGACCCGATGAGATCGAGGTGAGATCGAGGTGAAGCCCGGGTTCTATCGTAGCTGCGTCGATCGGAGCTCACTGACTCACCACACTCGAGGAGGAACACGATGCTCTCGCACTCGCTTCGCCGGCTCGCCGGCACCGCACTCACCGCGCTCGCCCTGGGGACCGCCGCCTGCGGCGACGACAACAGCGGCTCGACGGGGCCCGAGCCCGCACCAGCCGACGTCAGCGGCAGCTACGATCTCACCGGCCTTCGCACCCTTGGCAACCTGGGCGGCGGCGGCGCCGGCCTGCCGGTGACCTTCACCGACGGCGGCGGCTCGACCCTCCGGTTCGAGAGCGGCTACCTGGAGCTCCTGGCCGATGGGAGCTACTACCTCGAGGTCGAGGCGGCGTTCAATGGCGGCAGCGTCACCATGTCGGACGAGGGAACCTACCAGATGGCCGGCAACGCCATCGACTTCACCCCGACCGGCGACCCGGCCCGGATGCGTGAGGGCGTCGTCAGCGGCAGCTCGATCACGGCGGAGACCCAGTTCGGCGGGATCCCCTTCGAGATCAAGGTCGCGCGGTAACCTTGGCC